>Ga0209067_10001360_pt1 | contig 15152 bp, 9 predicted proteins | sample ColStrG_CSR_2013_FD_187199 | JGI IMG/M metagenome (GOLD analysis project Ga0209067, IMG submission 187199) | Freshwater sediment microbial communities in response to fracking from Pennsylvania, USA - Cold Stream Run_MetaG_CSR_2013 (SPAdes)... | ecosystem: Environmental > Aquatic > Freshwater >...
TGCTATCATTTAATATTCTGATATTCAATTATTTAGACGCCTATTTATCAATCCATGGTTTGTGGACAACTATTGACAGCAACGATATCGTTCAAAAATGACGATCACTTGTAAAGGGCAGAAAATCAACCCGGTAAGGAGTTTTCCTAGTTAATTTTTTTACTTTTCGACATGCCCGATAGGATCCGCAAACTATTTAATATCAGCTACCCCATTATCCAGGCTGGAATGGTTTGGTGTAGTGGCTGGCGACTGGCTTCCGCCGTTAGCAATGCGGGTGGACTTGGCTTGATTGGATCAGGCTCGATGCATCCGGAAACGCTTCGAGAGCACATCCAGAAATGTAAAGCGGCTACCTCGAACTCCTTCGGCGTAAATGTGCCACTCCTCTATCCGGAAATTGAAAAACTTATTTCGGTAATTATCAGTGAAAACGTGAAGATTGTTTTCACTTCAGCTGGAAATCCCGCCACCTGGACAGGATTTCTGAAAAATAAGGGAGTCACGGTTGTTCATGTTGTTTCAAACACCAGATTCGCTCGTAAAAGCGCTGACGCAGGGGTAGATGCCATTGTAGCAGAGGGATTTGAGGCTGGCGGACACAACGGTAGAGAGGAAACCACTACACTTTGCCTGCTGCCATTAATACGAGACGCTGTAACTATTCCGTTATTGGCCGCGGGCGGAATTGCGAGTGGACGTGCAATGCTTGCTGCCGAGGCGCTGGGTGCAGAGGGCGTGCAAATCGGAACACGGTTCGCGGCAAGTTCCGAATCCTCGGCTCACGAAAATTTTAAAAACAGACTTGTAAACCTGGGCGAAGGAGAAACGGTTCTGACCATGACGCAACTTACCCCCGTGCGCCTAATAAAAAATCGCTTTTACCAGCGAATAGCAGAAGCCGAAAAGGCAGGGTTACCTTTGGCGGAAGTAGAGAGACTTTTGGGAAAGGGCAGAGCGAAACAAGGAATATTTGAGGGAGATCTAGACGAAGGTGAATTGGAAATAGGCCAGGGGGCTTCTTATATTAAAAGCATAAAACCTGCTGCTGTAATTCTGGAAGAAATTTGGAATGAATACCAGGCGGCAAAAAAGACCCTGCTTAGCTAAACTACTTAAAGGCTAACGTTAGTACCGCCGCCCCAGAGGCTACCTCATCAAGCCTTTCTTGAGCCCTTGTCTTATAAACATTCTCGTACCACATAATGTAGTGCTCGTATTGCAGGCAATCATTCAACATCGAATTATCTTTCAAAATGTTAATAATTAATTTATGATTGATTGATTTATAAATGCTCTTTCTTTGATTTACCGGTAGGGTTGAAATTCGAATGTATTCAATGCCTTTATAATTTTCTGATGTTGCCCTCATATCAATCTTATTTGGCGTTAATATAGATGCGCTACTTTTTGGTAACCTGGTGCCTTTTAAAAATAAATTAGGCTGAATTATTTTATAAAGGGCGATGAAAGCGTTTAATTTCCCATTCCTAACTAAAGTCGATATGATTTCTAATCAGAAAAAGAAATTTTCTCTCCCCCGTGGCTCGATTTACTTAAATGGTGCTTACATGTCACCCTTACTGAAGACCGTAGAAAAAGTAGGCGTGGAGGGAATCAAACGGAAACGATTTCCGGGAGGTATTTCGTCGAAGGACTTTTTTAGCGGCACTCAAAAATTACATGCCGCATTTGCCAGATTGATAAACACCAAGGAAACTGAGCGAATTGTTACCATCGCATCGGCTTCATATGGGCTGGCCAGCGTTGCCAGAAATATTGAAATGGATCAACGCCATAACGTTATTATCGCCGCACAGCAGTTTCCCAGTAACGTCTTTCCTTGGATGCGCTTGTGTGAACAACACCGATCTCAACTTAAGAGTATCAATCCTCCAGAGAGTTTAATGGACCGTGGAAAAAAGTGGAACGAAAGAATCTTAGAGGCCATCGATAAAAACACCAGACTGGTAGCCCTAGGTCATGTGCATTGGGCGGACGGAACAAAGTTTGATTTACTTGAAATACGGAAGAGGACAAGGGAGGTAGGAGCCCTTTTAGTTATCGATGGAACACAAAGTGTTGGAGCACTGCCATTTGATGTGAGTAAAATTCAACCGGATGCTTTGGTTTGCGCTGGATACAAATGGCTACTGGGACCTTATTCGATTGGGTTGGCTTATTATGGCGCCTACTTTGATGCTGGAAAACCCATTGAAGAAAACTGGATCAATCGGAAACGCAGCGAAGATTTTACCGGACTGGTTAACTACCAAAATGAATACCAGCCTGGCGCATCACGATATGAGGTAGGGGAGCGTAGTAATTTTATTTTGGTGCCAATGATGACGGCGGCATTGAAACAAATCAATCAATGGAAACCGGAAAATATTCAGGACTACTGTGCTAAAATTTCCCGGGCACCAATTGAACAACTGCGCAAAGCTGGATTTTGGGTTGAGGATGAAAACTTCCGAGGGAGCCACTTATTTGGGGTGAGATTACCCAAAGGGGCAGATCTGGAAAAAATAAAACGCGGTTTAAAAAGGGAAAGAATTTCCGTGTCCGTTCGTGGCGATGCCTTGCGCATATCACCCCATGTTTACAATAGCGAGAATGATCTGATGAGATTAGTGAAGACGCTCTTGCGTTAATCTTTTTTCAACTTGCCGATGGGCTTGCACTTTTCGGGGACTTTTTCATGGCAGAGGCACCCTATTGTTCCAGCCGGGATGCCGTGAGATCATCAGTCAGACCTTGGCAGACTAACCGGACTTGGCCGTTTGTCTGGGCCATGGCGGCCAATTGGTCTTTGCGCTAAGGTGGGCTGTCACCAAAGGGATGATGTTAACTTAATTGGGAAACAGTTTTCCAAAATACATTTATGGAATAGCCTTTATCCATTACCTTTCAGAAAAAAAAATGTCATGAAGCGTTATCCCTTATTTCTGCTTGTACTGGCTTTGGGTTTGATCCGTTGTGCGGAGAAAAAGCCGGTGGATCGTATGACCGACCAACAGCTTCGAACCTATGCCGGTGAGTTAGCACATCGATTTATTATCACCGATGGTCATGTGGATTTGCCCGAACGTTTGAAAGGAATAAAATTTACCGCCGACAGTATCAATACGGTGGTGAAAACCAAAAAAGGTGACTTTGATTTCGAAAGAGCAAAAAAAGGCGGTCTTAGCGCTCCTTTTATGTCTATTTACATCCCTTCTTCTTACCAAAAAAATTCGGATAGCGGAAAGTCTTATGCTGATTCATTGATAAACTGGGTGGACCTAATTGCCGAAAGATTACCCGACAAGTTTGCTCTTGTCAAAACGCCGTCGGAGGTGGAATCTAATTTTAAAGAAGGGAAAATTTCACTTCCTAAGGGTATGGAGAATGGTGCCCCCATTGGAAATGACTTAAAGAATATAAAATACTTTTATGAGCGTGGTATTCGTTACATCACTTTAACTCACAGCAAAAACAACCAGATTTGTGATTCTTCCGGAGACACGGCCAAATGGAATGGTCTTAGCCCCTTTGGGAAAGAAGTGGTCGCCGAGATGAACCGGGTTGGAATAATGATTGACATTTCCCATGTTGATGACAGTACCTTTTATCAGGTGATGAGACTAACGAAGGCACCTTGCATCGCGTCCCATTCCTCCTGCCGGTATTTCGCTCCTTCCGTCAGACGGGATATGACCGATGATATGATTAAAAAATTGGGTCAAAATGACGGCGTGATAGCCGTTAATTTTTATACGGCCTTTATTGATTCGGCTGTTGCCAATTATCAGCGTAAGTCAAGAATCCAAATTGAAGGTCTCCTGAAAGAAAAGAATTTGAAACCAACCGATACGTTGGCCAGGCGAATAATTACGCAATACAAACAGGAACATCCTGCGCCCGAAGTGGACATTGAACGAGTAGTTGATCATATGGATCATATTGTAAAGTTAATCGGGATCGACCATGTTGCCTTTGGCTCTGATTTTGATGGCGTGGATGGCATGCTCCCAAATGGATTAGCCGATGTTTCGATGTACCCCAACTTGATTTATCGCCTGCTCAAACGCGGGTATGCCGAAAGCGATGTTGAAAAAATATGTTATAAAAATATTTGGAGAGTGTGGAATAAGGTGGAAGAAGTGGCAAAGAAATAATGCAGACAAAAGAAATGTTGCACGAGAGTCAGCCTATTATTCGATCACTTTTTGACTGACAAATTTTATAAACGAATTATATAAAATCTTTATTTTGTAATAAAAAAGGATGGTGATGGGAAGATTGGGATATTCATTTGCCTGTTTGATTTTGCTCATGGCTAGCACCTCGTTTGCACAGCCGATAAAGCCGGTGCCTTCCAGTGTCATTGGTATGAAAAGCAAAGGAGGTACGGTGTGTGAAGCGAGTGGTCTCAATATACCCCACTATATACCTCCCTCCAAAGCGTTCCTTAATAAAAACGGCGGTGGCCTGCGCGTGCAAAACACCGCAAAATTCTATGTTACCTATCAGGGATTTTCAACCGAGGCCCAAACGGCCTTTCAAAGCGCCGTTGATATATGGGCCAGTCTGCTTCAATCGCCTGTGACCATAAATGTGCTAGCGATTTGGACGCCACTTTCGTCTAGTACACGAGGTTTTGAAACGCTAGGCTCTGCCTCTCCGGCCAGTTTTTATGCCAACTTTGATGGTGCCCCAAGAGTGAATATTTTTTACCCAACGGCATTGGCTGAAAAACTGGCCGGAAAGAATTTGAATGAAGTGAAGCGAGATTCCACCACCGGTGCTGGGTATGAAATTATCGCGCAGTTTAATAGCAATGCAACTTGGGACTATAGTCCAACTTCGGTTGCAACGGGCAAGGTACATTTGACAACGGTTGTTTTGCATGAGTTGGGACATGGGTTGGGAGTTTATGATACCTATGGTGTTAGCAGCGGTAACGGTAGCTTTGGCTTACAGGGTAGCACAGTTCCGATGGCCTACGATATTGGCGTACAAAGCAATTCGGCCCGCCTGTTAGATCAAACCAACGGCAGTACTGCTTTGGCGGCAAGCCTTACCAGTGGAAATGTTAATTACAACGTCCCCTTGGTGAGGGCAGCTAATGGCAATTCAGCAGCCGAGCTATATGCCCCTAATCCATGGCAGCCGGGTTCCAGTATTGCGCATTTAGATCAAACTACTTATTCGGGTACGAATAATGAACTCATGAGGCCACAACTTGACGATGGCCAAGTAACGCTGGACCCCGGTCCCATCATCATCAATATGTTTAAAGACATGGGTTGGGTTGCCCCTTACATTTCTCATACCCCTTTGAAAAATACGGAAACAACCACAACGCCATTTACCATAACGGCAACCATAACACCGGATGGCTCAGACGGATATTCCTTTGATACCACTTCAGTTAAAATGGGTTACTCTATCAATGGAAGCCCGATCACGGAAGTGAAAATGAAAGTGAATGGGAATCAGTTCACCGCTATTCTCCCTGCTCCCGTAGCGATACCCACCCGGTATGATTATTATATAAAATTGTCGGATAATCTCAACCGCACCTTGACAAAGCCCGGCTTAATTGTCAACCCGGGTCAAGCCGATATTCAAGCTACCTTTCAATTTACCGCCGGGCCAGACACGCAACCACCCCACATTACGCATGCGCCCATTTCCTTTATAAGGGATACTGATACCCAGCTGACAATTAACGCGGTGATTACAGATAACATTGGGGTGCAGAATGCGGCGGTACAATATCAAATAAATGGGGTCGCTCAGCCCGATTTGATCATGAACAATCCGTCGGATTCGACCTACACGGCCACAATCCATGTGAGCCTGTCAAATGGTGATGTAATAAAATACCGAATCAAAGCCGTTGATAGCTCCGTGGAGCAAAATGTCGGGTATGCTCCTTCCTCCTCGACCTATTACACCGTTAATGTTGTTGGTTTGCTGGCCGCACAAGGCAGTTACTCCAACGACTTCAACTCGCCATCAACGGATTTCTTTGGCGATAATTTATTTAGTATCACCACGGCGCCCGGGTTTTCAGACGGCGCCATTAATACAACGCATCCTTACCCTGAGTCCAATCCAAGCGACAGTATAAGTTATGTTTATGAACTTCGAATCCCCATTACGTTGAGCTCCAGCAATGCCAAAATGGAATTTGAAGAAATTGTTTTAGTCGAGCCTGGAAAGAGCGGATCAACATGGCCGAGTCCTGATTTCTATGATTATGTTATTGTTGAAGGGTCAAAAGATAGTGGAAGTACTTGGAAGAAATTGATCAATGGGTATGATTGCCGTGCGCAGTCGGTTTGGGTAACGCGTTGGAACAGCAGCGTTAACAGTATCACCGGGAATTCATCGGCGGTGGGGGATCCGAGCTTGTACCGCACCCGCGTCATCGATATGCTTGCTACAGGTTACTTCAAAAGCGGCGATGCGATTTTGATCCGATTCAGGTTGATGTCTGACCAACTGGCATCCGGCTGGGGATGGGCCATAGATAACTTGAATATTCAAACGCCGATAACGGCGATTGAAAAAATCACTTCTGAAGTTTTCTCAACTTATCCCAACCCAGTCACCTCGGATTATTTACATGTGCTTGTTCCTTCCGGGCTAGCTTGTTCCAGTATGACCGTAACGGATCTTTTAGGACGACCGGTATTGGAGGCTTCGTTGAGCTCGCAGGGGGTTGACCAAAAGGTGTTTGTCGGCGGCCTCAATGATGGTATGTACATTGTCAGGGTCAATTCTGATCTGGGGCAAGTCACCAAGAAGATAATTATCAAACGGTAGCGGCCAACACAGCTAAGTCTCTAATTCGTTGCCAAAAAAATAAAAGGACTAAATCCTAAAATCCTGAGATTACCGATATATTTTTGCGGGATTTATCCAACCACGTATGCCCCGCGACAGAAGTATTCGTTCCGTTTTAATTATTGGCAGTGGACCAATTGTCATTGGTCAGGCTTGCGAATTTGATTACGCCGGCTCACAAGCCTCGCGCTCGCTGCGAGAAGAAGGAATTGAAGTAACCCTTATCAATTCCAATCCGGCCACCATCATGACCGATAAAGTTACCGCTGACAATGTGTATTTGTTGCCACTGGAGAAAAAGTCTATCCGCCAAATTTTAGATAAACACAATATTGACGCCGTGTTACCGACTATGGGCGGACAAACAGCGCTGAATCTTTGTATCGAATGCGAGAAAGCAGGTATTTGGGAACATTATGGTGTCCGGATCATCGGGGTAGACATCAAGGCTATTGAGACAACGGAAGATCGCGAGAAATTTCGTTTGAAGATGAATGAATTGGGTGTTGGAGTTTGCAAAGGAGCAACGGCCACATCCTTTTTGGAGGGAAAAGAAATAGCCCAGGAAATTGGGTTCCCCTTAGTGATTCGGCCCTCCTACACTTTGGGAGGAACGGGCGGAGGCTTTGTTCAGAAACCTGAAGATTTTGATGCCGCCTTAAATCGTGGTCTTCATGCCTCTCCAATTCACGAAGTGTTGGTCGAACAAAGTATCATGGGTTGGAAAGAATACGAGCTCGAATTGCTCCGCGATTCCGTTGGCAACGTGATCATCATTTGCTCAATCGAAAATTTTGATCCCATGGGCATTCACACCGGTGATTCAATTACCGTTGCCCCCGCCATGACTTTGCCCGACACCGTGTATCAGCACATGCGCGACTTAGCCATTAAAATGATGAACGGCATTGGCAAATTTGCCGGGGGCTGCAACGTTCAGTTCTCTGTTAATCCAGATAATGATGATCAGATCATCGGCATTGAAATTAATCCTAGAGTGTCTCGTTCTTCTGCCCTGGCATCCAAAGCAACGGGCTACCCGATCGCAAAGATAGCCGCAAAACTTTCTATCGGTTACCATCTTGATGAGTTGAGAAATGCCATTACAGGAACAACAACAGCCTACTTTGAGCCAGCGCTTGACTATGTCGTGGTAAAAATACCACGTTGGAATTTTGATAAATTTCAAGGTGCTGATCGGAGACTGGGATTGCAAATGAAATCGGTCGGTGAGGTGATGGGCATAGGAAGAAATTTCCAGGAAGCACTACAAAAGGCATGTCAGTCCCTGGAGATCAGAAGAAATGGATTAGGTGCTGATGGAAAGGAGTTGACCAAACAAGCGGACTTATTATACAGCCTTGAGCATCCTTCGTGGAATCGTCTTTTTCATATTTATGACGCCATGAAATTGGGCATCTCCATGAAAACCATCTTGAAGCTCACCAAAATTGATAAGTGGTTTTTGGATCAGATTGAAGAGCTTATCAATCTTGAAAAGGAAGTGGAAAAATATCAACTCGATAACATCCCTGCCTCGCTCATGCGAACGGCTAAAGAAAAAGGCTATGCCGATCGGCAGATAGCGCACCTACTCGATTGCCTTGAAAGTGAAGTGCACAAGAAACGAAGAGAAATGAATATCAATCGGGTGTATAAATTGGTGGACACCTGCGCGGCCGAATTTGAAGCCAAGACGCCCTACTATTATTCTTCCTTCGATAGCGAAAATGAGTCCGTTGTCACTAGCAAAAAGAAGGTGGTTGTTCTTGGTTCGGGACCGAACCGTATTGGACAAGGAATTGAGTTTGATTACTCCTGTGTCCACGGGGTTCTTGCCGCCAAAGAAAGTGGCTATGAAACGATCATGATTAATTGTAATCCGGAAACCGTTTCCACTGACTTTGATATTGCAGACAAACTTTACTTTGAACCTGTATTCTGGGAGCACATCTGGGATATTATTCAGCATGAAAAACCCGAAGGTGTGATCGTGCAGCTGGGCGGGCAGACCGCTTTGAAATTGGCGGAGAAACTTCATAAGTACGGGGTAAAGATCATGGGCACTTCGTTTGAAGCCCTTGACTTGGCGGAAGACCGTGGAAGTTTTTCTTCATTATTGAAAGACTTAACTATTCCTTATCCCCAATTCGGTGTCGCCACCAATGCCGACGAGGCCATCGAAGTGAGCAAGACGATTGGTTTCCCGTTACTGGTGAGACCTTCCTATGTTTTAGGCGGCCAGAGCATGAAAATTGTCATCAACGAAAAGGAGTTGGAGGATCATATCCTCGACATTTGGAAACACCTGCCTGATAACAAAGTCTTACTTGATCATTTTTTAGATGGCGCCATTGAAGCGGAGGCCGATGCCATTTGTGATGGAGAAGATACCTACATTATCGGCATTATGCAGCACATTGAGCCCGCTGGAATTCACTCGGGTGATAGCTATGCGGTGCTTCCACCTTACAATCTTGGTGATCTGGTGATTAAGCAAATTGAAAACTATACCAAGCGAATTGCCGTGGCATTGAAGACGGTGGGGTTGATCAATATCCAATTTGCCATTAAGAATGATAAAGTTTACATCATCGAAGCTAACCCTCGCGCCTCACGCACGGTGCCATTTATTTGCAAAGCCTATGATGAACCCTATGTTAACTACGCCACGAAAGTGATGTTGGGCGAAAAGAAGGTTAAAGACTTCAACTTTAAACCAACTAAGAAAGGGTACGCCATTAAGGTGCCGGTATTCTCCTTCAGTAAATTTCCAGAGGTAAATAAAGAACTTGGTCCTGAGATGAAGTCGACAGGCGAAGCCATTTACTTCATCGATGATCTCATGGATGATTACTTCATGAATATTTATTCCGAAAGGAACTTATACTTGAGTCGTTAATCGAATCGACACTCGTCATGACGGGTAATTGCAAGGTGAAGTTGGAGCCCTTTCCATAGGTTGTTTCAACGCTAATTGAGCCGTGAAGTTTTTCCACAGCTTCTTTTGCAATGTAAAGTCCTAATCCTGAACCCGAAGAATTGCTCCTGCCCCGATAGAACATTTCAAAAATTTTATCTTTATAGGCATCTGAAATGCCCTCGCCATTGTCGGCAATGCTGATTTGTACTTGATTATTTATCAGCAGCGAAGATACTTTAATTTCAGGCTTATGATCAGGATGACGCTTCTGGTATTTAATGGCATTGGACAATAAATTACTGAGCGCAACTTTGAGTAAAAATTTATCCGTTATCATGGTCAAGATTTTAAAATCAAAAATAAAATTGATCTGGGCAAAGTTGTCAAGGTATTGGAGGTTCTCATAGATATCACGCACCAGGGATTCAATGGCGACCGGTTCGATCTGTATCTCCTTTCTCACGGTGCGGGAATGATCAAGTACTTCTCCAACAAATCCTTCGAGCTTTTGCGCACTGGCCTCAATCTTACCTAAATATAATTCAGCTAAGGAAGGATCCTTGTCTAACCGACTCAAGGTCACTAATCCTTTTATTGATTTGAGAGGAGCACTGATATCATGCGAAACACTGTAAACAAATCGATCCAATTCGCTGTTGGTCCTGTTGAGCTGCTCGATAACACTTTCCAAATGTTTTTTTTGAACCGTGAGTTCGTTTTCTTTCGCCGTGAAATCGGAGACCACGCGCCCTATTAAAGCAGATACAAAAAACATCGCTGTCATGCCCAGGTGTGCGCTGAGCATCTGTGAAGGCTCTGCAGCAAAATTATTAGCGATCAAAATGATGGGAACAAGATAACTTAAACTGAACAACATGAAATTGACCAGTAAGGCGGTTTCAAACCCTCTTCGAAGAGCAACCATTGATGCACAAACTCCATATACGAACCAGTACCGGTAGAAGTCAATAAAAAAATTCAGGCCTACAAAAAAGAGTCCGAGCAATACCAAATCTCTCCACGTATGTTTTGAGGTGGTGATCAATTCTTTAGTAGAACGGCTAAGTTTTATTAATCCAGAATTTAAAGTAATCGGTTTTAGAAAATGTAATAAGGGCATGGCAAGGCAATAGGACGTAATAAAATCCGCAAGCCAAAGCAATAAAACCTTTGAAAGATCACCGTTGACAAAGGTGTAATGGTAGGTATAAAAGCAGTTCGCCAGGTCTGGCAAAGCAATCCCTAATAATGTAAATTTTGCAAATGCGGATGTAGAGGGGAATCCCTCTATTTCTGATTTAAATTTCTTTGCCAGTAGCCAGGAAAGAAGGGAGACCACAGGCTCATGCGTGGCGACGATAAGATGGTGAATCAAACCACCCGGTGAGTTCCACAAAAATAACGTGAGTAGTCCATTGAAATAGGTAAGGGGGAGTACTTTGGGTCCGAACCAATGGATCAAGACTATTCCCAGCGCCAATGGCAAATAGAGAAGTAAGGAGTTGTTAAAATTTCGGAGAAGAACGGAAATAACCGATCCTAATACCAAAACAACTGTTACCTGGAGCCAGGTAAGCCACGTCCATTTGGAATATGACCGAGGGAGTAATTTTGACAATGAGTAGAAATTTCTACTAATGTTAACAAAAATACAAAGAACCTAGCACGCCACTGACGGAAAGATCATCAAGAAACAAGTTCCACGCTTCGCTTAATGAAATTGGTCAAATCTGCGCCCGTTAACATGCTTTGTGAAAGCAACGCTAGGTCGAAAGATTGCTTTGCCAATTTCAACTTTTGCTCTTCCGTTTCTGCCTTCAGTATTTTCTGAATAATATGATGGTTGCCATTAATTGCTACGTTGTAGCTGTCAGGCATTCCACCCATAAAGCCGAAGCCACCATTCCCACCCGTCTTTGCCATGTCTTTCATTCGGCGCATCCACTCGCTCATGGTGACGGTCACCGGTAAATCATCTGGTGAAAGGGATTCCAGAGCGATTGTCATGTTCTTGTTGTTGATCGCTTTGTCGAATATTGATTTTACTTGCTCTTCTTCTGACGAACTAAGGACACTTGCGATTTTCTCATCTTTCGAAATCAACTTATCAATGATTTCGCTGTCAACACGCTTGAGTTGGGTTTTTTCTAATTTCTGTTCAAGGTGGTTGATAAAATGGCTATCCAGAACGCCATCCAAAAGCAATACATCGTAGGCTCTGGCTTTTGCCGACTCGATAAATGAATGTTGTTTTGCTGGGTCAGTAGAATAAAGATAAATGACATTCTTATCCTTATCGGTCTGATTGGGTTTTACTTTGTCTTCGTATTCTTTCAAGGTGAAGTACTGACTATCTACGTTTTTCAGCAAAGCGAATTCCTTTGATTTATCATAGAATTTTTCGTCGCTGATCATTCCATAACGTACGAAAACGCTAATATCATCCCACTTCTTTTCGAATTCCTTGCGGTCCTTGATGAACATGTCAACCAACTTATCAGCTACTTTTTTGGTGATGTGCTGACTGATCTTTTTCACACTCGCGTCACTTTGTAAATAGCTTCTTGAAACGTTGAGCGGAATATCCGGAGAATCGAGCACGCCATGCAGCAGCATTAAGAAGTCAGGCACCACATCTTTAACTTCATCGGTAATGAAGACTTGCCTTGAGTAGAGTTGAATTTTGTTTCGCTGAATTTCAAAATCATTTTTGATTTTTGGGAAATATAAAACGCCCGTTAGGCTGAATGGATAATCGACATTCAAATGAATCCAAAACAGTGGATCTTCCGTAAATGGATAGAGTTCTTTGTAGAATTTTAAATAATCTTCGTCCTTTAGTTCGCTCGGTGCTTTTGCCCAAATTGGGGCGGTGTTATTAATGATCCGATCCGACGTTACGGTCTTATAGTTCGGTTTATTATCCTTGTCGACGCCATCTTCAATACGCTCTTCTTTGGTTCCAAACTTGATTTCGACAGGCAAGAACTTGCAATACTTCTCCAAGATTCCTTTGATACGATACTCATCAAGAAATTCCTCAGAATCTTTATTGATGTGAAGAATTACATCGGTGCCGCGTTGTTCCTTTTTGTCATCCGTTAATTCAAATTCCGTTGAACCATCGCATTCCCATCGGGCGGCCTGGGTTCCCTCTTTAAATGACTTGGATATCAATTCGACCTTATCTGACACCATGAAGGCGGAATAAAACCCAAGCCCGAATTTTCCAATGATGTCTTTGGCGTCCGCTTTGTCTTTGAATTTTTCAACAAATTCGGCTGCCCCGGAAAACGCGATTTGATTGATATATTTTTTGACTTCATCGCCGGTCATACCCAAGCCTTTGTCGCTGACGGTGATGGTCTTATTTTTTTTGTCGAAGCTTACCTCGATTTTTAGATCACCAAGTTCACCCGTAAATTCACCAAGGGAAGCTAGTTTCTTCAGCTTTTGGGTTGCATCTACGGCATTACTTACTAATTCACGTAAAAATATTTCGTGATCTGAATACAGGAATTTTTTGATGATAGGGAAAATATTCTCGGTATGAATCGAGATCGTGCCTTTTTCTTGCATGGTCAATAGGATTTGATGCGTTTGAGGGTTTTCAAATATCATTCCAATCAAAGAAAAATGACAGGATGACAGCCTAATTAAAAAGAAAAGACGGTCGACCAAATCAACCGTCTTTCCAAGAATAAGGAATTTTGATTACGGCTCGATGAGTTGAGGCTCGTTCTTTTGCCCCAAATCAATTTCCTCTCCGTCTTTATTCAAAAAGTGGAACTCGGTGATGCCCAATGAGCTGTCTTTCACCATTTCAACCCAGCGTTTGTATTTGAAATACATTTTTACGCGCTTTGAAATGATCCCTTTATTGTAATAGGCATACAGGAACGGGTGCAGTGCCAGCACTAAATGCTTTTCATTTTGTTTTTCAAATAAGTGCTGAATATGATTCTCAATTTGATCGGTCACTAAAATGGAAGCCGTGATTTTCCCTGTTCCGCTGCAGGTTGGGCAAACTTCCTTGGTGGTGATGTTCATTTGCGGGCGTACTCGCTCGCGTGTGATTTGCATCAATCCGAATTTTGAAAGCGGCAGCACTGTATGTTTCGCCCGGTCGCTTTCCATCTCTTCCTTCATTTTATTGAAGATGAGCTTTTTACTGTCCATGCTTCGCATGTCAATAAAATCAATCACGACAATACCGCCCATATCCCGCAGACGCAATTGTCGGGCTACTTCCCGAACCGCCTCCAGGTTTACCGATAAGGCAGTGGTCTCTTGATTTTCTTCTCGATTGCTTTTGTTGCCGCTGTTTACGTCGATCACGTGCAACGCCTCCGTGTGCTCAATAATCAAATAACCGCCTCCGCGCAAACTTACGGTTTGACCAAAAGCGGATTTGATTTGACGTTCTACTCCATAGTGTTCAAACAGTTTTACTTTACCGGAATAAAGCTTAACGATTTTCTCCTTGTCTGGGGCAATGTTGTGGATGTAGCTTTTTACCTCTTCAAAGATCTTTTTGTCATCGACTAAAACATTGTCAAATGACTCATTGAGGACATCGCGCAATAACGAAGAAGCTTTGTTTAATTCTCCGATGACCTTGTCTCTCGGATTGGCATCAACGAGGCGAGTCATTCCTTCCTCCCACATCTTGACCAGGTTGCGCAGGTCTTTATCCAACTCGGCTACTTCTTTGCCTTCGGCAACGGTGCGAATGATCACACCAAAATTTTCTGGTTTGATGGACTGGATAAGGCGCTGCAACCGCTTGCGCTCCTCACCACTTGAAATCCTTTTTGAAAGGCTTACCCCGGATGAAAAGGGCACCAGCACCAGGTATCGCCCGGCGATGGATAACTCGCACGAAAGTCGCGGACCCTTGGTAGAGATGGGTTCCTTCACTACCTGCACCGGTACGAGCTGGTTCTTCGAAAGCTGTTGGGTTATTTTCCCATGCTTGTCGATGTCTTTCTCGGTTTGAAATTTATCCAGCTTGCCTCCGGTGATCTTCTTAGCGCGGACGAGTTTGGTGAATTTTTGAAGAGAACTGAATTTAGGTCCAAGATCCAGGTAATGAAGAAAGGCATCTTTCTCGTACCCGATATCGATGAAGGCTGCATTCAATCCTGGCACTACTTTTTTTACCGTGCCCAAATAAATATCACCAACTACAAATTTGCTTCCGTCCTGTTCTTCGTGGAACTCGGCCAGGTGCTTGTCCTTAAGAAGGGCTATGCGACATCCGTCCTGAGTAGCGCTTATAATTAGCTCATTACTCAAAACTTTATTTTTTTAGTTGTAATCCCCTTTATGACAGGGGAGATGTCATTTATTTTTTCTTATGTCTATTCTTTCTCAAGCGCTTCTTGCG
>Ga0209067_10001365_pt1 | contig 15120 bp, 14 predicted proteins | sample ColStrG_CSR_2013_FD_187199 | JGI IMG/M metagenome (GOLD analysis project Ga0209067, IMG submission 187199) | Freshwater sediment microbial communities in response to fracking from Pennsylvania, USA - Cold Stream Run_MetaG_CSR_2013 (SPAdes)... | ecosystem: Environmental > Aquatic > Freshwater >...
GAAGATTATCTGCGTCAGCAAGCGGAAGTCGAAGGCGTTTTTTCAGCGGTGGGTGGTTTCGGTGGCGATGCGGTCAACCAAGGCATGGCCTTTTGCACGTTGGTGGACAAAGACAAACGAAAAATGCGGCAAGTGGATCTGATTCAAAAGTTTCGCAAGGATTTAAAATCCAAACCCGAGTTTAAAAAAGTCGAAGTTGTGGTGCAGGATTTGTCGCTGCGGGGTTTTGCCTCGGGGCGCGGTTTTCCCGTTGAATTTGTTGTTCAGGGGCCCAATTGGGAAAAGTTGCGTGAGGTGACAAACAAGATCATGGAGGCTTGGCGTGGATCAAATGTCTTGACGGACGTGAACACAGATATCCAAGCCAATATGCCTGAGGCCCAAATCATTCCCAACCGAGAAAAACTGGGACGCCACGGAGTCAATCTCAAGACGGTCACTGGAGTGATCAATGCGCTCGTGGGTGGAGCGATCCTCAACGGGCGAACGCTTTACCCCAAAGATGGGCATCGCTATGCGATTGAGTTGCGTTTGTTTGCGGACCAAAGAGACAAGGTCCCCGATCTTTCGCGAATCAAGCTGCGTAACAATCGGGGTGAGGTTGTTCCTCTTTCCGAACTTGTGGACATCAAAACAGATCCCAGTTTGATGCTGATTTCACGAATCAATCGGCAACGAGCGATAACCGTGTATGCGAACCCGGCTGTCGGCGTGGCTCAACAAGATGCGATGACCAAGGCTGATGCCTTGGCGCGCGCAGCTCTGGAGCCCGGTTACAGCATCGAGGCCGCGGGAAGTTCCAAAAGTTTCAAAGAAAGTTTTCGCAGTCTGTTTTTTGCCTTGGGTTTGGGAATTTTGGTGTCTTATATGGTGTTGGCAAGTCAATTCAACAGCTTCATCCATCCGATCACGGTGTTGATGGCTTTGCCGTTTAGCTTTAGCGGAGCCTTCTTTGGATTGTATCTTTTTCATCAGTCGATCAATATGTACAGTTTCATCGCTTTTATTTTGTTGATGGGAATCGTGAAAAAGAATTCAATCCTTCTGGTCGATTACACGAACCAAGTTCGCAATGAGGGCGAAAAAGACGTCAACAAAGCGCTTCTGGCCGCGTGTCCCGTGCGCCTGCGACCGATTTTGATGACCTCGGTGGCCGTTGTGGCGGGGGCTTTGCCTGAGGCTTTGGATCTGGGGCCAGGGGCTGAGGTCACAATACCAATGTCAATTGCCATCATTGGCGGAGTCATCGCTTCGACTTTGTTGACCCTGTTTGTCGTACCTTGTGTTTACAGTCTTTTTTCGCGGCTGGAACGCCAGGATGCCTTGGAAAGCGAGTCCGTTGGAACGGGACTTGGTCAAACCGTATAAGCCTGATTTGCAAATCTTACGGACTGTGAAAATCTTGACTTCTTTTGATGTCAAGCCTATCTGAATGTGTCGCAATTTCCAACTCAGGAGGCTCTCATGAGCGGTCGCGTTCAAATCAATATCAGTTTGCTCAGCTCGGTTGTTACTCTGGTTGCCCTGGGTTGTGCACCCGATCGTTCGCAAAGCAGCTACCGTTCGCAACAGGCGCAGGCGAATTACCAGCAGTACAAAGCTGTTGCGACAAGTTATTCAGGCTCCGCAAATTCGGCGCTGGATGGGCAGCAAGTGGGTTCGGCTCAATTGACCTTGCAGGCCACCTTGAACGCAGTTCCTTCCGCCGATGGCTTGGGTCAAGAACAACAGGCCGGAATGAGCGGAATTTTGGTGATCAAGGGCTTGCGAAACACTTCGATGACTTTCACGACGATCAGTTATGATCCCGACCAGCACACGATCTCGGCGCAACCCACAATCACCGATTACTCTGCCAACTCTTCAACCGCTGTGCAAAAAATCAACTTGTTTGGCACCATCAACAACGGCCAGTTTTCGGGTCATGTGGAAATTCAAGGAATGGACTCTTATGGTCTGTTAATCGAAACGCAGGCGCAAACGAACTCAATTGCTTCGATTTACTCCGCAAGCTCGTTGCGGGTGAAACAACTGTCAGTCGTCGATACAATCTACCATGGACAGGTGCAAATTCCTGCGGTTTCGGTCAACGGCAATCTTTTGCCTGCAACCACTGCGGCAGTTGAGATGAGTTTTTCTTCGCAACCTGCGTCTGAACTTGAAAACTTTTTTGATCTTCTGTCCAGCCGCCGATTGGTGATGGTGGTCTTGACGACCAAAGGTGGCTCAGTCATTGAAGACACTTTGAATTTGACTGGCTACATTGAAGAGCAAGACTCGGCGACACAAGTTCTGCACGTGAACAACAACAGCCAGGCTGCGACAGGCGTGCCGAAGGTTGAGCTCGATTGCACAAGCGGACTGTTTCCATCGGGCGCGACTTCGGCTTACGGCTGGAGCTGCACCAAAAAGACTCATGTGGGTTCGACTCAATTCGTGGTTCTTCCCTAACTGTTGGAATGGAGAAATTCATGCGTCAGATTTTCTTTTCAAGCCTCCTCGTTCTGACCACTCTGTCGGTGGATCTCTTGGGAGCCGATGTTCCGCCCGCTCCGGCACAGTTTGTGGTGAATCCAGACTCGATTCGTCAGCAGATCCTCGTGAACAACCAGAGCCTCTATGCCAGCTACCTTTCTTTGAAAGATGCCAAGGATAACGTCGATCAAGCTCGCGGCAATCTTCTGCCCAGTCTGTCCATCTCAGGAACCAACCTGGCGGCCTTTGTGTTCGGTGGCCCCGGATTCATCCTGTCATCGGTGCAGTTTCTTCTGCCGTTCTTGATGCCCGCGAATTATTTTGCTCTGGATCAAGCCAAAGAGACCTTTTACGCCAACATCGTTGCGTATCGGATTTTGGAATTGAACACGTACAGCTCGGCTCTGTCTCTTTATTACACGATTCAAACCGACGTGAACTTACAGAAGATCTATCAAGAGGAAGCCGACAACTTGAATCAGATCGAAAAAGTGAAAGAGTTCCAATATCAAGTTTCGGGAACGATCAGCCCTTCGGATTTGAGCCAAGCTCAAGTTGCGGCGGATCTGGCAGCGATTCAGGCCAGCCAGTACGCGGGTAAAGTTGCAACCGAGATTGCATCTTTGCGGCAGGCCCTGGGGATCAACAACGTCAACACGCAATTGGTCCTGGCACCTGCTCCGATGCCTGAGTCTCCGGCTGAATCTTTGGACGTCGCCACTGTTGCGAAACAGGCCATGGCGGCGGCACCTGAAGTCGAGCAGATCAACTATCTTTTGCAAGCTGCTGAAAAAGGTGTTTACGCGAAGGGACTGAGCTTCATCGGAAATTCAACTCTGTCGGCGCGTTCGGGTGGATCGGGCAGCAGCGTTGACACCAGCAGCTACGCTTTGGGACAGGTGCTCAACATCGGCATCGGAATATTTCCAACAGTCGAGATCGCCGACCGGGCCGTCGAGGAAACTCAGCAGCAACTGGCCTCTTTGACTCAGCAGCAGACTTCGGTGATTGAAGGAACCCTGGGCAACCTCAAGCAGGTGAAGTTTCAGGGTGGTCTGGCAAATCAAGCTGTTGGAGATGCGCAGGCTTATTATCAGCTGGTGATGCAAGAGTACCGCAATGGCGAGCAGCCGCTGCTGAATGTGCTTTTGGCGCACTCTCAGCTGACTCAAAGTTCAATCGCGCAATTGCAGTCGCAAATGAATCTCAACATGCTGCGAGTGACCCTCCATCGCGCCTTGGTGACAGCGCAGTTTGCTGACATCAAAGGTTGCACGGCCACTCCGGTGGAGGCCAGTGGCAGCTTTTGGGATATTTTTCGCACCAAGCCCGTGGCCAATTCGTTGGACTCCTACTGTCGCGAAGGTGGCGTCAACGCTCCCACTGCGAATTGATATCACAAGGACTGCGACCTTCTTGCCACTGAAGTTGGAGAGATTTCAAATTCACGATGGGTTTTTGCCAAGTTCGGGATCCAGCTGTTACAGCTTGGTTTTGAAATGGAGCTCGTCGTGAAATTTGTCGGATGTCTTTTTGTTTTTATGGTGGTTCAGGCCCAGGCCGTCGTGGGGACGGATTCCTTTCCCCTGTTTCGGACAAATTTCAAATGCGTGGCCGACCTGGAGATTTTTCCTACATTTGTCTCGGCCGTGACGGACCCCAATCATGTCGTCATTAGTTGGAAAGGCCAGCCGGATCAAGTCATCATCAGTCGCTCGCATCAAACAGACGCGAATCGCGTTTGGGAGTCTGAACAGACGATCTTCGCTGTGACATTAAAAAAGAGTGAGTGGGGCAATTATTACAACGGAAGTTTCGGCTTTCCGACACTGGATGCAGCCTTTCATCCGGATTCACAAGGCATGGCTTGGCTGCCCCTGTGGTGCTACGAAAACTCTGCCAACTGACACGCTGCAATCGAACGTCATGAATTGCGCAAACGCTCGACCGTCGTTACAATTCAAAAATGTCTTCAAATCCAGTTCGTCTTGCCATTCTCTGTTTGGGTCTTTGTTTGAGCGTGTCGCCTTGGGGAACTTCGGTATGGGCATTGGCTCTGGGCGTGCTTTTGGCGCTGACGGTTGGCAATCCGGTCCCGCAGATCACCAAAGAACTGACGCCAAAGCTTCTGTCGTACTCGATCATCGGCCTCGGTGCGGGGATGAATTTGGTGACGGTCGGTCAGGCGGGATTGGCGGGTTTGGGATACACAGTCGTGAGCATCTCGCTCACTCTCTTGGTCGGTGTCTTTCTGGGACGTGTTTTGGATTCTGAGAAAGAGACTTCACTGCTGATCTCAGTCGGCACTGCGATCTGCGGAGGCAGCGCGATCGCCGCCATTGCTCCCGTTCTTCGTGCGAAATCACATTCCATTGCAGTCGCTCTTGGAACGGTCTTCATCCTCAACGCCGTGGCGTTGATTCTCTTTCCGGCGGTCGGCCACTTTTTTGCGCTGACTCAGCATCAATTTGGTGTCTGGAGTGCCTTGGCGATTCACGACACGAGTTCGGTTGTTGGAGCCGGTCTGCAGTACGGTGCGGAAGCTTTGCAAGTCGGCACCACCGTCAAGCTGGCCCGAGCATTGTGGATTGTTCCTCTCACGTTCGCTTTTGGTTTTTTTCAGAAGAACTCACATGAAGGATCCAAGAGTAAACCCAAAAAACCGTGGTTTATTTTGGGATTTTTGGTCATGGCCGCCTCGGTCACCTGGATACCGCAATTGCAAGCAGCCGGTCATTGGGTGGAATGGACGGCCAGACGAGGACTTGTTTTGACCCTCTTTCTCATCGGATCCAATCTCAGTCGCGAAACATTGCAGCAAGTCGGCGTTCGACCCTTTCTTCAAGGGTTTCTCTTGTGGGTCGCGGTTTTAGTCTCAACACTTGCCTTTGTGAAATTGGGAGTCGCCTGAGTTTCAGGAGTCGAGCTTGACCTCACATCAAAGTTCTATTATTCCAGATCTATGGAACTATTTGAGGCCGCTGAAACCTTTTCGTCGCTTGCGCAAGAAACCAGGCTCAGGGTTTTCAAGCTCCTCATTCGCTACGGCCAAGATGGACTGATCCCCAGCAAGATCGCAGAGGAACTCAACATACCCGACAACACCTTGTCCTTTCATCTGGCGCACTTGAGTAAAGCCGGTCTTGTCCGAGCCCAAAAAAGTGGACGAAACCTCACTTATTTCGCCAACACAGAGCGCGTGCACTCCTTGATTGCCTATCTGCAAGAGAATTGCTGCGTCGATGAGAAATCAAAATCTGGAAAACCCAGGAAGTGCTGAGATGAAAATACTTTTCATGTGTGTCGCCAATTCCGCAAGAAGTCAGCTGGCCGAGGGCTTGGCACGAAGTTTATTTGGGAGTGACGTAGAGGTGCAAAGTGCGGGCTCCAAGCCCTCTCACGTGAACCCTTTTGCGGTGCAGGTTCTGCAAGAGGTTGGTATTGATATTTCAACTCAATTCTCGAAGTCCATTGCTGATCTCGCTCCCGGCTTTGTTGCTGATCTTGATTACATCATCACCCTTTGCGCAGAAGAAGTCTGTCCTGTGCTACTGACACCAAAAGCAAAAAAGCTGCACTGGCCGATTCCCGATCCTGCGGGGCACAGTGAGCGAGGTGCAGAGGCCCAACGAATTCTTTTTCAAGACACCCGTGACGACATCCAAGGAAAACTCGAACATTTCAAGCAAGAGCTCAATTTGTGAAGTTGAAATTTTGGGCGGAATTTTTTGGCACGGGATTCTTGCTGATGGTCGTCGTTGGTTCTGGCATCATGGGTGAAAACTTGGCCCAGGGGAATGCGGCTCTGGCACTTTTGGCCAATTCACTTGCGACGGGCGCCGGTCTCTTTGTACTCATACAGTGTTTAGGACCTTTCTCAGGCGCACATTTCAACCCTGTTGTCAGTTTGGTCGAACGCTTACGCGGACATCTGACTCGACAAGGGTTGACCGCATACGTCACAGCACAGGTCGGAGGCGCAATTGCTGGAGTGTGGATGACACATGCGATGTTCGGTCGGGACGTGTTCCAGATTTCGTCAAAGGTACGATTGGCCCCGAATTTGTGGCTGTCCGAGGTGGTGGCGACCTTTGGTCTGATTTCGACGATCGGACTTGTGGGTCGCAGAAAGGCAGAGAGTGTGCCCGTTTGTGTCGCCTCTTATGTGATGGCAGCGTACTGGTTCACATCTTCGACAGCCTTTGGCAATCCCGCAGTGACCATTGCGAGAATGTTGACGGACACATTTTGCGGAATTGCTCCTTTGGGAGTCGTGCCGTTTCTTCTCGCGCAGTTCGTGGGTGCACGACTGGCATATGCAATGCTGAAGCGAATTCAGGTCCTGTGGAAAGGCTCAGAACGCGAAACAAACTGACCGAGCAATGACAATTCCAGTCAGTTTCGTGTTCTTAAGCTGCGCCTGAGTTTATTTCAACTCGAGCCAGATCTCGTTGCGACGTAAAAACCAAATCTGAAAGGGTGAATTGTATCTTGCCAGGACAGGCTCTCCGATGAACTCTCGTTTGTCGGCTTTGAGGTCCAATTTGAATCCGGCCAGTTTGTCCTGGTAGCGCGATTCGGACCAGGATCCTGAGTATGTCAGCACAGCGACTTGCCGAGCCGGAATTTCACGCAATTTGACTCGACTGTCTTCTGGCGTGGGCAGTGTTGCCAAGGTGTATTTTTTTGGCATCGTGAATTGGACCCAATACCCTGTGCCGCCTTTCACTTGTGTCACCGGTGCCGTCATTTCAATTTTCTCAAAGGCAACTGATTGACCGACCGGCGCGGTCATCGAAATTTGAGCTTTGGACTTGTTGCCACCGAAAATGTAACGGGCCAGGATGCGAAAGGCTTGGTTTCCTGCGTTTTCAAAATCAGACTCGATTTGCGTTTCCGCAACCACGACGGGTCCGTAGCTTCGCACCTCATAGGTTGCCGCTTTTGATTCGACCAGATATTCCGGTTCTTCGATCGCCATCCCAACTCCTAAAAATAAAAAAAGAGAAGCCACAAGGGCCGGCATTTATTTCACCGGCACAAACTGGCAAAGCGGAGCTCTGTCTTGGAATCCACCGGCTTGCACGGTGGTGATCAGCTTGCAGGCGTCAAATCCTTGTTGCACCAAAGAGTTTTGCGCTTCGCGAAGCTGGTCCTCGGTCATCAGAGGTGTGCGACTGAGAATCCAAGCAGAATCCCGGCTTGGTGCGCCGACCACGGCGTAAGAGTAGTTCTCTCCCAGTGCCAGGATCCAGTAGTCTCCTCCGAAGAGAAACTGCCAGCCCAAAAAATTCACAAAAGTCACCTTCAATTTGGCATTGGAAACTGTGTCGACCACTTTCGCGCGACCCGTGGCCACGCTGGGGCCGTTCGCTGCGGTGTCGCAAGTGTTCACCACTGAGATCAGACCGTCTTCTGCGTTGGCATATTCCGCTGTCGTATTGCCGACGCATTGTTTTTCGAAGCTCTGTGGAAGAGCCGCAATTTCGTACCACTTGCCAAGGTATTGATTCAGATCCACAGAGTTCACAGTCGCAACCGGCGGCGGTGAGTTCTGTGCTCCCGCTGGAATTTGCACGATCAGCGCGAGTGCGAAGATGACGAATAATTTTTCCATAAATTTCCTTTCGGCTTCAATTCGTTACCAGCGCTTTGTAACGCAAGAATTGAATTTTGCAAACACAATCCATCTCGCAATTCTTGTGCCAGGCGGAGTTTGTTTGAGGCGGATTTGCAGCTTTGGAAGAGGCTTGGGCGTTCGAATCAGTCCCCATGGTGGGAGTTTCCTCATCGGATCCTCGGCTCAGAAGGTGATTGACGAGCCCTCCTGTTTCCCAATAGCGTTGCAGCTGGGATCGTTCAATTTGAAAGGGGTCTTTATGAGAAATAAAATGTTAGCGCTGGGCCTGGCGTCGCAGCTTTTGGGCTGCGCAACGGGAAGTTCACGCAATGGGATGGGGTTTTTCTACACAGAAGTGACGGATTCAATCGTCGCGACCACAAATTCGAATACACCCAAGATGGGGACTTCCTGTGCCACCAACATCCTGTCCCTGGTGTCCACAGGTGATATGTCTATTGAGACCGGCAAGAAAAATGGCGGTATCACCAAAGTGGCGTCGGTGGATTATACAACCCACTCCGTACTTGGATTTTACGAAAAAACCTGCGTCGTGGTGCGCGGCGAATAATCGACAGATTCAAGGCGGCGCCTTTTGATCAAACGCCGGCGGGCAGACACTCGACATAGTATCTGACCACACCACTGGCGTCAGTCTCTGAAACCAGCCCATGAATATCGGTTTCAAACCCGCGGAACATGCGGTTGAATTCGCGTGCAAATTTGAGGTATTCCACAATCGCTTTGTTGAAGATCTCACCTGGAATCAGCAGGGGGATTCCCGGCGGGTAGGGTGTCAGCAAAACAGCCGTCACACGACCCTCTAAGAAATCAATTTCGACTCGCTCGTTTTCATCGTGTGCCATCATCGCGAAAGCTTCAGAGGGTTTGACTGCTGGAAGCATATCCGAAAGATACATTTCAGTCGTCATTCGGGCCACGTTGTTGGCCTTGTAAAAATCGTGGATCTGCTGGCACAAATCCTTCAGTCCTAATTTTTCGTAGGCGGGGTTCTTGGCTGCGAATCGGGGCAAGATTTTCCAGATCGGGCGATTTTTATCATAGTCGTCTTTGAACTGCTGAAGCGCAGTCAGAAGAGTGTTCCAGCGGCCTTTGGTAATTCCAATCGTGAACATAATGAAGAATGAATAGAGACCACATTTCTCAACGATCACACCGTGCTCAGCCAAATACTTGGTGACCATCGCTGCGGGAATTCCGCTGCCATCGAAATCACCTTCGACATCCAGGCCGGGTGTGATGACTGTGGCCTTGATGGGATCCAGCATATTGAAGCCGTTTTGCAGATCTCCAAACCCGTGCCATTGATCATTGGGGCGAAGGACCCAATTTTCCCGTGAACCGATTCCTTCTTCTGCCAAGAGCTCGGGTCCCCAGACCTTGAACCACCAGTCCAAACCCCACTCTTCGTCCACTTTGCGCATGGCACGGCGAAAGTCCATCGCTTCCGCGATGCTCTCTTCGACCAGCGCTGTTCCGCCGGGGTGCTCCATCATGGCAGCGGCGACATCGCATGAGGCAATGATCGAGTACTGTGGGCTTGTCGAGGAGTGCATCAGGTAGGCTTCATTGAAGGTGTGGTGGTTGAGCTTCACATTTTCGGATTCACGCACCAAAATTTGCGACGCTTGACTCAAGCCTGCCAGAGCCTTGTGTGTCGACTGAGTTGAAAAAATAATGGAGTGTTTGGCGCGCGGGCGATCCTTGCCGATCGCATGCATATCTTTGTAAAAGTCATGAAAGGCGGCATGCGGCAGCCAGGCTTCATCAAAGTGCAGAGTGTCGACTTTGCCGTCCAGCATCTCTTTGATGGTTTCGACGTTGTAAAGCACTCCATCGTAGGTGCTTTGAGTGAGCGTCAAGATACGCGGCTTTTTTTTCTTGTCTTTGATAAATGGATGGCGGTCAATTTTCCGTTGGATGCTCTCCATGGTGAATTCTTCTTTGGGGATTGGGCCAATAATTCCATATTCATTGCGAGTGGGAGTCAGAAAGACGGGAATTGCTCCGGTCATGATGATCGAATGCAAATTGGATTTGTGACAGTTGCGATCAACCAGCACGATGTCATCGGGGCCGACAGTCGAGTGCCACACAATTTTGTTTGATGTCGAGGTTCCGTTCGTCACAAAGAACAAATGGTCAGCATTGAAGATCCGCGCGGCATTGCGCTCGGAGGCGGCGACAGGACCCGTGTGGTCCATCAATTGGCCAAGCTCATCCACGGCATTGCAAACATCCGCTCGCAAAAGATTTTCGCCAAAAAATTGGTGAAACATTTGTCCGACTGGCGATTTCAGAAAGGCAACTCCGCCTGAGTGACCCGGACAGTGCCACGAGTAGGAGCCATTTTGCGCATAGTTCAACAGAGCTTTGAAAAAAGGCGGGGCAATGGAATCCAGATACGACTTGGCTTCGCGGATCACATGTCGGGCCACAAACTCGGGTGTGTCTTCATGCATGTGAATAAAACCGTGGAGTTCCCGCAAAATGTCATTTGGGATGTGTCGAGACGTGCGGGTCTCACCATAAAGGTAGATCGGAATTTCCGCATTTTTAAAACGAATTTCCTCGATGAAAGCGCGCAGGACTTTCAGTGCGGCTTCAGTTTCTTCAGGTGATCCGCCCCCGAACTCTTCGTCGTCGATTGACAATAAGAAAGCTGACGCACGACTTTGTTGCTGTGCAAACGCAGTGAGGTCTCCGTAACTGGTGACTCCCAAGACTTCCATTCCCTCCGCTTCAATCGCCGCTGCAAGCGCACGAATACCGGAACCACTCGCGTTCTCTGAACGAAAGTCTTCATCGATCACAACAAAGGGGAAACGAAATTTCATGTCTGACTCCTGGTGTTCGAATGCGCCATTCAATCTCGGCGCAAACATGCGATTTCTGAATTGAAATTTAACAATTTCAAAGACAATTTTTAAAAATTAGATTTCCCGAGCCGCTAGGCAATAGTTCAGTCGAGCGCACTGCAAATCTGGGGCGGCTGATCCTGGGCCAGTCGTGTCAGGCTCGTCATTTGACTTGCATCAAATAATGAACAATCTATACCCCAGCGAAAAAAGGGAGACAGTCTCATGACAAATGCGATCCTCGGGCTTGGTGTCTTTTTGCTTGCACTGACGTCCTCAGCTGAAGGTCCTGTTCAGCAGGCTTCCCGTGGTTACGATCAACCCTCAAAAGCAATTTTGGACGTGATGTTGGCCCCCGCGATTCCGATGCCCCTGATGAGCCCCACGCACGAATCCCTGCTGTTGGTGACTTGGGAAAACTATCCCTCCATCAAACGTGTGGCCTTGCCCTATCTCAAATTGGGCGGGGTCCGGGTTGAACCTTTGAATCACAGCCGTCACGACACACCAGGCGGTTATGGGATCCCAAGCTGCGCCACCAAAATCGAAGTCATCACGATTGCCAATGGAAAAAGCAGAACGGTTCGACTTCCCGAGGGAGCTTGCCCTCAGCAACCGATTTGGAGTGCGGATGGACTGCAATTCGCATTTGCAGATCTGGCTTCCAAATCCGTCGATCTGTGGATCGGTGAGTCCAAAACGGCGGCTGCACATCGGGTTTCGGGAGTGCAATTGAATCCGATGTTTGGAGCTGAGCTGCAATGGATGCCCGATCAGAAAAATCTTTTGGTGAAGCTCGTGCCAAAAAAATTGGGTCTGCCGCCGGCAGAGCCCGTGATTCCAGACGGACCCAGCATTCAGGAAACCGCGGGTGAAAAAGGACAGAGTAGCACTTACGAAAACCGCGACACTCTGAACAGCAAGTATGATGAAGACCTTTTTGACTCCTATGCGCGCTCACAACTGGCGCTGGTGGACTCACAAAACTCCCATGTCACGCTGGTCGGCAAGCCCGCGAATTATTTGGATTTGAGTCCTGCACCAGACGGTGTGCATGTGCTGGTCAGCTCCGTGCACCGACCCTATTCCTATGTGACGACCTTCGATCACTTTCCTCAGGACGTGCAGATCTGGGACTTGCAGTCGAAGCCCGCCAAGATGATTCACGAGGTCGCGTCTTTGCCGCTTGCAGATCGTGTCCCGATCCACGGAGTGCCCGTTGGCCCCAGAGACTTTTTTTGGCGCGCCAATGAACCGGCCACATTGTTTTGGGCCGAGGCCCTGGACGGTGGTGACTGGAATGTCAAAGTGCCAGCGCGTGACAAGATCATGTCGATGCGGGCGCCCTTTGTGGGTTCGGCAGTTGAAGTTTTGCGAACCGAGCAACGTTTTGCAGCGCTTTGGTGGGGTGAGCAAAAGTCACTGGCTCTGTTGCGTGAGTACGATCACAACAGGCATTGGGAGCGAACTTATCAGCTTCAGGCCGATGATTTGAAACAAAAACCGAAATTGATTTGGGATCTCTCGACTGATGAAAAGTATGCCGATCCCGGAGTGCCGGTGCTGCGACGACTGTCGAACGGTTTTTCAGTCCTGCATCAAGATGGAAACGCGCTTTTTTTAAGGGGCACGGGCTCTTCGGCTGAAGGCGATCGACCCTTTCTGGATCGCTTTGAGCTCAACTCACAGACCACCTTGCGTCTTTTTCGCAGTGAAAAAAATGCTTACGAGCAGTTTTTGGGATTTCTGGGCACCGACACCACCAAGTTCATGACCTGGCACCAGTCCTTGCTGGACCCTCCCAACGCTTTTATTCGAAGGTTGGGGACATCCTCCGATGTTGCCAAAATCAACAAACTGACCGGAGCTGGCGAGGCGGCCTTTGCATCGACCAGCGTGGCGGTGACTCATTTTGCAGATCCCACGCCTGAGGTTCGTGCAATCCAAAAACGCCTGGTCAAATACAAACGAGCCGATGGACTGGAGCTCTCTTTTACTTTGTACACTCCGCCGGGATACCAAGAAGGGCAGCGAGTTCCGACAATTCTCTACGCCTATCCCAGAGATTTTGCCGATGCCGCACAAGCCGGTCAGGTGACGGGTTCCCAGTCCACCTTCACCAGACTCCGACAGTACAAACTTCTGCTTCTGGCGGGCTACGCGATCATCGACAATGCGTCGTTCCCCGTGATTGGCGATCCGAAAAAAGCTTACGACAATTATATGGATCAGCTTGTCGCCGACGCCAAGGCGGCTGTCGATGAAGCCGTACGCTTGGGTGTCGCCGACCCCGACCGCGTTGGCGTGACCGGGCACAGTCACGGGGCCCTGATGACGGCCAATCTTGTGGCGCATTCGGATCTGTTCCGCGCTGGTGTCGCGACAAGTGGCTCTTACAACAAGACTCTGACACCCTTTGGTTTCCAAAGCGAAAGAAGATCAGTTTGGGAAGCCAGTGAGGTTTACTTGAAAGTGTCGCCGTTTTTCGTTGCTGACAAACTCAAGACACCTTTGCTGATTCTCCATGGTGCGGACGATGCAAATCCTGGGACCACTCCCTTGCAGGCGACTAAATTGTACGAGGCCATTCGTGGCAATGGTGGAATCTCAAGACTGGTTCTGTTGCCCCACGAACCCCATTGGTACACGGCTTTGGAGTCCAACGAACAGTTGATTTTCGAAATGGTCAGATGGTTTGACAAGTATGTCAAAAATGCTGGCCCTCGTGTCACAGAGTTCAAGAAATAGCAGATTTACTTTTTGGGAACTGTCGACTGCAGAGCCCGACTTTTGTCAATGCGGTCGATCAGTTCGTCCATGAGCTGGCTTCTGGCGAACGGGACAAATGTGAATTTGACGGGTGGAGAAAAGACAACCTCATGCCCCAGCGAACAGGGTTCGCGTAAGGACAGCGTGACACGGGGTGGGTTCACCATCACCGAATAACTCACGTTTTTGATATTGCTGAGCGGAATCTGTGCCTCTTGGTGTCCTTTTTTGACCAGCAGAAAGTCACCACAGTCGTACACCTCATCCGCCAGATCGAAGAGCAGCTTTTTGAAGAGAACAAATCCGAAGACCGACATGATCAAGGGTACGAGCAAGACCGGAAGCGGTGGACCATGAGCTTTGAAAAAAGTTGTTACCACACCAGCGATGAGCATAAAACCCAAAGCGCCAAACCAAATCAGAGGAAAAATGCGTTTGTGAAAAAACGTCATCTTTGTTGAAATTCGCTTCATGGCAAAATTATGTCAAACCCTGCGTCAAAGTCCACACCTGTTTCGTTGCAGGAACAAGTTTGCGAGTTTGAACGCTGAAACGCCTTAAGAAGAGATGCTCAGTTCAGTTTTTCGGCGATTGACATCGAAGACGATCTTAAAAAAATCAACTATATTCAACCGACAGAGGTCAGGGTGAGCTTTTTTTTGAAAAGCACCGATCGCAAACAGGAAAGACCATTGTCGGAACAGAACTTGATAGGCTGTGACCAATGAAAACTCGGAATCCCAAATGTGAGTGGCTTCGGATCCCGCTCCATTGATTTCGACGATCTCAAAATTTTTTCCCATTTTCAAACTGTCGCGGTCACGATACCGGACATCAAAGCGCCCAAAATAAAAATCAGGAATTTGCTTGGCCAGGCGATCAATTTCCAGTGTGAGTTCCTCGGTGATCAGGCTTTGTCCATTTTTAAAAATGGCGCCTTGGCAGTGATTCCCGCACTCCGAGAGAAAAACGTGTTCGCCTTTTTCAGGAATGGAATTCAATTTGGCCTGCAGGCGAGAAAAATAAACCGGTGCAATGATGCGAGCGCGTTCGTGACCTAAAATCAAATCCCCCAGTTTTGTGACACCGTCGCCGGTGACAAACGGAAACTCTTTGTCAGTGAATGAAAAAATTTGGCCTCTTTGTTCTTCGGGTTTGCGAACATAAAAAATGCCGGCTTCACCTTTCAGCACACTCAGTCTTTGGACGATGCGATCGAAATTGCTCAGGAGAAGATACTCGGTCAACTCAAAGTCATCGTGAACAATGCGGACGCCAAAACCCCGTTGGCCGACATTGGGCTTGATGATGAAGGGATAGGAAATTCCTGCGGCGCGAATTCGTTCTTGGCTTGTCATAAAATCAAGATCGTGAGGG
>Ga0209067_10001367_pt1 | contig 15107 bp, 12 predicted proteins | sample ColStrG_CSR_2013_FD_187199 | JGI IMG/M metagenome (GOLD analysis project Ga0209067, IMG submission 187199) | Freshwater sediment microbial communities in response to fracking from Pennsylvania, USA - Cold Stream Run_MetaG_CSR_2013 (SPAdes)... | ecosystem: Environmental > Aquatic > Freshwater >...
GCGGGTTTCCAAGGCACGCGGGGTGACAAAGGGACGTTTGGGCCGCAAGAGACTGACGTGTCCGTCGGGGGCGATGGCACTGGGTGCGACGGGGGTGGCGCCGTCGAGATAGGAGGGATCGGAAACACGGCCCACATGCCAGAGTTGCAGAAAAATGGTTCCGCCGACGGCATGGACGGCCCCGGTGATCATTTTCCAGCCTTGGATCTGTTCGGCGGACCAGATGCCGGGAGTGTCGGGGTAGCCCACGCCCGTGGGGCAGACGGCGGTGGCCTCGCTCAGAATGAGACCGGCTGAGGCGCGCTGTACATAATAGTCCCGCATAAGGGCGTTGGGGATGCGGCCTGCGCTGGCGCGGCAGCGGGTGAGCGGAGCCATGAAGATGCGGTTGGGGAGTTGCAGGTCGCCGATTTTGACAGGCTCAAGGAGTGGGGAGAGGGGGTTCATAAGGAAGGAATGCCGTGGAGAATGTGACGCGGTTTACCGCATTTGCAAGGGTGTGCGGGGGAGAAGAACAAATCCATCACTTTACAAAACGGATTCTCCGCGTGTAGTTTCGGACTTCGATGAGCGCGATTTTGGCACTGGAAGACGGCACGGTGTTTCATGGAATTTCCATCGGGGCGGAAGGCACCCGGGTGGGAGAGGTTTGTTTCAACACCTCCATGACCGGATACCAGGAGATTCTGACCGATCCCTCTTACCGGGGTCAGATTGTCACGCTGACCTATCCTGAAATCGGCAACTACGGCGTCAATCCGGCGGACGTGGAATCCTACCAGCCGCATGTGAGCGGGCTGGTGGTGCGTGAGTTGTCCCCGGTCACCAGTAATTACCGCAGCGAGCAGAGCCTTTCCGACTACCTCAAAGCCAATGGCATTCCCGGCATCAAGCACATCGACACCCGGGCCTTGACGAAAAGACTGCGCGTGACCGGCGCGTTGAAGGGGGTGCTCACGACGGAAAAGATGACGGATGACGAGGCGGTGCGCCGCGCCCGCGAGTGGCACGGACTGGTGGGGGTGGATTATGTCAAGGAAGTGAGCTGCCGGGAGATTTTTCAGTGGGATACGGAAGGGAAGCAACGCGCCACCTGGCATGACAACCATGAGCTGGCCTTGAATCCGGCCTTGGGCGCGGTGCCGCCCGCCGCCCGTCACATAGTGGCTTATGATTTCGGGATCAAATACAACATCCTGCGACGCCTGCGCGAAAATGGTTTTGCGGTCACGGTGGTGCCGGCCACGACGCCGGCGGCGGAAGTATTGGCCCGGAAACCGGAGGGGGTATTTCTTTCCAACGGTCCGGGAGATCCGGCCGCGCTGGGTTATGCGCATGAGGCGGTGCGGGATTTGATCGGCCAGGTGCCGCTGTTCGGCATCTGTCTGGGGCACCAGATCATGGCGCACGCCCTGGGAGGGCGCACCTACAAACTCAAGTTCGGACACCGCGGCGGCAACCAACCGGTCAAGGATTTGCGTTCGGGCAAGGTGACCATCACCTCGCAAAACCACGGATTTGCCGTGGACCCGGCCAGTCTGGACGCGGAGAAGGTGGAGCTGACGCATATTAATTTGAACGATGGCACCTGCGAGGGCATGCGGCACCGCCAGCATCCGGCTTTTTCCGTGCAGTATCATCCGGAGGCCTCGCCGGGGCCGCATGATGCCAATTATTTTTTTGTGGAATTCCGCAATGAGGTTGAAAAATTTGCAGAGCGAAGTTAGGCTTTGATTTTTAGCAGCCAACCCCCAACATGCACAGTTCATGCCGCGTCTAGTCATCAAATCCCAGGAGTTTGAAGGTAAAATTTTTGAATTGAGCGGCCAGTCCCTCACCGTGGGCCGGGGGCAGGACAATTCCATTCAACTGGCCCATCCCAGCATTTCCAGTCATCATGCGGAATTAAAGCTGGAGGGCGGGGATTACCGCCTGGTGGATCTCAATTCGACCAACGGCAGCAAGGTCAACGACGAGCGTGTGACTTCCAATGTGCTGCTGCGCAACCATGACGTCGTCATGCTGGGCAACATCCTGATGTCTTACCTTTCCGAGAACGCCCTGACCGCACCGCCCCTGCCGGAGCCCGGCCAGCGCATCGTGCTTTCCGGATCGGGCTCGGCCCGGCCCGATACCTTTGTCAACCTGGCTCCCTTTGCCAAGGCCAAGAAGAGGAAGGGTGCCTTTCCCGTGCTCATTCTGCTGGGGTTTCTGCTGGCCCTGGCGGGGGTGGGTTATCTGGCCTACAGCCTGTTTTTGACCTGAACCGATCCGACTTGCAGCGGGAGGTTCAATTTTCGGGCGACAGCCCCGGGTTCTAATCCCAGAATTTGCACCCGTTTCCGTTTGGATTTGTGACCTCCAGCCAGGAGCACGTCGGAATGGGGGATTCCCAATTGATCGGAAAGAAAACGGAGCAGGGCCGTATTGGCGGCGTTGTCGGCCGGTGGGGCCTGCACGGCCACTTTCAGTGCCCCGTCGTGCAGTCCGAGGATGCAAGTGCGGCGGGCGCGGGGGGAAAGTTGCACCTCAAAGAAGCAGCCGGAAGACTGGGGAACTACCTTCAGCATGATTAATTACAGTTTTGTACGTAAAATAAGGGGAGGAGAAGCAAAATCGACCGGTCGGGGGCTTTCTGTGAAAATCCACTGAAAAAAGCGTGGGAAGGTATTGACAGAAAAAAGTAAAATACCTAGAACACTCGTTCCCCTTGATCGGAAATGTTGGCTTGTGCCTTGGTCACAGGCTCTTTTTGGGAGGGGGGGATGCACCGTTGCCGGAAAACCGGCGGGGGTGGCCAGGCGGCCCACGTAGCTCAGTTGGTAGAGCACGTCCTTGGTAAGGACGAGGTCGACGGTTCAATCCCGTTCGTGGGCTCCAGAGAGCAGCCGGGCGGATTGGAACCGCTTGGGAAAAAGAAAATTAAAGAAGGATACAGCATTTTTATAAGGAGGAACATTCAACCAGAAATGGTTTAATTGAACTTAAAGGAGTATTATGGGTAAAGAATCATTCACGAGATCCAAACCGCACGTAAACATTGGCACCATCGGTCACGTTGACCACGGCAAGACAACCTTGACCGCCGCCATCACAACCATTCTGGCCAAGCAGGGTTTGGCACAGGCCCGCGACTACTCCTCGATCGATAATTCCCCCGAAGAAAAAGAGCGCGGTATCACGATCAACACGACCCACGTTGAGTACGAGACGGGAAACCGCCACTACGCGCACGTCGATTGTCCCGGTCACGCCGACTACGTTAAGAACATGATCACCGGTGCCGCCCAGATGGACGGAGCCATTCTGGTGGTCAGCGCAGCCGACGGTCCGATGCCCCAGACCCGCGAACACATTCTGCTGGCCCGCCAGGTGGGTGTTCCTTCCCTGGTGGTTTTCATGAACAAGGTGGACATGGTTGACGATCCTGAATTGCTGGATCTCGTCGAACTGGAAGTCCGCGAACTTCTGACCAAGTATGAATTCCCCGGCGACACCATTCCGATCGTCAAAGGTTCGGCCCTCAAGGCCTTGGAATCCGCCGATCCCGCCAGCGAGTATGGCAAAAAGATTCTCGAATTGATGAAGGCCGTGGATGATTACATCCCCATGCCCGAGCGCGCCAAGGACAAGCCCTTCCTCATGGCCGTCGAAGACGTGTTCAACATTGCCGGTCGCGGCACCGTTGCCACCGGTCGTGTCGAACGTGGTGTGCTCAGCCGCAACGAGGAAATCGAAGTGGTCGGTCTGCGTCCGACGCAGAAGACCGTCGTCACCGACATTGAAATGTTCCGCAAGATTCTGGACTCGGCCGAAGCCGGCGACAACGTGGGTGTTCTGCTCCGCGGCGTCAAGAAAGAGGACATCGAGCGCGGACAGGTGCTGGCCAAGACGGGCAGCATCACCCCGCACAACAAATTCAAGGCCACCGTTTATGTTCTGAGCAAGGACGAGGGCGGCCGTCACACCCCGTTCTTCAACGGTTACCGCCCCCAGTTTTACTTCCGCACCACGGACGTGACCGGCGTGGCCAAACTCAAAGAAGGCGTGGAAATGGTCATGCCGGGTGACAGCGTCGAACTCGAAGTCGAGCTGATCAATACCGTGGCCATGGAGCAGCAGATGCGTTTCGCCATTCGCGAAGGCGGCCGCACTGTCGGCGCCGGCCGTGTGACCGAAATATTGAAATAAATTTATACCGGAGAAATCCGGCAGGGGCGGCCAAATCCCGGTTTTTCCGGGGTTTGGCTTTGCCGTCAGAAATCGGTTTGGAAAGGGCAGTAGCTCAATTGGTAGAGTAGCGGTCTCCAAAACCGTCGGTTGGGGGTTCGAGTCCCTCCTGCCCTGAAGAAAATTTGGTAATTGGAAATGAAGTCACTGATGATAGGAAATAGCTGGTTGTGGACCGGGCTGGTCTATGGCCTTTCCGCCCTGGTTCTGGTGGCGGCGCTGGCCAACCGCGCCAGAATCGCGCACTTTTTCGGTGAGGTCCGCGCTGAACTGGTGAAATGCACCTGGCCGTGGGACCCGGAACAAACCGGTTTCCGCAAATACAGGGTGCTGATCGATTCCACCATTGTCGTTTGTGTCTCCACGCTCCTGCTGGGCGGTTACACCACCGGCTTTGACTATGTCATCTCCAACCTCATCAGCGGTCTGACCCGGCTGATCCAGCATCTTTGATTGGAATTGTAATGAACGAAGAAAACAGCGCAGCCGAAAGCATCACCACGCAGAAGTATCCTTCGCAGTGGTTCGCGCTTCATGTCCTGTCGGGCCAGGAGTCCAATGTGCAAAAGCACATGGCCAACCGCCTGCGCTCCGAGGAGATGGGCGAGTACATTCACGAGATCATCATCCCCAGCGAGCGGGTTTCGGAAGTCAAGCGCGGCAAGAAGATCGAAACCGACCGCAAGCTGTATCCCGGCTACGTTTTTGTGAACATGTACCTGCTCGATCCGGAGAAGAAACTCGTGGATCGCACCTGGTACTTTGTCCGGGAAACCCCGGGCGTGATCGGTTTTGCCAACGGTGAAAATCCCATCCCCATGCGCCAGAGCGAAGTGGACGCCATGCTGGCGCAGGTGCGGGAGAAGGAAGACCGGGTGGTGCCGAAAATTCTTTTCACCATCGGCGACCGCGTGCGCGTGGGCGACGGTCCTTTCGAGGGGCAGGAAGGTGTCATCGAAGTGGTGGACGAGGCCCGTGGACGTGTCCAGGTCTCCGTCAGCATCTTCGGACGCTCCACCCCGGTGGAGCTGGAATACTGGCAGATAGAAAAAATATAAATGATTCCTGGAGCCATTCCGCCGGAGTGCGGCGGGTTCCCGGATGTTAAATCGACGAAATAAGATTATGGCAAAAGAAATTGTCGCACAGATCAAGTTGCAGATCCCGGCCGGACAGGCGAACCCGGCTCCTCCCGTGGGCCCGGCCCTCGGTCAGGCGGGCGTGAATATCATGGCCTTCTGCAAGGAATTCAACGCCAGAACCCAGAAGGACTCGGGCAACATTCTTCCCGTCGTCATCACGGTTTACAAGGACAAGAGCTTCACCTTCATCACCAAGTCGCCCCCCGCGGCCGCCCTGCTGAAGAAGGCCGCCAACATCGCCTCGGGTTCCAAGGAACCGAATCGCGTCAAGGTGGGCAAAGTGACCCGCAAACAGGTCATGGAAATCGTCAAGATCAAGATGAAGGATTTGAATGCCCGGAGCGAAGACGCGGCCTTCCGCATCATCGCCGGCACGGCCCGCCAGGCGGGTATTGAGATTATCGACTAATTTTAGGGAACCGGCCGGGTGGCCGGAAGCCCTGCAGTAGGAGGCCATTCAACCGGCCGCTTGCACTACCAAGGAGAAAGAAAAAATGGCAACTAAACGCAGTAAACGTTACAAAAAATCGATTGAACAGATCGCCCAGGGCAAATCGTATCCCCTGACCGAGGCGGTGCAGCTTCTCAAGAAGCTCCCCACTGGTAAAAGTGACGAAACCGTCGAACTGAGCTTCAGCCTCGGGGTCGATCCGCGCCAGAGCGACCAGATGGTCCGCGGCACCGTGGCCCTGCCCAACGGTTCCGGTCAGAAGATCCGCGTGCTGGTGTTCGCCAAAGGCCAGCCCGCAGACGCCGCCAAGGCCGCCGGAGCCGAGCATGTCGGTTATGAGGATTTGATCAAAAAGGTCAGCGAGGGATTCCAGGATTTTGACGTGGCCGTGGCCACGCCCGAAGCCATGTTGGAAGTCCGCAAGCTGGGTAAAGTGCTCGGACCGCGTGGTCTGATGCCCAATCCCAAAACCGGCACTGTCACCGAAGACACCGCCAAGGCCGTCCGCGAATGCAAGGCCGGACGTGTGGAATTCAAGGTGGATAAAACCTCCAATATTTCCGTGGTCTGCGGCAAGATTTCCTTCGAGGAAACCAAACTGGCCCAGAACGTCGAAGCGGTCATTAACGCGATCACCCGCGCCAAACCTTCCAGTTCCAAGGGTCGCTACATCAAAACCTGCGTGCTGGCGTCCACCTACTCCCCGGGCATTGCCGTGGATGTGGATTCCGCCGTCGCCGCCAACTAAACCGGTACCAAGCCATGAGAAAAGAAAAGCTTAACATTGTCAAAAACATCCAGGCCTGGCTGCAGGCTTCGCCCTACCTGATCGTGGTCGATTACAGCGGCCTCAAGGTCGAGCAGTTCAACGAATTACGCAACCGTCTGGCCGGAGTCAAATCCGAGCTGCACGTGGTGAAGAACAACTTTTTGCGCAAGGCCCTCCAGGAGGTGCAGTTGCCGGAACTGGACAGCCATTTGCAGGGACAGACCGCCGTGGCCTACGGGCCCTCGGACGTCTCCGCCGCAGCCAAGATCCTGAAAAATTTCAAGGCTGAATTCGAAAAGCCGACGCTCCGGGCGGCCATCGTGGACCGCAATGTGCTGGGTGCGGCCGACGTGATGGCCCTGGCTTCGCTGCCGTCGCGCGAGGTGATGCTGGCGCAGTTGCTGGGGTTGATTCAGACCCCTGCGACCCGACTGGCCGCGATCCTCAATGTGCCTGCTTCGCAGCTGGCGCAGGTCATCAAGGCCAAGTCGGAAAAGGGCGAGTAAACCATTTGCCCCGCCTTCAGGCGGGGTGGAAAAAAGGCAAGTGCCTTTTCTAGCCCGGAAGCCTTTCCGGGATAATTGGACGGCGGGTGCTGTCCGCTAGGAAGGCCGAAATTGGAGAAAGTGGTGCCGGGAGACCGGGACCCAAAAAAAGTTATGGCAGTAGATCTTGATACTATCGTGAGCCAGCTCAGCGGCTTGACCGTTCTGGAAGCAGCTCAATTGGTGAAGAAACTCGAAGAAAGCTGGGGCGTGAGCGCGGCGGCACCTGTGGCCGTGGCGGCAGCACCGGCGGCGGGCGGCGGCGCGGCCGAAGCAGCCGAGGAGAAAACCTCCTTCGACGTCATCCTCAAGGAAGCCGGCGCCAACAAAATTGGCGTGATCAAAGAAGTCCGCGGTGCGGTTCCGGGCCTCGGCCTGGCCGAAGCCAAGGCTTTGGTCGAAGGTGCGCCCAAGACCCTCAAGGAAGGCGCGACCAAGGAAGAAGCAGCTGAAATCAAGAAGAAGCTTGAAGCTGCCGGCGCCAAAGTTGAGATCAAATAAGATCTCGGTGTATTTCGGAAAGCGGATCGGGTCCCATCCCGGTCCGCTTCCTTCACGGGACCGTCTGTGGATGGTCCCGACAATTTTCGGGGCAGTAAGCCCCATTGAGTGGTTGGAGTAGTAGTAACTGTAAGCAAAGGCAAATCCTATGGTAACGGCAAAGACCGGAGAGCGCATTAACTTCGGAAAATTCAACGATGCGATTGATATCCCGAACCTCATTGAGGTTCAGATCAAATCCTACGAGGATTTTCTGCAAACCAACGTCGAGTCGCGCAAGCGCAAGACGGAAGGCCTGCAGGCCGTTTTCTCAGAGGTTTTCCCCATCGAAAGCTACGACGAAAAGATCAAACTGGAATTCGCTAATTTCGAAATTCAGGAAGCCAAGATGAGCTCCTTGGAGTGCCAGCGCGAGGGACTGACCTATGCGGCTCCCCTTTATGTGACATTCCGTCTGCGCAATGAAGGCAATACCATTGAGGAAAAGGTGTACATGGGTGAACTGCCCATGATGACCGAGCGCGGCACCTTTGTTGTCAATGGCGCCGAGCGCGTGGTGGTCAGCCAGTTGCACCGCTCCCCCGGCATTTGTTTTGAATCAAGCCTCCATGCCAATGGCAAGACGCTCTATTCCTTCCGCATCATCCCCGACCGCGGTTCCTGGCTGGAAGTTTGTTTCGACACAAGCGATTTGCTCTACGTCCATCTGGACCGCCGCAAACGCCGCCGCAAATTCCTCGTCACCACCTTCCTCCGTGCGCTGGGTTACAGCTCCAATGAGGAAATTCTCGGGCTCTTTTACGAGATCGAGGATTTCGCACTCAAGGTCGACCTCGACGAGCAGGCCATCAGTTACAAGGTGTTGATCCACGAAGTCCGTGACACAGCCAACCAGGATCTGGTGGTGGCCCGCGCCTTTGAGCCCCTCACCAAGACCATCGTCCGGCAGTTGCTCGACCTCGGGATCAAGAGCGTTCATGTGGTGGACATCAGCAGCGATGACACCATCATCCGCTGTCTCAAAAAGGATCCGACCAAGGACACCGAGGATGCGTTGAAGGACATCTACAAGCGTTTGCGGCCCGGAGATCCCCCCACCGTCACCAACGCCAAGGCGCTCATCAAACGACTCTTTTTCGACCCGAAGCGTTACGACATCGGGCGCGTGGGCCGTTACAAGATCAACCAGAAGCTCAGCCTGGACGTGGACATCGAGACGCGTGTGCTCTCCAACGAGGACATCATCGCCGCCACCAGCTACGTCATCAATCTGAAGCAGGGCGAAGGCTCCACCGATGACATCGATCATCTGGGCAGCCGCCGCGTCCGTGCGGTGGGTGAGTTGCTGGCCAACCAGTGCCGCACCGGCCTGGCCCGCACCGAGCGTCTGGTCAAGGAACGCATGACCCTGTTTGATGTCAACACCGAGGGCATGACCCCGCAAAAGCTGATCAATCCCAAGGCCTTGTCCGCGGTCATCCGCGACTTCTTCGGGCGCAGCCAGCTTTCGCAGTTGATGGATCAAACCAATCCGCTCTCCGAGCTGACGCACAAGCGCCGTCTTTCGGCCCTGGGACCGGGAGGCTTGAGCCGGGATCGCGCCGGGTTCGAGGTGCGTGACGTTCATCCGTCGCACTACGGACGCATCTGTCCGATCGAAACCCCGGAAGGTCCGAACATCGGGTTGATCTCCTCGATGTCCACCTTTGCGCGCATCAACGAATTCGGCTTCATTGAAACGCCCTACCGCAAAGTGGTGGATGGCAAGGTCATGCCCCAGGTGGATTACCTGACGGCTGATCAGGAGGAAAATTTTGTGGTGGCCCAGGCCAATGCCATCATTGAAAAGGACGGGCATCTGGCCGGTCCGAAAGTCTCCGTCCGTTACAAGGGCGAATTCATGGAAGTCGAGCCCTCGCGCATTCATTACATGGATGTTTCCCCGAAGCAGTTGGTTTCGGTGGCGGCGAGTCTGATTCCCTTCCTCGAACACGATGACGCCAACCGCGCCTTGATGGGCTCGAACATGCAACGCCAGGGCGTGCCGCTGATCCAGACGGAAGCCCCGTTGGTCGGCACCGGCATCGAGGGCAAGGTGGCCCGCGATTCCAAGGCCGTGGTTCTGGCGGAAGGCTCGGGCCGGGTGGCCTCGGTCAACGCCAATGAAATCATTGTCACCAAGGATGGTGAACTTCCCGAGGGCAAAAAACGTTACAAGACGGATGTCGAAGCCGGAATCTTCTATCATACCCTGCGCAAATACATGCGTTCCAATGCCGGTACCTGCGTCAATCAAAAACCGCTCGTGCGCAAGGGAGACCACGTCAAAAAAGGTCAGGTCATTGCCGACGGTCCCTGCACCGACAAGGGCGAACTGGCCCTCGGACGCAATGTGCTGGTCGCGTTCATGCCCTGGAATGGTTACAACTTCGAAGATGCCATTCTGCTCAGCGAACGCATCGTCAAGGAGGATGTCTATACCAGCATCCACATTGAGGAGTTCGAAATCTCCGCCCGCGACACCAAGCTGGGACCGGAAGAAATCACCCGCGACATTCCGAATGTCGGCGACGAGGCCCTGAAAAATCTCGGACCCGACGGCGTGGTCCGCATCGGCGCCGAAGTCGGCCCGGGAGACATTCTGGTCGGCAAAATCACGCCCAAGAGCGAAACCGAACTGGCCCCGGAAGAACGTTTGTTGCGCGCCATTTTCGGTGAAAAGGCCGCCGACGTGAAGGATTCCTCACTGGTGGTTCCCTCCGGCACCTACGGCATCGTCATGGACGTCAAGGTCACCGCCGGCAACACCAAGGTGAAGCAGGAAAAACTCTCGCCCGGCGAAGCCAAGCGCCAGAGCAAGGCCATCAACGACAAGTATGAAAAGAAGGGCGCCGAGCTCACCGAAGAGCTGACCCAGGCCCTTTCCAACATCCTGCTCAACGAAAAAATTCCGCTCGACGTGGTCAATGCCGAGACCGGGGAAATCATCATTCCGGCCAACCGCAAGATCACCAAAACCCTGCTGCGCAAAATGGCGGCGGTGTACGATCATATTGAAATTGATCCGAGCCCCATCCGCATCAAGATCCGCGAGATCATCAGCACCTACGAAAGCAAGTTCCAGCAGCTCGACAATGAGCGCGATCTGGAAATTGACCGTGTGGAAGCCGGTGACGACATTGACCCCGGAATCATCAAACAGGTCAAAGTCTATGTCGCCTCCAAGCGTAAGCTTTCGGTCGGTGACAAAATGGCCGGACGCCACGGAAACAAGGGTGTGGTGGCCAAGATTGTGCCCGAGGAAGACATGCCGTTCCTCCCCGATGGTACCGCGGTGGACATCGTGTTGAATCCGCTGGGCGTGCCTTCGCGTATGAACGTGGGGCAGGTTCTGGAAACCCACCTCGGCATTGCCGCCAAGGCATTGGGCTTCAAGGTGGCCACACCGGTGTTTGATGGCATTCCCGAAACCAAGATCCGCAGCTACCTCAAGGAAGCCGGACTCGACGAGGACGGCAAGAGCCGTCTTTACGACGGACGCACCGGTGAACCCTTCCAGCAGCGCGTGGTGGTGGGTCAGATTTACATGCTCAAACTCGGCCACATGGTCGCGGACAAGATTCACGCCCGTGCCGTCGGTCCCTACTCGCTCGTCACCCAGCAGCCGCTGGGCGGCAAGGCGCAGTATGGCGGTCAGCGTTACGGGGAAATGGAAGTGTGGGCCATGGAGGCTTATGGCGCCGCCTACACCCTCCAGGAACTGCTCACCGTCAAATCCGACGACGTCCCCGGACGCACCCGGATTTACGAGAGCATCGTCAAGGGCGACAACTCGCTCGTGGCGGGGACTCCCGAGTCTTTCAACGTTTTGATCAAGGAAATGCAGAGCCTGTGCCTCGATGTCAAAGTCGGCGAGCGCAGCAAGGACGGTTCGGACCAGTTGAAGAAGGACGAAGACTTCGATCAGGCTGCCTGAACCCCAACACCCAACAACGGATAGAACATGAGCAAGGAAATACAGTCAGCACGCGAACTGATGGGAGCCGAACGCTCCATCGGTTTTGATCAGGTCGGCATTTCGATCGCCTCCCCGGAAACGATTCTTTCGTGGACCCGGGGTGAGGTGAAGAACCCGGAAACCATCAATTACCGGACCTTCAAGCCGGAGTTTGGCGGTTTGTTCTGCCAGCGCATTTTCGGGCCGGTCAAGGACTACGAATGCGCCTGCGGCAAATACAAGCGCATCAAATACAAGGGTGTCATCTGCGACCGTTGCGGTGTGGAAGTGACTTTGGCCCGCGTGCGTCGCGAACGCATGGGCCACATTGAACTGGCCGTGCCGGTTTCCCATATCTGGTTCTACAAGTGCATGCCCAGCCGTATCGGGCTGATGATGGACATGACCGCCCGTGAACTCGAGCGCGTCATCTATTATGAGGATTACCTCGTGATCGATCAGGGCAACACGCCTCTCGAGGAAAAACAACTCCTCAGCGAGACCGAATACCGCGAAGCCCAGGAACAGTACGGGGAATTGTCCTTCAACGCCAAAATGGGCGCCGAGGCCATCCGTGATTATCTCAAGAAATTGGATCTTCCCGCCCTGGCCCAGGAGTTGGAAATCGCCCTCACCTCGACCAAGAGCAAGCAGCTCCGCAAAAAAATCTCCAAGCGCCTCAAGCTCGTGCAGGGCTTTTCCGGTTCCCGCACCCGCCCCGAGTGGATGATTCTGGAAATCCTGCCCGTGATCCCGCCGGACCTCCGTCCGCTGGTTCCGCTGGAAGGCGGTCGTTTTGCCACCTCCGATCTGAACGATCTTTACCGCCGCGTCATCAACCGCAACAACCGTCTCAAAACCCTGCTCTCGCTCAAGACCCCGGAAGTCATCATCCGGAACGAAAAGCGCATGTTGCAGGAATCCGTCGATGCCCTCATGGACAACGGCCGCCATGGCCGCCCCGTCACCGGCGCCGGCAACCGTCCGCTCAAGTCGCTTTCCGACATGCTCAAGGGTAAGACGGGCCGTTTCCGCATGAATCTGCTCGGCAAACGCGTCGATTACTCCGGACGTTCCGTCATTGTCATCGGACCCGAACTGAAACTCAACCAGTGCGGGTTGCCGAAAAAGATGGCCCTGGTGCTGTTCGAGCCGTTCATCATCCGCCGCTTGAAGGAACTGGGTTATGTGCACACCGTGCGCAGTGCCAAAAAATTGATCGAACGCCGCGAATCCATTGTCTGGGACATTCTGGAAGAAGTCACGGTCGGCCATCCGGTTCTGCTGAACCGCGCCCCGACCCTGCACCGTCTTTCCGTCCAGGCTTTTGAACCGGTGCTGATCGAGGGCGAAGCCATCCGCATTCATCCCTTGGTCTGTACCGCCTACAATGCCGACTTTGACGGTGACCAGATGGCCGTGCACGTGCCGCTGTCCGTGGAAGCCCAGCTCGAAGCCCGCATCCTCATGCTGGCGCCGAACAACATTTTCGGACCGTCCAACGGCAAGCCCATCACCACCCCCACCCAGGACATCACCCTCGGTTGCGCATTCCTTACGGCCAATCCCCGCAAGGTCAATGAAAAGGAAAAGAAACGCCGCTGCATCATGGAAAATCTCGACGAGGTGCTTTATGCCCTCGACGAAGGCGTGGTCACCCTGCATGACCTCATCCTCCTGAAAAATCCCAACCTCGGACAGGACAGCCTTTTCGGTGACAAGGAAAACAAGCGCATCGAAACCACCCCCGGTCGTGTGATCTTCAACAGCATCTGGCCCAAGGCGCTCGGTTTCTACAACAAAAAATGCGGCAAGAAACAGCTCGGCGAAATCATCAGCCGTTGCTACCAGGTCAGCGGTCACCATGTGGCGGTCAAGGTCCTGGACGCGATGAAGGAAATCGGTTTCCGTTACGCCACCAAGGCCGGTATCTCCATCGGCATCGATGACATGATCATCCCCGACGAGAAGAAGGATGTCGTGGCCAAGGCCCGCGGCCAGGTCACCACGGTCGAGAAACAGTACATGGTCGGTGCCATCACCGACGGCGAACGTTACAACAAGATCGTCGATATCTGGACCCAGGCCACCGAGGACGTTTCCAACGTCGCCTTCCGTGCCTTGGAACACAACAAGGGCAAGAGCGAAATCAACCCCGTCTTCCTCATGGTGGATTCCGCCGCCCGAGGCAACCGCAACCAGGTCCGACAGTTGGCCGGCATGCGCGGCTTGATGGCCAAGCCCTCCGGCGAAATCATCGAACGCCCCATCGTGGCCAGCTTCCGTGAAGGTCTGTCGGTTCTGGAATACTTCATCTCCACCCACGGCGCCCGCAAAGGTCTGGCCGATACGGCGCTCAAAACCGCCGACTCCGGTTACATGACCCGCAAGCTGGTGGACGTGGCCCATGACGTGATCACCACCGAGGAGGATTGCGGTACGGTCAAGGGGATCTGGGTTGAGGCCATTTACGAAGGCGAGGACGAAATCGTCCGCCTGCGCGACCGTATTTTCGGCCGCGTCAGTTGCGACGATATCGTGGATCCGGTTACCGGAAGCGTGGTCGTCGCCGCCAATGAATTGATTGACGAAAAGAAGGCCGAATCCATCGAGCGCATCGGCCAGGAACGCGTGCGCATCCGCTCCGTTCTGACCTGCGAAACCCGCCGCGGCATCTGCGCCCGCTGCTACGGTTTGAATCTGGCCACCAACGCCCGCACCAAGTTGGGCGAGGCGGTCGGCATCATCGCCGCCCAGTCCATCGGCGAACCCGGCACGCAGTTGACCATGCGTACCTTCCACATCGGCGGTACCGCTTCCCAGGTCTTCAAACAACCCCAGATCAAGGCCCGTAACGACGGGGCGGTGCAATACACCGACCTGCGCGTGGTGAAATCGCTCGAAGGCCATTACATCGCCCTGAACAAGAGCGGTTCCATCAGCGTTCATGCCGATGACGGACGCGAGCTCGAACGCTACACCGTGGTGGTCGGCTCGGTCATCACCGTGGCGGAAGGCGAACAGGTCAAAAAGGGCCAGGTCTTCGTGCAGTGGGATCCGTATAACGTTTCAATTCTCACGGAAAAAACCGGCAAGGTGGAATTCCGCGACATCATCGAGGGCGTGACCATGAAACACGAGGTGGATGAAACCACCAAGCTCGTGGGCACCGTGGTCATCGAACACAAGGAAGACCTGCACCCGCAGATCGTCATTGTCGGTACGGATGGCCAGACCCTTTCCGCTTATTCCATTCCTTCCGGCGCCCACATCGAGGTCAAGGAAGGCCAGGAAGTCAAAGCCGGCCAGCGCTTGGCCAAGACGCCGCGCAAGGTCGCCAAGACCAAGGACATCACCGGTGGTCTGCCGCGTGTGGCCGAACTGTTCGAAGCCCGCAAACCCAAGGACGCCGCCGAGATCGCCAAGATCGAGGGCGAAGTGGTTCTGGGTGGCACTTCCCGCGGTAAAAAAC
>Ga0209067_10001370_pt1 | contig 15066 bp, 12 predicted proteins | sample ColStrG_CSR_2013_FD_187199 | JGI IMG/M metagenome (GOLD analysis project Ga0209067, IMG submission 187199) | Freshwater sediment microbial communities in response to fracking from Pennsylvania, USA - Cold Stream Run_MetaG_CSR_2013 (SPAdes)... | ecosystem: Environmental > Aquatic > Freshwater >...
TGCGACGGAAGGTTGCGATCGTGTCATGGTCCGGATGCAGATTGGCGGCCACGAAGCGCACCGCGACGTCACGGAAGGTCGCCCGCTCGATCCGCCGTGAGGAGAAGATGCCTGTGAATCTGCGTGGGGTCCCGACGCCGATCTTCGCCACAAACGATTGATTTTCCAAGCCATGCCGGGGTTCCACGTGGACGCTTGTTCACACCGGACGGCGACCATCGGCCTTCGGACCTGCATAGAAGGCTGCTCGCGCTGCCTTGGGCGGACATCTTCTCCACCAACTGGGACACGCTCCTGGAGATGGCATGCCCCAACGCGCACGAGCGCGCGTACGATGTGGTTACAACCCTGTCGCAGCTCCCCTCGGCCGCGCTGCCGCGGATTATAAAGCTGCATGGCACCCTGCCCGCGAACGGCCCATTCATCTGTACGCCAGCGCCAATCCGCGACCCCACGCCGGTGCACAGTTATTTGCACGGCACGTGGAGTACTGCCGGTGATCAGAGGTTATCACCCGGCGCCGGTTCCGGTTCGCCGATCGCTTATCTTCGTGCCCCGGTGGCCGGGATTGCCTTGATCCAGATCAAGGCAACGCCCAATCGCCCATGCGAGGGGTGCGTTGACACAGAGGGAAAGCCGCCGATGCCTTTGACGAATCAGAAGACATGGATCCAGGTATGGGATCCTCTTGTTCGATACGGACATTGGGCTTTGGTCGCATCATTCGCCACTGCCTACCTCAGTGCAGAGAACGAGTCCGGCGGCCCCGATCAGATTCGCATTTGGTCCGGATATAACGTCGGCATATTGGTGGCGGTCAGGGTGGTCTGGGGACTGGTTGGCACGCGTCACGCCCGCTTTAGAGACTTCGCTTATAGTCCTGCAGCAGCTCTGAAGTACCTTGCCGACCTGCTTCGCAGCCGTGGACGGCGCTACGTCGGGCATAGCCCGGCTGCGACCTACATGATCGCCGCACTCCTGCTGTGCCTTGCCGCAACCGTTGGCACAGGCATTGTCGCGTATGGCGATGTAGGTAAGGGACCGCTCATGAGCGCAAGTCTCCTTGGCATTGCCGAGGCGCATGCCGATGACCATCAGGGCCACTCGGGAGGTGAAGGTGGCCGGGGCCGAGAGGGCGGAGCGGGGATCGTCGGGGATATACACGGCGCGTTGGCGACCATCACCCTTGGACTGGTTGTTCTGCACATCCTTGGCGTGGGACTGGCGAGCGTCGTGCATCGGGAGAACCTGGTGGGCGCCATGTTAAATGGCCGAAAGCGTTCCGAAGATGAGCGCTAGATACCACTGCAGGCCAGGTGGCCGGGCTGCGCCGCCCCACCCTTGGGAGGGTGCGCCTTGATCGCCGCCCCGTGGTTGAATTTTGCCATCGCGCTGGGTATCGGCCTGATGATCGGGCTGGAGCGTGAACGTTCAAAAGGTGTCGGCGCCACCCGTCGCCCGGCCGGCATCCGGACATTCACCCTCGCAGCACTGCTGGGAGCGGTTGCCGACCATCTCGGCGGCGTGCCACTGCTGATGGCTGCAAGCGCCGGCGTCACGGTGCTCGCGGCGCTGTCCTATGTCCGCAGTCGCGAGGACGATCCGGGCCTTACAACTGAAATCGGCCTGATTTCGACACCGCTGCTTGGCGGGCTTGCGATGTCGGACACCGGCCTGGCTGCCGGGCTGGGCGCCGCAATCGCCTTTGTCTTCGCTGTGAAGGCGCAGCTGCATGGCTTCGTGACGCGCGTGCTGACCGGCGCCGAGGTCACGGACGGCCTCGTCTTCGCGGTCGCCACCCTGGTCATCTGGCCACAGCTCCCGGATCGCTATTTGGGGCCGCTCCAGGCGTTGAACCCGCACAGCATCTGGTTCTTGGTGATCCTGGTGATGGCGTTGGGGGCATGCGGGCATGGAGCAACTCGGGCGCTGGGAGCACGATTTGGGCTGTCCATCGCAGGCCTGGCATCAGGCTTCATCTCCAGCACGGCGACGATCGGATCGATGGCTGGGCGGGCGTCCAAGGACTCGGCGAGCCTAAAGGCAGCGGTTGCGGGGGCCGTGTTCTCAACTGTTGCTACCTTTGTGCAGCTCGGTGTGTTGCTGGTGACTGTCAGCCGCGAGACCCTCGTCCTGATGGCGCCGGCACTTGGGGTGGGCGCGCTTGTCGCGACCCTTTATGGACTGGTCTTTGCCGTGCGCGCGGCGACACCACGCGGGCAGGCCGACCAGGATGTAGGGCGTGCGTTCAGTATCGGCACTGCCCTTGGTTTCGCCGCGATGATGGCGGTGATGCTGGTGATGGCAGCGGCTTTGCGGAATTGGCTGGGCGAAACCGGCATTGCCGTCGGTGCCGTGGTTGCTGGTTTTGTTGACACCCATGCCGCCGCGATTTCTGTGGCGTCTCTGGTGGCCGCGGCAAAGACGACGCCGCAGGCGGCGGTTGTGCCGATCCTGGCGGCGATGACGAGCAACGCGGTGGCGAAGATTGCGATGGCAATTGGCGCTGGCCCACGTGGTTTTGCACCGCGCGTCACCCCGGGCCTGATCGTGCCCATCGCAGCGGTCTGGGCTGTCGCAGCGCTGACGGCATTCCAATGACCAACCGTGGTTGCCGGTGCAACGCGAGGGCCCCTCGCGGTGTCGGTGCCCTAGTTGCGCGGCTTGTCTAGTTTCGCTCCCTTGAGGTGGGACCACTTGGCGGAGGCTGCTGCTGCCGCACTGGCCTGCGTCGTGGTGAACGACCTGATCGGCATTATCAGGCGCTGGCTAGCCACAACGACTGTTGAAAGAAGGGTTCAGGCATGAGAGCGATCCACAAGGAAAATCATCTGATCGAGCGCATCGGATGGCTGCGCGCGGCGGTACTGGGCGCCAATGACGGGATCATCGCGACGGCGAGCCTGGTTCTTGGTGTTGCATCGGCGGATTCAACGGGAGAAGGCGCCATTCTCGCAGGCGTGGCCGGTTTGGTTGCTGGGGCCATGTCCATGGCGGCCGGAGAGTATGTTTCCGTGAGTTCGCAGTCTGATACCGAACACGCGGACCTTGCCCGGGAAACGAAAGAACTTGCGAACGATCCTGAAGGCGAAACGGAAGAGCTCACCAGGATCTATGCCGCCCGCGGCGTTGAGGTTGGGCTCGCGCGACAGGTCGCGAAACAACTCATGGCAAAGGATGCCCTAGCCGCGCACTCGCGTGACGAGTTGGGTATCTCGAATGCGACCACGGCACGGCCAGTGCAAGCCGCGATGGCTTCGGCAGCAATGTTCACGGTGGGCGCAGCGGCACCATTGATCCTCACGGTGATATCGCCACCAACCGTTCTGTTGCCGGTGGTCGCCGTCGGATCGCTTCTGTTCCTGGCGCTGCTCGGCATGATCGGCGCAAAGGCAGGTGGCGCCGGTATCTTGAGGCCGACCATTCGTGTGATGTTTTGGGGCGCTCTCGCGATGGCGCTGACAACTGGAATCGGGGCGCTGTTTGGCAAGGTTGTTTGAGACGTCGATAGATCAAAGTCAAAAAAGGAAACGGTCAAATGTTGAGAAGCTCGACGCTCGCAGCTCTGTTGATGTTAGAGCCTGACTCTGAACTCATGTGGAACGACCGAGCCTTCTGATTAGGAGCATTGCTGAGGCTGCGTAGAGGAAGGCGGTTGCCGATTCGATTGTGGCTTCGAAGTCCTTGGCCAGACGCCGATTTCGGCCCAACCAAGCGAAGCATCGCTCTACCACCCAGCGCCGGGGATGGACCTCGAACCCAACCTGCTCTGGGATTTTCCGCACGATTGGGATGGCAATGCAGGTTGCTTCCCTCACGCGCTCGGCGGCATAGGCGGTGTCAGCGAAGGCAAGTTCGATGAACGCAAAGCTGCGGCGCGACGCCTGGAGCAACGGCACGGCGCCATCGCGATCCTGCACCGATGCCGGATGGACCTGTAACGTCAAGGCGCGACCATCTGTATCGACCATCGCGTGGCGTTTGCGACCTTTGATCTTTTTGCCAGCATCATAGCCGCACGGGCCACCAGCCTCTGTTGTCTTCACACTCTGTCTGTCGACGACGGCAGCACTGGGGCTGGCGTCGCGCCCGACACGCTCGCGGTCGAGCATGACCAGGCGATGGTTGATTGACTGCCACACGCCTGCATCTCGCCAGGCCGCGAACCACCCATAGACGGTCTGCCGGGGTGGAAAGCAGGGCGGCAACATCCGCCACGCAATGACGCCCCGCAGAACATAGAAAATGGCGTTGACCAACTCACGCAATGGCCACACCGGCCGCCGTCCAACCGGTGAAATCGGCGGCAGCAGCGGCTCCAGAACAGCCCACTCAGCATCGGTCACGTCACTGGCGAAGCGGAGCCCGTCGCGCTTATGCTGCGCACGGGTGGTTGCGGTCCACATGGGGTTTCCCTTCCAACTTGGTCTCGACAACCTGTTGGAATCACACTCCTCCGTGACCACCCAACCCCCATTACGCTAGCGTTCAGAGACAGCCTCTAAAATTCGCAAACCAATTTCTTTTTGTTCGGCGCTGCGTTCCGGCACCGATCGGCACAAAAAAGATTTATTTGCAAAGCTATGCCAAGGTTCGGCGTTGACGCGTACTCACAATGTATCGGCTTCACAGTGTATCGGCCTAATCGAACATGTTGCGCTTCACGTTGACGAGATGGCCGACCAGCACTTCGCGCGCTGTCTCAGAGTCCCGATTCCTCAGTGCGGCATGTAGCGCCCAGTGCTCGCGCTGGTACACGTCCCTGCGTTCCGGCGTCGCGCTCCGACGTTTCAGCAGACCCCACTCGCCGTGGTCGCGGACAGTCGAGATCAGGTCGAACACCTTCATGACGAAGCCGTTATGGGTGGCCTCGGCCAGCGTACGGTGAAACGTACTGTCCCACCGCTCGAACTGCTCGAGCGATTGCGCGGCATCGGCGTTGCGGCAGCAATGGTCCAAGGCAGCAAAATCGGCCGTGGTGCCGTTGCGGACAATGAGGTCGACCAGGGCAGGTTCGAAGATGATCCTGGCCTCCATCAATTCGGCCGGGCTGATCGCCAGTTCGTTTTGCGGCAGCTCCGGCAGCCGGTTGGCGATGTCCTGGGCGACATACGTGCCGCTGCCAACAGTCTGGGTGATCAAGCCGAGTTCCTTGAGTTCCGCCAGGGCCCGGCGAACCGCTGCACGACCGACGCTGTGCAGCGCGCATATCTGACGCTCCGTCGGCATCTTGGCACCGGGTGGCCATCTTCGTTGCCGCAGTTGCGCGAGCAACAGCGACTTCACCGTGGCACTGGCATCACTGGACTCCAACATGGCCCCTCCCTGGTCGTGTCACCGGTCGTCGGTTGGCAATTGGTTCAGAATTGGTATATTCTGATGTTGCACACCCGTCGTCCATATCCCTTTTCGCGTCGGGCAATTGTGTAGTTTACTGTCGTTGACGCCTCATGGGACTGGTGTTACGCACGTCGGAAAGGTGCAACCGAAACCAATCTAACCCAATGATGGAACGTTCATGCGGATAGCGACTTTGAGCATCGCCGGGGTGGACCAGCCAGTGATCGTCTCCGCTGACGGTTTCTCCTTTTGCCCGGTTGCGCAAGCGCTGCCTGGCTTCCTGGGGGATGTTGTCGACCTGATCGAGCGCATGCCGCATGCCTCGCTTCCGGTCGGCGCTGTGGTGAACTGGACCCCGATCGCCGGCCATGTTTTGCTCGCCCCAATTCCTCGGCCCCGCCGAAATATCTTCTGCGTCGGCAAGAACTATCACGAGCATGCCAAGGAATTCGCGCAGTCTGGCTTCGACACCTCGGCCGCACAAGGCGAGACCGCGCCGGAATTTCCGGTCGTGTTCACCAAGGCTCCGTCGGCCGTGGTCGCCGACCAGGCCCCAGTGCTCGCTTTCGCCGACCTCACCCAGCAACTCGACTACGAGGCCGAACTCGCCGTGGTCATCGGCAAGTCCGGGCGCGGCATCAGCCAGGCGGCGGCGTTCGAGCATGTCTGGGGCTACACCATCGTCAATGACGTAACCGCACGCGACCTTCAGCAGAAGCATCGCCAGTGGTTCCTCGGCAAGTCGATGGACAGCTTCTGCCCCATGGGACCTTGGATCGTCACCGCCGACGAGGTCGGCGATCCGGCCGATCTGGACGTGTCGTGCTGGATCAACGGCGAATTGCGGCAGAGCGCCAACACGCGCGACCTGATCTTCGACATCCCGACCATCATCGCCACGATTTCCGCCGGCATCACTCTCCTGCCCGGCGACATCATCGCCACCGGCACGCCGGCCGGGGTCGGCATCGGCTTCAAGCCGCCGAAATTCCTGCGCGCGGGCGACACGATGCGTATATCGATCACCAGGCTGGGAACGCTGAGCAATACCATCCGAGACTGATATCCCTCATCCCGCTCGCGGCGAAGCCGCGGCGGGGCGTGAACAACAAGGTGCGAAGTCACCACAACAGGGAGACTGACGATGAAAGAGAACGAGGCGAGACCTGGCCCGACCCGCCATTCCCCTGGACTGCGACCTCTGACACGGCGGTCCGTGCTGGGCCAGACGGCCGGCGCGGTGGCGCTCGTCGCGGCGGTGCCGATGCGTGCCTGGGCGGACACCTATCCCAGTCATCCCGTCACGTTCGTCGTCCCGTTCGCCGCCGGCGGATCGGCCGATGTGTATGCCCGCCTGCTGGCGCCGCCGATGCAGAAGCTGCTGGGCCAGCCGTTCATCGTCGACAATCGCGTCGGCGCCGCATCGATCATCGGCACGCAATATGTTCATACCAGCGCGCCGGACGGCTATACGTTGCTGGTGATCTCCAACACCCACACCGTCAACGAGACGCTGTACGCCAAGAAGCCGTTCAATCTGGGCAATGATTTCGTTGCGGTGGCGCCGATCAACTCGTCCGACCTAATTCTCGTCACGCGCCCCACGCTTGGCGCCAAGACTGTGGCCGATATCATCGCGATGGCCAAGGCCAAGCCCGGCGCCCTCACCTTCGCGTCGTCCGGCCCTGGCACGCCTTATCACATGGCGGGCGAGTTGTTCAAACAGATGGCCGGCATCGACATCTTGCACGTTCCGTACAAAGGCAGTTCGCCGGCGCGCATCGATGTCATCGGCGGACAGGTCGATATGATGTTCGACGCCACCACGACCATGACCGGCTTCATCTCCTCCGGCAAGGTCACGGCGGTCGCCACCACCGGCGCCACCCGCACATCGGTCATACCCGGCCTGCCGACCATCGCTGAGACCCTGCCAGGCTACAACACGCTGATCTGGCTCGGCGTGGTCGCGCCGAAGGGCACGCCGCCTGACGTGGTAGCCCGGCTCAACGCGGCGATCACCTCCATCGCCCAGGAGCCCGACGTGGTGGCCGCGTGGAAGAAGGAAGGCGCGGTGCCGATGGTGATGACACCGGCGCAATTCACCACTTACATCGCCGACGACATCGTCAAGTGGGCCAAGGTGGTCAAGCTCTCCGGCGCCAAGGTCAACCAGTAGCCGGACTGGCGCGGCGAAGGAGCGACAACGACGATGACAGTGCATGTCCTGGGTGGGGGCGCGGTCAAGGGGCTGGTGACGGGTCTGCAGGACGTGTTCGCCTCCGCCAATGCCGCCACCATCGAAGGCGCGTTCAGCGCGGTCGGCACGATTCGGGAACGGTTCGAGGCGGGCGAACCCTGCGATGTGCTGATCCTGACCGATCCGCTGATCGACGAACTCGCCAGCAGCGGCCGACTGCTGGCGGGATCGGCGCGGCCGATCGGCGTGGTGCACGCAGCCGTTGCCGTGCCCACTGGCCAGCCACATCCGGACATCGCCACACCGGACGCGCTACGGGCCAGCCTGCTCAGGGCGTCGGCGCTCTATGTGCCGGACACACTGCGTTCGACCGCCGGGCGCCATGTGCTGGCCACGCTTCGCGCGCTTGGTATCGCCGAAAACCTGGCGCCACGGCTGCGGGAATTCGCCAACGGCGAGACCGCCATGCGCGCCCTGGCGACGGATGGCCTCGCGGACTGCGTCGGCTGCACGCAGAACACCGAGATCCTGAGCACCGAGGGCCTCGATCTGGTGGGCGTGCTGCCGGCGGCGTATGGCCTCGCCACGACCTACACCGCCGCCGTCAGCGCCAGCGCCGCCGATCCCACGCTGGCGCTGACGGCGGCGGTGTAGTTGACCGGCTCGCAAGCCCGCGCATCGCGCCACCGCAGCGGCTTCAGCGATGTCGCGGCGGCACCCGGCCAGGAACAGGCCGCCAGATGAACCGCTTTCGCATTTCCGCCTCGAAGGATTTCATCGGCGGCCTGCTGATCATGGTCATCGGCGCCGCCACCGCGCTGCAGGCATCGCGCTATGACATCGGCTCGCTGCGCGCCATGGGGCCGGGCTTCTTCCCGCTGGCGCTGGGCGTGATCCTGGTGCTCACCGGCGCGCTCATGCTTCTGGCCACCTCCCGGCCGGCGGCGGGAGGCGAGGGCGAGAAGCGCGCGCCGGAATGGCGCGGCTGGCTGTGCATCTGCGCCGGCATTGCCGCCTTCGCGGTGCTGGGCATCTATGGCGGCCTGGTGCCGGCCACGTTTGCCGTGGTGTTCATCTCGGCCCTGGGCGACCGCACCAACACCATCACCGCGGCAGGCGTGCTAGCGGCCGCCATGACGCTGACCTGCGTGGTCGTTTTCTGGTGGCTGCTGCAGCTGCAGATCCCGCTGTTCAGGTGGGGCTGAGGCATGATCGGCCAATCCCTCAGCGACCTCTGGCAAGGCTTCGGCGTGGCGCTGGTGCCCACCAACCTGATGTGGTCGTTCTTTGGCGTGCTGGTCGGCAACCTGATCGGCGTACTGCCCGGCATGGGCGCCCTGTCGGCCATCTCGATGCTGCTGCCGCTCACCTACACGATGCAGCCGGTGCCGGCGATCCTGATGCTGGCAGGCATCTTCTACGGCTCGCAATATGGCGGCGCGATCGGCGCGATACTGCTCAACCTGCCCTGCCACCCGCCCCACGCGGTCACCTGCCTGGACGGCTACCCCATGACCCGCCAGGGCAAGGGTGGCACCGCGCTGGGCATCACCATGATCAGTTCGTTCTTCGCAGCCTCGTTCGGCATCATCGTCATGATCGTGGCGTCGCCGCTGCTGGTACGGATCGCCTTCAAGTTCGGGCCGTCGGAGATCTTCTCGATCATGCTGCTCGGGCTGCTGGCCGGCGCCACGATGTCGCGCGGCTCGCCGATCAAGGGGATCGCGATGACGGTGATCGGGCTGCTGCTCGGCGTGGTCGGCACCGACATCAACACCGGCGTGATGCGCTTCACCCTCGGCATCACCGACCTCGACGACGGCGTCGAGCTGGTCGCGCTCGCCCTGGGCCTGTTCGGTGTCGCCGAGTTCCTGCGCAGCGTCAACCGCATGGAGGAGATCGACACCACCATGACCATGCGGCTGCGCGACATGCGGCCAAGCCGGGCGGAACTGCGTCAGGCGTTCTTCCCGATGGTGCGCGGCACACTGATCGGCACGCTGTTCGGCGCGATGCCCGGCACTGGCCCGACCATCACGACCTTTATCGCCTACGCGCTGGAGCGCCGCCTGGCCCGCGACCCCGACCGCTTCGGCCGCGGCGCCATCGAGGGCGTGGCGGCACCGGAGGCGGCGTCGCATTCGAAAACCCAGGTGGATTTCATTCCAACAATGAGCCTGGGCATTCCCGGCGACCCGGTGATGGCACTCATTCTCGGCGCGCTGCTGATCCAGGGCATCCAGCCCGGACCACAGCTGATCACCGAGCACGCCGATCTGTTCTGGGGTCTGATCGCAAGCTTCTGGATCGGCAACGTGCTGCTGATCGTGCTCAACGTACCGCTCATCGGCATCTGGGTGAAGCTGCTGCGGGTGCCGTACCGCTTCCTGTTTCCGTCAGCGTTGTTCTTCATCGCCGTCGGTGTTTACAGCACCAACAAGAACCTGTTCCAGGTGTGGGAGGTGCTGGCCTTCGGGCTCGGCGGGGCGGTGTTCGTGTCTCTGGGCTTTTCGGTGGCGCCGGTGCTGCTCGGCTTCGTGCTGGGGCCGCTGGTGGAGGAGAATTTCCGCCGCGCGCTGCTACTCTCCCACGGTGACATGCTGGTGTTCCTGCAGCACCCGATCAGTGCCACCTTCATCGCCGCCAGCGTGGCGCTGGTCGGATTTCAACTGCTGTTCTGGCTGCGCGGCGCCCGGCGCCAGCGAAGGCTGCGGCCGGCGCAGTGAGGAACATTGCCTAAGATTGGTACATATCTACTGTTTAAGTAATAATACAAATATAATATATATTTTTATTGATGTAGTGTGAACTGTATTTTAGTTATCGGATGTTTGTGGCAAATTTGATTCAAAACCCTTGCATTGACGGCAAATTCAGCTAAACTGAATGTCGATGATTGCTGTGTCCCAAACAAAAAAACTGGAGGATTCAAGAATGATCCGTACAAAGACAGGTCTGGCCACGCTCGCGGCCAGCGTCCTGCTGGCCGGCACAGCGCTGGCGGGCGAGCTGAAGCAGGTTGCCACCATCGCCGTTCCCGGCAAGCCGCTGAACAGCTTTGACATCTCCCAGGTCGACCCGGTCGCCCGGCGCATGTATTTCGCCGATCGCGAGAACACTGGCGTCGACGTCTTCGACACCAAGACCAACACCTATGTCGGCCGCGCCGGCAGCTTCGTCGGCGTGGTCATGAAGGGCACCAAGGTCGACAACGATCACTCCGGGCCGGACGGCGTGCAAGTCGTCGGCGGCCAGGTCTGGGCAGGTGATGGCAACAGCACGGTGCAGATCATCGACCTCGCCAGCATGAAGACCGTCGCCACCATCAGCACCGGTGGCAAGGCGCGGGTCGACGAAATGGCCTATAATCCCAAGGACGAGGTGTTCCTCGGCGTCAACAACGCCGATGAGCCGCCATTCGCCACGCTGATTTCGACCAAGCCCGACCACAAGATCCTCGGCAAGGTGGTGTTCGAGGACGCCACCGACGGCGTCGAGCAGCCGGCCTACAACCCCAAGGATGGGATGTTCTATCTCTCGATTCCCGAGCTCAAGAAGGACCCGAAAAAGGGCGCCGTCGCGGTGATCGATCCCAAAACCGCCAAGCTGGTCAAGATGTTGCCGGTCGACAACTGCCATCCCTCCGGCCTGGCGATGGGCCCCGGTGACAACTTCGTCGTCGGCTGCAACGCCATGGGCAAGGACGGCATGCCGCCGGTGACGGCCATCATGAACGCGAAGACCGGTGCCGTGGTGGCAATGGTCGAGGGCATCGGTGGCGCCGACATGGTCAACTACAACGCCAAGAACAACCAGTACTACACCGCCTCGCGTACTCAGCCGGGTGGCCCGGTGCTGGGTGTCATCGATGCCGCCACTAACAAGCTGACGCAGAAAATCGCCATCCAGGGCGGCTATCCGCACTCGGTGACGTCAGATGAGGCCAGCGGCATGGTCTATTTGCCGGTCGGCGTCGTCGGCGGTGGCGACGGCACCATCCACGTCTTCGCGCCGGCGAGCTAGAGCGATATGACAGGCGGTTGCAGTCCGACCTGTGATAATAATTTCTGTTAAAACGCATGTCTTAAACCGGATAGCTGTGCCTCTTGGCAGCTATCCGGTTGCTGATCGATCTCAGAAATCCTAGGTGTTCAGTCCCGGAGAGTCATGACGCTATACTGACCCGAGCAGGGGAGGACGCGTTATGTGAGCTTCAGATCATTTCCCCGCTTGGCCAAAATCGTGTGTGATACACGGCTGTGGCACACGCGGTCAGAACCTATATTTTGTGGAAATTCCATCAGTAGAATCAGCATCTAGAGCAATATCGCTTTAAGTTGCATCGCGCAGCGATCAATAAAGCGATGAAATTGCGCGATAAAATAAGGCCGGAGTGGGTCGGCGTCAGCCGATCCCGCTCAAGTGGGTGTTTTGAGGAACTCTCCCGCCGGGGACGCCGGGGTTTCCAAGGGTTCTGGCCTGTTGGGGCGAAGGTGGCCGCGGGCCGTCCCCCGCTCTGCCCCAGACGCCCAGAATGGCGCTCGAACAGCCGCGACGACCCGGCCATGCGCGGGCGATGGGGGCACAACAGGCAGCATTGTGCCCAATCGTCGCCGTTCATGCATACGCCCCCCCCGTCGTCGGAGCGCTCATTCATGGCTACAGCGGCGAAAGGTTGGGTTTGCTGGAACCGGGCTCGAGCAGCCCAAGGAAGCCGTCGCCCTCAAGAGCGCGCGTTCAGCGGCTTGCCCATGATGACGCTTCGATTGGTTTTGCCTTTCCGCAACGTGATGCGTGTCAGTTCGGATGGGCGGCCAAGCCGGAGCGCAAAGCCAGCCCAGAGCGCAGTGCCGTTGTTCACGTAGAGCGTCATGCCATCTACGTCGTAACGGCCGGAGACGAACCCGGCGTTCGCGAGGGTGGCCAGTCGGTCAAGGCCCCGAATCATCCCACCATGCGTGTGGCCGGACAGCTGCAGGGCAATGCCGCGTGCGGCAGCATGGCGCGCGTTCCTCGGCTGATGATCGAGGAGGATCACAGGCACATCGTCAGGCGCACCGCTCAGAGCTGAGATCAGGTCCGGCGCCGTATGACCGGTCGCGGGTGCGGAGAGATCCGTCACGCCGGCGATGACGAGCCTGCCGCCATCGCGCTGAAGGACCCTGTGATCGTTCGCGAGCAGGCGCATTCCCATTTCCGCGAGATGCTGCATCCATGCCTGGTATCCGAAAAAATACTCGTGATTTCCCGGTATGAAGAGCGTGCCGTCACAGGCGCGCAAATCCTGCAGGGGCTCGACGTCCGCGCGGCGCGTCCTCACGGTGCCATCGATGAAGTCGCCGGTCACGACGATCAGGTCGGGTGCCAGGGCGTTGGATCGGTCCACGACCGCACGCACCCAACTTCGTGGGAACAGCCTGCTGATGTGCAGGTCGGTGAGCTGCAGCAGCGTATAGCCGTCGAACGCCGGGTCCAGCCCGGCGATGCTGATCTCGACCTCCTTGACCGGCGGAACGCGGATCGCCTGATGAACAGCGATAGCGGCCAGTACCGCGGCGCAAGCAGCGATCGCGTAACGCACGCCGTCCGGGACCGTTGCGCCTCCCTTCCGCATGATCAAGGTCGGCAGCGTGCCGGCGTCGAGCAGGAGCTGGAACACCGCCAGCAGAAGGATCGCACCGAAGGCCCAGTTGAAGCCGATCACGATGGCACGGGGAAACTCGGGGGCGAAGACCGACCCCGACGAGAGCCGGGACCATAGATGGTATTGCGAGGCGATCAGCAGCAGGACCGCAACCGAACCTTTGATGAGGATTGGGATGTGAAGCGGCCATAGGAAGCGCCCGATCACGACCAGGCTGGGCACGCTGAATATGAGGTGAAAGATCGGATTTCTCCAGATGCAGGACTGCGCCGTTCAGGCGACGCCATAGATAGTCGCGTTCAATGCCACCCGCATCTTCGCGCCGCTAGAGCAATATCGCTTTAAGTTGCATCTCGTAACGATCAATAAAGCGATGAAATTGCTTGATAAAATAAGGCTGGAGTGGGTCGGCGTCAGCCGATCCCGATCTAGACCGTGAACAAGCGGCAGTTAGGGACCCCCGGCATTGCCTTGCGGATCGGCGGCTGGTCGTGCCGATCGGCGTCGGAACCCCGCGCCGACTGACAGTCATTCAGGCATAGCAGCCCCTGTACCCGGGCAGCCTCGGTCTTAATCCGTAATGGGCGGATCTGAGCCGGATGCTGCAGATCTGTTATTCGGATTGGGGTAATGACGCCGATCGGCACGGTCAGAAAATGATCCCCCACGTGATGCGGGGGTTCCGCGCGGGCGCTTATCCACACTGGCCGGCATGCCGACCATCTGACCGGCACCAGTTTCTGCCGATTTACGGAAAGCCGCAGCTGCATTGCGGTCAGGTTCAGGCCGCGATGACGCCGCCTGCTAGACCGGCTTCACACCCCACATCAGCGCTGTGCCCGACTTCTGCAGCCCGGTGATGTTCGAGCGATAAGCGGTGGGCGTGTAGTACATGCCCGTCGGCAGGAACGGCACTTCCTCGAGGGCAAGAAGCTGCATCTTCTTCGACAGGTCCTGTTGCACCGCGAGGCTCGGTGCATCGAACCATTGGTCGCGCAGCGCCTCCATTTTCGGGCTGGTGGCCCAGCCGAACCAGCCGTCGGTGCCGTTGCCGCGCATGGGTTGGCTGTTGCCCGGACTGGCCGTCGAAAGCCCCGCCCATGTCGTGCAGAACATGTCCCATCCGCCGGCGGAGGAGGGTTCCTTCTTGCCGCGCCGCTGGATCATCGTGCCCCAGTCCATCGAGGCGTATTTCACGTTCAGGCCCATGTCCTTCATCATCGCGGTGACGACCTGTGCGGTCGCCTGAATGGCGGCCTGGTCGGTCGGTGACAGGATCACGATCTCCTCGCCGGCATAGCCGCTCTCGGCCACCAGCTTGCGGGCCAGCGCCATGTCGCGCTTTCCCGTCAGCACCGACAGCCCGGCGTCGGAGGCATAGGGCGATCCCGTGGTGAAAAACCCGGCATCGGCGCGGCCGAGCTTGGGTGCCAGATCGCCATACACCGCCGCCAGGCATTCATTTTGATCAAGTGCCGGGATGAAGGCGCGGCGCAGCTTGACGTTGTTGAACGGCGCGTTGAGATGGTTGAATCGCATCACACCCAGTGCACCCAGCGGGTCGAGCACCTCCGAGCGAATCTGCGGGTTCTTCAGCAGGCTCGGCAGCAGGTCCGGCAGCGGATTCTCCCACCAGTCGACCTCGCCGCGCTGCAGGGCTGCGGCCGAGGTCGCGGGATCGGTGATGATCTTCCACTCCACGCGGTCGAAATACGCAACCTTGCCGCCGGACCACATGCTCGGCGCCTCCTGGCGCGGTACATATTTGTCGTTCTTGGCGTAGGCGACCGAGGCTCCCGAGACGAACTCGTCAGGCAGGAAGCGGAAGGGCCCGCTGCCGGTCAGGTCGGTGACCTGTGTATAGGCATCCGTCTTGGCCACG
>Ga0209067_10001371_pt1 | contig 15065 bp, 16 predicted proteins | sample ColStrG_CSR_2013_FD_187199 | JGI IMG/M metagenome (GOLD analysis project Ga0209067, IMG submission 187199) | Freshwater sediment microbial communities in response to fracking from Pennsylvania, USA - Cold Stream Run_MetaG_CSR_2013 (SPAdes)... | ecosystem: Environmental > Aquatic > Freshwater >...
AGACTGAGCATGACACCAGGTATGTGATTTTTGTCCATAATTTTTTTGACGCTGTCCTTCAGGGCAGCAAGGCTCATGGGTGTTTGTGCCTGGGCGATCGACAGCGTCAGGAATAAAATTCCGCTCAGAAACGGTTTCATGTGGTTGGGTTTTGAATTTGACGTGCAAAGATGTGAAAACTTTAATACATCGTTATACAATGTATTATTTTTATATTTGCTGGATGAAGTATGAGTTTCTCAAGAATTGGGAGACCCAAATGAAGAAGGGTCTACTTCCATTGTTTGTGCTCCATTCTCTTCAAAAGAAAGAGCAGTACGGCTATGAGTTCATTCAAGATCTCAAAGATTCAACGGGCATAGAGGTGAACGAGGGGACAATCTATCCCTTGTTGATCCGACTAAAGAAGGAAGGGCTGCTAAACCATCGTTGGGTTGAACAGGCGTCGGGAATACCCCGAAAATACTACTCCATTTCGCGCGCCGGGATAAGCGTTCTAGAGAGCATGAAGACGTCCGCCCATCAAATCTTCCTAAAAATAAAATGACGAGGTCAATTAATTTTTGATGGTTGCCTTCGAATGATTTTCCTTCGGTAAAAGTTTATTGTAAATTTAAGTTTACCAACGCTGAAAATTCCATTAGCATGAAGCCTAAACTACCCTTCCGAATTGCCTCAATGATTATGTTCTTGCACGCGGTGGGTCATACCCTCGGTACCCTTGGTTGGAAAAAAACAACCGACGCCACCAAGCAAACCGTGATCGACCAGATGCAAAGTCACAACTTTCCATTCATGGGCGCAAACCACAGTCTGGCGGATGCCATGGACGGCTATGGGTTCATCGGCATTTTTGATCTCGCCTTCGTCACATTCCTGTTATGGATTATTCCCTCCCTATCTACCTTACAAGGAAATGCGCGCATCGGGGGGTGGATTGCGCTGGTTTTAGGGTTGAAACTCATGATCTCCGCGGTGCTGGAATACCAATTCTTTTTTCCGCTGGCAGCGATCATGACGGCAGTCGCCGGCGTCTTGTCTTTGTATGGCTATTCGATTCTTGCCACACAAAAATCAAAACCGGAGTAGACGCCTTGTCAGCGCTTGTCGTCCTGGCGCCACGACCGTATGAATGATATTACTTTGCCTTCACCCCCGCGCCGAAATAGGCAAACAGTTCGCACACCACCGGCCGATCTCCAAATCGCTCCCGGATGGCTTGCTCCATGCGCCGGGCCATCGCATCAAATTCTTTCGGATCGCGATCCGCCACTTCCTGGCCCATGGAATGCGTGGTGAAAAAACCCTTGACCAAATCAGCAGCAGATGACCCCGCACCCTTTAGTGAAACCCGCTCAACGGTCGGGTCGACGAAATGGGCAGCTTGCAAGTAACTGGTAAGCTGCTTCGGATTATGCAGTGAAAAGGGCACCAGAAAACGAGCTGAATCCTCACCTGCAAAAAAGGGAAGAACGTGGTCGTTGTACACCAACTTTAAAATGCCGACGTCGTCCGTCTTTTCCCATGTGCTGAATAAAAATACACCGCCCGGTTTGAGCACTCGGTGAGCCTCCTCAAAAACCTTTTGCTTGTCGGGGGGAAACATGATCCCAAACTGACAGACCACCACATCAAATGCATTTGATGCAAAGGGCAGGTTTTGCATATCAGCTACCACGACTTCGGTCGAATCTGATTTTGGGAGTTTGCGTTTGGCCACTTCCAGCATGTCGGGACTCAGGTCGGAGGCCACCAGCTTTACAGCAGCGGGCAGTCGCTCGCGGAGATGTCGGGTGACACGACCGGTGCCGCTGGCCAATTCCAACACCGCATGGATGCCGGAGACTGGTACCCGCGCTGCCATCTCTTGGCCATAAGGCTCGAACAAAAAGGGGCCGAGGTAGGTGTCGTAGTTCAAGGCCCGCTCGCCACCGAATTTAAAAACGTCGTTTGCCATGGTTGGTTGACTACTTATGTATTATAAATTTCGCATCATCATACGAAATTAAGAGAATCGCAATTATGGAAAAATAAGACATTCACCGGCAACGCATCAACGGTCTAGTTTCCGGTAACGACGGCGCGGTTCGCACACCTAAGTCGTGCTCCACCAATCGGAGAAATACCGTCTCCATCTCCAATAATCACACCATTTTTAAATCGAGGTCCAAATTGAACGGTAACAGTTAAAGTAGACTGACCGGCGATAATCGAAATGTCTCCCTCTTGGATTTGCCAAGTGATGTGAGGATCAGAATGATTTGTCTGATAGTGGTATCGAAAGATGTCGCCTGGCTTTGCCACGATCGGCCCGCTGACACAGCACGCTGTTCCTGGATAAGTAGCAATGAAAACTGAATCGCACGATTGGAAGGTACTATCCAATTGTACGGTTTTCCGGGACAGCTGTTGTGCGGTCGGCAATTTGGGTGAAGTGCCATTGTTCATGCAACTGAACAAAATGGCGGACACAAAAATGGCAGGAAAGATTAATTTGCAGGTCATCGTTGAAAGATTTCTTGTAGAACGCCAAAAACCTGGAAAGTGACAGTTTTTGCATTTTTTATTCTAATCCCTTCATCGGCACTTATAGGCGCCATTCAAAAATCGTCCAACGCCTGACACGCGTCAATTACAAAGTGGTATAAACAAACCTCTTGAGCATTTACCTGGCATGAAAGCTGGCCGTTTGACTATCAACAATGGAAGTGATGTCAAAAAACTCTAAGCGTGTTTGACGTGATCGCTACAACAGCTCACCAACGCGTTGCTGAACAAAAGGAATCACGTCACGCTCAAACCACGGATTTTTCTTTTGCCAAATGCGGTTGCGGGGAGAGGGATGCACCAATGGCAAAAAGTCGGGCGCGAATTTCTGGAAGGCCCTGACGTTTTCGGTGATGCTCGGCTGAAAGTCCTTGCCCAGATAATATTGCTGCGCATACTTTCCAATCAGCAGTGTCAGCTGGACGGACTTCATCGCCGACAGCAATCGTCCGTGCCACAACGGCGCGCATTCGGGGCGGGGCGGCAAATCTCCCGCTGTGCCCTTGCCGGGATAGCAAAAGCCCATCGGCATAAGAGCAAATGATGAACTGTCATAAAATTGGTCTTTGTCCACCCCCAGCCAACGCCGCAGTTCATCGCCGCTGGCATCATCCCATGGTATTCCGCTGTTCTGAACTTTTTGACCCGGCGCCTGCCCGATGATCAATATCTTAGATTTCGGAGATGCCTGAATGATGGGGCGCGGTTGGTTCGGCAAAAATGCGGCGCATACTACGCAGGATCTTATCTCACCAAGAAGTTTTTTCATGCGATTCAATTTACATCTTCCTGCATGGAGAGACAAGGCGTGCGCTAACGGGTTGCACGTTTCGCCGATCGCTATCGTTAACGTCGCGATATAGGTGCCGCAAACAAATCCCATTGACGGCAAAACCGCCACTATGCGAATTGCGTTTTAACATTTATATTCGCCTTCGAAATTTTAAAACGCCTAAACCGAAAGAATCCCATGAACATCAAATTCCTGGCTCTTGTTTGTTTCGTTTTCACCGTGGCGCGTTCAATCGCGCAAGACATACCCGAACCGGACTTTAGCCAAAAACCCTATTACCTGAAAGACGCTGCGCTGCAAGAATTTGAGAAAGTAGATTCACCGATGAGTATAAAAATCAAAGGGATGGGCTATGGAGGATTTGAGATCTCCTTTTCCGCCGCGGGTCTTATGTCGCCCATCCGGTTTGCGGCCAACGTGACACCGGTCATCATTGTTAAAATGGAAGACAACCGCGACCCTTCTGAAGTCTTCACGCTGCTCATGGGCGATATCCGGAAAGACCGCAGGCGATTTGTCACCGGCAAAATCGGCGCGTTCTTTGGCAACAGCAAATCGAACAACCAAAAAGAAATCACGATATCAGCCAAAAAGTTGAGAGACAAAGTATTTCAAATCACTTTTGAAGGTTCACTGCAACCTGGTGAATATGCCATTATCCCGGATCAGAAACACATCTCCATGGAAACAGGAAGTCAGATGATCAAGATAAGTTGCTTTGGTGTTGATTAGACCTTGGGTAACGGCTGATCTATTCGCTGATCAATTTGGCCCGTTCGGTCAAGTCGTTTCAACGTCCTTCAAGGTTCTCCCATCCAGAAGTTTCCATTCGATCATTCCGTTGGCTGAGCGACCCATCACGATCGACGCGGCAGCCGACGGACTACTGAACAGGCAGTCTTCCGCAAACGCGAGGTTTTCACCTGACTTAATAAGAATTCCATTGTCCACCAATGACTGCCGCCGTTGCAATATGTGATCCGCTGCCGATGGCACCGTTTCGCCGGCCGCTTTTGATCCTTTGAACACGACAAAGCCCTCCGTACTCTGCACGCCCTGGGCATCAGCACCTCGGGTACCCTTTGCTGCTTTAATCAAGAACACATCCGATTTTTCCCTAATACCAGACGCGCGCTTTTCATCGAAGAGTTTATGTCCAAGCGTATTCACCAGCATTCGAATGTTCGAAATAAATTCCTCCATGTCAGCACGATCGGACTCCGAGATAGCGGTTTGCGCGGGCGTCGTGACGTTGTCAATTTTATAGCGACTCGCCATCGTGGCAATTTGATAGAGACGATGTTCCATATATTTGATGTGCGCCTTATTCAGGTTTTCGTCTTTGCTGACAAACACAACGGCTTCGTTCCAAAAGTCCTTTTGCACCAGATGTTGATTCAATCTTTTCAATATCTCCTCTGCTTCGCCGATGTAAACCTTATCATTCCCTTCGTCGTCTTTTCCAAACAGCATGTATATTCCCGTGTTCACCAAGTCACTCCGATCGGCACAATCCTTGACCTTTATTCTGGGGATTTTATAAGCCTTGCCGGACCAGTTGGACAGTTCGCACAACATTCTTCCATTGGGATCGCCATCCAGTAAGAAAATCTTGATCGTCTTTGGGTGTGGTTCTTGATTCAACATTTATTATAAAATTCTAAATGACCTGAAATTGAACTTTTCATAACCGCAAACCTTGAAAAGGAAAAACTTCAGCGTTTGAAAAGATTTGGGTGCTATAAGGAAACACAAATTCAATCATACAAAATTGAATGTCTTTTTGAAATGAGATAAAGCGCCGTCATCGTCAACGCCACGAACAACAAATTGATTACGTCATAGAGAGTGAACATGGGGTAACTAAAGTATACCTCTCTTTTTGCATCAAATTCATGCAGAGACATGTACCGAGCCCGCGCTCTTAAAAAGTCATGCAGGGAATTGATGAAATAAGAAAACGGATTGAATTTTGAATCGGTCATGAGCGGACCAATCAGGGGCAGCAAGACCACCGTTGCCAAACTCAGCGCATAGCGCCTCACTGTGATCAAAACCAAATAACACAGGTTGACCAATGTAAGGCTGAAGCCACAGTATTTGGCACCAAAGCAAAGCAAGAAATAATGATAGGACGGGTACTGGTCAAATTTAAAATCCGGTTTAAACCAACTGAGCAGTACGCCTGATACAAAAAACAACAAAAAAAGTATTGCAATGAATGCCACGCTGCAAACCCATATGGCGCTAAGCTTATTGACATGCAGCGTAAATCTACTAAACGGCAGTAAGAACAATCGCTTCCAGCCGTCCGCTTTGTCTTCAATATTCTTAAAAAAGAACACAACCAACGACAGCACCAACGGCAGCAAAAAAGCCAATAAAAACATGAATCCACTGCCAAAATAAAAAGCGTACCACGGGTTTTGATCTTCCGGCGGATAAGCCGCCTCCAGGAACGCAGCGTAGGTAAGACTATAAAAATGCCAAACGCTGATGCCAACCCACGACAGCGTCAAGCTCAACAATACAATCAAGATCTTGGTATTTTTGATCTTGTGAAATTCAGCTACTAATAACCGCACATACTAAAATTTAATTCCAAATACAGGAGTTGTTCCATTTTCATACGAAAAAGTGAACCTTGAGCGAGTGTCGTTAAAAACCAGTTTACCGTCCCTGAGCACGCCCACGTGTGTTGCCAGCCGTTCGATGTCTGTCAGAATGTGTGATGTGATCAACACCGCCGTTCCAAAATTCTGATTTAGGTTTTCAATCAATTTGTGAAAATGGAAAATCCCTTCCTGGTCGATGCCGCTGGTGGGCTCGTCCAAGATCAGAAATTCCGGTGAATGTAAAATGGCCAGCGCGATCCCAAGACGTTGCTTCATTCCAACTGAAAAAGCACCCACCTTCTTTTCGCCATGAAGCGACAATCCCGTAATCTCCAACACTTCATGAATACGCTGTTCAGGAACACCCAATTGAATTGAATTGAATTGATTTTCAAATTTTGTATCGCGGTGAGATGAGCGTAGAGCGAAGCCCGTTCGATCAGGGCGCCAACGTGACGCATATGCGACCGGTCTTCTACGTACGCCCCTGACACTTTTACGTCCCCATCCGTGGGCGGCACAAGGCCAAGAATTATTTTTATCAAAGTGGATTTTCCCGACCCATTTGCACCTAACAATCCATAAATCTGGCCCGCCTGAATGGCAAAAGTGACGTCGTCCAACACGGCTACGTCGCTGACATCGTAGTGCAAGTTTTTGACTTCTAAGATCGGCATTGGACGCAAAAATTGGCAAACCGAAATTAGCCAAAAAATCCGCGATGTCTATCAACCAATCTGCAGTAGCGCTGGCCGACCGCGGCAAGTCATCACTCCGCTTTGAGCGTTTCTGCAGGATTGACCGTTGCCGTCTTGATGGTAAGAAAACTAAGCGTGATCCAGGCCATCAACATGAGGATGAGACCCGAAACCACAAAAACAGCCGGATGAATGGCAATCTTATATGAAAAATTCTGCAACCAACGGTCCATCACCCACCACACCAAAGGCACCGCAAAAATAATAGCAATGAAAACCAAGCGCGTGAAATCCTTTACCAGTAACAGGATGAGGTTCGGCAAACTTGCACCCAATACTTTTCGTATGCTCACTTCTTTCGTTCGTTGCCGGAACGCCAAAGCCGCGATTCCCAATAAACCCATACTGGCAATGCCGATCCCAAGCAATGAAAAAATATCCAGCACCCGCACCATGTTTTGCTCTTCGCGGTAAAGTTGGGTTAACTGCGCATCCAAAAACGAAAACTCAAAACGGAATTTGTCGTCAAACTGTCGCCAGGTGGTTTCGATACCTTTCAGTGCCGTTTCAAAATCACCGGTGTTCACTTTGACGACAGCAAAATTGAAACGTGCCTCCAGACGCATCAGCAGCGGGCGCAAGGGTTCATGGAGGGATTGGAAATGAAAGTCCTTCACTACTCCGATAATCGGGCCTTTGAGCAACGGTCCATCGCGCTCCCAAACAATTTCTTTTCCAACCGGATTTTTTATCGCCAGTTGCCTGACCGCTGTTTCGTTGAGGATGAACCCGTCCGAATCGGCGGGGTTGCCTTTTAGAAACCCCCGACCGTCAACGATTGTCATGTTCATGACTTTAAGGAAATCCGCGTCGATCATTTCCTCCGATGCGTCCCGCCTTTCTTCAGGATGAAGTGAAGCATAAATCGTATTTTGATTGAACGGCTTTCCAGGCACGTTCGAAGTAGCCGATACCGCCGTGACACCTTTAATTTTCAACAGTTCCGTCCGCAACTCCTCAATGCGCTTGTTCATGGACCGGTCTTTGATCGGCAATACGATGACTTCTTCCGACTTAAAACCAAGATCCTTATGTTGAAGGAAACCGACTTGTTGCGAAATGATCGCGCTGGAGGAGAGCAATGCCATGGAGGCAATGAATTGAAAAACGATAAACGCCTTTCTCAAACTGAAGCCTTTGATTTGAACAAGTTTATCTTTGAGGATCAGCGCCGGCTTTGCCGATGAAAGGACGTATGCCGGATAAATCCCCGACACCAAGGCAACGAAAAAACCTAATAAGAGCAGCACTCCCATAAAAGTGCTCCATTCCAAAATAAAATTCTTGCCCGTCAGTGCATTCAAAATGGGCATTGAAACTTCAGTGAGAAGGGTGGCCGCCACCAGGGCAACCGCCGTCACTACCAGGGACTCTCCAAAAAACTGAAAAGTAAGTTGTTGACGAAATGCGCCCAGCGATTTCCGAATCCCGATCTCTTTGGTCCGTTCGGCGGATTGTGCCAAATTCAAGTTTACAAAATTAACCGAGCCAACGACCAAAATCAGCAGTGCCGCTGCGGCCATCAAGTAAACATAAGAGCTATTTCCGTTGGGCTCCAGCTCCCAGCGCAGGTGAGATTGCAGGTGAATGCTGGTGATGGGCTGAAGTTCGAAGCCGTAGTGGTTTTGCCTGAGCCATTGCATGTCGTCATCCCGGTACGCCACGTACTTCCGCGACCATTCCAATAATTTGCTTGCCAGTGCCTTTGCATCGGTACCCGGTTTCAAACGGACATAGTTAAAATGCCCAAAGTCTTTCCAGGTATAATATTCATCGTCCGGGTTTTCTAATTTTAAGCGGAGAAGGGGGACAAGTATGTCAAAATGAAAATGCGAAGCCACCGGCACGTCTTTAAAAACCCCGATAATCTGAACCAGGTTGTTTTCGCGGTCTACCTCCAACTGTTTCCCGATCACATCCGTCGTTCCGAAATATTTTATTGCCATGGATTCCGATAGCAAAATGCCGCCGGGGTTTTTCAATACAGATCTGGCATCTCCTTTGACGACCTGAAAAGAGAACACTTTGAAGAATGTGCTGTCTACGGCCAACACATTCGATTCATCGTAACGGACATCCTTTTCTGGGTTTCTGATGGTAAATATTGCGCGGGTAAGCCCCGGGCCCCATAGTGGAGAAAGGCTCACAGCACTTTCAACTTCCGCAAAATCTTGAACCATCGCTTGCGCCATCGGGTGGGGAGTGCGCGTTTGTGAGTTGTTGTTGATCCATGCAATGCGGTAAATATTTTCGGCCCCGTCGTGGAAACGGTCATAGCTTAATTCTTGCCTCAGGTACTGCGCGATCAAAAAAACACACGCAATGCCGATGGCCAATCCGGTGACAGTGATCCCGGTGTAAAATTTATTGCGTACCAGCTGTCGGAATGCAGTTACTAAATAATGGCGAAGCATGTCACTAGAAATTTGTTCAAACAATCAACCTTTCCGCCAAATGGCGTCAGGAAAATCTTAGACATTTATTGTGCCAGTTGGAAAACACGGTATTGACGGGGAAATGCGCAATTCGTCATGATCGCCTTGAACGATTGCGAACGATGCCGTCCGATTTCGAAACGAATCTAATAAGTTTCTTTTGTCACGCGTGGCATCTTAAACGCACGCGATAAACGGTTCGAGTGTAAATGAAAAAGCCGGACAATGCTGCCCGGCTTCTCCGTTCTTCATGGCGATGGCACGACGCTGGCCTGAACATCCTTATCGCAGCGCGTGTTTGCCGGCTAGTAAAAGAATTGTTCCGAAATAATTTTTCCGTCCTTCACCATATATGCGCAAATCTCCTCCATGGTAGACCGGTTCCCGTCTTTCCACGTGGCATCTACCGACAAGGTAAAGGCGATGGCGTTGCCGGCCACGATGGGCGCTGACACCGCACCGCCATGAACGGTTTCTACCCGTGCCTGAAATTCATGACCCTTTTTGATGATCCCTTCCAATCCGTGCGTTTCTTTCTCAAATCCGGGCATCGCATGGGGTTCAATGCTCACCGCATCGTTTGCATACAGTTCAGTTTGGGCCAATTCATATTGGCCGGTGCGACATAAGTCAGCAAGACGGGTTGCTATTTCGTGGATCGACATAGTGGTGTGTGTTTTGTTTAGGTAAATCTGGTCATTTGCTATGAACAAATGATGAATGGGGCATTACCAATGGTTGATGTTTCGAATGAGTTTGCCAAACCACCGCCGGATCGACAAAGCTTTTTACCCCGGTCACTCGGCAACATCGATCGTGCGGGCAATGGGCTCAAATTTTACGTCACATTGCCCTTTTTCTTGAAAAAATTGATTTACTGATTACCTTTAATTTTTTCAATTGTAGAATAACCAGATAAATATTTCTTCTTTATGTCAACCATGCGAATTCTAATTTGTGTTTTCTCATTATTTCTATTTTCGACAACCCACGCGCAGAAATGGCGGCCATCGAAAATAACTCTAGCTACTTCCGACACGATAACAGGCTTGGCAAGATTGGATGGTGACCTGATTTATTTAAAACAAGCAAATGAAATCAGGCAGCTTGACAACCGGAAAGTCAGAACTGCCTACATTGATGATGAAGTTTTTATCAGCACCCACCTCGCAAATTTAAAAGATGCCAAAGGCAAAGTGCTATACGATTCATCGTTTGTCAAAGTCCTGATCGATGGTGACGTAAGACTGTATTTTAAAGAAAACAAGAATAACCTCCAGTCGCCGCGGACGTTTATTATTCAAAAGAAAGACTCAAGTGCGTTGGAATTAGTAAGAAAGACGATTCAGGTGAGTAATGGTGCCGGAAGTCAGAACTTTCAGATGAATGCGTACAAAACTCAGTTGGCAAAGTTCTTAGAAGATTGCCCGTCACTGAATAGAATGCTAACAAAGACTGATTATTACAATGAAGTTGAAATGACTGGCATGATCAGGAAATACATTGAGTGCAAAGGCATTAATACGAAGTTTTCTCAGGTGGCCAAGTTTAAGAAAGGGGACTTTACACTATTAGCCGGCTGGGATGCCGCTAAAATAAAATTTTCTTCACCTTTTTATTACCTGTCTAATTCTTACACCTATTCTCAAACACCCTTTTTTGGCGCGCAATTCTCTTTTCCCATTTCAAGAAAGGGAAAACTGAGACTAATCGGAGAAACGCTGTTTAAATCGACTTCGATTCAAATGAATACCTACGACAATGTTTTCTTTGAAACTTCTCAAACGACCATCAAAGTCAGCTACTTGCACTTCAACTTTGGACTTAAATATTCGCTGCCGGTGAGTTCTCATGTTGCAATTGATTTCCTCGGTGCCGTTTCCACAGGGCCGGTGATTTCCAAGAGCTTTGTGCGAATCATCAACCATTCCACGCAAAGCAATGATTTCAATTTTAGCAGATCAGAATCGGGCATTTTATTCGGAGTGGGTGTGAATTTCAACAACCACTTTGGCCTCACGGTCCGTCATGACATGATCATCAGCAACTTTGCCGAATACACACAGATGTCTTCGTCCTACAGCAATTTCTATTACGGACTCACCTACAAGTTTGGCAAAGCAAATATTGTAAAACAGAAGAACTAAACCCATTAGCTCGTCCCGGGTTTATGGTAAAATGCTAAATATTTGGAGAAAGAGAAACAAAGCCGCACCCGCTTGAAGTCTGCTGAAGTGGCCTTCAGAACTTGACGTTTCTATTTTGTGATGTCTTACAGGCAACGGGAAGATTTGGCCTTTGGCAACCGATTCTTGAACGCTTCGGTGAGTAGTTAGCGTGTTCAAATCACGAAGTGAGCAATACACCGAATACCTTAACTTTTTTGCGCCAACCATTTTGGCTACAACAAAAGTAGATTTGGCTACGCGCCTATCTGTTTCCTTTCGCAACTTTGATGAAACAAAAAAAACAGAAACATGAAAATTATAATCACGGGCTCACTGGGGAACATCAGCAAGCCGTTGGCTCAGGAATTGTTGCAAAAAGGCCATACCGTCACCGTCATCAGCAGCAAACCTGAAAGACAAAAGGAAATTGAAGGGTTGGGAGCCAACGCGGCCATTGGCAGCATGACAGACGCGGCCTTTCTCGCCCACGCATTCACCGGCGCCGACATCGTATATGTCATGGAATCCCTCGGTGAAGGCTTCTTCTTCAACCAAGACCTGGATTACATGGGGGCAATCGTCTCCATTGCCAACAGCTACCACCAAGCCATCGCGCAGTCGGGTGTTAAAAAAGTGGTGCACCTCAGCAGCATCGGTGCGCATACCGACCAGGGAAACGGTCTGCTCGCCATTCACCACCGCGTGGAAAGCATCCTGAAACAACTGCAGGAAGACGTTTCTATTAAATTTATGAGACCCGTCGGATTTTACTACAATATGTTTGCCTTCATTCCGACCATTCAGCACCAGGGCATGATCGTTTCCAACTATGGCGGAGATGAAAAGGAGCCCTGGGTATCCACCGCAGACATCGCATCCGTGATCGCCGAAGAAATGGAAAAACCATTCACGGGCAGGACCATCCGCTATATTGCCAGCGATGAAGCCTCGCCCAACGAGGTCGCCAGCCTGCTGGGCCACGCGATCGGAAAACCCGACTTGAAATGGGTAGCGGTGCCCGACGAGCAACTGCTCACTGGGATGGTCAGCGCCGGCATGAACCCGCAAGTGGCCAGGGGCCTGATGGAAATGAATGCCTCCCGGCGCGGGGGTGTGTTATACCAGGACTACTTTAAAAACCGGCCCGTTTTAAGCAAAACAAAGCTGACGGACTTCGCCAAAGATTTCGCCATGGCCTACCACGCCAATTCAACCAATGCAAATCATTAATAAATGAGCACCAAAAACAAAATCGCAGTCGTCACCGGGGGAAGCCGCGGACTCGGAAAAAATGCCGCTATCGCCTTGGCAAAAAAAGGCATCGACGTGGTGATCACCTACCACACCAACCGGGAAGCGGCCGACCAGGTGATCACGCAAATCCAGGCGCTCGGACAAAGAGCGCATGCTTTTCAGTTGGATACCAGCAACACCGCCCTGTTTGATCCGTTCATGAAATCCTTGACGGATCATTTGACGGAAACAACCGGTAGTCCGACGTTTGATTTCCTCATCAACAATGCCGGCACGGCACTGTACAAGCCGGTGATCGAAGTGACGGAAGAAGAAATGGATGCGATCTATAACATCCACTACAAAGGCGTGTTTTTTCTCACCCAAAAATCACTGCCCTTTATGAATGATGGCGGGGCCATTATCAATATCTCTTCGGGCCTCACACGCATTACCATGCCAGGCTCATCGGTGTATGGCTCGTTAAAGACCGCCGTGGAATCGGTGACGCGCTACCTGGCAAAAGAATTGGGGTCGAGGAAAATTCGTGTCAACGTGGTGGCACCCGGGGCCATTGAAACAGATTTCGGAGGCGGACGCACCCGTGACAACAAAGAAATCAATGGCTACATTGCCAGCCTCACGGCACTGGGTCGCGTTGGCCTGCCCGATGATGTCGGCGGCGTGGTTGCTTTTTTGTGCACCCCCGATGCCTACTGGATCAATGGCCAGCGAATTGAAGTTTCCGGCGGACAAGCGATCTGATACCAATGCCCAATACCCAACCCTTTCGGATCAAAAGCATCACGGAGTTTCACCGGTTGCGCGGCTTGCCGCCTCCGGAACATCCGTTGATCAGCGTCGTCGATTATGCGGCCATCGCGCCGGCCTATGGGAGTGCGGTGTTCGACTACTATTCGATATCGATCAAAAGAGGAGTTGGCAAAATGTTTTACGGTCAGCAGGAATATGATTTTGATGAGGGGGTCATGTATTTTATGGCCCCCAATCAGGTGCTGCGTGTGGAGCCGGGACAGGCAGATGATGCCCAACGGTCGGGATGGATTTTGCTGATTCATCCGGACTTTCTTTGGAATACGCCCCTGGCAACCACCATCAAGCGGTATGAATTCTTTGACTACGCTGTAAACGAGGCCCTGTTTCTATCCGACAAGGAAGAAGCCATGATCCATCACCTTATCCAAAATATCAAACATGAGTATCATTCGGCCATCGATAAATTCAGTCAAAGCATCATCATTTCACAACTTGAAACGCTGCTGAACTACGCGGAGCGGTTTTACCAGCGCCAGTTCATCACCCGAAAGATCAGCAACCACAAAATCCTCGACCGCCTCGAGGCACTGCTGGAGGATTATTTTGAAAGCGAGCAGATCATCAAAAGTGGCCTTCCGTCCGTCAATGACGTAGCCAGTCAATTGAACGTATCGCCAAGCTACCTGACCGGACTCTTGAAAACACTCACCGGGCAAAATACCCAGCAGCACATTCATGGCAAGTTGATCGAAAAGGCCAAGCAAAAATTGTCGACCACCACGCTCGGCATCGGCGAGATTGCTTATGGGCTGGGGTTTGAACATCCCCAATCATTCAGTAAATTCTTCAAAAGCAAAAGCGGTGTTTCGCCGTTGGCCTTTCGGCGGTCTTTCAACTGATTACGGGCACACTGGTTCGAGGATGCCATTTGTCAATCGGAAAGTCCATTGCACCTTGTCACAAAAAATTGTGCGAACGTGTGGCGCAACTTTCGGTTTCGCTTTTTTAGCTTATCTTGACCCATCCAAAAGTCAATATTATACGGCTTACTCTTTTTGGGCACCTACCTGACAGGCTCCACAGGATTTTTCTCGTCCTATTTTCTGGATCTCCACCGCGAGAACATTCACCGTGAGCCACCCCGCCAAACGGAAGAAATATTTTTCTCCACCGCCACCTTCCAGCGCCTCGCCTGGACCAAAAGGGGACAGGAGTTTGAGTGGCAGGGAAAAATGTACGATGTCACGTCGCTCGTGCGCAAAGGCGACGGCGTTGTCCTTTCCTGTTTTCGCGACGGTGCGGAAGAAGACCTGCTGGCAATGCTCACCTCCTGGCGCAAATCACACCCCACTGGCAAAGGCCAGCTGCAACCCCAGTGTTGCCAGCCGCTACCGGCGTGGCGGGTGACCAGTCGCAACCAAGCCCCGATGCCGGTGTGGCCTGGGAACATCCTGGAAGGACAGACCCGCCGCGAAAGTCCACCTCCCCGCGCATAGCTTTTTTTGTCAATTTATTTTTCTAACCCCGAACACCGGGGCATTCTTCCATTTTGTCAAAAAAGTTATGAAAACTCGTTTCTACCTAATTATACAATTATTCTTCCTGTTCCCCCTCGCGTCGGCGTGGGCCCAACACAGCTTGTCTGGAAAAATCTCTGGCAACGACCAGCCGCTGGCAGGGGCCGTCGTGTCGATTGTCGAGCTTAAATACGGCACCACCACCGATGCGCAGGGACACTA
>Ga0209067_10001372_pt1 | contig 15058 bp, 14 predicted proteins | sample ColStrG_CSR_2013_FD_187199 | JGI IMG/M metagenome (GOLD analysis project Ga0209067, IMG submission 187199) | Freshwater sediment microbial communities in response to fracking from Pennsylvania, USA - Cold Stream Run_MetaG_CSR_2013 (SPAdes)... | ecosystem: Environmental > Aquatic > Freshwater >...
TGTGGGCCAGAAATTCTCGCAATCCGGCAATCAGGGTGAGGCTCGGACTGATGTCGTACGCGCCTTCAACAAAAACTGCGTAATCGCGGTCCGTGCGGTAGAGGTTGGTGTAGTACAGGTCATCAGGTGGCGCGCCGGCGAGCGGCAAGGGCGGTGCGTCGGCCGAATTGGGTGGCGGGACTGCGTTCGAGAGACCGGCCACGCGATAATCGGCGATGTGCGTGTTGGTCTGGCGCTGGAAGTAGGCCCCCACGGTTCCGCGCAAGGGTTTGTCAACCGGCGAACTCAGGCGCAACTCGTGGCTTTGCTTGGTGTAGCGATCGAAGGTGTGGACGATCTGGGTTGGATTGATGTCGTTGCCCAGCGAATCCTTCAGGTAGGTGTAACCGGCGTACGAAGGATTCACGACAGAATACTGATCGTAGGCGACCGTATAGTAGGAATAATCCGCGATGTTGTCGTTGCGACGGGTGAGAACCCCGGCGTTGTAGCTCAGGTCCCAGTCCGAGACCTTGCCTTGCAAGGTCATGGCAGCGAGCAGCCACGAGTCGCGGTTGACGTCATTTGTAAAATCATGGACGTCACGCGCCCCCACATGCGGGTCGGACAGGAACGAACCGCGCGCATCACGACTTTGCGCCATGAGCGTCGGCGTAAGGGTCCAGTTCTCATCCAGATCGACCTTGAGCGCCGCACGCCCGCCGGTGGAATCAACGCTGTTGAAATTGGACTTGGCAAACGCGTAGTTGTTGACGGTGAGCGGTGCGGTTACGGAATTGCCGCCCGCATCCACGTACCCACGCTGGTAGGTGCGCGTGCCCGGCGTATTGTTGATGTAACCGCCGTCGCGCTGGGCGAACGCCATCACCCGCAGGGCCATGTGCTGGTCAATGGGGATGTTGACAAAGCCCTCAATGCTGCCGCCCGGACCACCTGGTACGAACTTGTTGGCGCCGACGTCAAACCCGCCGTCCCACTTGCCGATCTCGGGCTTGTTGGTGATCAGGCGCAGCGTGCCCGCGAGCGAGCTCGCGCCGTACAGGGTACCTTGGGGACCCGACAGGGCTTCTATGCGCGCCATGTCGTACAGGTGGATATCGAGCGAGTTGCCGATCGTGGTGACCGGGGTTTCGTCAACGTAGTAGCCCACCGTGGGCAAGGGACCAACGACGCTGCCGTCGCCGCCCGTGCTGATGCCGCGGAAATTGATCTGGGATTGACCCGGTCCGAAGGACTGGAAGCTCACCGAGGGCAGCAGCTTGACGTAGTCGTCAAAGGTGACGGCCTGGCGCTGGGCCAATTGGTCGCCGGTGATGGCCGTGATGCTGATGGGCGTCTTTTGCACGCTCTCCGAGCGCTTGCTTGCCGTGACCACGATTTCCTCGAGCGTGTCCGTCGAGGCCTGCTGCTGCTCCTCGGCCCATGCCGCTGCCCAGGGAAGCGGGACCAGGGGGGTAGCCAAAGCGAAAGTCGCAAGGCTGCGGCCGAGAAGATTGGTGCGCCGGGACTTTTTCGAGGGTTTGCTCATGGATTTATCCTTGGTGACGTGCAGCCAGTACTCCATTTCTACTTGGCAGGAGTCTATTGCAAATGAATTACAGAGACCACAAGGCGTGTTGTTCCGGCGATACTACGGCCAATGAGTGATGAAAATCTTTACAGGCCGGATTTGCCGGCCGGCGGGGCGCTGGAGGTGCTGCGGGCGCGGGCACGCCTTGCGCCTAACGATCCAGGCCTCTGGCGGGCCCTGGGCGATGCCTGTTTTCGCGCTGGCCTGACGGCAGAGGCGGATGCCGCGTTCCAGCATTCCACCTTGGTGGCCGTGCATGACCCCGTTTTACGGGAAGCCGCCATGGCGCTGGCCGCCAATCGCCTGGATGTAGCCGAACGCCTTATCAAGCCGCACCTCAAGGCGAATCCGACGGATGTGGCGGCCATACGGATGCTGGCGGAGCTGGCCGCCCGCATTGGGCGGCTCGATGATGCCGAGGCCCTGTTGACCCGCGCGATTGAACTGGCGCCCGGATTCCTGGCGCCACGCCAGAACATGGTCATGGTGCACCTGCGCAAGTCCCGATTTGCCGAGGCGCTCGACGAAATCCAGCGCCTGCTCCAGATAGAACCGGCGAATCCGGCCTTCCTCAACCTCGAAGGTGTGGCCCTGGCACGCATCGGCAACCACAATGACGCGGTTGCGCGTTTCGAGGCGGTTTTGGCCCAGCGTCCGAACAATGCCCGCATGTGGTTGAGCTACGGACATACGCTCAAGACCGTTGGGCGCAGTGCCGACAGCGTACAGGCCTACCGGCGCGCCGTTGACGTCGAAACCGGCCTGGGCGAGGCCTGGTGGAGCCTCGCCAACCTTAAATCCTTCCGGTTCAAGGAGGAGGACGCGCAGCGCATGGAGGGCGTTTTGCGGGATCGCGAAAATCTGCCAGAAGACGATCGCCTGCACCTGCATTTTGCGCTGGGCAAGGCCTACGAGGACGCCGGGGCATACGAGGCGGCCTTTCTTCACTACGAGGCGGGCAATGCGCTGCGCGCCGCGCAGCTGCGCTACGACCCCGCACCTATTGCGGCCCTCGTCGATGCCACGGTTGCACGCCTGGACGCGGAATTTTTCCGGGTACGGCAGGGGCAGGGTGATCCTGCCCAGGATCCCATCTTCATTCTGGGTATGCCCCGCTCCGGCTCCACGCTGGTGGAGCAGATACTGTCCAGCCATTCCCGGGTGGAGGGCACGCAGGAGCTGCCCCAGCTCGAACTGCTGGCGCGCGAACTCGCACCCGTCAGTGCGGCGCACATCGAGGCCTTGTCCCGCTGTACGCCCGAGCGCCTGGCGGCCCTGGGGGCGGAATATCTTCGTGCCACGCGCCTGTACCGCAAGAGCGCGCGACCGCTCTTCATCGACAAGATGCCCAACAACTGGGCGTTCGTACCGATGATCCGGCTGATCCTTCCCAATGCCCGCATCATTGATACGCGGCGGGGCGCGATGGCCTGCTGTTTTTCTAACTTCAAGCAGCATTTCGCGCGTGGCCAGGCCTTTTCGTACCGGATGGACCACCTCGCGGCGTATTACGCCGATTACGTGCGTTTCATGGCACACATCGACGCGATTCTGCCCGGAGCGGTGGTCCGGGTCCGGCATGAAGACATGGTCGATGACACCGAGGCGCAGGTGCGCCGCCTGCTCGAAGCTTTGGGGCTGCCCTTCGAGGACGCGTGCCTGCGTTTCTGGCAGAACGAGCGCGCGGTGCAGACCGCCAGTTCCGAGCAGGTACGGCAACCGATCTTTCGCGACGGGCTCGACCAATGGCGCCACTTCGAGCCCTTTTTGGGCGGCCTGCGAGCGGCGCTGGGCGAACTGGCACTGGACGGCTAGGCAAGGTTTTGGCCTGAACTTACGGCGCCCGCGTCGGCAGCTAAGTGATTCTCGTTCGGGCGTATGTGTCGTGGCCAGCGGGCATTGCCCGTGAAATTATCGTTCGCTAATGATGCCTCTGTCAGAATGTGGGCTCGCGATCCTGCGGGAAATTCCACCGACACCATGTCCGTCCTTCATCTTGCACGAGCGCTGTTGCTGGCAAGCTGCCTTACGGCTGCTGCAATGGCACAGGCCGCAGCACCGGATGAGTTGCTTGACCTGGGCCAGTACCGTGGCAAGGTCGTGCTGCTCGATTTCTGGGCGTCGTGGTGTGCGCCCTGCCTGCAGTCTTTCCCCTGGATGCAGCAGTTGCATGAACGTTACGCCTCCCAGGGGCTCGTCATCATTGCGGTCAATCTGGACCACGAAAGGCGCCTGGCAGACCGCTTCCTGATCGCGCAGCACCCGGCCTTCACGGTTCTCTTTGATCCCGAAGGGCGCGTCGCGCAACGTTATGACATCGGCAGCATGCCCGCGAGCATCATCCTGGATCGCAGTGGGCGCGTCCGCTCGACGCGTGCGGGATTTCGCGGCAGTGAAAGCCTCGCCGCCGAGCACGAACTGGCGGCCATCATTGCCGAGCACTGATGCGATTTCCTACCCTTTATCTGGAGCAAGCCTTGCGCATTCGCTCACCCTTGGCCCGCGTCTATCAGCGGGCCCATGCCAGCGCAGGTCGCGTAACGGCGGCTTTGCTGGCGAGCCTGGCCCTGGTGGGCTGCGCGACCATCGGCCCCAAGCCCTGGGAGCGTGACCTCATGGCAAAGCCGGCCATGAATCTCGACGCCGCACCCGTAGAGAGCGCCATGGATGACCACGTGTACTTCAGTAAGGAGGGAACCGCGGGTGGACGTGGGTTTGGCGGAGGAGGCTGCGGATGCAACTGAACCGGCGCCAGCACCTTGCCCTGGTGGCGCTGGGACTCGTCAGCGGTACGTCGACGACACTGGCTGCCCCGCCAGCATCCGAGGCGGGCCAGACGCTGCAGCTGGATTCCGGCTTGCTCTGGTACCAGGAGAACAACAACCGCATCCGTGACCTGGAGGCCATCGTTAGCGTACGTCAGTCACTGTCGGAAGACAGCGCCTGGAGCGCGCGCCTGCTGGTAGATACGGTCTGTGGCGGTTCACCCATAGGCGCGCTGCCCAGCAAGGCCAGCCAGAGCTTCGTGACCCCCACCGCCACGAGCCTGAATCCCCCCGTAGCCACACAGACCACGACCAGTGCTTCGGGCGGAGGCGATGGTGGCGGCCTGAGCCTGTGCAGCAACCCCGTCCAGAACCAGAAGTACACCACGGCCCCCGGTGACCTGCCCATCGACCAATCCTTCCATGATCAGCGCGTGGCGCTCAGTGGTGGCTTTGAGACGGCAGTGGGGCGGCAGGATCGCGTCAATGCCGGGCTCGCCCTTTCGCACGAGCTTGATTTCTTCTCGACCTCCGTCAATGCACTGTGGTCGCACGACATGAACCAGCGCAATACCACGCTGGCACTGGGCATGAATATCGAGAGCGACCGCGTTTCCCCCGTGGGCGGGGCGCCGGTTCCGGGCAGTCTGTATGGCGACTTTCGCAAGACCGCAAACCAGAGCAAGACCTTGCAGGACCTGCTCGTGGGGGTAACCCAGGTGGTATCGCGGCGGTGGATAACGCAGGGGAACGTATCGCTGGAACGTTCGAGCGGGTATGAGACGGACCCCTACAAGATCATCACCGAAGTCGATACCCAGGGTTACGACGCCGCCGGCCTGTATCGGTATGAAAGCCGGCCTGGGTCGCGCCGGCGTTACGCGCTCTACTGGGACAACAAATACGCCTTTGACCAGGACGTGCTGCAGGTTTCCTACCGGCATGCCGCCGACAGTTGGGGAATACGGTCTGACACGCTGGAAGCGCATTACCGCCTGGCGCTGGGCGAACGCAGTTACCTGGAACCGCACCTGCGCGCGTACCACCAGACCGCCGCCGATTTCTATAGGCTTTACCTCGTGCAGGGCGCACCCGCAGTGGACTACGCCAGTGCGGACCCGCGCCTCGGCGGTTTTACCGGGCAGACACTGGGCATCAAGTACGGCATGACCATGGGCGAGAGCGGGGAGTTGAGTCTGCGACTGGAGCGTTACGTTCAGCGCGGAACGGTGACGGGCAGCAGCCTTCCGGGCCTGCAGGGGCTGGACCTGTACCCGGGAATGAATGCCCTCCTGGTTCAATTGGGTCTGCGCGCGAGTTTCTAGCGGCTTTTCATGGCCACGAAGGCCCTGATTCCGCCCATAGAGGAGCGCAGCGTGAGCGTTGTCACGCGCCCCGGTGGCGTGTGTGCCGCACGGTTCCTGGCCCTGGGCTCGCCCTGCGAGATCCTGCTGGCCACTGGGGATACGGAGCGCGCGCGCAGGCTCGCGCAAGCCGGCGTGGCGGAAGCCTGGCGCATCGAGCGCAAGTACAGTCGTTATCGGCCCGACAGTATCGTTAGCCGGATCAACGCGAGTCAGGGCGTCCCCGTGCCCGTGGACACGGAAACGGCCCACTTGCTGGACTACGCGGCACACTGCCACGTCCTGAGCGAGGGCCGTTTCGACATCACCTCCGGCGTATTACGCCATGCCTGGAACTTCGATGGATCCGGTCGCGTGCCCGATGCAGCCCTCGTAGAGTCCCTGCGCCAGCGCGTGGGATTTGGGAGTCTGCGGCGCAGTGGCACGACGGTGCAGCTGCCTGCCGGGATGGAAATTGACCTGGGCGGCATCGCCAAGGAATACGCAGTGGACCGCGCGCTCGATATCCTCGCAGTCGCGCCCGAACCCGTACTGGTCAATTTCGGCGGAGACCTGCGCGCCAGTGCGCCGCCAGGAGCGGTGCCCTGGCAGGTCGCCGTGGAGGCGCCTGAGCGTACCGAAGCGACGAGCGGTGACAAGGGTCCACCTGCCTTCGTGCTGGAACTGACGCGGGGGGCCCTCGCCACGAGCGGGGATGCGCACCGCTATGTGCTCAATGAGGGCCAACGATACGGCCACCTTCTGGACCCGACGACCGGATGGCCAGTACGCGATGCGCCACATTCGGTTACGGTTGCAGCCGCCACTTGCGTCGAGGCAGGAACCTGGTCCACCCTGGCCATGCTGCAGGGCGTCAGGGCAGAGTCGTTTCTCGAGGAACTCGGCCTGCGCTACTGGTGCATACGCTAGCCGGCCACCGCCGAACGCACGCATGGGCTGGGAGCGGCGCCACGACTTCCCGGTGCGTGGCCGTGTACCTAAGCAGGAGGGAGAGTGGAGCGGGTGAAGGGAATCGAACCCTCGTATGCAGCTTGGGAAGCTGCCGTTCTACCATTGAACTACACCCGCGAAGGGCTTGAATCTTAGACGATTTCGGCTAACCGCGAAGGGTGAGTGACCAGGCAGTGGGCGCGATTCCTGGGCAGATCGAAGCAGGGGTCCTACGTGAGTCGCGTGATTAGACGTAACGCCAGTACGGCGACGAGGACCAATGTTGGTAGCAGAAAAAAGAGAAACGGGAAAAAAGTCTTGCGAGTTACGAGTCCCAAGAACCGAACATTTTCGCTGACGAACTGATTGCCGCAGGCGGGGCAGCGCACCGTGAACTGGCCATCCCTGCGGACGAACGGATCGATTGCGAATGTTGAAACGGCATGTCGATGTGATTGACCGTCGAAGCTTGTCCCGCATTTGTCGCAGGTTTCGGAGGCCACCAATTGGCGCACGGGTGTCAGAATCGCGATGAGCGGGCCGAACGTGGCTTTGTGGGCGATGATCCGATCCTTGCCGGACGCTGGCGGGTTGATGGCGCCTTCGAAATCGGCTCAATTCGTTCCAGTACCTCGTGCATTGCGGCTCCCGCCACTGCCAAATCGTGGTCGAGTTGCAACCCGACCCAAAAAAGTTTGTTCAGCCCAAAGAACCGGGACAGGCGAAGTCCGGTGTCGGCGGTAATGCTGCGCTTGCCGGCGATGATTTCCCCGATTCGGCGCTGGGGAACGCTGATCTCCTTGGCGAGCCGGTATTGGGTCAGGCCCATCGGCTTGAGAAATTCCTCAAGCAGGATTTCACCCGGCGTCGGAAAAGGAACTTCACGCATGGCAGCTTTCCTCAGTGGTAATCAACAATTTCCACGTCCCACGCAGACCCGTCTTCCCAGCGAAAGCACAAGCGCCACTGGTCATTGATCCGAATACTCCACTGACCGCGGCGGTCGCCCTTGAGCGGTTCGAGTCTATTTTGCGGGGGAATTCGCAATTCATCGACCCGAACGACACGATTTATCACGGCGAGTTTGCGCAGGGCCACCGATTCGATATTCGAGAATCGGGCGATTCGCTTACCGAAAAACAGCGCTTCGGTTTGCTTGCAGCGGAAGGTTCGTATCGGCACAAAATGCTAATGCATTACGTTAGTATCGTCAAGCGTTAGTAAGGCGGATGAATTTCGTCCATGCCGTGGAAAGAGACGAGCGTTGGGTCAAGAAGTGGGTCGGGAAAGTTGCGAGGCGAGCGTGCGGTCCAGCAGCGGGGCACGCAAGCCCGCCAATGGTAGTTACTTGAATTCCAGTGCGGCCGCGAATTGCGCTGACCCTCACCCGCAGCTTGGGAAGCTGCCGTTCTACCATTGAACTACACCCGCGGGATAGGGCGGATTCTAGCGGGTTCCCGACGGTTGCTTCACGTCACGGATTCCTACCGTGTAGGCAGGACTGGGGCAAGACGCCGACCGTCTGTCCAAGTTATTGGCTCATTACTTCATCGCACCGTGCCGCGGTTTCGGAGTTTAGCCGGCACTCCAGTTTCCTGCGAAATTCGTCCGGGGAATCCTTGTCATTTAGGCGTCCGTACCCGTGCACCACAAGCAGCAATCCCCGAGGCGACCATTCAACAACTTCTTGGTAGGAATGATCGTGCGCCTTCAATAGACTGGCAACTTGTGCCGGAAAACGCAGCGAAACTTGCGTTGGTGGCCCGGATTCTGAGACGAAGAAAAGAACGACTCGTGATTGATTGCTTGCGAAGAAGTCCGAGACCGCAAAATGTCGACCCGATGGGGCCCATTCGACCGCGCAGCGTCGATCGAAATTCATTATTGGAAAATTCGAAGCACCCTCAAAATTGAGCTCCAAGCGATGCGGCTCCTTGTCGTGGGCTTCGATCCATATCACCTGTGCGCTCCCTACCGGCGATGGTGCGGAAGTCGTTGGGCCGGGAAACGACGCGGGGGCTGCGAAGGCCTGCTCACATACAAGCAGCAATACGCATGCCTCCCGCCAGAGCCACGTCGCGGGTAGGTGCCTACAGCCATACCGAAGGTCCATCTGGGTTGCAGGATGGGAGCTCAGGCGGCAGCCTTTAGCGTGTAATCAACGTGCACCGCATCGAACGGGAATTCGAAACCGCCCGAGGCCACGCGGTCGATCAATCCCGCCTTGAGCAGGGCATGTACATCCGAGTGCACGCCCTTCACATCTCGCCCGACACGCCGCGCGACCTCCCGCAAGGCTATCGGTCCGGCCCCCGCCATGGCCTGCAGGATGGCCCAGCGGTTGGGTGCAAGCACACGCCAAAGCAGCTCGTGCGAGACAAAACTGATGCGCGGATCTCCGTGTGGCTTGCCGCGAAATGCGGCCGCCAACCGAGCCTTGGTGTCATCGAGACTGCTGACTCCTAGAGTGACAGTTCGCATCGTCATTTCCCCCAATTGGCTACGTCTTCCCAGAAATCAACCTGCAGGGACTCGATATCGCGAAACCGGTATGGCATTTCCTTTTCACCGAAATGGCGGTGGTCGCCTTTCCCAGCTTCGTTGTCGTACCGCACGACGCATTCCCCGCGTACGACGTATGCCAACCGGTACTTGAACCCGTGCGTGCTGCCCGGCTGGCGAGTAGGCAGTTGCCAGGCGACAAGCTCCACGAACGATTCCTCATCCAGTGCGATACGTTCCGCGATAAGGGAGATCGCCTGCATGCTGTAAATGCTACCAACACAGCGATCTGTTGTCAATGGTTACAACGTCCAGTGGCCAGACCTTGCGCTGACGACGTGGGCCTTTTCGGGCGTGGACACTTGTAGACTCGCAGCCGAGCGCTCGGCCGCGCCGTTGACGAACATCATGGAAGAATTCCGCGGAACTTCAGAGTCTGCACGTCGGCATTTGACCCTCGTATGCAGCTTGGGAAGCTGCCGTTCTACCATCGAACTACACCCGCGGGATGCTCGATTCTTCTCGATGGATCCCGGGAACGTCGACGGCGCGGGGTGCTGCGCCGGGCATGGTGCCAGGCAAGGTCGACGACGCATCAAAGCGGTGGCCGATTCATTTTTACCCATTGCTGCACCGCAGGCCGTTGCCACTGCCGGTTCGCATATTCCGCCAGCCGTGCTGGCACAGCATCCCCATTCATCACCAGACGATTGAGCATGAGTGCAACATCGGTGTCGACAATGGACCACGTTCCGAAAAGATTATCCGCTCCGACGGGAAGAAGCGTATCGATTGCTGCATACAGGCGGTTGGCGGAAGCAACCGCGGTCGGGGACAAGGGCTCGCTGCTCGGGCCGTAAAAGATGACGACGGTCGATCGCTCTTCGCGAATCGGCATCAAATCACTGCGTAGCCATGCCTGCAACTGACGCGCTCGGGCCCTAGCCTGCACATCCCGTGGATAAAGGCCGATACCGGGATATTGCTCGTCGAGATATTCCGTGATTGCCGACGACTCAGAAAGCGCGAACGTCCCGTCAACCAGCGTAGGGACTCGGTGCGTCAGGGAAAGCCCCGCAAAGTCTGCCGAATGATGGGCCCCGGCAGAAAGGTCCACCGTCACGAGGTCAAAGTCCAGCGCCTTTTCGTGTAGCGCCACGAAAACCGACATCGCATAAGGACTTGCGTAGTTGGCGTCGACGTAAAGGCGCACCCTCCGCATTGCTGCTGAATTCATTACGTAGCTTCCTCAAGAGTCCGGCGGTACGGCGGCAAGGTTTACGCATGAGGTCCGGACCCTCATGCGCAGCTTTCCCAGCTGTGAGTGAGGATCACGCGGTCCGGATTCCATCGCGGAAATCGTCAACCAGAACGTGACCCAGAACGTGACCCAGAACGGTGGTGCCTTGCGATATGGCGCAGCGCAACTGCTCAGATCCGAATGAAAATAGCCGGACTGACGTTAAAGTATTTGCCCAGTTTACCTGCCAGTGCCGCACTGATCTTGCGCTTTCCAGAAAGGACAGCAGACAAATTGCCTTGGGCAATGATTGCCGACAGATCGGATTGCCTGACCGCCCGATTTTCCATTAGAAAACGCAAAACTTCCTTTGGCTCCGATGGCTCAATGGCATGATGCAGCTCGTCGAAGTCGCCCACCAGTTCTCCAACAAGGTCTAGCAAACCTGACAAGGGATGGTCCTCGGCGTCGCCAACAAGATCAAGAAGCTTGTTCATCAGCGCAACCGTGCGATCGTATTCAGCCTCGGTGCGAATGGGGCGCAGTTGGGCGATACGGTCGAATGCAGTCCAGGTTTTCTGAAGTGCCTTTGCATCAAACACTGAAGCAACCGTCTCCATCGTCACACTTTTCCTTTCCTGTACGACTTGCACCACCGGTCGTATTCCCGGTGTGTCATGACCCAACGAACGAAAATCTTCCTGTCAAGGTAGCGAACCATTGCGACGACTCTGTAATTGTTGCCCCCGATATTGAAGATGGTGAAAGGAGCCGCGTAATCCGCGCTTTGAAAAGTTGCACGGACATCTGCGAAACCTTCAAACTGCGAATGCTCCGCCACCAAATGCCAATTCCGCAGAACCTGCTCGGCCTCGGGATGCCGCACCCGGAACTGCCGAAGCATTTCTAGAGAAATAATGTGCACGGACAAAATATATCAAAAAGATATATTTTTTTGTCAAGTAGCTTGGTAAAGTGAAAGTTGTTCGTTCCTGCTGATCCTGCGCTGAGGAATCAATTTGCCTGGCAGGCCGGTATTGAGGTGAGATCCAAGGGCCTTAGGAATTCTGCCGACGGATAATCATCGTTCTGCCCAAACCGACCGTTCATTCATGTCGAGCACACCGCAAACTCCCGATCAAAAGGATCCTGTGGCAAGCCAAGCGGCTGTACAGGCGCAGCACTGGTTCGAGCAGGGACTCGCTCTGCACAAGGCCGGCCAGTTCGAGCGGGCGGCAGCGCTGTACGGGCAGGCTCTCAATAGCCAGCCGGACCACAGCGACGCGCTCAATTTTCTGGGTGTCCTCTTCCACCAGACAGGCGACCATCAGCGCGCGATCGATTTGATCGGAGAGGCGATCAGAATTGACGGGGGCAATGGTGCGTACTACAGCAATCGTGGCCTGGCGCTCATGGAACTCAAGCAGGTCGATGCTGCTCTGGCGCATTTTGAACAGGCAATATCGCTCAACCCGGGTTCGGCCGTAGCGCACTACAACCGCGGCAATGCGCTTCTGGCGCTTGGTCGTCTCGATTGCGCAGTGGCCAGTTACGATGAGGCCCTTCGCCAGGTTCCGGGCTATGCCGACGCCTACGTCAACCGCGGCAATGCGCTGGCCGCACTCGGGCAGGTGGACGCTGCCATTGCGTGCTGGGATCGGGCGACTGCCATCCGGCCCGATCTCGCTCAGGCGCACTGGAACAAGGCCCTGGCGCTGTTGCGCAAGGGCCATTACCGCGAAGGCTGGCGCCTGTACGAGTGGCGCTGGCAATGGAAGGATTTTCCGTCCCGCCGACGCGAGTTCACCCAGCCACCCTGGCGCGGCGCCGAGCCGCTTGCTGGCAAGACCATACTGCTGCACAGCGAGCAGGGTTTGGGTGACACCCTACAGTTTTGCCGCTATGCGCGGATGGTTTCCGGCCTGGGCGCACACGTCATCCTGGAAGTGGAAAAGCCGCTCGTGACGTTGCTGCAGTCCCTCGATGGGGTATCGCGGGTTGGCGAAACGGGCTCCACCGCCTCGGGTTTTGACTACCAATGTCCCTTACTCAGCTTGCCGATGGCTTTTGGAACGGAACTCGACACGATTCCCGCAGCGCCAGCCTACCTGAAGGCGAGTGCGGCTCGCCTGGCGTATTGGGCGCGCACGCTGGGTGGCCCGAAGAAGCCGCGCGTAGGCCTGATATGGCGCGGCAATGTGCATTACGACGACGATCGCGGACGCAGCGTCGCACTGCGTGATTTCCTGCCTTTGCTGTCTGCGGACTTTGAATTTGTCAGCCTGCAAAAGGAAGTGCGGGATGCTGACGAGGAGGTCCTGCGGGCGCTTCCTGAACTGCGGCACTTCGGCAGTGCTCTGGGCGATTTTGCGGACACGGCGGCGCTTTGCGAACTTATGGATCTTGTAATCAGCGTCGACACCAGCGTTGCGCACCTTGCGGGGGCGCTGGGCAAGACGGTTTGGATACTGTTGCCCTTGATTGCCGACTGGCGCTGGCTTTCCGACAGGGTCGACAGCCCCTGGTACCCCAGCGCCACCTTATACCGACAGGCACGCAAGGCTGAATGGGGTGACGTCATCGATAGGATTCGCGATGATCTGGCGTTGCACCGCTGAACTTGCGTCGTCCTGCGGTTGGGCGGTGACGCCCGGTGCCTGGATCCTCAGCGAACCCATAACTCCTCGACCAAAGGCTGCAGCACCGCCTGGGCGCTGAGATACCGCGCGTGATATTCGCGAAAATCCTCCAGGGCCGGCAGCAGCCCTTGGCGGCGGTAATCCAGGATTCCCGGCAGGCTGGCCGCCATGTCGCCGGGCAGGATATCGATGTAGGGAAAATTCTTGCCGGTCTGGGGCAAGGGCAGCACTTCATGCCGATTCTCGCGGATGTACAGGGGCAGGCAAGCGCAGCAAATGGACTCGGCGACCCGGCCGGGGAATACCGCTGGCTGGTAAACCAGCAGGGTCTCATGCATATTGGCCACCAGCGCTTGTGGCCCGGCGGGTGAACAGACCGAGAACACCGAGCTGCAGTAAATGCGCAGGTAGTCGGTGATCTGGCGCGTGGGGTTGCTCAGGACCGGCGTTCGCCCCGCGGTGGAAAAGCACAGCTTTATGCCATCTACGGTTAGCAGCACCTGCATGGCATCGGCGCGCAGGGACTTGGTCGTGCTCAGGGATCCGACGTAACACACATCAAAAACGCGGGGTTCCTGCGGGTCGGTAACCAGTAGATCGGCAAAAAAACGCATGGGCACCGTGGCAATCGTGCGTAGTTTGTCTCCCACCCCGGTCAGGCGCATCAGTTGCACCACGGCCGCCGTACCGCGGTAGGGGCTGATGACGATGTCGGAAACCTGCGCACATGCCTCCAAAATTTCCTTGAGGTTCGGATGCAGGTAGGCATCGGGTATGAAGGTGGCTACCCGTACGCGGCTACCGTAGCGTTCACGCAGCTGCTGGGCGAGCCGCACACAATGGCCCTCGTTGTTGTCGGTCGAAGGGACAAAGTTGACGTCAAAGAAAACGGTCAGCTGATCGCAACCACCGTCGATGTGTGTCTGTACCTGGGATAGGCTCAGCGCTTCGTCGATGCGCAAGCGTCCCCGGTCCAGTGTCCAGGCCGGAAAGATGGTTTCCCAGCCCAGATCGTTGAGGGCGTTGCCGAAGTGAAAGAATATGTCGCTGTCAACGGGGTAGGTCCCCACCTGTCCGGGATCCTGTGGATCAACCAGGAAAGGCGTGGAAAGCACGAGGGCCTTTTGCATCGACGTCCTTTGGTGCGGTGGCTGAGCGCCCCGGGCGCCAGTATGACGGCGCCCGCGGTGCCCGGCAATAGCAGGGAGGCGCCCTGCGCCTAGCGCTCGTCCTTGTAAACCACGCCGTCCTTCATGACAAAACGCACGTGCTCCAGCAGGCGCACATCGGTGAGCGGGTCGCCACGGACGGCGACCAGATCCGCCCGCTTGCCGGCGCGTACCGAACCGAAATCGTCCGGATGGCCTATGAGCGTGGCCGCGTTGATGGTGGCGGACTGTATGGCCTGCAGGGGCGTCTGGCCGTAGCGGACCTGAAAGGCGAACTGGCGCGCGTTCATGCCATGCGGGCAAATGCTGGCATCGGTGCCGAAAGCGATTTTCACGCCGGCATGCACGGCCTTGCGGAAATTCTGCCGCTGCACTTCTGCCGCATCGGGCAGCTTGCTGGCGAAATCCGCGGGCTGCGCGCTCACGTCGCTTTCCTTGCCCTTGATGCATTCGTCGTCGTAGATGTCGGCCACGAGAAAGGTGCCACGCTCCTGCATCATGCGTATGCCTTCGTCGTCCAGGAAGGTGCCGTGCTCAATGGAATTTGCGCCCGCCCGTATGGCGTCCTTGATGCCGGCGGTGGAATGCGCGTGCGCGGCTACCGGGAGGCCCTTGCGGTGCGCTTCTTCTACAGCCGCCCGGATTTCCTCGTAGGAAAAATCCTCCGTTAGCGGATTGCTGCCGTGCGAGAGGAAGGCGCCGGTAGCGATGACCTTGATAAGGTCCACGTTGTACTGCTCGAAGGCGCGCACGCGCTGGCGTACCTGCTCCGGGCTGTCGGCAACGCCAAAGCGCAGGTCCCAGGGCAGGGCAATATCCGGTGCCGCGCCATTGAGCGTGCCGCCGCCACCGGTAACCGTGATGTAGCCGCCCGCCACG
>Ga0209067_10001373_pt1 | contig 15049 bp, 8 predicted proteins | sample ColStrG_CSR_2013_FD_187199 | JGI IMG/M metagenome (GOLD analysis project Ga0209067, IMG submission 187199) | Freshwater sediment microbial communities in response to fracking from Pennsylvania, USA - Cold Stream Run_MetaG_CSR_2013 (SPAdes)... | ecosystem: Environmental > Aquatic > Freshwater >...
ACCTGTTGACCGAATATTTTGACAATGAGCTCTTGCGCGGTGCGATCGCCATGGATGCCGCATTGGGTGCCGAACACGGACCACGGTCGCCCGGCACGGTATTGAATTATCTGTACCGACTGGCAGGCGAGGTGGCCGCCGGCAGCAAAGGGATTGCACAACCGGCAGGTGGCATGAGTAATCTGGGCACGGCACTGGCCAACGCGGTCAAGGCCGGTGGCGGCGAGATCCGCTGCAATGCCCGCGTTGAAAAAATTAACGTTACCGACGACCGCGCCTCCGGCGTGACACTGATTGGCGGCGAAGTGATCAGCGCAGCAGCGGTGCTGTCCAATGCCGATCCGCAGACCACATTACTGCAACTGTTGGGTTCGGCCCATCTGGATACCGGCTTTGTGCGCAAGGTGCATCATTTGCGCAACCGCGGTCTGGCTGCCAAGCTGCATATCGCCCTGTCGGGCAAACCGGTGTTCAAGGGTCTGAAGGACGTATCGGGCAATGCGCGCCTGATCATTGCACCGACCATTGATTATGTGGAAAATTCGTTCAATCCAAGCAAGTATCGCGAAGTACCAGAACATCCTGTGATGGAAATTTCCATACCGACCCTGTCGGATGCAACACTCGCACCAAAAGGCTCACACGTGCTGTCGGCCATTGTGCAATACGTACCGTATGACCTGGGTGCGGATCCGCAAGCCGCACGCGCACAATTGACTGAAAATATTATCCGTACGCTGGAACGTCATGCGCCGGATATCCGCAGCCAGATCGTTGCTCTGGAACTGTTGACGCCCAAAGATCTGGAACAGCAGTTCGGCATGCGCGGCGGACATTGGCATCATGCGGCATTGAGTTTTGATCAGTTCTTCTTTACCCGACCAGTACCGGGCGCGGCACAATTTACCACGCCGGTAGCAGGCCTGTACCTGTGCGGCGCAGGCGCGCATCCGGGCGGCGGCGTGATGGGGATAGCCGGTAAAAACGCGGCACAGCAATTACTTCGGGGAGCAAAATAAGATGGATAGCAAAGTTCAAAACCTGCCAGCCACACCGTCGCACTATCTGCGGCCACTGATCAGCAGCCCGTTCTTCCCGCGCCAGCAGGTACTGGTTGAAACCGATACCTACGTGCCATGGGCCGGCTACAGCAGCGTGGATGTGTTTTCATCGGTGGAGCAGGAATATTTTACGATCAGAAACGGTGCGGCCATTTTCGATCTGACTCCGATGGTGAAATATGCCGTGACCGGACCGGATTCGGAGAAGTACCTCGACCGCCTGATTACGCGCGACGTGAAAAAAATCAAACCCAACCGGGTCGCCTATACAGTCTGGTGCAACGATGCCGGGCATGTCATCGATGACGGCACCGTGTTCCGTCTGTCTGCCACGGAATTCCGGGTCTGTACTGCCGAACGTCAGATTGACTGGTTTCTGGATTCTGCAATCGGTTTTGATGTGAAGATCGAGGAAGTGACCGAGCAGATTGCAGCACTGGCACTGCAAGGCCCCACTTCCTGCCTGATCCTGAAAAAACTCGGTCTGGCCGGCGTGGAAAATCTGAAGCCGTTCGATATCGGTCATTTCAGCGTCAACGGCCATGCAGTAATGGTATCGCGTACCGGCTTCACCGGTGACCTGGGCTACGAATTATGGCTCGATCCGGCACATGCGATTACCTTCTGGGATGCGTTGATGGAAGCCGGTACCGGACGCGGCATACGCCCTATCGGTTATCAGGCACTGGAAATGGCGCGTATCGAAGCCGGCTTCATTTTGCCGAACGTGGAATTTGTGTCTGCCGAACATACGATCCGGCTCAATCGCGACCGTTCGCCGTTTGAACTGGGTCTGGACTGGCTGGTGGATCTGAAGAAAGGCCACTTCAATGGTCGTCGAGCCTTGCTGGAAGAAAAGGCCAAGGGATCACGTCAGCGTCTGGTCGGAATCGAAATTGAAGGCAACAAACCGGCACACGGCGCACTGATTTACAGTTCAGAAGATGCAGAAAAGCAGATCGGTGCCGTGACCTCCGCGTTATGGTCGCCAACCTGCAAACGCAATATTGCTCTGGCCATGATGGATGCGCCGTATTTTGACGGTAAAACCGAAATGTGGGCAGAAATTTATCTGCACCGCGAATTGGTCTGGGAGCGCCGCATGTGCAAATGCAAGATTGTTGAACGTCCGTTTTTTGCTCCGGAGCGGCGTCGTATTACGCCGGCACTGGATCGGTAAGTTTTGATGTGGAGATGTGAGCAGTCGCTGTGATGAGAGTTTTCAAAAACGAAAATCCAATTTATCCAGGAGATGAAACAAAAAATGAAAAATCACAAAAAAGTCAGTGCCGGTTGTGCAATCGCTGCTGCATCAACACTGTTTGCCATGTCAGGTCTGGCACAACAGGCCGTGACGACCGAATCTGCGCCCGCTGCAGCTGATTCTGCACCCGAACCCGCCAAGGCGACGAAAGGCCAACTTTCGAGCGGCATCCAGACCGTTGTGGTAACGGCTCAAAAACGCCAGGAAGATCCGAATAAAATCGCCTTGAGTATTTCGGCGGTTTCCGGCGAGGCGCTGCAGGAACAGCATGTCACCGATATCACCGATCTGACCCGATCCGTGCCAAACATTTCGTTTTCCCAAAATAACGGTGCGGGACCGGGTTTGACCAATATTGAAATGCGCGGCGTCAGTTCCATGGCTGGTTCTTCCACGGTCGGTGTCTATATGGACGATGTTTCGGTCACGGTCAGTAACGTATACGCGATGGGCACAGTAGAACCCAAGTTTTTTGATCTGGACCGGGTCGAGGTATTGCGCGGACCGCAAGGGACGCTGTACGGCGCGAGTTCAATGGGTGGCACGATCAAATTTATCGCCAACCAGCCAGACCTGAAACTGTACAGCACCGATGTATTTGCCCAGTATTCCAGCACCAAAGGCGGTGGTTCAAATACTTCCGGCTATGTAGTCGGCAATATTCCGCTGATCAAGGATGAACTGGCATTCCGGATCGGTGTGCAATCCAACAAGACTTCGGGCTTCATTGACCAGGTCGACGGCAACGGTAACGTGATTGCCAATCGCGTCAATTCAATGAACGACCAGGAATTGCGCATGGCCCTGAAATGGAAGCCGAGCAAAGATTTGACGCTGCTGCCTTCACTGTACTATCAGGTCGTCAATGGCAGCGGCAGTGATGCGTTTGACATGGGAACGTTACCCAAATACGAAACCAGTATCATCGTGCGCGAACCCAGTACCGACAAATTGCTGATCCCGTCGCTGACTGTCAACTACGATATGGACGGCTCGACCCTGACTTCTGTGTCGAGTTTTTTCCAGCGCAAGTTCGACCGGATTCTGGATGGTAAAAACTACACCACCGGCCCGCTGACCAGTACCGATCCGGTTTCGGGTTGCTATATCTACGTGGCAGCCTGCGGCGGCACTGTACCGGACGGCCTGCTCACCACCATCAAGAGCCTGCCTTCACCGACTTCGCTGGACAGCAAGGTGCAGCAATTTTCACAGGAACTGCGCCTGACTTCGAAAGAATATGATCAGTCAGTTTCGCCCTGGACCTGGGTCGGCGGGCTGTATTATGCAAATGAGCGACTGACGATGGTCGAGAATGATCCGATCTACGGACTGAATGCCGCGTTTGCCAAGTACGGGATCGATGTCAATGATGTCAACGCACTGGCGAACGATCTGTATTTTCCGGGTAATCCGGCGCTGGGTATTGCACCGGGTACGGCCTTTGCCAATCCATTCCCGAACGATAATCTGTACTACGGACATGAATACAAACGCGACGTGCAGAGCGCGATGTTTGGTGAAGCCAATTATTACTTCAGTCCGACCCTGCATGCAACGGCCGGCCTGCGCTATCTGGTCGCCAGCGACAGCATAGTTCAAACGAATGGTTTGTATACGGCTGGATACAATACCAATGACTATTTCACGATTCAAAACACCACCAATTCGCACGCCACGACGCCGAAATTCGCACTGACCTGGGAAGTCGATCCGACCAACACCCTGTATACGAGTGCGGCAAAGGGCTTCCGGTTGGGAGGCGGCAACGAATATGTGCCGTCACAGTTCTGCTCGGGCGACCTCGGGGCGTTGGGATTGACTTCGGCACCCGGAACTTACAATCAGGACAGTCTGTGGAGTTATGAAGTCGGAAACAAATCGCGTTTCTTTGACAATCGTGTTTCGGTCAATGCCGATCTGTTTTACCTGAACTGGAAAAATCTGCAGCAGTTTGTGCTGTTGCCGAACTGTCAGTATGAATACAACACCAACGTCGGTAACGCCACCAGCAAGGGGGCAGAGATTGATGTCAAATTCAAACCGCTGCCGGAATTGCTGCTCGGTGTTGCGGCCGGTTATACCAAAGCTGAACTGTCCGACAATGACGGTCTGGTTTTGGATGGAATTCCGGGTGCGGTTAAAGGTGCGCAGATTGAAGGCGTACCAAAATACAATGCCCAGATTTCAGCCAAATACAATTTTGCGGTGATGGAAGACAAATCAGGTTATGTCACCGGTGCCATGCACTGGGTAGGCAGCTCTCATGGCTCGCTCAACCCGGCAGATCCGGATTACATCCGGCCACAGTATCACTCGGTCGATCTGAGTACCGGCCTGTCGTTCGATGCGTTCGATGTCAGTCTGTTCGTCAAGAACGCCATGGACGACAAGACCATCATCATGCATCCGAACGTCAATGCGACGATTGAGGGTTACCGGGTCAATCCACGTGAAATTGGGATGAATGTGACAGCCAAATTCTAAAGCGGGAGTCTCAAAGAAGCTTTGGTGTTCTCCAAACCGGCAGTATTAACCGGTTTGTTTTAAGCGGAAATTCTGTCTGAATTTCCGCTTTTTTTATGAAACATCCGTAATTTAAGGCCGGTTCTTATATCGGCGGCGATATCGGCAAAGATATCGGCAAAAACATCGGCAAAAATATCCAAAATATATTTGTAACCTATTGAACTATAAGATAAACTATCTACATTGATATCGGCAAAAAGACAATTAAATGACTGATTTTTCGCACCCTGCTGAGATGGAACCTTTGATGGTTGGCGACACGCGTCCAGCCTATAAGGAACTCATTGGCTTGGTTTCCGAGCTGGTTGAGGCCTCTGCTCGACTGGAATCGACACTGGCTCCCAAAACAGCGTCGGCGATGGCAGGTCTCGTCATTGGAATGAATTGCTATTATTCCAATTTAATTGAAGGGCATCATACCCTCCCTTTGGATATCGACCAGGCCTTAAAGGCGTCCTCGAAAAATCTGGATCAACGAAAACTGCCAACCCTTGCCGCGGCACATATTGAGGCTGACAAGTGGGCGAAGGCGCATATTCTCACAGCGGCGTCGATCCCCGAATTCATTCGCGGTGTTCACGGGGAGTTTTGTGCGCATTTACCGAATGAATTTCTGCTTCTTTCTGATGGTTCATTGATGGAAAAGGGCGAATTTCGTACCCGTGAAGTTGAAGTAGGCATCCATGTGGCGCCGCTTGCCGATTCGTTGCCCTTGTTAATGAATCGTTGTGCCGAGGTTTATGGCCGAAGTCTTGAGTGGTCCGGTAAGGGTGGTATTCACCGTCTTACTGCCGTCCTCGCCTCTTTCGCGGCCCACCATCGCCTGGTTTGGATCCACCCCTTCATGGATGGTAACGGTCGTGTATCGCGCATTGTACTGGATGCCATGTTGCGTCAATGTGGCCTGAACCGTTCTGGCCTTTGGTCTATGTCGCGTGGGTTTGCCAAGACAGACAGGCTGTATAAATCCTCTTTGGCTGGAGCTGATCAGGCGCGCCAGGGCCATCTTGATGGGCGAGGTCATTTATCAGAGAGCAAGTTGGTCGATTTTTGTCGTTACAGTATTGAAACTGCCACCGATCAGGCGTTATTTATGACGCGTCTTTTCTCTTTGGATCAGATTAAATCACGTATTGATGGTTACTTCCAACGTGTCCGTTTTGACTTGAAGCCGGAGGCGGCCAGGATCTACCACTACGTTTTTCTGCGAGGTTCAGTGGAGCGTGGTGAAGCCGGCAGTGTTTCGGGTCTGCCAGAGCGCACCGCGCGTGATGTGCTGGCCAGTCTGATCCAGGAAGAATTCCTTTTGTCTGATACGCCCAAAGGAAAGCTTCGTGTGGGTTTTCCGTTGCACGCGGTTGGATCTCTTTTCCCGAACCTGTATCCTGCTGGCGACGTCGACTTGCCTGTTCCCAGAAAGAATCAGGCAGGATCGAGCGCCGATCATTTAAAACGTGTAATGGATGACAACCATTAACATAATCGTCGGCGCCAGGATCCGGCTCAAAATAAGTTGGATGGAAAATGTATGCTGGATTTCTGTCGCGTGAGGTCCCGCAAACCTAACATACGTTTTGACACGGCTTCTGCCGTGATCTGTCAAATTAACAGCTACTTCCACACATCAGCACTCCCTGCATTCAATGTTCATTATTTGCGTCGCATAGAGTGCAACTGAATCAGGGGCTCCGCCAACAATAAGGGAATGGCCCAGCAAGCCCAAGCCAGAATTGTGTCAAGGTCGTTTGCGATCGGGTCGTCTGGAAGCCTGAGTAACGGGCTTAGCCATGTGGAAGCCAGGCGGTATGAAACAAATGCAAAAGTAACGACATAGCTGCGCATCATCCATTCGCGGTGTTGCGCAATACGTCGTGTGTAAATCGCATACATTGCCATTCCTGTAGTCAAAACCCAGGCGATATTGAGCATGAACAGACCGACGGCATAGGGCAGGTGTCCCGGGATAGTCAGAGCGAGGTAGTAGCCGCCAATGCTGCCAACCAACACGCCGATTCCGTAGACCTTGCCCAGTATGCGATGCAACGTGCTGACACGTTTTGTGAGGCCGAGCCAAATTTGCACCAAACCCGCTGAAATCGCGCACGCACCACCGCTCAGATGTGCAATAAGCCCTATTCGGCGCGGCCAAAAATACTCACTATAGGAAGCCAATGAGTAGTCTGTTAAGTAGTGCGCCTTGTGAATTGCAAACCACAGCAAGGACGCAGCAAGGGCGGCCAGAATAACAATCAGTAATAAACCGGAGCTACGCGCTCCCGAAGCTGAAACGGAACTATGCATAATGGTTCTCTCTTAATTGGGTTTCAATTAGTTTCTTATAAAGTCAGATAAGTCAAAATGACCATTGCATCACTTCCCGCACCATTCAATTCTTAATTCGAAAAAATCACTGCTTGTCGACTTCACCGATAAATCGGTATATTAAAGCTCCTAAAATTGCTCCTATGACAGGCGCGACCCAGAACATCCATAATTGTGAAACAGCCCAATCACCTGCGTACAACGCTACCGCGGTACTGCGAGCTGGATTAACAGATGTATTCGTTACCGGAATGCTGATCAAATGGATTAATGTCAAACCGAAACCAATTGCCAGCGGTGCAAATCCTGCCGGTGCACGTTGATCAGTTGCGCCCATGATGATCACTAAAAACATCATTGTCATTACAACCTCGCAAAGAAAGCTCGCAACCAGACTGTATTTTCCGGGCGAATGTTCGCCGTACCCATTGGACGCAAAGCCGCCGGACAAATCAAAACCGGCTTTTCCACTCGCGATTAAGTACAGTACACCGCCTGCAACCAAACCACCAAAAACCTGGGCTAAGACGTATGGAATTACCTGATTAGCCGGAAAACGTCCACCTACCCAAAGTCCAATGGAAATAGCAGGATTTAAATGGCAGCCCGAAATATGCCCTATTGCATAAGCCATCGTTAGCACGGTTAACCCAAATGCTAATGAAACTCCAACAAAGCCGATCCCCAATCCCGGAAACCCGGCCGCCAGAACAGCACTCCCGCAGCCACCCAGTACCAGCCAAAACGTTCCAATAAATTCCGCTCCATATGATTTCATATAATTCCTTTCAAAAAATTTTAAAATTCCAGAATTACCCCGTGACCTAGCGGACAGAAAAATGTGTAAACAACAGATTAATTTTGGTAGAAACTTGGACTGATTTTCCAAAAGATGCACTGAGCAATCATTCAAACCATTTTCGTGCAGGCCTCAGGACTACAAATCGGTCAGTAAAACTCTCGACTAAGTCGATCTAATTGATCACCCCGCATGCAATGCGCGCGCCGCCACCACCGAGTTTGGCCGGGTGGTCACTATGATTGTCACCACCGGCATGTATCATCAATGCCAATCCATGCAGCTGGCTCAAATCTTTGATGCGCGGTGCCAGAACCGGCGTTGTCGCAGTGCCGTCCGGCGCCACATACAGGCCAGGCAAGTCGCCAAGATGCCCTTGTCCATATGGCCCCTCGTGTTTTCCGGCGTGATCCGGATCCCAATGACTGCCCGCGGCGCCCGCAACCGTCACCAAACCATCTGGCGACGTATTCGCGCAACTGGGTTTTTCATGGAGATGAAAGCCGTGCATCCCTGACGGCAGGCCATTCAGGTTTGGCGTAAACAGAACCCCGTAAGGTGTTTCAGTCAGCGCGACGGTACCGATTGCCGTCACTTTTCCGGTCGCATCAAGTTCGTTCATCGTGACGTCGACTGCGAATGCGGAGCAGGCACCTGCGGACAATGCCAATGTCATCGCCAAACGCCGAAAACCGTATTTATTCATTCCTGATTGATTCATTTCGATTCCTTAATGGTTCGTTAATACATCTGATCAGATGCAGAGGGTTCACTGAAAATCACGCGGTATCACCTTGGTCCATTTCTTTTCCCGCACCAGCACGCCATTCTCGCTTAAGCGACGTTGATAATCGTAATAGAAATTCTCCGCATCACTGTGGAAATCACTCTCGGCTTCCCACACAATCTCGCGTCCGGTTACGTTAACCTGGAAGCGGTTGGTGGTGTGCAGAGAGGCCGCTTCGGGATGGTCATCGGTGACCTTGTGCTCGATTTTTTCCTGATAATGCTCGGTGCCCCACGGAAACCGCTGACCGATCTGATTCGTGACCGACACGGCATTTTCACCGGTCTGCGGGTTGCGGTTGACGGAAGAAATTTCACCAAAACCGGAGGTGCTGGAATCGTCGATGATTGCGAACCCCGGCATGTCCGGATTGTCTTCGGACGGCGGCAGGAATGCCGGTGCAGGGTGATGCGTTTTGGGTGCAACTGGCAATGTGAAACGGCTGCCTCCCTTACCCCCGACCTGCAACTGTGTGGTCATTGGATAAGCCGTTGGCCACAGCATCGGCCACTGTGCATTATTGACGGCGAAGCGGATCCGGTGTCCGGGTGCGAATACCCATGACGTGAAATGCAAATCGATCTCCAGGGCAAAGGGTTTGCCAGGTTGAATATCCTGCGGTTCACGTGCCGAGTTGCGATGCGCACCGTTAAAGGCGGCACCGGTAATCAATGTCACGCGACCATCCGGTGCAACGTCGGACAATCGCACCACCCAGTCGGCCCGTTTGGCATCGCTTGCTACCGTCAGCAACGCTTTGGGCAGGCCGATAATTTCCAGCTTCTCGGTCAGCGGCTGACTGTCATAGACCAGACTGTAGGCATCGGTGCCACGCTGATCATAGGCAATGTCGCCCCACCACATGACAGGTCCGCCCGCTTCCACTCCAACGCCGGGCAGGTATCGCAATTGCTGTATGGTGGCCGCCCCTTTCTGGTTGGTGTGCGCCGTGAGCGTATGGTCAGGCTGGGGATAAAAAGTCTTGTCATGACTGCCCTTGAGCGGCCAGCCATCTTCCCAGCGCCAGCTGCCGGCATCCTGTTCCAGCACCGGACCCGGCGGATGCCATTCACGCAAAAATACCGCGAAGCGCGGTTCGTCCATGATGCCGGTGTCTTTGCCCCTGAGCCAGTAATCAAACCAGCGCACTGCTTCGTGACGCCATTCCATGCCCGGCTTTGGATAGGCATCGTGTGGCAGGTTGTGCGACCAAGGGCCGACCATGGCTTTGACCGGTGCACGCAAGTGTTGCAGCATGCGCGGAATGGCGTTGCGATAGCCGTCATACCAGCCACCAATCATGAACGTCGGAATGGTGACGGTGTCGTATTTGCCTTTGAGTGAAGCGCGATCCCAGAACGGGCCGTCGCGCTGCTGTGCTTTGTAGGTAAACATCCAGGGCGCGGTATCAAAGCGGTCCTTGAGGTAGGCCTCATCAATCACGTAGTCCGGTGCGCCGGGGCGGGTGTTGTCCAGATCCTGACTGATTTCCCATGAGTCGACATGCATCACGCCATCCATAAAATGGACGTCGTCTTGGTACAAATCTTCCGTCGCGTCGATCGCGATGATGGCTTTCAAGGCCGGCGGATTGCGCATCGTCATTTGAATGCCGTTGAAGCCGCCCCAGGAAATGCCGAACATACCCACTTTGCCAGTTGACCAGTCCTGTTTTGACAGCCAGTCGATGATGACTTCGCCATCGTCCAGTTCCTGATCGGAATATTCCAGCGCGATCAGCTGGCCCTGACTGTTGCCGGTACCGCGAATGTCAACCCGCGCAATCGCATAGCCACGTTCGACAAAGTAGTTATACATTTTCCAGTTACGGATGCGGGCATCGGTTTTGCGATAGGGCAGATATTCAAGCAGCACCGGGAAGGTCTGGCCGGGTTGGGCGCCGGTGGGCATGTACAGGTCGACGGCCAGTTTCACACCATCCGGCATGGGGATCATTGCTTCCCTGAGTTCCATCTTGTATACGGGGGGCGATGCCGGCTCGATGGCCATGGCGCTCCACTGGGTGCAGAAGAAAATGAGACTGCAAAGGAACTGCTTCGAGATGGTCTGGAGTTGGGCCATGATTATTTTTTCAAATTATTTTGTCCCGCCAACAGTAGCATTCAAGCCGCAGATTGCCTATCGGCGTGTTGTTAAAAAGGAGACGCATTCATAGGTCTTGGTATTGCGACTTCCTGTCGGAGGCCGGGGACATTGTTACTGGGATAGCAACAAATCAAGGGGTATCATATTCAATGATACCCATATCCAAATTGCCTATTTCCTCCTGGACTGAAACCTCACTACACTTGCCGGCACACAGCAGATTCTCAGGGAAACTGAGATATTCGTTGGTGAAAACCGCCGTTATCCCGGCACGCGCCAGTTCAGAAACAGCCGTCTTACCCGACCGCTCGCCATCTGACTGGCAGTCTGAAGCATCAATTTGGAAAATCTATGTCATCTACTGATATGCAGGAATCTGCTGGTTCCGCGCTGGCCAACGTCTCGTTGGACGATAAATACACCGCAAACAGCGGAAAAATCTACCTCTCCGGCGTACAGGCGCTGGTACGACTGCCGCTGATTCAACGACAACGCGATCTGGCTGCCGGTCTGAATACCGCCGGTTTCATTTCCGGTTACCGTGGCTCGCCATTGGGCGGGCTGGACCAGACACTCTGGAAAACCAAAAAATACCTCGAATCGCAGCATGTGCGGTTTGTGCCCGGCGTCAATGAAGATCTGGCCGCCACCGCCGTCTGGGGTACTCAACAGGTCGATCTGATCGGCCCTGCCAGATACGATGGCGTGTTTGCCATGTGGTACGGCAAGGGTCCGGGCGTGGATCGCTGCGGTGACGTGTTCAAACACATGAACCATGCCGGCACCGCCGAGCATGGCGGCGTGATTCTGGTGGCAGGCGACGATCACGGTGCGTATTCTTCCACGCTGCCCCACCAGTCCGACCATATTTTTTCTGCGGCGATGATTCCGCTGCTGTATCCGGCTAATGTGCAGGAATATCTGGACCTGGGTCTGCATGCCTGGGCCATGTCGCGTTTTTCCGGTTGCGTGGTCGGCTTCAAGGCGCTGGCCGATACGGTTGAATCGAGTGCCTCAATCGATGCTGATCCCTTCCGCCTGCAAATTAAAGTGCCGCAAGATTTCGTCATGCCGCCCGGCGGGCTGAATGCGCGGCTGACGACTGAAACGCTCGGCATCGAAGCGCGCAAGCAGGAAGCGCTGATGCAGGATTACAAAATTTATGCGGCGCTGGCCTATGCGCGCGCCAATCAGCTCAATCGCACCACGATCGACTCGCCGCATGCCAAGCTCGGCATTATCGCTTCGGGCAAATCGTATCTGGATGTGCTGGAAGCGCTGGAAGGTCTGGGCATTGATGAACAATTTGCCGATGAAATCGGTATCCGTCTGTACAAGGTTTCCATGCCCTGGCCGCTCGAGCCGGACGGGGTGCGCGAGTTCGCACGCGGACTCGATGAAATTCTGGTGGTGGAAGAAAAGCGCCAGATCGTTGAATACCAGCTGAAAGAACAGCTCTACAACTGGCGCGAAGACGTGCGTCCACGCGTGATCGGCAAGTTTGACGAAAAAGGCGAGTGGGTACATCCGCGCGGTGAATGGCTGCTGACTTCCAAGGCCGATTTTTCCGTGTCGCAGATTGCCCGCGTGATTGCAGCGCGCATCGCCCGTTTTCATACCAGTGATCTGATCAAGGCGCGTCTGGCGTTTTTGGAGGCCAAAGACGTGGTGCTGAAAAAGACAGTCGACACACCGGCGCGTCCGGCCTACTACTGTTCCGGTTGTCCGCACAACACCTCAACCAAAGTGCCGGAAGGGTCACTGGCGCTGGCCGGCATTGGCTGTCACGTGATGGCCACAGCAATTTATCCCGAACACAACAAAACCACCACCCATATGGGTGGCGAGGGTGCGCCGTGGATCGGTCAGGCACCGTTCTCAACTCTGCCGCATGTGTTTGCCAATCTGGGTGACGGTACCTATTTCCATTCCGGCTATCTGGCAATCCGCGCAGCCGTTGCGGCCAAGGTCAACATCACCTACAAAATTCTGTATAACGACGCCGTCGCCATGACTGGCGGACAGCCGGTGGACGGTACCATCAGCGTACCGATGATGGCGCAGCAGATGGCCGCAGAAGGTGTGAAGCGGATTGCGCTGGTAACGGAAGATCTGACCCGTTATGCAGACCGTTCTGCCTTGCCGGAAATGGTCACCCTGCACGACCGCAAAGACATGGATGCGGTGCAACGCGAACTGCGCGAGTTCAGCGGTGCCTCGGTCATCATTTATGACCAGACCTGTGCGGCAGAAAAGCGCCGGCGTCGCAAAAAAGGCCAGTTTGCCGATCCAGATCAGCGCATGTTTATCAATGACGCAGTCTGCGAAGGGTGTGGCGACTGCGGCAAGCAGTCCAACTGCACCTCGATCATGCCGCTGGAGACCGAACTGGGTCGCAAACGTGCCATCGATCAGTCGACCTGCAACAAGGATTATTCCTGCGTCAAGGGTTTCTGCCCGAGCTTTGTCACCGTGACTGGCGGCAAGCTGAAAAAATCCAAAGTGGAAGCCAGTCGCCGCACCGATTTCCCCGAACTGTCTGATCCGGTTCTACCTGCGTGCGACGCACCGTACAACATTCTGCTCAACGGCATCGGCGGCACCGGCGTGATTACCATCGGCGCGCTGATCGGCATGGCCGCGCATCTGGAAGGCAAGGGCGTGTCGGTACTGGACATGACCGGCATGTCACAAAAGAATGGCTCGGTCACCTCACATATCCGCATTACCTCGCAACCCGGCAAACTGTATGCGCAACGGATTGCTACCGGTGAAGCCGATCTGATTCTGGGCTGCGACATCCTGACCACCGGTGCCTTTGATGCGATTTCCAAAATGCGTCCGGGCCGCACTCGCGCCGTGGTCAATACCGAACAGACGCCGGTTGGGAATTTTGCCCAGCAACCGGACTGGCAATTTCCGCTGGAATCAGTGGAAGCGCTGATTAAGGAATCGGTGGCCGGCAAGGTCGATTTTATCGATGCCACTCGGCTGGCAACGGCCCTGATGGGTGATTCCATTGCCACCAATCTGTTCATGCTGGGTTTCGCTTTCCAGCGTGGCGCATTGCCGGTTTCCGAGGCAGCGCTGTTGCGTGCCGTGGAACTGAACGGTGTGGCCATTGAATCCAACAAGAAAAGTTTTCTGTGGGGACGGCGCGCTGCCATGCATCCCGAACTGGTTGAAAAAATTGCCCAACCTGCCAAGGCGGTGGTAGTACACATGCCGCAAAGTCTGGACAAACTCATCCAACACCGCGTTGAATTGCTGACCGCTTATCAAAGCAGTGCCTATGCGGATCAGTATCTGGCGCTGGTCAATCAGGTGCGTGCAGCCGAAAGCCAACTTGGCCAGAGCAGCAGACTGACTATGGCAGTGGCCCGTTACGCTTACAAACTGATGGCCTACAAAGATGAATACGAAGTGGCGCGTTTATATACCGATGGCGCGTTTATGGAAAAACTGCAAAAACAGTTTGAAGGGGATTTCAGCCTGCAGTTCAATCTGGCTCCGCCGCTGTTTTCCAAAAAAGACAACGCAGGACATCTGGTCAAAGCGCGCTACGGCTCCTGGGTCTGGCATGCTTTCCGGTTGCTGGCCAAAGGCAGGAAGTTGCGCGGTACCGCTTTCGATATATTTGGCTATACCGCAGAACGCAAGTCAGAACGACAACTGTTGGCGGATTATCAGCAGATGGTGCGGGAATTGATCGGCAGCCTCTGTACCGATAATCTGGAACTGGCGATTGCGCTGGCCAGCCTGCCCGAGCAGGTGCGCGGTTTTGGGCATGTGAAAGAACAGGCGATGCAAAATTACTATCAGCAGGTTGCCCGGCTGCGCAAAACCGGGCAGAACAGTGTGGCAGTTTGCACTGCGTAAGAGGCATAATACGAAGAAGACATCTGCACACAAAGTTGATTGACGTTAACGTTAACGTCAGTTAGCTTATGTGTTTTACGGTACCACTCAATGAAACAATACAGCGCGCAACTGCGCCAGGGATGCAAGCCATGACCGATTTATCCATTGCCCCAAATCTGACAGAATACAAACCCGCCAACAAAGTCCGCTTTGTCACGGCCGCTTCACTGTTTGACGGCCACGACGCCTCCATCAACATCATGCGCCGCATCCTGATGGCCAACGGCGCCGAAGTCATTCATCTCGGGCACAACCGTTCG
>Ga0209067_10001376_pt1 | contig 15032 bp, 14 predicted proteins | sample ColStrG_CSR_2013_FD_187199 | JGI IMG/M metagenome (GOLD analysis project Ga0209067, IMG submission 187199) | Freshwater sediment microbial communities in response to fracking from Pennsylvania, USA - Cold Stream Run_MetaG_CSR_2013 (SPAdes)... | ecosystem: Environmental > Aquatic > Freshwater >...
TTCATGGCCATCGGTCGTGTGACCCTTGATGGCTACGAATAAAAATCCAGGCCTTACTTGGCGAGAGTCGAATGCAATGCCCGCCACTTCCATATCCATGTTACCGGATGTTGAAGTGATATTTACCTTATATAATATGTCGCGAAGCGCTGCCATCAACTCAGTTTTAAATAAATCCGGCTTCCCTTTGAAAATTTGGTACCCGGGCTCAAGGATTGTTCCGCAACCCTACCTTTACCACCGTAATAAACTCGCAAGCCGGATTTCTCTAACAAATAAATCGCATCGCGGAAAGTCATTCCTGTTACGTTGGGCACAAGATCTTTTAGGATTGGATTTTTTTTCAGCACGATAGAACTCTCTTCCTTGGCGGCACGAACCCATTCTTCATCGGTAGCCGAATGATTGGATACGCCGAGTTCATTACACAACATGGCGACCTCTTCATGGTTACCGGCACGCACAACAGGAACAACACCAGGTTCAGTAATTTTCTTTTTCTCCATCGCCACATGCAAGTTGAGATCGCGTGCATAAATATTATCGGCAATGTCTTTGAACACCGGGCCCGCTACACTGTTGCCATATTGGTAGATTCCTTTTGGGTTTTTTATCAATACGATGGCTGAATATTTCGGTGCATGAGCCGGAAAATAGCCAACAAACGACGTGATATATTTCTTTTCATAATGCCCGTCTTTTAATATTACCGCGGTCCCTGTTTTACCAGCGATGCGATAGTATGAATTCTTCAAATTCTTTGCGGTCCCAAATTCTACTACACCTTCCAACAGAAGCTTTAACTGATTCAATGTCTTGGTAGAGCAGATTTTGGAATTCAGGATTTCTGTTTCAAATTCGGTTACCGCATTTTCTGCTTGCTTTACGGACGTTACAAAAATGGGTTTGATCATTTTGCCATCGTTAGCAACCGCATTATACAAAGCCAATGTGTGCAACGGAGATATTTCGAATCCGTACCCATAGGCCATCCAGGGAAGGGTAATGCCGCTCCACTCCTTATCCTTAGGCCGCGTGATCTTCGGATATAATTCACCATTGATCTGCAGGCCCAAGGGCCTGGATAGTTTCAGTTCATCCACATAGCTGAGGAATTTCTCCGGCTTGGTGCCAAAATGTTTATCCACCAACTTTGCCATCGCGATATTCGACGACTTTTGAAATGCGTCGCGAATAGAAATCTTTCCGTAACCCCCCTCTTCATGGTCACGAACTTTTTTATTATAGAAAGTATATTCCCCTTTTCCGGTGTTAATCGTATCGGTTAATTGAATGTTGGTCTCCTCCAAGAGGGCCATCATGGTGACGAGTTTGAAGGTTGAACCAGGTTCAAACAAACCACCAACCGCATGATTCAGTTTTTCAGCGTAATCGCCTTGGCCATCTTTACTCAGGTTTGAAATAGCCTTGATATGACCCGTCTTCACTTCCATCACGACCACCGTTCCTTCATCGGCATCATGGGATCGCATGGCTTCAAACAAAGAAGTTTCTGCTACGTCCTGAAGGTTGATATCGATGGTAGTTTGAATGTCCATGCCGTCGACAGCACGAATATTGTTGCCATCAAACACCGGTTTCCAGACTCCTCCTGCAATTTTTTGGAAGAGGGCTTCCCCATCCTGGCCACCGAGCGCTTCATTAAAACTGTACTCCAGGCCTGCACCCTTATTGTCCTCATTAACAAAACCAATAGTTCTTCTGCTCAGATTCGAAAACGGCCTGTAACGCACATCCATCTTTTCGAAAATGACTCCTCCTCTATAGCGGCCTTCACGGAAAATTGGCCATGAAGCCATTTCCTTTTTTGTTTGATAGTTGACTTGTCGACGATTAATGGTGAGGTATTGCTTGCCCGATGCGCGCGCATCTTTGAGCAACTCCTTGTATTCTTTGGCAGACCGGTCCTTATAAAACTTAGAAAGATGATAGGCCAGCGAATCAACTCCTTTTTTAAAAACTTCATCTTTAGGAAGCGTAGGATCCATGGCGACTTTGTAAAAAGGCAGCGAGGTGGCCAGTAAACTTCCGTTGTCAGAGTAAATATTGCCGCGCGTGGCCGGTACTTTTTTATAGTCAAACATGATCTGCTCCGCCATCTTTGACCACTTCTCTCCTTCCACCACCTGGATATGGGTGATTTTGGCTGCCACACAGACGGCGAAAATGAGCACTCCCAAAAAGGCGATGCGGACTCTTACTAATATGGACTTCTTAATATTCACCTTTCTTCACTACGACTTTAAAGGGTGGTTTTAAACTTTCTTCTAATCCAATCGATTTAACCCTTCGTGCCACTTCACTTTGCTTGCTGGCAAACATCACGTCTGCTTTCAGCGTGGTAAAGTCGGCTCTTAAATCCTCTACCTCACTCTGCGATTTTTCAATGGCACGCGTTGTCTTATCCGCATAGTGGGTATTACTGATGTAGAGCAATCCTAAAAAAAACACAAATAAGATTTTTGGCAGATATTGCACCGGAAAACCTTCTTCAAAATAAGATTCGAGCTTGAGTCGTTTTTCTAAACCAGAGAATGCACTCTTGCCCCGGCCCGTCTCTGGCTTGAGGCGCATTTCGTTAGCACGCTCAGCCTCATTTCTTATTTTATTTTCTGCCATATTTTGTCTTTTCGATGTTCCTTGTTCTTTGTCTTTTAACCACCACGGCCAATCTTCAATTCTTTTCCGCTATCCTCAGTTTTGCACTCCGCGCCCTGTTATTCTCCTCAATTTCCTTTTCTGAAGCTTCGATCGGCTTTCGCGTCACCGCTTCAAATGGTTTTATTTTATTCCCAAAAAAATCTTTTTCCACCTCGCCAAATACTTTTCCAGTGTTGATGTAATTCTTCACCATCCGATCCTCCAAGGAGTGGTAACTCATTACCACCAGTCGCCCTCCTTTTTCCATCACATCGCCACATTGGTGCAAAAAATCTTCAAGCGCCTGCATCTCTTCATTCACTTCGATGCGCAGCGCCTGAAACACCTGGGCGAAATATTTATTCTCCCGGCCCCGCGGGGCAATGGATTGTAGTGCTGTTTTCAAGTCGAGCGTGGTTTTCAATGGTTTTATTTTTCTTTGATCCACGATCGTGTTGGCCGCCGTCTTAGCATTTTTCAGCTCACCGTACATGCCGAAAATTTTATGTAACTGCGCCTCACTGTATTCATTGAGAATTTTCGCGGCAGTCGTCTTCGAGCGTTGGTCCATTCGCATATCCAAGGGACCGTCGAAGCGAGTGGAAAACCCTCGCTCGGCGGAATCGATCTGGTGCGATGAAATCCCCAAGTCTGCTAAAATGCCATTGACTTTATTCACTTGATGCAACTTCAGATACTGTTTCACGTGTCGGAAGTTGGCCTGACAAAATGTAAAAGAACGATGTTGTACTTTCTCTGCTTCCTTCTTGGCGTCTTCATCCTGGTCAAAGGCGATCAACTTTCCGCCTTTCAGCTTTTCTAGCAGGAGTAGGCTGTGGCCACCGCCTCCGAAAGTGGCATCAACATAGATGCCTTCGGGATTGATGTTCAGTGCTTCGAGGCATTCGCGGAGCATGACGGGCTTATGGTAACTTCGGGATTCCGGTTTCTGGCTTCTGGTCGGGCTATTGTCCATTCAGCATCCAGTTACCCGTTTCCAGCTTCCCTTGTCCATCATCACTCGTTGAGGTACTTCTCGGCCAGCTTCGACAACTCACCAGGGTCTTGGATCTGATGCTTTTCATAAATTGACGGATTCCACGCTTCCACCTTGGCACCGGTACCCACCAGCATAATGTCTTTGTCGATATTGGCGTAGGTCAGCATGTTCTTGGGTATGAGAAAACGGCCGTTGCCGTCTAACTCAACTGTGACCACCCCCGACAAAAAGTTGCGCTGGAGTTTGCGATACTCTTCGTTGAATTCGTTTAATCCTGAGATTTTTGAAAAGACCTTTTTGAACTCCACCAAGGGATAAATGATGAGGCATTGCTCAAAACCCTTGCGAATAACCAATTCCCGGCTGTCCCCCTCGGGAAGCTGGGATTTGATCCTCGCCGGCAAAACAAGTCTGCCTTTGGCATCAAGCTTACACTCAAATTCACTGGTGAAGAAAGTCATAGACGTAGTGGTTGTCTTATCCTCCATAACAAAAATAGAGATTTTCTAACCACTTCCAACCACTTTCACCCACTTTTTTACATTTTTAGTAAAAATGGTACCTCAAAAAACATTTTTAGACACTTCTTCAGTACTCACCTATAAAAACAGAGGTGATCAAAGTATGCTAGACTATTGGCGAAATAGATCAGGCCATCCCCTTACTTAATGTGCCCGGAAAAACGTAATAACCATCATGGATTAGCTCTAAATGCCGAAAAAATAGGGCAACGAGCGCCTGGGCGACTGCCTCTAGCCAGGGGGGATTGGCAGAAGCCTTGACAGCGCCAACGACTTTTGTTTATTGGTTTGAGAAGGAAATGATTGAGCGGGCCAATTTTCAGGGAAGCTTACAAATGCACGTAGACCTCACCTTATTTGCGGAAAGGCGCGCGCGCGGAAATGCCAAAGCAACAAAGCGGGACCCGTCATACAAAATTTGCCTTTTCCGGGGTTAACCGGAACTACTAACTCAACTAAACCTGGTCACACCCGGAACGGCCACCGGGTAAAATCCTTCTGCATTGGGTAGTGTTGATGGGGCTGCCTCCCAAGCGTAAAGTTTAGGTTGCAAATTCAAACCGGAGTTAATGGCTTTATCCCATTCAATCAATTGCCCGCTATAGGTGGCCATTCTTCCAAGGATGGAGGTCATGGTGCTTTTTGCCCCGTTTTCGGCATCCGCAAATTTGTATTCGCTTTTCGCTATTGCTTCAAACAGTTCATCGTGCTCCGTTTGGTAGGGGTCGTTTTCAGATTTCTTATCATATTGATAAAGCACATTTCCCTTTCCATCAGTAATATCCGCTTTACCGCAACGGATTTTTCCCTTGGTACCAATCAATAATTCATCCACGCGGCTCATCGTTCCAGGAATATGCCGGCACTGACTGTTGAGAATACTTCCATCCGCATATTCAAATTCAACATAGTGATGATCAAAAATTTCTCCGTTGTCTTTTCCTTTCCGCACTTCACGCCCTCCCATGCCTTGTGCCTTCACGGGATAGCCGCCCTTAAACCAATTGACAACATCCAAATTATGTATGTGTTGTTCGGTGATATGATCCCCGCAGAGCCAAACAAAATAATACCAATTGCGCATCTGGTATTCCATTTCGGTTTGGCCGGCTTTACGCGCCCGTACCCACACCCCATCGTTGTTCCACCACGCTTGCGCCGAGGTGATATCGCCAATCAAATCCTTTCGTTTGAATAATTCGCGATATGAATTTTGATAATGACGCTGAAGGCCAACGACTACGTTTAGTTTTTTCTGCTTTGCCTTAGCCGCACTCGCCAAAACTTTTTGAATACCAGCCGGATCAGTGGCCACCGGTTTTTCCATGAACACATGCTTGCCTTGATCGATGGCTTCTTCAAAATGGATGGGCCGGAAGCCAGGAGGTGTAGTGAGAATGACAACGTCAGCGAGCGCCATGGCTTTTTTGTAGCCATCGAATCCGGTAAACTTATTGGCTTCAGGCACTTCGATTTTCTTCTTCAGACTTTCGGACCTGCCCGTAATGTCAGACCAATCGTCAGCGTTTAACGCACTGTAACAGTTATCGAGGTTATCCCGAAAGGCGTCGCACATAGCCACCAATTTTACATTGTGCTTGGTGCTGAGCGCTTGCGCGGCGGCACCGGTACCACGACCACCACACCCGATAAGTGCAATTTTTATAGTGTCGTCAACGTTAGTAAAAAAATTCGCGTCTGCTAATAAAGGAGCCGCCACCAATCCACCGGCCAACAGCCCGGTTTGCTTTACGAATTCCCGGCGCGATGCGCGATGATTTATCAATGATTTTTTCATAGGGCTATTTTTTGACATTGTGAAGTAAAGAAAAAAATGGAACACCTGTATAATTTTGTTGCTTTGGCAAAGTCAAACGCACAAGAGATTTGAACATCATTTACCAATGTATTTTTTGTAAAATGCATTGGCTTGTTCTGGTGTTGGCTGCGTTACTGGGCTGACAAGTCTGAACCCAACTTGCATTCCTTCCGTCAGCCACCATTTGCTTTTAGGAATTTGAGGATCGCGCTTATTCCAGGATGGATCCGACTTTATCCGATTGGCGATGCGCAAGTGAGCCGCATCGTCTCCATAGCCACCACCTTTCAGCACTTTTGGATACTTGCTTGACACCACCGCCGCGAACGGATCCTTTGCCTTGACAGAAAGTTGTTCCAGCATTTTTTCATTGTAATGATCAAGTGTCCATTCGCTCACATTGCCCAGCATGTCGTAAAGCCCCCACGCGTTGGGAAGCTTCTGACCGACCTGATGATATTTATTTTCACTGTTATCAATATACCACGCATATTTTGATAGCTGGGAGACATCGTTGCCATAATAATATTGTGTGTTGCTTCCGGCGTGGCACGCATATTCCCATTCGGCTTCCGTTGGCAGGCGATAAAATACGCCCGTTTTTGTAAAAAGCCACCGGCAGTACATGAGGGCGGCCATTTGCGACAGGCTGTTTACCGGATACCCCCTTTCTTTACCCATTCCCCAGGTCAGGTCTACGTATTGTGCACTCGGTCTGGTCACCGCATCCACATCACTATTCTGGCTAATGTTTTGATCGTTGTAGAAAAGGTCAAAAGCATCGCGCGTCACTTCATAGGCACTCATCCAGAACGCCGAGACGTATACCTTTTTTGGTGGGCCTTCGTCTTGATTTCGGTTTTTCTCCGTGGCAAGGCTGCCCATCATAAAACTTCCGGCCGGCACAGGCACCATTTTAAAATTCAACCCTGACCCCGGAATGGTTTGCTCGTAGGGTTTAAATGGCGAGATCTTGTTTTGTGCGAAGGAAAATACAGTCCCTAGCAGAAAGGGAGAAAAAATAGCGGCAAAGGATCTGTTATTCATTTCGCTGTTTTCCAAAAATGCCTAAATTTCTTTGTGGAATGAAAAACAATTTTGGATTTCTTGGTTTCCACAATCAGCAGCCCCGCCTTCATTTGTTGGGCCAATTTTCTTGCCTGGTTCGTTGGTAAAATACTGCAGGCTTTGGTAAGCCAATCAGCCGTTGGGCCATCATTGGCGATGATGGTTACATTTTGCTGTGATGTAATTCCGTAGCCGGTAAAAGGATTAAGCAGGTGGGAATATCGTTTTCCGTTGTGTTCGATATACCGATCCATATCTCCCGACGTGGTCACTGCACAATTCGATAATAGCAACTGCCCAGACATTAATTCATGGTCATTCCTCGGGACACTCACGGCAATAGTCCATCCGGTTTTACCAGGGGGTGTTCCGATGCAGACAATATCCCCACTGGCATCGACTAAGGCATTTTCAATTTTATTTTCCTTCAAGAAATCAATTGTTTTTTGGGCAATGTACCCTTGTGCGATTCCACCTAAATCCAATTGCATTCCTTTCTGAACCAAAGAAACCGATTGATCCACCGTATCCATTTTAAGCTTATTGAAACCTGTTAATTGTAATTTCTCTTTGATTGAACAAGAATCTGGAAATTTTTTTTCTTTGCGTTGCTTCCTCCACAAATGGGTTAAGGGGCCAACTGTAATATCAAATGTACCCTTGCTTTTTTCGTAAGCCGCCTTCGACAATTGTAGGATATCAAAAAGTGCCGGAGAACATTTAAATGCAGTATTACTTCCAGCCGACTGGCACAACTGATTCAATTCGCTATCCGGCAGGTAGTCGCTGTAAATAGTCACTAGCGAATCGACAAGATCGAAGCATTTTAGTGAAAGCATCTTTGCTGTCACCGAATCTTGGCAATACAGAATAATTAAAAATGGTGAGCCCATTTTATTTTCCGTAAAACTAAATCGCCTCCATTGGGCTTGAGCGATACGGGAAGTGAATAATAGAAAAAATAGAAGTGAAAAATATATGCTTCGCAACCGGGTATTTTTTTTGAATGGCCTAAATTTAGATGATTAAACCTAATGCCCCTGTGATAGGAGGAAAGGGAGTCAAATTTTTAGCAAATCGAGTAAACGTCCCGATCCTGCCTTTCCCGTCTATCCTATCGGTTTTAGCAAATGCTAATAACGTTCGTACCAATCAAAAACGGTTCCTACAATATTTGATTTCTCGTTTTTGGTATGTTGAATAAATGCACCCGCCACGGGAGAATGCTTTTTCCCCTTGAGCCAAATCAATCGCCAAACCGTTTTAATGGGTAGTCCCTTCATCGGCACGATTTGAAGCTCGCCACTGTACAATTCATTTTTGATTCCAATCAAGGGCATAATGGAATAACCCAGGCCGGCCAAAACCGCCTGTTTTACCGCTTCGTTGGAGGTTAATTCCATTTTTTTGATTACCGGAACATGGTGGTGCTCAATAAATTGCTCCATCGCCTGCCGCGTGGCAGAACCCTTCTCTCGGTATATCAATGGAAGTTCTTTTAGCATTTCTTTTGTGTGCATTGTCTTCTTAAACTTCTGTTCCGCATTGCCGACCAGGTAGAGTTTGTTTTGGAGAAGGTCTAATTTTTCCACGTTGAGAGGCTGAGGCAAAATGGAAACCAGTGAAAAATCAACCTCATTATTTTCCAAGCTCTCAATGACCTGTGTTTTGTTAGTGACATCCATCATCAGATGGATCCCGGGATGTTGCCTTAAAAAGCCGGAAAGAAAATAAGGCATCACATATTTGCCCGTCGAGACGACCGAAATTTTTAACCGGCCTGTCAGCTGTCCTTTGTAAGCATGCGTTTTGTAGTTGATCGTGGAAACTTGATTCAAAATACTTTCCGCCAAGGCCGCAATTTCTTTTCCGAAATCGGTGATGTAAATCTTTCTCCCCACCACCTCGGTGAGGGGAATATCAAATTGATCTTGAAAATTTTTTAATTGAATCGAGACGGCAGGCTGGGTGAGGTGCAATTCCTCGGCCGCTTTGGTTACACTTTGCGTTTGCGTAACCGTTAAGAAAACCTGAAGTTGGTTCAAGGTATAGTTCATAAATTATTTTAATGATTAACATTATAAATATAAATTAAAAAGTATGATCTGGCATCACCATTTTTGGGCAGTCAAACACCCTTAACAATGCATCGACTACAACTTCTGGCAAACTTCTTAACCGTGGGGCTCTTTGCTTTTGTCGGCTACCTGAAACTTAAACCCCATGGGCTGCTTTTCGAACTGACCACTGATCTGCTGATGGTACTTATTTTGTTGGGTATCGGTCGGAATTTAATTGTCCTCCTGGTGGGCTGGCCAATTTATCTCCTCACCAAGATCCTTTCTTTACTTAACCTTAAAATAACCCAAAAATGAAGAAGGCTTCTGCAAGATCATCCGGCTGGTGCGACTGGCAGGGGCCGACTCACTTCACCTTCCAACGCAAAACAAATCCAACAGAAATTTTACTGGGGCCCCGCCGATAACGATCGGGACAATCCGCCAAAGGGGAATGTCCCAGCCGTTAATAACTTCTCGAGGTGGCTTTGGCTTGAATGGATTTATAGAGCTTTCGATTGAAATCGATGCGAAATCGGTTGAATTCATTAATCATAAAAATTATTTATGATTTTAATAAATATTATAAATATAAAGATGAAGGCATTTTTTTTCTATTTCGCGTTAAAGACGCTGCAGTTGTAAAATCAAACCAGCCCTTATGCCTTTATTTAAGCCGTTTGGCCGTATCATCATGTTAATTCTGACTTAAAAAATTGTTTGGTTTTTGAAACCCGTCATCAAATATCCGTTAACGCTGTTGATTCTTGCGCTCGTAGGATATACCCAGCTTTTTGCTCACCTCTATCGCGGAGCAACCTTCAATTGCGTGAAAAAAATCAGCGGTACAAGTCATGACCAAGCCGTTGTTATTGAAGCCTCTGAACTGGAAGATATCTATGTTGAAGAAAGGGAGAAAGAGGAATACGAACGGAGTTTTTTGGAGGAGTGCTCCAAATACAAAAGCGCTGCGCTTTTTTATGACCCGGTAACGGAACTTTTCCTTAGGTCTATTAATAACGGTTGCGATTTATCTCATGGTTTTTCGAGCATCTCATTTTTTAGATCACCGCACCTGTTGCTGTGCGTCCTGAGATTATGATTAAAGGGCTAATTGCAATGGCCCGTTTCCCCTTGCTTTTATTACATCTGGTTCTGTAGCCATCCCTACCTTAGAAAGGACAGCATCTCTGGTTGTACCAGATTTATTAATAAACACATGAAAAGAAATTTAACAAAACTGACCTGTTTAAAACGAGCAAATTTTATGAGCAGAATTTTTATGATAATTGGCCTGTGTGCTTTGTTGAGCCTGGCAAGCTGTTCATCAAAAACAGAAGAAAAGGAAGAGGGAGTCAAATTCTCCTTGACGAGCCCGCTACGAAAAGACACGATGATCATAAAGGATTACGTGTGTCAAATCCGCGCCATCCAGCACATTGAGCTCCGGGCGCTGGAAAAAGGCTACCTGCAAAACATTTTTGTTGATGAAGGACAATTTGTGAAACAAGGTCAGCGCATGTTTCAGATCATGCCGATGATGTACCAGGCCGAACAGCAAAAAGCCCAGGCCGAAGCCAATTTCGCCGAGATCGAATACCTGAACACAAAATCACTTGCCGATAGCAATGTGGTATCAAAAAATGAACTGGCATTGGCCAAGGCGAAGTTTGACAGAGCCAAAGCGGAATTGGCCTTAGCCCAGGTTCACTTGGGCTTCACCGACATCAAAGCGCCTTTCGACGGCATTATGGACCGCTTCCAGGTGCGGCTGGGAAGTCTTTTGGACGAGGGGGACTTGCTCACCACGCTTTCGGACAACAGTAAAATGTGGGTTTATTTTAATGTTCCGGAAGCGGAATACCTGACCTATAAAACCCACGCAAGAAAAGACAGCTTGATGAAGGTGAACCTTTTAATGGCAAATAATCAATTGTTCAATTATCCGGGCTTGGTGCAAGCCATTGAAGCCGACTTTAATAATGAAACAGGAAACATCGCTTTCCGGGCCACCTTCCCCAACCCGGCAGGGCTATTGAGGCACGGTGAAACCGGGGACATACAAATGATTGTGCCCCTTAAAAACGTATTGATAATCCCTCAAAAAGCCACTTTCGAGATCCTGGAAAAGAAATATGTATTTGTGGTCGATAATGACCATGTCGTGCATCAAAAAGAAATCACCATCGGGGCCGAGATGCCCGATCTTTATATCGTCAAAGGAGGGTTATCGGAGAAGGATAGAATCATCCTGGAAGGCATCCGCAAGGTCACCGACAAAGACAAGTTGGAGAACTATGAATATCAGGATCCCAAAATCGTATTGGATCATCTGAAAGTATATGTCGAATAAGGCCATCAAAAAAAGTAACACATGTTCAGCAAATTCCTCCAACGGCCGGTCTTGGCCATCGTTATTTCGCTCGTCACTATTTTCTTGGGTGCCCTGGCTATTAAAACACTTCCCACTTCGCAATTTCCCGAGGTGGCACCGCCCGTTGTTATGGTGGCTGCCTCTTACCCCGGTGCCAGCGCCAAGTCATTGGCAGAATCAGTAATTATTCCCCTGGAACAATCCATCAATGGTGCCTGGGGTATGCGGTATATGACCTCCGCTGCTACCAGCGCGGGGGAAGCCAATATCCAGGTAACATTTAACCCCGGCACAGACATCAACCAAGCTTTAGTACAAGTATCCAACCGCGTTCAACAAGTAACCAATAGGCTGCCAACCCTGGTGCAAAGGGAGGGGGTAATCATTACCCCGGTAATCCCCAGCATGCTTATGTATGTGAACCTTTATAGTAAGGACAAAAATGCCAACATGAAATTTCTTTTCAATTATGCTGGTGTTAACATGGTACCCGAACTTCAACGCATAAACGGGATTGGACAAGTAAGGATATTGGGTAGCCGACAATATGCTATGCGCGTGTGGCTAAACCCTGACCGGATGAGGGCTTATAAAATTTCGCCAGATGAAGTGATGGCCGCCATGAGCGATCAAAGTATCATCGGCAAGGCGGGCCGAATTGGACGAGGGGATAGCAAACGTGCCGAAGCCCTTGAGTATGTATTGGCTTACTCCGACCGGTTTAGTGACCCCAAGCAATATGAAAATGTGATCCTCAGAGCAAACCCCAGAGGAGAAATACTTCGACTTAAAGATGTAGCCACCGTGACGCTGGGCAGCGAGTACTATGATATTTATTCCAGCCTCAATGGCTTTCCATCCGCCGCCCTTGTGCTAAAGCAAACCTATGGAAGTAACGCCAGTGACGTGATTGAAAAAGTGAAAGCAAAACTGGAAGAACTAAAGAAGTCTTTTCCTCCGGGAATGGAATACGAAATCAGTTATGATGTTTCCAACTTCCTTGATGCTTCCATTGAAAATGTTTTACACACCTTGAGGGATGCTTTTATTTTGGTGGCGTTGGTCGTGTTCCTTTTCCTGGGTGACTGGCGTTCCACCCTGATCCCCACGCTGGCGGTTCCGATATCGCTGATAGGGGCATTTTTATTCATGCAATTATTCGGGCTTACCATCAATATGATTACGTTGTTCTCACTGGTATTGGCCATTGGTATCGTCGTGGACAATGCCATCGTGGTGGTGGAAGCGGTGCATGCCAAGATGGAGGAGGAACACTTGTCACCGATTAATGCTGTAAAAAAAGTTATCGGAGAAATCAGCGGCGCGGTGATTGCCATTACCTTGCTGATGGTCTCGGTCTTTGTTCCCGTGTCATTCATGACAGGCCCGGTCGGTACATTCTATCGGCAGTTTTCTATTACCATGGCATCGTCAATCGTTCTTTCCGGTCTCGTTGCCCTTACCGTCACGCCCGTTCTGTGTGCGATGATTTTGAAGAATAATCACGGTAGGCACAGAAAGAAAACATGGCTGAACGCTTTCCTGGACAATTTCAATTTAGCGTTTGAAAAACTGACCAAAAAGTATGTCTGGGTTTTACAGTTGATCGCCAAGCGAAGGAGTATCACGATAGGCTTGTTTGTCGCCTTCATTGCGGGAATAGTTTTAATAAACGAGAAACTGCCATCGGGCTTTATTCCTAGTGAAGACCAGGGTATGCTCTATGCCATTATTCAAACTCCTCCCGGCTCAACCTTGGAAAGAACCAATGACCTGTCTAACAAATTAGTAGAAATTATTAATTCAGTGGATGGCGTAAAATCCGTTTCCTCCATAGCGGGCTATGAAGTGCTCACCGAAGGCCGCGGATCAAATGCAGGAACTTGCCTGATTAACTTGAAGCCCTGGTCGGAGCGGAAACATACCGTAACCGACATTATTGCTGAATTGGAAGAAAAGGCAAAAGCAATCCCGGGTGCCACCATCGAATTTTTTGATCCCCCGGCCGTTCCCGGATTCGGCGCAGCCGGCGGCTTTGCTTTGCAGTTGCTGGATAAGACCAATAGCGGCGATTATAATCAGCTTGAAAAGGTGACCAATGACTTCATGAATGAAATGAGAAAAAGGAAAGAGATAACCGGTCTGTTTACCTTTTTCAGTGCCAAATATCCCCAGTATGAGATTGAAATCGACAACCAGTTGGCAATGCAAAAAGGCGTTACCATTGGCAATGCCATGAATACCCTGTCTGTCTTCATCGGAAGTACCTATGAGCTTGGTTTTATCAAATACGAGCGCTTCTTCAAAGTGTTCGTACAAGCGGCCCCTGAATTTAGAAAGCTTCCTTCCGATGTGATGAATCTATGGGTCAAAAATGATCATGGCGACATGGTTCCTTTCTCCGCGTTCATGAAGATCACCAAGAAACAGGGAGCCAATGAGATCAACCGATACAACATGTACAATACCGCCGCCATACGAGGGGGGCCAGCAAGAGGTTACAGTAGCGGTGAGGCGATTAAAGCCGTTCAGGAAGTGGCTGCCGCTAAATTGCCACACGGATTTGACATCGACTGGGCGGCCCTTTCCTACGATGAGACGAGAAGGGGAAATGAAGCCCTCTACATTTTCATCGTCGTGTTGGTGTTTGCCTACTTCGTTTTGGCAGGACAATACGAAAGCTTCATCATCCCACTGGCTGTTATCTTTTCCCTGCCCGCAGGGGCTTTCGGGTCTTTTCTGTTGATTAAGGCATTGGGGCTGGCCAATGATATTTATGCACAGGTGGGACTGGTGATGTTGGTCGGTTTGCTCGGTAAAAATGCGGTGTTGATTGTAGAGTTTGCTGTGCAAAAGCAACATCAAGGCGCTTCCGTATTAGTGGCCGCCATTGAAGGTGCCCGAGTACGTTTTCGTGCGATATTAATGACCTCCTTCGCTTTTATTGCTGGATTGATTCCATTGGTTTTGGCACGGGGAGCCGGGGCCATAGGCAATCGGACAATTGGCGCCTCGGCGCTGGGTGGCATGTTGCTGGGTACTGTTTTTGGAGTGATTGTGGTGCCTGGCCTGTACTATATTTTTGGTTCTCTGGCGGAAGGTCGAAAACTAATCCGGCATGAAGATGATGCGTCATTAACTGAAGACCTGGTCCATCATATGGACACTTTTCCTCAACCTAAAGACAGTGACAACAATGAGCAGTAATAGAATAGTTACCTGTGCAGCGATCATTTGCCTCTCTCTGTTTTGCTGGGCCTGTACTGTGCCAACCGTATTTCTTAAAAAGGAAAATAAAAATGTTCCCGCCAGCTACAAGGACGCCAGCGATACGGTCAATACCGCAAAGATCAAATGGAAGGACTTTTTTGTAGATCCTTACTTGAATGCGCTCATTGACACCGCCCTTCGCAACAACCAAGAGTTGAATATTATTCTACAGGATATCAACATTGCAAAGAATGAAGTAAAAGCCAGAAAAGGAGCGTACCTGCCCTTTTTAAACCTGGGCGGTGGAGCTGGTATCGAGAAG
>Ga0209067_10001379_pt1 | contig 15017 bp, 9 predicted proteins | sample ColStrG_CSR_2013_FD_187199 | JGI IMG/M metagenome (GOLD analysis project Ga0209067, IMG submission 187199) | Freshwater sediment microbial communities in response to fracking from Pennsylvania, USA - Cold Stream Run_MetaG_CSR_2013 (SPAdes)... | ecosystem: Environmental > Aquatic > Freshwater >...
TTTCAGAGAGCTGCTTGATGATGTTTTTCAGTTTGGCCATGTATAAACGCTTATAGATTTTAAAGTTACAAAAATTAAATGCTCATACAATAATCCTATAAGTAAGACAATAAGGCAATTTTTCCCAAAAAATCTGTCAACTTATCCACTCTAAACAGGATGGATTGTTTTTTGCCAGTTGTTCCAAAAAAACAGATGGATACTTTTTCTCAAATGATCATTGATGCGGTAGCTCAGGTCAAGAACGCGGTGGTGAAGATTGATGTCTACAAGACAGTGCAAGGTAAAATGAGGCCTGCCGGTTCAGGGTCGGGGTTTATTTTTTCATCCGATGGGCTGATTTTTACAAATAACCATGTGGTTAACCAGGCGGAGAAGATTATGGTATCCCTACTAAACGAAAATGAAATTGAAGCCACCCTCATTGGCACAGACCCGGATACGGACCTGGCGATCTTGAAAATCTACTCCGATGGCTACTCGGTTTCTAAACTTGGTAATGCGGACACCTTGCAGATTGGCCAACTGGTAATCGCCATTGGCAATCCGCTGGGTTATCAACATACCGTGACTACCGGTGTGGTGAGCGCGCTCGGTCGCACCCTGCGTTCTCAAAATGGCATGCTGGTTGACAATGTGATTCAATCCGATGCGGCGTTGAATCCAGGAAATTCAGGTGGACCGATGATTACTACTGAGGGTGAAGTTGTGGGAGTGAACACGGCTATCATCCAAGGTGCCCAGGGACTAAGTTTTTCAGTCGACATCAACACGGCCAAAGAAGTCGCCAGTCAATTAATCAAAAACGGAAAAGTATTTAAAGCCTATTTGGGATTTCAGCTGCAGGAAGTGAACATTAACGCCAAAGTGAAGCATCACTATCATCTTGCTAACGAGAAGGGTTTGTTTGTTGTCAATGTGGAAGAAAACTCACCCGCTTCGCGATCACAAGTTAAGGCCGGGGACATTATTATCTTATTTAACAATAAGCCTGTCGAAACACTTCACCAGCTGTTTAAGGAGCTAACAAAAAAAGAAATTCTTACCCTGGTTGATATTTCTGTGATTCGCCATGCAGAATTACTGCATGTGGGGATTTTTCCGATCCAACGACAGGCATAAACCTTTTGTATAAAAAGGCTAGGTAGTCAGCAATGCCTTTTTAATTTTGGAGTCAAATCCAACTTTTATGAAGCGCATTCTTGTATTACTTTTAATTATTCCCTGTTTTGCCTACGCACAAAATATTCGTTGGGCGAAAGATGGCAACTCGTATCTTAGAATAGAAGCAGGAGAAGTCAATAAGTATACGTTACCGGACAATACCAAAGCCACTTTTATATCAAAAGCCGAACTTACTCCTTCCGGCCAAACGGAAAGTTTGAAACCACGAGCTTTTTATTTATCGGAGGATGGCTCCCAGGTTTTAATTTATACCAACACCAAGAAAGTGTGGCGCCTTGATACCCAAGGAGACTACTGGGTATTGAACTTGGCTACAAAAAAGTTGAGTCAAATTGGAAAGGGTCAGCCGGCGTCTTCTTTACGTTTTGCGAAATTTTCGCCGGATGGAAAAAAAGTGGGATACGTCAGCGACTACGATTTATATGTGGAGGATCTTACCACGGGCCAAGTGTTGGCTATTACCTCCAATCATTCCCGAAAACTAATAAGCGGAACATTCGATTGGGTGTACGAGGAAGAATTTTCCTGTCGTGATGGCTTTCAGTGGAGTCCGAATAGTCAATTGATTGCCTACTGGGAGATCGATGCCAACAAGATCAGGGACTACATGATGATCAATACAACCGATTCTGCCTACTCGAGAGTTATGCCCGTTGAATACCCCACCATCGGCCAGAGTCCATCGCCTGCGAAAATTGGAATAGCAAGCCTTAGCACAGGCAGAACAAATTGGCTCAATATTCCCGGTGATCCACAACAACATTATCTTCCTCGCCTGGAGTGGAACTCCAACACTGAGATTTTTGTGCAACAGTTAAACCGCAAGCAAAACGAAAGCCTAATTTTTTCTTGTAACCCTGCCACCGGAGAGGCAAAGCAAATATTCTCTGAAAGTGATAAGGCTTGGGTAGATGTTTTTCCCTTTGCCACAAATACGTATGCCCTTGACTTTCGTCATTCGTTCATCTGGTTGAATAACCGGAAGGAATTTTTATGGATGAGTGAAAAAGATGGTTGGGCTCATTTGTATCGAATAGCAAAAGATGGTAGCAAGGAAACGTTGATCACAAAAGGTGACTACGATGTGATAGATTACTTGGCGATGGATGAGAAAAACAATACCGTCTATTTTTTGGCTTCGCCGACTAATGCCACCCAACGATATTTATATAAAACTAACCTAGATGGCAAAGGGAAGCCTGAATTAGTTACTCCTGCCGATCAACAAGGCTCTCACGACTATTCCATTTCACCTAATGCAAAATATGCCCAACACAGTTTTTCAAATACATTCACAAAGCCGGTTAATGAGTTCATTGACTTACCTGGCAATAAAGCCCTCAATGAAAAGGAGAGTATTTCAGCAAAGCTGGCGGGAAAGCCGCCGGTGAAAATGGTTGAGTTTTTTAAAATAAAAACGGCGGAGGGAACTGAAATGGACGGGTGGATGGTGAAGCCGACTGCCTTCGATCCGACCAAAAAATACCCGGTTGTATTTCATGTTTATACGGAGCCTGCCGCGCAAACTGTTCGCGATGCCTACGGCATCGGCATGAATCGTCTGTTTAAAGGCGATATGGCGACGGAAGGATATATTTATATGTCGCTGGATGGGCGGGGTACCCCCGCACCGAAAGGGCGGGAATGGCGTAAATCAATTTATAGAAAGATTGGGCAACTCAACGTAAATGATCAGGCCCTGGCCGCTCAAGAAATTTTGAAGTGGCCTTTCGTTGATAAAGAGCGTATTGCCGTGTGGGGCTGGAGTGGGGGCGGATCGACGACGTTGAATTTGATGTTTCAGTATCCGGAAATTTACAAAACGGGCATCGCTGTGGCTGCCGTTGCCAATCAATTGACCTACGATAACATTTACCAGGAGCGTTACATGGGTTTGCCTCAGGAGACGATGGAAGATATTGTGAAAGGATCACCCATCACTTACGCAAAAAATCTTAAGGGGAACCTATTGTACATTCACGGTACGGGTGATGACAATGTTCATTATAATAATGCTGAAATGTTAGTGAACGAATTGATCAAGTACAACAAACAATTTCAGTTTATGGCTTATCCCAATCGCAGCCATGGGATCAGTGAAGGAGAGGGAACGCAGGAACACCTTTCCACGCTTTTCACGAACTATTTGAAAAAATACTGCCCTCCCGGCCCCATTGATCCGCAGAACATGAAAGTCGGTGACCTGTATAAAAAATAGCACTCCGAAAAAATCCGAGCGTCATTTCTTATATAAATTGTAACGCACGCCAACGATAATGTTTTGGATGGAGAGGTTGGCAGTATTGTTTTTGAAATTGTCGTTGATCAAACTGGATGAACTAGAGAAGTAGTTCACAAAGGAATACTGAACAAAGGGCACCACTTTCAGATTCACTGTGATGTCCAGACCTATCCCTGCTCCTAAGCCGAAGGTCGGAGCGAACTGCAATTTCAAATCAGGCTCTCGGTATACCACTTTACTCACTGGAATGTTGGAAGGAGCGGTACCATAGTAGGTGGAGTCAGTATTGACCGTTGTTGAAAATGCTTGCTGATGCAAGTTCATAAAAGAGATATTTCCGATCACCATGATATAGGGTCTCACATGACTCGTGGAAATCGGATAATATTTCAAATTGTTATGAAAGGAAAGTAAGGAAAATGAGTAATGTTCTTTTGACGCCACCGTGAATTCGAAATTCGGATTGAAAACAAATTTTTCTTTGATCGTCTTGGAAACCCCTCCCCCCATAGTAAGGCCCGTGCCAAACCCGCTAAGTAATTCCTGGTTGGAAGAAGGAAACAAAGCAGGTCCAAGATAGCCTTGCACCTGGCCAAACTGGGCTTGTGCCCAAGTCAGAAGGGGACTCATCACCACGACAATCAAGAGTATTTTCTTTAGTTGCATTTGGTCAAATAAATCAGATTGCATTCACCTGCTGTTAACATAAATGATCCGCTCCAAACACAATTACCACTTGCCGAAACAGCCTGGTAGGTATAATTCCCGGTCTCTCGCAGAGCGGTGGCCAAGTGAACGGCACTGCAATCCGTAGGCGTCGCACTGACAACGGCAGAAATGGTTCCGATCGCATCGTTGGCATTCAGAGTAAGTTGGATGGGTAGGTCACTGGTGTTAACAAAGTCGGTATAAAACGCGATGGTACCCACGCTGCAATCGGTTAAACCAAAATAACGGATCGATCCGGCATTTACCGTTACTTGATTAGTCCAGTAACATCCGCTTGAAGACTTGCCTTCGATAATTGCTTTACCCGCGCGCATCCGCTGACTAACGCTCCCCGTTTGAAATAGAGAGGGCAAAGAATTTCCTTTAGTTACAGAGCCTGCCGAAATATTGTTAACGAAAACATCAATCGGCAGCGCAGCACTATTGGCACTCCCAGTCCATAAAACAATAAAGCCATCGGATGGCCTCAATGAAATAGTCACCACCGTTTGGGATCCGTCCGCCAAGGTATTTTTTAATGCATACTGTCTGGCAGAATTGTCTAGCGTAATATAAGTTCCAGTGATGACCGTGGTATCTTTGTAATAGGCATAAACAAAATAGTTTGTGTTTGTTTTTAATTTTTCGATAGTCGCAGCCCCTGTATTATCGGTGGTGTAAGACGAAACAAATCCCGAGGGTTCGGCCGCGGACGAAATAGTTTGGTGGAAGGCCGCCGAATCATCATACAGCAGAACCCTAGCGCCGCTAATGGCCCGACCGGTAGCTTCATCATTAACGAAAACTTCAATAACGGTATCCGGCTTCACCTCATTGTATTTGGTGGAGCAGGCAACTCCCAGAGTCAACAAAAAGGCCGTTAATATTTTACGAGCCTTTGCCATATTCGCTTTTTATCACTTACAATAGAGACCAGATAAAGGCCGTTGCTCCACGAGCTAACGTCCAATTGGAAAAGGCTTATCGGGGTTACAAAATCTTTTTGATAAAGCACCTGGCCGGCATTATCAAACACTTGAATGCCGTTCGCTGATAATGAGCCGGTAGTAATGGTGATCATTCCTTTAGCAGGATTGGGATAAATTGTGATTGCCTCAGCAGGCAGTAATAAATGCACCGTGTCCGAGTCTTGTCCGACGCGTCCTAAGTTGGGATAACTGTTTTCATTAATCGAAATAGTGTTGGAGCGATACTGACAATTGTTGGCCAACTGCGCTACCACATAATAGGAGCCGTTGTACCAAATCTTCAGCGAAGCAGAGTCGGCGCCTGCTATCAATTTATCATTAATATACCATTGGTATGATGAGGCTACCGCAGGAGTGGATAGCTGAGAGATAGGGCTCCCCGTTCCTGCAATCACGGGTTGATTGTCGGAATACAAATTCGTCATGGCAAATGCAGGCGATGCGAGTTTGCAAGAGGACGCCGGATCTGGCTGGTATTGCACGGTGTAATCACCATCATAATAAACCATAAGGGAATCTTTTTGGGCGCCAACGATTTTCTTACCATCCTGAAACCATTGGTAGCTTTTCAGCCCAGAAGGAGTGACAATTAAAAGTGACGCATTACATAGAGCGCCCGATGCGGAGTTGATTGTTGCATTGATTGGCGGAGAAATGGAAATTGTTGCGGGTCGGGTGTTGATTGTAAGTCCAGGAACGATCGTATTGGTCACGGAACAAGTGTATTTCCCGGCGTCTGACGCGGCGGCCGAAGGCACATTAAGAGTGGCACTTGTTGCACCTGCAATAGCATTTCCATCCTTGAACCATTGATAAATATTGGCAGTTCCTCCTACCACGGCAGACATATTGAAAGGGCATTGAAAAGCAAGTGTCGTACTACTTTTCGCACCGGCACTGTCTTGAGGAGCGTAGGTAAGGCCAAAAGTGAATTTTGAATTGACTTTATAGTAAGGCTCAATGGATTCAAAAGTAAAGGCATTATTGTTGAGGGCGACTGCAATCAATTGAGGTAATGCCGAGCAATCGGGTACATAAGTGAACCTATTGTTATCTACGAACAAATAATTCAGTTGTGCATTCGAAGCCCATGCGGCTGGTATCGAATCAGTAAAAGAATTATAGCTCAGCGAAACCCAAAATAATTTTGTGAAACTGGAATAGCTGGAAGGTATTTTTCCGGTAAGCTGATTGTTAGCTACAACCAGGTCACCAAGATTGAGGCAATTGCCTAATTCCGATGGCAGCGTGCCGGTGAGCTGATTGTTATTCAGGAACAAAATTCCGAGTTGCGATAAGCCTCCAAGCTCCTTCGGAATCGCACCCGTCAGTTGGTTAAAACTCAAATCGATCCAATTAAGGGACAGATCAGCTCCAAGGGTGGTTGGTATCGTTCCAACGAGTTGATTGGATCCAAGATTGAGATAATTCAAATTTGAAAAACTGCCTAAGTAATTTGGTACAGTCCCCGTGAGCAAATTATTCTTTAAGGACAGTTGTTGGAGATTCACCAAGGCAGAATAATCTGGAATAGTGCCTGACAGCTGGTTGTCGTTGAGTTTTAAATCAGTCAAAAGAGTGCAGTTGCTGAGCGATGGAGGCAATGCTCCCGTCAACCGATTATTACCGAAGTCAAAGTAGGTGAGCAGAGGCAATTGACTATAAATGTCAGGAATTGTTCCTGAAAGATTATTATTGCTTCCAATGATAGTCTGTAAGCTAGTGCATAATTGAAGGCCTGGAAAATTGCCGGTCAATTGGTTATTATAGAACTGAAAATCTTGAAGAGCCGTCAATCCACCCAGGTAAGGAATAGTACCGGTAAACTGATTGTTTTGTAAGTAGAGTTGTACTAAGGGGTCGGGTGGTATCCCGGATTCCGAAAGTCCGTTGCCAAGGTCCACCGGTAAGCTCCCAGTGAGCATATTGTTATCCAATGCAAGGTAGGTAAGGGAGATCATGAAAGAGAAGTTATCCGAAATAGGGCCTGTGAATTTGTTATTGCGCAATTCGAAATTTTGAACATTCACCAACTTATCCACTCGAATTGGTACGGTACCACTAAGTTGATTATTCGCCAAGTATAACGTTTGCAGGTTGATCAAGCTGGTTATCCCTTCTGGCAATGATCCTGTAAACTGATTATTAGCAAAGTTGATATACGCAATCTGGTCTAATGCGCAAAGCGATTCCAGCGATCCGGTCATCTGGTTGTTGTACAATGAAATCTGCTGAAGACTTTTAAGGTTTTCGATGGAAGAAGGGACACTACCACTTAACTGATTATTTTCCGCATAGAAGTAAGTGAGCTGAGTAAGATTACCGATTTCAGGCGGGAGGGAACCGGTAATTTTTGAGGTACTTAAAACAAGAATGGTTAGGTTTGCTAAGTTCCCTATCGAGGAAGGTATTGACCCTGAAAACGTGTTGTCATTCAATTTTAAAGACGTAAGCAACGATAGATTACCTATTTCGGTTGGGATGGGCCCCACCAGATCATTATTACTTAAATCAAGTGTCGTTACCCGGTCGCAGGTCGTCGTTACGCCAAACCAAGTTGACACATTCCCGTTAAGCCAATTGGTTCTATTATTCCAATTAGCACCATGAGTGCTGCTGTAGATGGCGACCAATGCCAATGAATCTTGCTGACTGATTTTTGATCCACAAGGAATCACGTACACCCGGACCGTTTTTCTGTATAAGGTTAAACCCGGCACGCTTGGGTCAGAAACGGCACAATAATAAAGTCCCCCATTACCTGTGTTGGCCGAGTTGACAATGTATTGATAACTGCTACTGATGTCTAACGGAACTCCATTCAAGTACCATTGGTACGAGTTGTTCTTTCCACTCACGCTGGTGGTAAGGGTAAAACTTCCTCCTACGGCGACCGTAATAACCTGGTTTTGGTTAATGGAGTCTTGGGGGGAATAATTGGTGATGTAACTAAGGTTGGATTCAAGATCACCAAACTGCAGGGAATTGTTCGCAACAGAAAAAGTTGAGACGTTAGGCAGATAGAGATTGGCGTCGATGTGGTTGAATTCATTTCCACTTAAGTCAATGTAGCTCATATACCGAGGCATTTCACTTGAGATCAGGCAATCGAACTTATTATTTTGGAGTTGAAGAATCTGTAGGTTGCTGAGCCGGCCAATTGCGACCGGCACATCTTCTGTAAATTGGTTATCATTCAGGTAAAGGTCACTAAGGCCCGTCAGCGCAAACAATGAGTCTGGCAGAGGACCGGTCAGTTTATTGAAGCCAAGATTCAGGTACCCAATGTTGACAGCTAATCCATAAATGGTATTGTTTAAATTTCCTGAAAACTGATTGTTGTTCAAGTGCAGTTCGTTCAGCAAAGGGAGCGCGAAAACCGCGTCTGGCGCGCCTGTCAAATTGTTCCCGCTCAAATCCATGTGAACAATATTAATTAGAGAGCTCAGGGACGAAGGCAAAACTCCACTCAATGAATTGTTATTGATCAACAGACGACCCAAATAGGCAAGAGAGCCCAGTGATGCTGGTAGGGATCCGTTAAGGGCATTATTACTTAAGTCTAACCTTGTCAGCTGAGTCATCGTACCAATTGAGGTGGGAATGGTGCCAGATAAATTATTCTGTGAAAGAATTAAATCGGTTGCTTCAGTGAGGTTCCCCAATTCGTTTGGAAGGGTTCCGGTGAGCCCATTAGATGGTAGTTGAATTTGTGTGACCCGATTGCCCGTGACACTGATGCCTGTCCAAGTGTCAACTGTACTGTTGGGGACTAGCCAATTGGTATTGACTGTCCATGAAGGTCCGTTGGTGCTTTGATACAAGGCTACCAGCGCAAGTGAATCGGATTGAATTACTTGGGAGTAACTGGTCAAGAAAGAGGAGACCAAAATTGCGGCAGAAAGAAAACCCTTCATACCTATTGGTTTTTGCTACAATAAATATAATTTGTTTGCTCGAATAATAATTTTAATAACATGAAATCTTCGCGAAGAAAATTCCTTCAAAATTCAACTCGGTTGGCCTCTTTTGTTCCATTAAGTAGGGTATTCGGTCGCAGTGAGCTGCTTTCAACTAAACCCATGGTGGTCTCCACCTGGAATTTTGGAATTGGCGCCAATGCCGAAGCGTGGAAAGTTTTATCAAGGAACGGACGAGCATTGGATGCTGTGGAAGCAGGCGTTCAAGTGCCCGAAGGAGATCCGAAAGAAACTTCCGTTGGATTAGGTGGCTTACCAGACCGAGATGGCCGTGTCACCCTCGATGCTTGCATCATGGATGAATTTGCGAATTGCGGTTCGGTCGCTTGTCTTGAGCACATCGTTCATCCGATTTCGGTGGCACGAAAAGTGATGGAGAGAACCCCACATGTAATGTTGGTCGGAGATGGAGCATTGCAGTTTGCATTGGAGAACGGATTTAAAAAAGAAAATTTGTTAACAGAGGAATCAGCGAAAGCCTGGAGGGAATGGCTGAAGAAATCAGAATATAAACCGATCGCCAACATTGAAAATCATGATACAATTGGTATGCTTGCCTTGGACGCAAGTCAAAATCTTTCGGGAGCGTGTACAACCAGTGGTATGGCCTATAAAATTCATGGGCGCGTGGGGGATTCACCCATTATTGGTGCCGGACTTTTCGTTGATAACGAAATTGGTGCCGCCACGTCGACGGGGGTGGGTGAGGAAGTGATTCGTATATGCGGGTCACATTTGGTGGTTGAGTTGATGCGCCAAGGCAATTCACCACAAGAAGCTTGCGAGTTGGCCGTGAAGCGCATTGTAAAAAACCAACCGAAGAAGTCGAAAGAAATCCAGGTGGGTTTTTTGGCGATCAATAAAAAGGGAGAACTTGGAGCATATGCATTGCAAAAAGGATTTACGTATGCCGTATTCTCCAACGAAGTGCCGAACAAAATTTTCAACGCCAAAAGTTATTATGCATGACTCTTGAAATAGTAGTTTATAATATTGAGTCCGCCCTCAAAGCACAAGAAGGGCGGGCTGATCGTATTGAATTATGTGATAATCCTGCCGAGGGAGGAACGACCCCTTCTTACGGAACCATTGAAAATGTTCGGCAAAATGTAAACCTGGATGTGTTTGTGATGATCCGCCCACGTGGCGGTGATTTCAATTATTCCAATTATGAATTTCATGCGATGAAGCGCGACATTGATCAATGTCAAAAGTTGAGTGTCGATGGTGTCGTCTTTGGGATTTTGAATGAAGATGGAACGATTGACAAAAAACGCTGTTCCGAATTGATCAAGCGTGCGCGTCCGCTGAAAGTAACTTGTCATCGTGCTTTCGATATGACGCGCGACCCTTTCGAAGCGTTGACGGACTGTATTGAAGTTGGGTTCGATCGAATTCTCACAGCGGGGCAACAAGCGCAGGCTGTGAAAGGAGCGGACTTAATTGCTGAATTAATTAAAAGAGCTAACGGAAGGATAGCGATCATGCCGGGCTCTGGCGTGAATGAAGATACGGTCGAAGAAATTGTTTCAAAAACGAAGACAAATGAAATTCATTTCTCAGCCACTATTTTCCGTGACAGCGCCATGTTTTACAAAAACCAACATATTGCCGGAATGGGTGACGAGGAAGGGAGCGAATTCAAACTCCGCACCGTTGATCCTAACCGTATAAAAAAAATGAGAGCACTGGCCACCAACGCAAGTGCGATAGCTTAATCGTTATCCGCCATGAAAAAGAGAATAGGAATGGTGCTACTAACGGTAATGGTGATTAATTTTTCGGTAGCGCAAAACAAATGGGAAGTCGCGTCAGTAATAGCACCGGATGCCGGAGCGAATATGTTTTATATCACTAACCAATCGCCTTTGCTACCGCAACGTTTAGTTAAACTTCCTGTCGGCTCCATCAAACCTGGAGGATGGTTATTAAAAAATCTGGAGTTGCAAAGAGAAGGTCTCACCGGACACCTGAGTGAAATTAGCGCGTGGCTCACCAAGAAAAATAATGCGTGGCTAAACAAAGAGGGTACCGGCGATTGGGGGTGGGAGGAGATGCCGTATTGGTTGAAAGGATATGCGAACATGGGTTATGTGCTCAACGATAAAAAGATGATTGACGAGGCCATGGTATGGATCAACGGCACCTTAAATTCCCAGCGTGACAACGGTGATTTCGGCCCCTTCGTTATTCGCAAAACCACCGGCAAGCGCGACCTGTGGGCACAGATGCTGATGCTTTTTGTATTGCAGTCGTATTATGAATACAGCAATGACCCTCGGGTCATCACCCATATGTCCAATTATTTTAAATGGCAATTGACCATTCCTGAAAATGATTTCCTGACCGACTATTGGGAAAACAGTCGTGGAGGAGATAATCTTTATAGCGTCTACTGGCTTTATAACATAACCAAAGAGAAATGGCTGCTTGAGTTAGCATCCAAAGTCCATCGCAATACCGCAAACTGGAAATTGAAAAACTGGTTGCCCAACTGGCACAATGTAAATATTGCGCAATGCTTCCGTGAACCGGCGACGTTCTATCAGCAGAGCGGCGACCCTACTGATTTGCAAGCGAGCTACGATAACCAAAATTTTATTCGCGAACTGTACGGACAGGTTCCCGGCGGTATGTTTGGCTCCGATGAAAATTCCCGCAAAGGGTATGACGATCCGCGGCAGGCGGTGGAGACCTGCGGTATGGTGGAACAAATGACCTCCGATGAGATCATGTTGCGTATCACGGGCGATACGTTTTGGGCAGAAAATTGTGAAGATGTTGCTTTCAATACATTTCCAGTTTCATTTATGCCTGATTATCGTTCGTTGCGTTACCTCACTGCTCCAAACATGATAGCCAGCGACAGCAAGAATCATCATCCTGGCATCGACAATCCGGGGCCCTACTTAATGATGAATCCATTTAGCAGCAGATGTTGTCAGCACAACCATGCCGGAGGTTGGGTGTACTATGCAGAAAATCTGTGGATGGCCACACCCGACAATGGATTGGCTGCGGTATTTTATTCAGACAGTGAAGTGAAAGCCAAAGTAGCGGATGGAAGCGAAGTGTCCATTCAACAGCAAACGCATTATCCTTTTGATGAATCCATCAGGATGAAATTGCAACTGAAGCAGGACATCCCGTTTCCGCTCTATTTGAGAATCCCTGCCTGGTGTGCTTCACCGGTGGTTCAGATCAATGGGCAAGTAGTTCCAGTTGAGCCAAAACCAGGAAGTTATGCGAAAATCACGACGACTTGGAAAAATAACGATCAGATTACGATCCACTTTCCGATGACCTTACGCGTAAAGACGTGGCAGAAAAATAAAAACAGCGTCAGTGTGAATTACGGTCCGGTGACCTACTCTTTGAAGATCGACGAAAAATATATCCGCTTCGATAGCAAAGAGACGGCGCAGTACGATTCGAAGTGGCAGGCTAACGCCAATCCTTCGGAGTGGCCCTCCTTTGAAATTCAACCAGGTAGCGCCTGGAATTACGGACTGCAAGGTGATTTGAGAAATCCTGAGAAAATATTCAAAGTCATCAAAAAACCCTGGCCCGCTGATAATTATCCTTTTACCATTGCTTCCGTCCCCATTGAAATCAAAACTAAAGGAAAAAGGATTCCCGGATGGACCATTGATCAATACGGCTTGTGTGCAGAACTTCCCATGAGTCCAGTCACGACAAAAGAGCCCGACGAAGAGATTACCTTGGTGCCGATGGGGGCAGCCCGGTTACGGATTTCGGCATTTCCTGTGGTGAAATGAAAAAATATTGGTGACTAAAAAAAATAAAATATATTTGCAGCCTTTCCGGGGGATTAGCTCAGCTGGCTAGAGCGCTTCCATGGCATGGAAGAGGTCATCGGTTCGAATCCGATATTCTCCACTTAAATCCGCGAAAGCGGATTTTTCATTTTATCACCCGTCTTGCCCCTCGAAATCTTTTAAAAAAATAATCGGAATATAAATTGGTCTCCACGACCCCTAGTGATGTGGAGGCGTGAATGAATTTCACGTTGTCTTTGGCTTTTATTTCCGTGACAATACCCACATGGGTGATCTGCCGTTTCCTTTTCCCGGTTGCAAAAAATACCAAATCACCTGGCTGCAACTCTGCGATTTTTTTAATTTTTTCCCCTTTCAGGGCTTGGGCATCGGCCGTTCTGGGGAGTGAAATATTGACCGCTTCATAGGCGTGGCCTGTCAACGCCGAGCAATCCATACCGGCTCTGGAGGTGCCTCCGAACTTATAAGGAGTGCCCGTGTAGCTTCGCGCTGTTCTAATGACCGTTGAAACCTGATCTTTGATTTTGGACTTTCTGGAGGAAGCGCAGCCGGTTGCCAGAATGACCAGCAAGAGAAAAAAATATATTTGCGTAATTTTATGCTTCACTAATCGCCCCGATAGCTATCGGGAACAAAAATACGGGAATGATACAGACAAAAGAAATAGAAGGCACATCAAATGTGGTCAGCAATGACGGTATAACTGAGCGCTTCCGAAAAATTGTTGGAAAGGAGAATGTATTCATAGATGCAGAACATCGCACTGAATACGGCCACGACAAAACCGAAGACTATCAGTTCATGCCTGACCTGGTAATTAAGCCCGGAACAACGCAGGAGGTGTGTGAGGTGATTAAGATCTGTAATGAACTTAGAATACCGGTCACACCCCGTGGGGCAGGGACAGGATTGAGCGGCGGTGCATTGCCAATCAAAAAGGGGGTTGTGATTTCCATGGAGCGGTTCAACAAGATTTTGAACATCGATGAATTGAATTTACAAGCTACGGTTGAACCTGGTGTGATTACCGAAGTATTTCAGAATAAAGTAAAAGAGAGGGGATTATTTTATCCCCCCGATCCCGCTAGCAAGGGTTCTTGCTTTCTTGGCGGCAATCTCGCCAACAACTCGGGCGGACCAAAGGCCGTAAAATATGGTGTCACTCGTGACTATGTCATCAACATGGAAGTGGTTTTGCCTTCGGGGGAAATCATCTGGACGGCTGCCAATGTGTTAAAAAACTCTACTGGCTATAATTTAACGCAATTGATGTGCGGGAGCGAAGGTACGCTCGGCATCATTACCAAAATTGTATTCAAGTTACGTGGACTTCCTCAAAAGACGGTTTTAATGATGATTCCGTTTGTCACCAATGAAGAAGCCTGTGCGGCGATAGCTTCTATTTTTACAGCGGGGATCGTTCCATCTGGAATGGAATTCTTTGAACGTGAAGCCGCAGCAAAAACCTTTGAATATTGCGACAAAGTATTGGGCAGCCCGGTAACGACCAAACTCACCGATGGCATGGACGCGTATTTGCTTTGCGAACTCGACGGCAATGACGAAGAATTGCTCATGCGCGATGCTGAACGGGTGATGGCGGTTGTTGAAAAATTTCAATGTGGTGAAATCCTTTTTGCTGAAAGTGCTGCCCAGAAAGATGAGCTTTGGAAGATCAGGAAGAATATTTCGCCGGCAGTAAACTGGTACACGCTAACTAAATCCGATGACGTGGTTGTGCCCCGTGCTAACTTGCCTAAATTAATCACCGGCATCAAGGATATTGGAAGGCGTTATGGCTTCAATACCGTTTGCTTTGGTCACCTCGGCGATGGGAATCTGCACGTGAATATCTTGAAGGAAAGCATTTCCGATGAACGCTGGGAAAATGAAATTCCTCAGGGCATAGGTGAAATCTTTAAACTCACTGTGCGTTTGGGGGGAACGCTGTCCGGTGAGCATGGCATAGGCATTGCCAAGCGACCTTACATGCTCCTGGCGATGAGTGAAGTGAATTTGAATTTGATGCGGGGTATCAAGAAAGTCTTTGATCCGAATGGGATTTTGAATCCAGGAAAAATTTTCTAATCATTTTTTTTAACCCATATTAACA
>Ga0209067_10001380_pt1 | contig 15014 bp, 13 predicted proteins | sample ColStrG_CSR_2013_FD_187199 | JGI IMG/M metagenome (GOLD analysis project Ga0209067, IMG submission 187199) | Freshwater sediment microbial communities in response to fracking from Pennsylvania, USA - Cold Stream Run_MetaG_CSR_2013 (SPAdes)... | ecosystem: Environmental > Aquatic > Freshwater >...
TCTGCAAAAAAACTGGGACGAAGCCCGCAAGGTGATGGAGCGTGCGCTTGCCATCGCGCCCGAGGACCCCGAAGCGAACTACAGTCTGGGGATGGTTTTTGCGCAGACGGACGATACCGGCAAAGCGTACGAATACCTGCAACGCGCGTTGCAGGCCCGCCCGGTTTATCCCGAAGCTCTCAATAATCTCGGAGTCCTCTATCTGGTCACGCAACGCAGGGATGAAGCCGTGGCCAGCTTCGAGCAGTGCATTCGCGTCGCGCCGGCATTTGATCAGGCGTATTTAAATCTGGCCCGGGTGTATGCCCTGGAAGGCGCGCGCGCCAAGGCTCGCAGAGTCGTCCTCGACCTGCTCCAGCAGCATCCCGACCACCCGCAGGCGAAGCAGATGCTGGAGCAACTCGAGCAGTGAGGCTCGAAGGCCCGCGCGCTGTGTTACACTTTCCTATTCAAATTGAGCGCGTATTGCACGCACCAGTACTGATCCGCACATGCTTTTTTCCAGAGAATATGTGGGCTATCTGGCCCGCGAAGTCACCAAGAAACTGATTGCTGGCAAGTTCATCGAGACCTCGGCCGTTCCCGCGGTGACCGAACGGGTGAACGGCGCGCTGGTCGACGAACTCTCGCTCGAAGACCGGATCAACGACGAAGTGCGCGTCATCCTCGAAGCCTACTCCGAAGAAATGCGCAAGACCGGTGCCAATTACCAGGAGATGTTCCGCAAGGTGAAAACCGAACTCGTGCGCAAGTACAAGGCGGTGCTGTGAGACTCAGCCGCGACAAAGTGAACGTGCTGGCCCGGGCCGTTGCTGACGTGCTCAAAGAGATGGACCAGGTTGAGTTCATCGAAGACCCCAACACCATTCGTCAGGAAACCCGCAAGATTCTCGAAGACCTGCTCATCCAGGAAGAAAAGATCGACGTTGCCGCCCGCCTGAAGATCGAGAGCCAGAAGCGGACCATCCTCGAAGGCTCGCAGGAGTGGGATATCCTCTACCGCAAGTACTACAACGAGGAAGTGAAAAAGCTCGGCCTTTAGGTCCTTGGCGCGGTCTGCAAGCTCACTGAACCGGCTTCAATTCAATCGTCGTCAAGTTGCGCACCGACCTCGCCGGGCGCTTGTCCTCCGTCACCACAAGCTTGAAAGGGCCGGAATGAGCGTCCAACGGCTTGCCATTCATAGTGTCAGCCACAAGAACTTCCCCGGGATGAAAGCCCGGGTCAACCTCGCCGATCGCCAGCACGGCCTGGTATCCATCAGAACCCGAGGCGACGATGTAGTTGGCCAGCGCCTCGCCGTGTAGCTCACTGCCGAGCGGGGCCCCCATCTTGGTTAGAAGATCCGCGAGACGAACGCCGGAGTAGGTCTCGTCGGCGTTGGTGTGCGAATTGTGGACGGTCACCGAGATGTGCGGCATGGCTTTCACTTCCGACGGCGACAACGTGGCTGGCTCGTGGTAGGGATACGTCAGCAAGACGAGGTCATCCTTCGACGAAGCCGGAGACACCATGGGGCTAAATGTCGCTCCAGGCTGCAAAACAACGGGAAATGTCTGAACCTCTTTGCTGTCCCGAACGTCGATATGAGTGACGAACGTCTTAAAGCCCTGACATTGAGCAAACAGCGCATAACCACCGGGCTTCAAGTTGAGTGACAGTGAACCTTTGTCGTCCGTTTCCATTCGAGGAGCAGGATCGGGCGCGGGGACGATGCGAATTTTCGTGTGCGGGACGCGGGTGCCTGAGGGATCCGACACCGTGATCGCGACCGCAACACACGTGGCTTGCGCTGCCGAGAGCAGATGAAAACCCAGTAGTCCCACGCAGAAAATAACTGGAGCCGACTTTTTTGCGAGCATGGCAGAAGCATAGCGCTGAAAGTTCGTGATGTCAGCCTCTCCTGATTGAAAGCTTAGAATCAGATTCGCAACGGATCCGTCATGCTAAGCGGGATCAGCCAAGTAAAAGCGATCGTGAGGCGCGCCGCCGAAGAGGCTGGTTTCGACCTCTCGGGCGTAGCTCCCGCCACTGATGCGCCCGAACTCAATCATTTTCCTGAATGGATCGCCGCCGGCCACGCCGGTGAAATGAAATACATGGAAGCCAAGGATGAGCGGGGCGATCTCAAGCGCGCGTCTCTCTCTCGTGTTGCGCCCTGGGCGCGAAGCGTCGTCGTTTGCGCCGTCAATTACAACACCGATCATCCGTACTCGACGCAGGTCAACGACCCCAGCCGAGGATGGATCTCGCGCTACGCCTGGAGCCGCGAGGACTATCACGACGCTGTTTTCCGGCGACTCAGACAGGTGGAAGCCGCACTGCACGAGTCCGTGCCTTCGGACGCCCAAGCGCCCCTCACCACGCGCAGTTACGTCGACACTGGCCCCATCGTCGAACGCGTCTTTGCCAAGTATGCGGGTGTGGGCTGGATTGGCAAGAACACCTGCATCATTAACCAGAAGAAAGGTTCGTGGCTGTTTCTGGGCGTGATCCTCACCTCGCTCGAACTCGAACCCGACCTGCCCGCTCCCGACCGCTGCGGCACCTGCACGCGCTGCATCGAAGCGTGCCCGACGGATGCAATCCTCGCGCCCTACCACCTCGATTCCAACAAGTGCATTTCGTATCTTACGATCGAAAAGCGGGGATCGATCCCTGAGGACCTGCGCACGGGAATGGGACGGCACATCTTCGGCTGCGACATCTGCCAGGACGTGTGCCCGTGGAACCGCAAGGCTCCAGCCACGACTCTGCCTGAATTTGAACCGCGTCCTGGTCTGGTCAACCCAGCCCTCACGTGGCTCGCCGAAATGTCCGCGGAAGAATTTCGGGAAGCTTTCCGCGGCTCGCCCCTTCGCCGCACCAAGCGAACTGGCCTGCGCCGCGACGCCGCGATTGCCATGGGCAACAGCGGCCATCGAGACTTTATCCCGCTCCTCGACAAACTGACCGCCGACGAAGACGAGACGGTCGCCGAAAGCGCGCGGTGGGCTAAGGCGCGCCTCCTAGGCACTTGAAAATCACCTAAATACCCCCTCCAATGCTGTGCGGATTTCTTCCGGATAGGTTCGTCGTTTGTTCGCTGCATCCATGCCAGCTCTTCAGCCTGATTCTTCCTGAACTTCCGTAACTGGTCTTTCCGATTCCCCGCAACTAATCTTTCGTTAAAGGGTTCTTAATAGGGAGGTTAGGCTTTAAGTCTGGGGTAACTATGCTCTTAGGCCACATCCGATCAATGCGGCGCGCTTTCATTAAGTTAGCGGCCATGGTTTTGGCCTGCGTTTCACTATCAGCCGCCTCTGCGACCCTGCTTCTGGAAGAACCCTACGGCCATCTCGGTTTCTTTACCGCGACCGGACATGCAGCCGTCTATCTGTCCGGAGTTTGCGCCGAGACTCCCCTGGTCCTGCGCCCCTGCGCCGCTGGAGAAACGGGGGTCGTGCTCAGCCGCTACGACGCCGTCGGCGGATACGACTGGATCGCCATTCCTCTCATCCCCTACCTGTATGCGGTCGACCGCACTGAAGACATCCCACTGTTCGCCGACGCCAAAATGGTCGCAGTCCTGCGCGACCGCTACCGTCGCAGATATCTGGAGGCCGTCGCTCCCGACCGAACCAACGGCGAAACCCCGGGCGGAAACTGGTACCAACTCGTGGGCTCTTCCTACGATCGCACCATCTACGGTTTCGAGGTCGCAACCACCCCGGAGCAGGACGAAGCCCTGATCGCCAATTTGAACTCGTCGGCCAATCAGTCGCACTTCCACCTGGTCTCCAATAACTGCGCCGACTTCGCCAAAGGCATTTTCAATTTTTATTATCCGAAGACGCTGCATCGCAGCGTGATCGCCGATGTTGGCATGACTACACCCAAGCAGATGGCGAAAATGCTGGTGAAGTTTAACCAGCGCCATCCCGAGATTCAGTATTCGCGCCTGGTTATCGCGCAGGTGCCGGGCAGCATGCCGCGCAGTTCGACCGTGCACGGGGTGGTCGAGTCTTTTTTCAAATCGAAGAAGTACATCGTGCCCAGCGCGGTCGCCAGCCCCATCTTTGCCGGATGCGTCCTCGCCACTTACGTGGGCACAGGAGCCGGCCATTTCGAGCCGGGTCGCGATGCTCTCGTCTTCAACCCAGCCGGCAAGCCAGAGCCGCCTCTGGGTCGCGAGGATCGCCTGTCTTACCAGCATCAGCTCAGGAATCTTCTGGCCGAATCCTATCTCATCACTTCGGGTCGCAATGTCGACAAGGCGTGGTCCAGGATGCAGTCGAAGGCGAAAACGGACTTCGATGACCAGGGCCGCCCCATTCTGCAGATGCAAGTCGACGGCCACATCGTACGCATCGGCGAATCCGCGGAGAATGTCTTAAGCACTGGCGCGCCCCCTCAGCTACTGCGACAGCTCATCGTAGCCCGCCTGCAATCAGAATTACGCGCCAAATCGGCCCATGCCATCTCTGAAGAAGAAATGACCCGAGACTGGAACCTGCTCAGGCAAACCATGCCCGCAGACGATTCGCCTCTGGCAGCGCGATCCACGCAGCACTCCGATATTATCCGCGGGAACCGCCAGTAAGGACTGCCCCCAAGAAAAGACTTTTCAGCGGGTCTTCATCCTGAGGGGAGCTGTTTTTCCGGCGAAGCGAAGGATCTCATACCAGCATCGACTGTCCTCGACGATTGCACCGAGGGTGTAATCTTGGTTCGGACTTTATCTCCCAAAGAAAACCTCATTTCCCTTTGGAGTCTGATCTGACTCAACGGCATCCAATTAAGACCCGAACCATGGTCAGAACAGAAACAGCGACGTCCTCGGCCCTGCGGTCCGCAGATCGCCCTTCGCCACTTCTGTCGATCGAACGCGTGACCAAGGACTACCACTCCGACGGCGAACCTGTCCGTGCCCTCAACGATGTGTCGATGCAGGTGACCTTGGGAGAATTCGTCGCCCTTGTCGGGCGTAGCGGATGCGGGAAATCCACGCTGCTCAATCTCGCCGGCGCCATGGACTTCCCAACCAACGGACAGATTCTGCTAGACGGAATCGCGACCGACCATCTCAGCGAAGCCCAGTTGACTGCGCTCCGCCGTGAAAAAGTCGGCTTCATCTTCCAGTCATTTCAATTGCTGCACACGCTGAGTGTGATCGAAAATGTCGAGCTTCCACTGTTGCTCGCGGGACATTCCGACCCCCGCCCTCAGGCGCTCGCCGGGCTTGACTCGGTCGGACTCGGCGACCTTGCCCAGCGCATGCCGCATCAACTCTCCGGCGGCCAGATGCAGCGCGTCGCCATTGCCCGCGCCCTGGTTCACTCGCCTCGCCTTCTCCTCGCCGACGAGCCAACGGGAAACCTCGACACCGCCACTGGAAACTCCATCCTCGAACTGCTCCGGCGGATCTGCACCGAGCAGAAGACGACGATTCTGATGGCGACGCACAGCTCCGAGTCGGCCTCCTTCGTGGACACTGTCGTTCGCATGCGAGATGGTCACATCGAGCAGATCGTACGCTCCTGATATGGCGTATTGGTCGCTTTTCTTCCGCCTGATCCTTCGCCCGGTCCTGCGCGAACGCGCTCGCTCCCTACTCGTGGTTTTCGCAGTTGCCTTGGGCGTTTCGGTGGTGCTGGCGATCGATCTCGCGGGCAATGCGGCGGCCGGTTCGTTCCGTTCCTCGATGGAAACCTTGGCGGGCGACAACGACCTTGAGGTCACAGCCGCGGGCGGAGTCCCTGAGCGGGTGGTCGGACAATTAGCAACTTTGCCCTACACGCTTCGCGTAACGCCGCGCATCGAGGATCACGCAACGGTCTCGTCGACCGGCGAAACCGTGCCTTTGATCGGCATCGACGTCATCGCCGAAGCCAACGATCAGCGGAGCGGGAATCCGGAGACCCTGGAAGACCGGGGCCGCTTCCGCCACATCAACGACCCAGATGCGATTTGGACCACGCGCCGCATCGGCCACCGCATCGGCCAAACCGTTGCGTTACTCATCAACGATCAAAAGCGAGACTACGTTGTCCGCGGCTTCGTCCCCGAGTCAGCGCAAGGCAGCGAAGATATCGTGCTCATGGACCTCGCCGCCGCTCAGAACGCGACCCACAAACTAGGCCGCGTCGACCGCATTCTGCTGAAGGTTCCAGACCGTCCGGCCCTCGACGTATGGCAGCAGAAGTTGCGAGAAGTTCTTCCCACCGGTGTTGCACTCAATCCCCAGGGCAGCCAAACCGCGGCCAATCGCCGGATGCTCTCTGCCTTTCGATGGAATCTCCGCATTCTCAGTTACATCGCCCTGCTGGTCGGCGCGTTTCTCATTTACAACACCATTTCCGTTTCGGTCGTCCGCAGGCGCGCGGACATTGGTACAGTCAGGGCTCTGGGGGCCAGCCGTCGCGCGGTGCTCCTGGCATTTCTAGCCGAGGCCGCAATGTTCGGTGTGGCCGGAGCGTCGATTGCGCTTCCGATGGGACGGTTAATGGCCACCGGAGCAGTACGGCTTCTGGCCACCACGGTCAACGCGTTGTACATTTCAAGCCGCCCCGGCGCTATGAATCTTTCCCTCGAATCCATAATTCTGGCTTTCGTCGTAGGCGTTGGGGTTGCGGTTACGTCCGCCCTGGCTCCCGCACGAGAAGCCGCGCTGGTCTCCCCAACCGAAGCGATGGCCCGCGGCCTGCGCGAATACACAATTCGCGTCGAGCGCACGCGCGACGCTGGCATCGCCCTGGTGCTGGCCCTTGCCGGAGCGATTGCCGCGCGCCTCCCCGCAGTCGGAGGTAAGCCGATCTTTGGATATCTCTCCGCCCTGCTGCTCATCGGCGCTTCCGCGCTTACGATTCCGGCGTTGGTGTACTGGATTACTTCTGTTGCCTCGACGACCCTGCGGAAATTCATGGGCGTGGAAGCGATGCTCGCTTCGCGTAGCCTCGCCGGCTCCCTTCGCCGCACTTCGGTCCTCGTCGGCGCCCTGTCCACTGCCATCGCGATGATGACTTCGGTGGGCATCATGGTCGGCAGCTTCCGCCAGACCGTAATTACCTGGATGGACAGCCAGCTTCCCGCCGACCTCTACCTGCGTCCGGCGGGCGATCCTTCCGCGGATCGCCACCCGACGATTTCCCTCGACCTGACGGATCGCATTGCCAAATTGCCGGGTGTGCAGAGCGTGAGCCGTTTTCGCGCTTACGAAATCGAGTATCAGGGTCTGCCCGTAACCCTCGGGTCTGCGGACACCGCCGAGTCACGCTATTACCGATCGTCGGGCTTCCTTTCGGGACGCCCCGCAACCAATGTGCTGCAGGAACTCTTGTCCGGCGACTCCGCCATTGTCAGCGAGCCTTTTGCCAACAAGCACCATGTCAAGGCCGGGGACTCGGCCACCCTCCCGCTTGGGGAGAAGCTGGTCAAGTTCCGCATCGTGGATGTCTTCTACGATTACGCCAACGAGCGCGGCTACGTGATCGTTGATCGCTCCACGATGTTGCGTTATCTGCCCGATCCGGCGGCTTCGAATCTCGCGGTCTACCTGGCTCCGGGCGCCAATCTCGAAACCACGCGCGACGAAATCCAGCAGGCCGCCGCCAACCGCGAGGTGCTGATTTTCTCCCATCGGGATATCCGCCGGGAGGCGATCCGCATCTTTGACCAGACCTTCGCCATCACCTACGCCCTGGAGGCGATTGCGGTCCTCATTGCGGTTATGGGCATCGCAGGCGCGCTGATGTCAATCGTCATTGACCGTCGCCGCGAGTTCGGCCTGCTCCGTTTCCTGGGAGCCGCAACCTCCCAGGTCCGCAAGTTAATTCTGGTCGAGGCAGGATTGATCGGCCTTCTCGCCAACATCGCCGGCCTGGTGCTGGGAGCGCTGCTCTCGCTGGTGTTGATCTTCGTCATCAACAAACAATCTTTCGGCTGGACCATCCAATTTCACTGGCCCGTCAAAGTGCTCTTAGCTGCACTCAGCCTTGTCTATGTGGCCACCATATTGGCAGGGATCTATCCAGCCCGCACTGCGCAGCGACTCAATCCGATCGAGGTGGTGCATGAAGAATAGGTGGGCTTCTCTTCTTGCACTGGTCTTGGTGGTGAGCGCATGGGCCGCCGACTACAAGGTCGCGTTGCCCGGCTATGAATACCAGTTTCCCCGCGATCATTTCGATCACCCCGATTACCAGACCGAGTGGTGGTACTACACCGGCAACCTGAAATCACCCGACGGACACCGCTTCGGCTTCGAGTTGACATTTTTTCGCGAGGGAATTTCCCGCGACACGGACCCGTCACCCTGGCACATCCATGATCTCTACATGGCGCATCTCGCCTTGAGCGATCTGAGCGGACGCCACTTCTACCACACCGAGCGGCTCAACCGATCCGGCCCCGGGATCGCAGGCGTGAACCAACGCACGGGCATGATCTGGAATGGCAACTGGCAAGCGCATTTAGAAGACGGCAGGCAGCAACTGCGCGCCATCGGCGAAGAATTCGAACTGAATCTCAATCTCAAGACCGACAAGCCGCCGGTAATACACGGACGAAATGGAATCAGCCAGAAAGCCGAAGGAGTGGGCCACGCCTCCCACTACATTTCCTTCACGCGGCTCCTCACCTCGGGATCCATCGAACTCAATGGCACCATCTACCAGGTCGAAGGCAGCTCGTGGATGGACCACGAGTTCTTCACCGAATCCATGTCCTCGGGCGAAAGCGGATGGGACTGGATGGGCCTGCAACTCGACAACAACACCGAACTCATGCTTTACCGCCTGCGTCACAGCGACGGCAGCGTCGACCCATATTCGTCGGGCACGTACATCGACGCCCGTGGCCAGGCTTTCTTTCTCTCCGCGAAAGATTTCTCCATGACTCCCGCCGGCGAGCTTTGGACAAGCCCGCTAAGCAAAGGGACCTATCCCCTGCGATGGCATGTCTCCATTCCGAGCCGGGGCCTCGAACTCGACATTGTCACTCCCCTCAACACCCAGGAGCTACCCAGCACCATCGGCCCAACCTACTGGGAGGGAGCAGTGGATGTTACGGGATATACCGGTAGTCCGCACGGGGTCGGCTACCTGGAGATGACCGGCTACGCCGCACCGCACTCGCGGACTGTGGCGCCTTGATCGGCGGCCCCGTTGATCCCAAGGGTTAGAAAACTCCTGCGTCGTTAGCATTCTCCAACCCAAGTTCACACTCATTGCGCAACCAGGCTAAGCGGGACACTTTGTCCCACGGGCCTCCGACAGAGGACAGAAAGGCCCGCTCCGCAGTGGGAAGCGTCGTTGCAACCTCAATAAATCAACCACTTACAGCGCCTTGGTTGGTTACTCCCGTGCAACTCAGGCCTTGGGGGAGGAGCATGTTCTTCCCGGGAAAGACAGGTCCTAATTCATGAAGTCGACACGAAATCCTAAACCCGCGAAGCGTGGCGAACGCCACAGCGCCGCGTGGGGTAAGTGCCTGAGCTTGGTGCTGTTCCTGGTAACGGGGATGGCCTTCGGACAGCGCTGGACCAACGAGTCGGGCGCGTCGGCGTCGGGGCGGATCGCCCCGGAGCTCTCGCACCTTCTCGCTAAGGCCCAACAGGGATCGGCGCAAAACCAGACGGTCAGGGTCATTGTGCAGTACCGGCAGGTACCGACTGCCGCACACTACTCCGCCATGCAGAGCCGGGGTGGGCGCCTGCATGCGCAGCTGCACATGATTAAGGGTGCAGCGTTTACGATCCCGGTCAGCGCCCTGCCTGCGCTGGAGGCCGATCCCGAGATCGCGTCCGTGACCATCGATCACCCGCTGAAGGCGACCGATGATCTTACGAGCGCCGCCATCGGCGTCAGTGCAGCACGAAGTCGGGGCCTTGGTATCTGGGGCATGGGGATCGGCGTGGCCGTGATTGACAGCGGTATCAATGATAGCCACGACGACTTGAGAAACACCGTGAGCCAATCCCGCGTGTTCTATCACCAGGATTTCACCGGCGCCAGCCAAACCAACTCGAGTGGAACGTTGGTTTACGACACCTATGGACACGGAACCCACGTGGCCGGCATTCTTGCGGGAGATGGAACGGACTCCGGCGGTCAAGGCACACCGATGACGGGGATTTCCTACGGCGTGAACCTCATTGACTTGCGCGTCCTCGACGGGTTAGGCATCGGCACGGACAGCGCAGTGATCGCCGCGATTCAGCGCGCCATCGCCCTAAAGAACACATACAACATCCGTGTCATCAATCTGTCTCTTGGCCGCCCGGTCTTCACCAGCTACACGACCGATCCGCTTTGTCAGGCGGTGGAGCAGGCATGGAAGGCCGGCATCACCGTCGTTGTGGCCGCAGGCAACTATGGCCGACTGAGCGTAAACGGCAGCAACGGATATGGAACTGTCACGGCACCCGGCAATGACCCATTTGTGATCACGGTGGGCGCCATGAAGTCCATGGGCACTTACCCCCGGACGGACGATCAGATTGCCAGTTACAGTTCGAAGGGCCCGACAACTTACGATCACGTCGTAAAGCCGGACCTCCTGGCTCCCGGAAACCTCGTCACGTCAACCATCGCTCCCGGGAGCACTCTGGCGACTCTCTTCCCCGGTAACAAAGTCAAAGGCAGCAGCACAGGCAAGTACAATTATTTCATCCTCAGTGGCACTAGCATGGCCACCCCGGCCGTGAGTGGTGTGGTTGCGATGTTGTTGCAACAAGATTCGAGCCTGACACCGGACCAGATCAAAGCGCGTTTGATGAAGACGGCGTACAAGAGCTTTCCTACTTCGACGGTAGCGACTGACCCGGTCACGGGCCAGACCTACACTTCGTATTACGATTTGTTCACTGTTGGGGCTGGCTATCTCGACGTAGCCGCCGCAGTGGCGAACACAGATAAGGCTCCTGCGACCTTGGGGAGTGCGCTGTCGCCGTACGCCGTGGCCAACGCCAATGGCACCGTGTCCCTGGAAAGCGGCAATTCCGTGGTCTCAAGCAGTTCTGTAGTTTGGGGATCTTCAGTGGTTTGGGGATCGTCGGTGGTTTGGGGATCCAACGTTTCGGGCAGTTCGGTGGTTTGGGGCAGCTCGGTGGTTTGGGGCAGCAACGCAACCACCGGGTTCAGCGTGGTCTGGGGAACAGGCTTGACCGCGGCGCAGAGCGTGGTCTGGGGTTCGTCCTTGTTGAGTTCAGATTCGGCCTTCTCGAGCACTGTCGGCGAACAATAGTCAGCTGTGTGGATGCCGGAGAGAGGCGACCAATCATGAACAACACACGGCAAACCCGGACATTCATTGCCATCATGATGCTGGCCGCCGCCAGCGTCGGCGGATACGCGACATTCGTGAATCACGCACTGCATCTTTACTTCGCGCTGGCCCTGCTGATGCTGGCGGCGGTGACCTCGCGGATGAAAGTCAAGCTGCCCGGCATTGACGGCAACATGTCGGTGAATCTGCCATTCCTGCTGACCGCGGTTGTGAACCTGAGCGCTGCTGAGGCCATCCTGATCGCTTGTGTTTCGACCGCGGTGCAATGCTGGCCGCAGAAGCCCGCGAAATTCAAGCCGCAACAGATGGCATTCAATGTGAGCATGATAGCCTTCGCTACCTGCCTGGCGAGCCTGATTTTCCATGCTCCGTGGCTGCGTGGGATGCACTCGACCTCTGCCGCTCTTGGATTGGCGCTGGCGACGGCGACGTTGTTCCTGGGACAGACCGCTCCGGTGGCTGCGATCATCGCTGTGAGCGAGAGCAAAGCGGCCGGGCCGATCTGGTGGCACCTGGCACACCTCTCGTTCCCGTACTACGTGGTCAGTGCGGGAGTGGGTTCGATGGTGCAAACGGTCAGTTCCCACATGGGCTGGCAGTTGGCCCTGGCGGTGTTCCCGGTCATGTACGGTGTCCACCGATCCTACCGGCTGTATTTCGGAAAACTCGCGGAGACTCCACGCACGGATGCGTTGGTTCGAGCGGCTAAGGCGGGAGCATAGGTACCGGCTCGGGAAGCGCCAGGCTTTCAAAACACAGCCCGTTTTGACACACGGGGCCTTGATCATCCGCGCAGCAAGGGACGCGTCAGGCAGGTAGGACCACCGCCACCGTTGATGCAGAGTTCGCTGCCAGCGAAGGTGCGAACGTCAAATCCGGCAGAGCGCAGCCGGTCGTTCGTTTTGTGGTTCTCCTCTATGGCTAACAGGCGCTTCTCGCCCAATGCGAGCACGTTGCACGCCAGGGTCTCACGCTCGGAATAGTCGATCTCGACAAACTGGAATCCGCGCTGCTTCAGCAGTTCGACGGTCTCGACTGCGAGCCAGGGGAGATCGACCAGCGCGGTGCGCTCGTCGAGCAGGCTGATGAGCGACATGAAATGCAAGCACGCCGAGGGGCCGGAACCGTAGGGGAGAGGAGCGGAGAGAACCTCAACTCCTTTGGGCGCGAGAAGTCGGCGCAGTTGCGCGATACCTTCGGCATTCGTGCGGAGGCCATGACCGACGAGTAACGTCTTTGCGTCCAACCACACGATGTCGCCGGCCTCGGTCGTACCCGGGGCGGTGATCTCGCCGAAAATCGGAATGCCGAGGTGCTCGCACAGCGCGCGGTGATGACGGCCCTCGGGCCGGCGGTTTAGCTTGCCGGGACGCATGACGATCAGGCCGAAGTCGGTTGCGAGAGAGGCGTCGTGCGCGTAGACCGCATCGATGGACAAGTCTGCGGCGGCCGACATCTCAATTATTTCGGCACCGGCGGCTTCGAGTTCGTGGACGAGAGCAGCATGTTGCACCGGCGCGGAGTCGTGATGGGGCGCATGCTGAAACCCCAGGTCGCGCCAGCGGCCGACGCGCTCCGGCTGGTTCCAGCCGGCTGCGCCAGGGGAGCACACCAGCACTCGTTGCAGCGAGCCAACCATGGAGTGCCCATTGAAACGCGTCTCAGTTGCCGCTTGCATCGTTGAACCCTCGGTTCGTTATGAACCCAGCGAACGTGACCACGAATCTAACCGGGTATTATGACAAAAGCAATGTGGGAAGGCGCGGTGCTCGCCGAAAGCGATAAAACCGTCGAGGTCGAGGGCAACCAGTATTTTCCGCCTGAGTCGATCCGGACTGAGTACTTTCGGCCAAGCGACAATAGAAGCGTGTGTCCGTGGAAAGGCACTGCAAGCTACTACGATCTCGACGTCAATGGGAAGCGAAATGCAGGCGCGGCGTGGTACTACCCGGATCCGAAGCCGGCGGCCAAGCAGATCAAGGGATACGTGGCGTTCTGGAAGGGCGTGAAGGTCGAGAAGTAGGCGGAGCGCTCGATCGCGCTCCGTTCGACCTAGAATTCCACGTGCGCACGAAACGTTGGCACGACCACTGGTCCGCGGTCGCGATTGTAGCCGGGATGGACGACGTATTGGACGCCGGGCGCCACGTAGATGCCACGCCATACGTGCGCCGTGTAATAGGATTCCAAAATGTTTTCGCGGCCGTAATTCAGCTTGCCGTCGCCTAGCAGGAAGCCCTGTCCGCCTGCTGCAAGATAGTCCTGGTGATCTTTCTTGATGGCATTGGTTACGAAGGCGACGCCGGCACGGTCCTGCTTGCGATGCCACCAGGCACCGTTGGCTCCAACGCCTTCCACGAAAGTCTGGTCCACTTCCGTATAAGCGAACGATTCGGTCTTACCGTTGTCCCATCCGAAGCGCGCTAACGCAGTCAGATAGTGCGTGAGCGTCTGCTCGACGTTTATGCCGAAGCCGTACTTACGGGTGATGTGCCAGGGATGGTCGGTGATGTCGGGAACTGTTCCTGACTCCTGGCCCTTGAGGACTTGATCGCGGTAGATGCCCATGTCGGCGGAGTTGGTGTAGGCCAGGAGCCGGACCACGCCGGATTTTTTCGGGATGAACCCGCGGCGCAGTTCGTATTCGAAGTTCTCGGAGTGGACCTGCCACGGCTTCCAAACCAGATCGATGCCGTTCGCGATCTTGGGCATGAGCGCTTCGCCGAAACGAAAGCCCCAGTTGCGGTCTTCGTAGTCGGCGACGAGGCCGATGGTGTAGCCGCGAGTGTCGGCGGCGTAGTCCCAGGCGCCGTTGTTGTCGATGGTCCAGTTTAGGAATTGGAAGTGGGTGTCAGAACCAACAGAATTTACGTCGAAAAAATCCGGCATGCTGAACTTGCCGAAACGAATCTCGAGACGACGACGCGGGAGTTCGTCAAACAGAGAGAAAGCATTCCGCTGGTTCTCAATTTTGTCCGAGCTCAGGGCGAACACCTTGTGAAACATGCCGCGGCCCAGGTACGGCGCTTTGCTCAGCAGCGGGTTGCGAACGATGTCGAGGTCAGTGTTTCCGGCGAGGCCAAAACCCAGGGTGAGCGCCGACCCTCCAGCTTCTTCGATGTCGACGAGAAACTCGGTGGAGTTGTTCAGGCGCACGCCGGTGTAGAGAGTCATCAAACGCGACGTGGCTTTCTCGTAATGCGGGTTGAGGCTGTGCGGACCGCTGTAGGGCGCGTGGAACTCAGGATGCGTTTGAAAAATGAAGTTGGCCTGGCCCGAGAGCCAGAAGCGTGAGGTCTTAATATGAGGCAGCATAGCCTGGGTGCTGTCGTCGGGGGGAGGGTCCGCGGACTCAGCCGCCGCAGCCGCGGAAGAGGCTACGGCCTCTAAAGTAGGAGACTCCGGCCCGGACTGTTGAGCGAATAGAGGAGGCACAACTGCAACTGCCGCCAACATCGCGAATGCGAGCCAGCAGGAGCGGAGTTTCGCAGTGTCGTTGTGGATCCTCATGTGTCCGCTTGGGTTAGCACAGGCCGGTCCCCTGTCGCCGGTCTCGTCACTTTTGCTTCGATCCCCGAATCCCCAGAATACTTAACGTAACTATAGCATTGACATTAACTATAGTTAAGCAAGAAAGCCAGCGACCCGTTGCATACTCGATGCCAGGGCGATTCAGTGAGGGATAACCCTACGCCGAGTTGGTTAAAGGAATGTTACTTGGCGTGGGACGTCCACTGCATTTGCAGTTT
>Ga0209067_10001381_pt1 | contig 15013 bp, 11 predicted proteins | sample ColStrG_CSR_2013_FD_187199 | JGI IMG/M metagenome (GOLD analysis project Ga0209067, IMG submission 187199) | Freshwater sediment microbial communities in response to fracking from Pennsylvania, USA - Cold Stream Run_MetaG_CSR_2013 (SPAdes)... | ecosystem: Environmental > Aquatic > Freshwater >...
CGAAGTTTCGATGTGGAAGTGGCCGCCAACGCCCGCGACGCCATGCCCGAAGGCGGCCACTTCCACATCGAAACTTCGCATGTGATGCTCGACGAACAATATGTCGACAGAAAACAGGCGGTGATACCGCTTGGCCGCTATTCCCTGATTACGGTCAGCGATGACGGCGCGGGCATTCCACGCGAGGATATGCCCCACATCTTTGAACCGTTCTTCACCACCAAGGCTCCCGGCAAAGGCACTGGCCTCGGGCTGGCAACCGTTTATGGGATCGTCAAACAAAATGGCGGATTTATTTGGGCTTACAGCGAACCGAAGATGGGCACTGTCTTCAAGATCTATCTTCCTTGCGTGGCGGAGCACGCGCGGGGGGAGAAGCCGCAGGAGGCGCCAGCCGAAAAGCCGGCGCGCGGTTCGGAGACGGTTCTGCTGGTCGAAGATGAACCCGCTGTTCGGCGCGCGGCGGCAGAGTTCCTGCGCCTGCAGGGTTACAAGGTTCTCGAGGCCAAGGATGGGCTCGATGCCCTGGCCGCGGCCGCCAGTTTTGATGCGCCCATCCACCTGGTGGTCACCGACGTCGTGATGCCCAACATGAGCGGCGGACAGCTCGCCAGGGAACTGCAAAAACTGAGGACGGAGGCCGCCATCCTGTTCGTTTCCGGCTATGCCGGGAAAACTGTGCTCGACCATAAGGTCATCGATCTCGAAAACAACTTCCTGCAGAAGCCCTACACGCTGAAACAGCTTTCGGGCAAGATTCGCGAAGCGCTCCGCCGTAAGTATGCGGAATCTCACGAGCCGGCGCTTCCCTGAGCGCGGCTTCCTCTCCCGGTTATAATCGTCCTTCTTCCGATGATCTCAGGCGCTCTTAGCGTTCCCGGAGTCGTTCTCTTCTGGCGCGTGATGCTGCTGATAGCGCTGATCGGCTCGTTCACCGCAACCATTTATCTGGCGATGATTCTCGTCGCCACCGAACGCTATCTGCGCGAAGCGCGGGCGGGCGCGGCGGCGGCGCGGGCGATTCCTTCCTCATCCTTGCCCCCAGTGACCATCTTTAAACCGATCCATGGCGCGGAGCAGCAGTTAGCGGGGAATCTCGAGAGCTTCTTCCAGCAGGATTATCCCGACTACGAAATCATCTTCGGCGCGCGCGACGCGGACAATCCGGCGGCGAACGTCGCGGAAGAAATTCGCCGCCGCTATCCCCACATCCCCAGCCGCATGATTTATTCTGGGCCGCCGGAATGGCCGAATGCGAAGGTGTACTCGCTCGACAAAATGATCGCGGCCTCCTCGCGTTCGTATTTCATCATCAGCGACAGCGATGTGCGCGTGGCCCCGGATTTCCTGCGCAACACCATTCCGCCTCTGCTCGACAGCAAGGTCGGGCTGGTGACCTGCATGTACCGCGGCATTCCGGCCAAAGATTTCTGGTCGTGGCTGGAGGCGCTGGGACTCTCGGTCGAGATGTCTTCCGGCGTGATGGTGGCCAACCTGATGGAAGGCATGCGCTTCGCGCTGGGCCCGGCGATGGCAGTGCGCCGCGACGCGATCGACGCGATTGGAGGCATCAAGGCGGTCGCGGATTACTATTCCGATGATTTTGAACTGGGGAATCGCATCTGGGCGAAGGACTACAAAGTCGTGCTGTCGCACCATATCGTTTACAACGTGCTGACCGCGCGGCCGCCGCTGCGCACCCTGGGCGATCAGTTGCGCTGGACCAAGAGCACGCGCTATTCGCGTCCGGCGGGACACGCCGGCACCGGGCTCACCTACGCGATGCCGTTCGGCATCCTGGGGTTGATTGCAGCGGGAGCGCTGGGGGATTGGCGCCTGGGGCTGGGATTGTTTGTGCTGGCTTGCGTCAATCGCATGATTCAGTCGGCGGTGGTGGGAGGACGAGTGGCGCGCGATCCGCGGGCGGTGGGGCTGTGCTGGCTTTATCCACTGCGCGACCTGCTGGGATTCGTGACGTGGATGCTGAGTTACACCAGTCGCGACTTTTACTGGCGCGGCGAGACCTACCGCTTCGGCAAGGGCGGACGGATCGCCCCGCTGGAGAGAACGGGAACGAGTTCGCCGTGAACGGTGAAACATCAGGGCCGGGGCGTGATGCGGATCAGGCGGCCATTCTTCAGTTCGAAGCGATCGCCGCGCCACGTCACTGTGTGGCCCGCAAAGCTGGAGATCCAGACGCCGGCTGCGATCAGGTCGCGCAGCGGCAGCAGCCATATGTTTCTTAGCAGTGACTGGTCGCGCAACACCGATTGTCCTACCGTAAGCGCAACCGCCAGACGCAGCCCGCAGACCGCGGCCAGCACCGCCCATGACCACGGCGCTGCCTGTGCCGCACTCACATTCAGCAAAGACCACATCAATCCAAAGGTTGAGACCAGGCCGAAGTATCCGCCGGCTCGGGCGTCGCGCACGCCGCGGGCCCAGCGGAGCTGGTGCGAGAGAAATCCGCGCAGGGAGTATTCCGGCATATGCGTTTCGACCACCACCTCGGAGAGATGAACCTTGAGCCCCAGATCAGCGATGCGCTTTCCCAGTTCGTAGTCGTCGGCGAGAAAATCCAGGATCGATTCGAAGCCGCCGATACGGGCGAGATCGGCGCGCCGGAAGGCCATTGTAGAGCCGAGCCCGAAACGAATTCCGCCTTCCAGTTGCCGCGCGACCAGCACGCCAGGAATGAAATCGGTGCTGATGCCGAGAGACTCAAGCTGCGAAGCGATGGTCGGCGCCGCGATTCCGCGATAGAGGCAAGTGACCATGCCGACGTTGCTGTCGGCGAGCGGTGCAGTCACGCGCGCGAGGTAATCGCTTTCGACGCGGATGTCGCTGTCGTTCACGACTAGATATTCGTAGCGGGCATGCGGCAGCATCTGCGCCAGGTTGCTGACCTTCACATTCGTGCCCAGAATTTTTTCGCTCACTACCAGCCGAATCTGGTGATCGGTAAATTCCTGCTGCAGTTGCCGTACGCTGGCGACGGCGGGATCGTTGGGATCGCTGACCCCGAAGATAATTTCGTACTCCGGGAAGTCCTGCAGGCAATGGCTGCGGAAGCTTAAGTAAATGTCGGGATCAACGCCTTTGAGCGGCTTCAGAATGGAGACTGGGGCCGATGGTGTGGAGCGGGCGACCCCGCCCGCTTCTCGCCCTCGCAGAAATGCTGTCGCGCTCCAGAGGCAAAGCAGGTAGTAGAAAGAGCTGGAGATGCATCCGAGCAGGGCGATGATTTCGAGGATGGAGTGAATCATGCGGAAGCAGGCAGCATCGGTACCGCCGGCAAAGTGCACAGGTCCTTCGGCCCGCAAAAGACGCGGGCCTCAGGATGACAAAAGCTTTTTAAAGCTGACGACCGACGACTAAAGTCTGCCCCGGACGAATGCGTCCGGGGCTACGTGCTTGCTTCCTACTCGTACCGCAGCGACTCGATCGGATCCAGATTCGCCGCTTTCCATGCCGGATAGATGCCGAAGACCAATCCCACTCCCGCAGCCGAGCAGAAACCGAACGTGACCCAGAACATCGACAACCGCGCCGGCAGCGATGGCCACAGCATGGGGATGATCCAGACTACCAGCGCCCCAAACAGCACGCCGACGATGCCTCCGACGGCGGTCAGCATGATGGCTTCGAGCGTGAACTGCAGCAGGATATCGCGCTTGCGCGCCCCGACCGCCTTGCGCACGCCGATTTCGCGCGTGCGCTCGGTGACGCTGACCAGCATGATGTTCATTACGCCGACTCCGCCCACCACCAGGCCGACGCTCGAAATCGCGAACATGCCAATGAACAGCGCGCCGGTCAGCTGATTCCACACGTCCGAGATCGAGTCAGAGGTAAAGACCGCAAAGTTATCCGGCTTGTCGAATGCCACATGACGCCTGCGGCGCAGCAGTTCGCGAATCTCGTCCATGGCCTTGGGCATGTCGTCGTGCGAAGTAGCCTTTACGCTGATCCAGTGCTGCTTCATCTCCGGATGCAGCGTCTTAAACGTCCGCAGCGGCATGATCACCCGATTGTCGTTGGGATCTTTGCCGCCGCCAAAGACCGACTTGATCTTGTGCACCGTGCCGATGACCTCGAAGAGACGGCCTTCGATATTCACTTCTTTGCCCAGCGGGTCCTGATCGCCGAACAACTGATGCTGCGTCTCGTAACAGACGACGACCACCGGAGCGCGATGCTCGTCATCCACGTCGCTGAACCAGCGGCCGCTGGCCATGGGGAGATCAAACACATCTTTCGCCTCCGCCATGTCGCCTTCGAGAATCGTGTTCTTGACCTTGCGGTCGCCGTATTTCACGGCATAGCTGCCGATGCCAAGTTCGGGGCGGAACAGGCGAAGCCCGGCCGAAACCGCCTTCACATGCGGCAAGTCGCGCATGGCCAGAGCATCGTCATAGGTCATTTCCTTGCGCGTGCGCATCTCTTCGGTCATGCGGCCGAAGGTGAAGGGCTCGATGTGGAAGACAAAAATAATGTTCGATCCGATGCTGGCGACCAGCTCGCGGACGTTGTCGTCGAGCCCGCGCCCGATCGACGACACGCCAATGACGACGCCGACGCCGATCACGATGCCGAGCACAGTCAGCGCCGAACGCAGCTTGTTGCTGCGGATCGTGTCCACCGCCATCTGGATGATTTCGCCGAATACGTCTTTTTGTTTCATGGATGAATTGTGTAATTGTGTAATTCAGTAATTGAGTAATTGAAAACCGATTGGCCGTCGGTTTGGATTTTCAATTACACAATTACTAAATTTCCCAATTACTCAATCTCTTACATTTCAAAGCGCAGCGCCACGATCGGATCCAGCCTGGCCGCTTTGCGCGCGGGATAGACTCCGAAGAACACTCCCACGCTGGCTGCAACCAGCAGTCCTGCCAGCACGGCCCATAACTTGATCGACGACGGCATTCCGATCAACGCTGTCACGACTTCGGCAAACATCACGCCCGTAATGACGCCGATGACGCCGCCGATCAGCGACAGGATCAGCGCCTCTACCAGGAATTGCAGCAGCACGTCGTCGCGGCGCGCGCCCAGCGCTTTGCGGATGCCGATTTCGCGCGTCCGCTCCGTCACCGAGACCAGCATGATGTTCATGATGACGATGCCGCCCACGATAAGCGACACAGCCGCGATCCCGATGGTCGCCATGAAAAATGTATTGCTCAGCCCCGACCAGATGCCGAGCAGGCTGGCGTTGGTATCAATCTCAAAGCTGTCCTCGACGCCGGGGCGGTCGTGGCGCTGCGAACGCAGCGCGACGCGGGCTTCGTCGATGGCCTGATTCAGCGGCGCTCCCGTGGATGACGCCTTGCCCCAGATGCCGATGCTGTTGTTGTGAGAGCCGTATTTTTTCAGATATACCGTGATCGGGACCAGCACGTAGTTGTCGGCGCTCTGTCCCAGAGTCTTGCCTTTCTTCTTGCCGACGCCGATGACCTGGTAGGTCCAGCCATCGACGCGAATCTCCTGGCCCAACGGATCGGAGGCGCCGAGCAGTTGCTCCACGATGTCGGTGCCGACAACCGCGACCTGCGTGCGATTGTCCAGGTCGGTGCCGTTGACCATGCGGCCGGCGGTCAAGTCAGTGTCGACGATGGTGGCGATCGAGGGTGTGATGCCCTGAATATTGGTGTTTTCGATCGACTGCTCTTCGTGCTTGACCTTGCCGCTGGTCTCCATCATGGCCCCGACGTACTCGCAATGGCGGCAGCCATCGAGCACGGCCTGGTAGGCTTCCATGTCGAGGTTCTTGCGCTTCTCCGCCTCGAGAAAATGGTCGGGATTGGTTTCGACCGTCGACATTTTGGAGACGATGAAGACGTCCGCGCCCAGATTGAAAATCTTCTTGGCAACGTAGTCGTTGATGCCGGAGACGAAGGTCACCACCGCAATCACCGCCGCCACACCGATCACGACGCCGAGCAGCGTGAGCACCGAGCGCAGCTTGTTCGCCCACAGTGAACGCAGCGCGATGCGGATGGATTCAAGAATTTGCATGTGAGCGAGTGAACATCATGACCACGAAGGACACGAAGGAATACGAAGGGATTGCATGGCCGCGCCTTTCCTTCGCGTTCCTTCGTGCCCTTTGTGGTTCATGCTCTTAATCTTTCAAGGCGAAACTGACCGACGCCTTAGGATATGGGAGGCCGATAAACCCTCATCGCTTATAATACTCGCGTAGGCAGCCGGACCGGACGGCCGCTGGCGCGCTTTCGGGCGCGACAGAGGAAAGTCCGAACTCCGCAGAGCAGTGTGCCGGATAACGTCCGGGACATCCGGTTCAAGCCGGATGGACGGAAAGTGCCACAGAAAACATACCGCCTCGGCGGCAACGCCGGGGTAAGGGTGAAAAGGTGCGGTAAGAGCGCACCGCCGCGACAGTAATGCCGCGGGCAGGGCAAACCCCACACGGAGCAAGACCAAATAGGGAGGAAGTTCCGTCGTCGCTATGAGCTATGAGCCGTGAGCGATGAGCTTTGAGAAGCGACTGAGTTCAGTTTGCTCATTGCTCACAGCTCATTGCTCCTAGCTCAAAGCGACGGCGGGACACGTGCCGGCTCGGTGCGTCAAACCTTCGGGTAGGTCGCTAGAGCCGCGCAGCAATGCGCGGCACAGAGGAATGGCCGTCCCGCAGCAGCAATGCGGCGGACAGAATTCGGCTTACAGGTCCGGCTGCTACAAACTCTTACTTTCAACCACCTCCCAGCCAATAAATCCCGCTGTGACGCCAGCGCGACGCGCTTGGGCAGGGGCGGCGAAATTCCTCTTTCTTTGGCTCGCACAGAGGCAGATTCGAGAATGCCCTCGGCGGCGCTAATTGTTCGTTTACGGTAGAATCCTGTGCATCGGGGACGGGGCCCACTCTTATGGATGCGAGTCTGCCAATCGCTGATCGCGGTGCGCGCCAATTGTCTTCTTCGGCCGAGCTTGGTTCTGTAGCGCCTGCTGCCCAGCGAAAGCGCCATTCCGCGCTCGTGCGCGTTACTCATTGGACTACAACGATCGCGTTTCTCGCGCTGCTCGTTAGCGGAGGAGAGATCGTGCTATCGCATCCACGGTTTTACTGGGGTGAGACCGGCAACGTGAACATGCGTCCGTGGCTCAATCTGCACCTGCCATCTTCCAGGGATACCGTCCCGACCGGCTATGGGTACGTGCTCCCTGATCAGAACGGCTGGAGCCGCTATCTCCATTTTCAGGCGGCATGGCTCGCGGTCGGAACGGGTTTGCTCTATGTACTGTTCGGTTTTTTCGCCGGGCATTTCCGGCGCAATCTGCTACCCGCGGCTTCTGACCTTTCGCTCAAGGAGCTTGGCAGTTCGCTGGTTCGACATTTGCGCTTTGAGCGGCCGGGCAAGGAAGAAGCGTGGTCGTATAACGTGCTGCAGCGTCTCACGTATCTGCTCGTGATCTTCGTATTATTCCCGTTGATGATCTGGACAGGACTGGCCATGTCGCTCGGATTCACCTCGGAATTCCCGGAGGCGGTTCGGCTCCTGGGAGGCCAGCAGACGGCGCGCAGCCTGCACTTCCTGGTGACGATATTCCTCGTGCTGTTCCTGTTGATTCACGTGCTGATGGTCTTTTTCGCGGGATTTCGAAATCGTATGCGCGCCATGATCTCAGGAACAATGATTTCAGGAACAATGATCACTGGCCGCGCTACCCCACCGACGGAGTGAAGTTATGAGCAATACGTCTCGACGCAGATTCATCACCACCGGGCTGGCCGTGGCCGCCGGTGCATCTGGGATTGCCATCGCTGCCAAAGTCGCGCGGCATCAGGGGCTCATCCCGCCGGACGCGGGGGGACTCTACGGTCCAGGAGAAACTCTGACCTACGCGGCGCAGCGACTTTTGACCCGCCACTCCATGGCCCGTGAATTTTCCCGCACCGAGATTTCGAAAGATCCGTTCGCCAACGAAGTCGATCCGTTGGGCGACGAATTCAAACGGCTCCAGGCAACCAGTTTCGTGGACTGGCGGGTAACTGTGGACGGGATGGCGGCGCGGCCCGCCTCTTTTTCGCTGGCAGAGATCAGGAGTTTCCCCACCAGCACGCAGATCACCATGAACGGCTGTGAAGAAGGATGGACATACATCGCCGAATGGACCGGGGTGCCGCTCTCTTACATTCTGGATCGTGTTGGCGCACTGCCCCGAGTGCGTTACGTTGTGTATCGCTCCATCCAACCTGACTGGTGGGAGAGCATCGACATGGCGGACGCGTTGCACCCGCAAACGCTTCTCGCCCACCGCATGAACGGAAACGAACTTCCCGTCCCGTTCGGAGGACCCTTGCGCCTGCGAGTCCCGCGGCAGCTCGGTTATAAGAGCGTGAAGTACATCAATCGCTTGACTCTGACAGACAACCTCAAACCGTTCGGCAAGGGTCTGGGCGGTGCTAACCCTGATGGTGGCTACGCGTGGTATGCGGGCATCTAAAACCGGAACCTCGCCACTATTCTCGCGCGGCCAATTTGCGAATGCTGCCAGGCCAACTCCTGTCCACGATACACTGATAACTCATGCACTACATCTATGGCATTAATGCCGTTGGCGAGGCGCTGAAGGCTCGCGGGCGGGCGTTTGAGTGGGTCGGAATGGCGAAGGAACGGCACGACATCCGCCTGCAGCGGTTGATCGAAGACTGCCGGCGGCTGAACGTACCGGTGCGCTTTATCGAGCGCTCGGAGCTCGACCGCATGGCCGGGCACGTGGCGCATCAGGGAGTGGTCGCGGTCACTTCGTCGAAGCAGTACAACGATCTGGATGACGTTATCGCGGCCAAGCGCGGCGAGCACTCGCTGCTGGTGGTGCTCGATGGCATTGAAGATCCGCACAACCTGGGCGCGATCCTGCGCACCGCCGACTCGGCGGGGGCGGACGGCGTGGTCATTCCGGAGCGGCGCGCGGTGGGCGTGACCGGAACCGTCACCAAAACGTCGGCGGGGGCGAGCGAGCACATTCCGGTCGCCAAGGTGACCAACATTGCGCGCACGGTCGAAGAATTGAAAGACCGCAACATCTGGACCGTGGGCCTCGACGAGAAGGGCAAGCAAAGTTACGAGGCGCTCGATTACAGGATGGATTGCGCGCTGGTACTGGGCGCCGAGGGCAAAGGCCTGCACGACCTGGTCAAGCGGAAATGCGATTTCCTGGTTTCCATTCCGATGCTGGGGCACGTTTCGTCGCTGAACGTATCGGTGGCCGCGGGCGTGGTGTTGTATGAGATCGTCAGGCAGCGGCTGGCGGGCAAAGCGGCATCCAGTCAGAAATGAAGTTCCCTCGAACTAGGCAGGCGGCGCGGATTGCGAGCGTAGTCGTGTTTGTGTGTGCGAGCTGCTTCGCGGTCGATCGCGAGGCCTTCACCATCTCCAAATACGATCTGAATGTGCGCGTCGAGCCTGAGCAGCATCGCCTCGGGGTACGCGGCAAGATCACGCTGCGCAACGATTCGACGGTCCCGCAAAAGATTGCAGTGCTGCAGATTTCTTCATCGCTCGACTGGCGTTCGGTCAAGGCCGGCGAAAAGACGGTGCAGTTCGTCACCCAACCGTACGCCTCTGATATCGACCACACCGGAAGTCTCTCGGAGGCGATCGTCACGCTGCCTCAGCCAGTCGCTCCCAAAGGCACGATTGATCTGGAAATCGCCTACGAAGGCGTGATCCTGCTCGATGCCTCGCGGCTGACGCGCATCGGCGCGCCCGAGGACGCGGCGCGGAGTTCCGACTGGGATCAGATCGATACGAATTTCACGGCGGTGCGCGGAGCGGGGTATGTGGCGTGGTATCCGATTGCGACGGAGGTAGCGAATCTGTCCGAGGGCGACAGTCTGTTTGAGGTGCTGGGCCGGTGGAAGAATCGCGAAGCTGGCTCGAAGATGCGCTTGCAGATCGTTCTGACGGGCAATTATGACGCGCCTCCACAAATACTATTCAGTGGAGTTAGTTGCCCTGTGAGTGACTTTGAATCGACGAGCGCCCCAAGCCAGCTCGTCGCCGCCAAATGCACCTACCAGGAACTTGGGCTTACTGCGCCGTCATTCGCAATCGCCAGCTATGGCGTCGTCGATCGCCCATCGATCAATGTTTACAATCTGCCGAGCCATGCGGTGGCCGCGGGAGCATACGCAGACGCCGCGGAGAAGGTCGCTCCTCTGATCACGGACTGGTTTGGGGCGCCGCATGAAAAAGTGCGAACCGCGGACTTGCCTGATCCACAGGCTGCGCCTTACGAAAGCGGATCGCTGCTGTTCACGCCGCTGGCCAATAATGATGCCAAGCTGGCCGGACTCTCGGCAGCACATCAGTTGACGCACGCCGCGTTCTATTCGCCGCGCCCGTGGATTAACGAGGGGTTGGCTCATTTCGCGCAGGCGCTCTATCTGGAACGCGAGAAGAATCGCCAGTCCGCCATTGACTACATGGGGCTGCACAGCTCGGCGTTCGTGCGCGCGGAAAAACCGGCGGCTGCGGAGGGGGACGCGAAGAACTCGCTGGTAGGCGCCGCCAATGACGAACTCTATCGCAGCAAAGCGATGTGCGTGTGGTGGATGCTGCGCGACATGGTCGGCGACGCGGCGCTTAAGAAGGCGATCGCGGCGTATCGCCCCGAGCAGGATAAAGAGCCGTCGTACATGGCGCGGCTGATTGCGGCACAGACCCAGCGCGATTTGGAATGGTTCTTCGACGATTGGGTGTATCGCGATCACGGACTGCCGGATTTCAAAGTCGAATCGGCGTTCCCACGCAAAACTCTGACGAATACGTTCATCGTGGCGGTCACGGTAGAGAACCTGGGCACGGCCGGGGCTGAGGTTCCGATCATCGTCAAGTTTCCCGGCGGCGAAGTTGTGAAGCGTCTGGAGGTCCGCGCAAAAGAGAAAGCCACGATTCGCGTGGAGACTCCCTCCGCGCCGACGGAAGTTGTCGTCAACGATGGCAGCGTGCCTGAGGGCGATATGACCAACAACGTATTGAAAGTCGAGACGTCGCCGGTGCAATAGCAGTTTTCTCCGCGACCTTTGCGACTTCTTCGCGGCCTTCGCGGTGAAGAGCTTTTGACCGCAGAGATCGCTAAGCGAGCGCGAAGGACGCAGAGAACCGCAGTCCCTCCAGCTTAGCCCTCCGTCACTCCTTCTCATCCTTGCCTCCGTGATAAGTTCATGGGTTATTGCTGGAGGTAACTTCTTGGCCTACATCCAGTTTCTAGGCGCGGCTGGCACCGTGACCGGCTCGAAACACCTGATCAGCACGGGCGATTCTTCTGGCCGCAACGGCTTCAAAGTCCTGATTGATTGCGGCCTGTTTCAGGGACCAAAAGAGTGGCGCGACCGCAACTGGCACGACACGCCTGTGCCCGCAAAGCAGATCGATGCGGTCATCCTGACGCACGCGCACCTCGACCACTGCGGCTGGATTCCGCGCCTGGTGAAAGAAGGATTTCGCGGGCCGATCTTCGCCTCGCCGCCGACCATCGATTTGTGCGGCATCATTCTTCCCGACTCCGGCCACCTACAGGAAGAAGATGCTCGCTACTACAACAAGCAGAAGAAGTCGAAGCACGATCCGGCGCTGCCGCTCTACACGTTCGAAGAAGCGCAGAATGCGCTGCAGTATTTCAAGCCGGTGCAGGTGGGCGAGACGGTGCAGCTTTCGCCAGAACTCAGTTTTCGTTTCGTGCGCGCGGCGCACATTTTAGGCTCGTGCATGGCCGAGGTGCGGCTGACGTCAGACGGACAAATAAAGAAGCTGCTCTTCACCGGGGACATTGGCCGCGTTCTGGACCACAAAGTTGCGCCAGGAAAGGTGGTGCATTCGGGGCCGCAGGAAGGCGAGATGGCCGACATCGTGGTGATGGAGTCGACCTACGGCAATCGCGAGCATCCCAAAGAAGATCCGCTGCCCGAACTCGCAGAACTCATCACGGCAACCGCGAACCGCGGCGGCTGCGTGGTCGTGCCCGCGTTTGCTATCGAGCGCACGCAGAAGTTTGTCTTCATCCTCAAGCACCTGATCGAGTCGGGACGTGTGCCCCGCATTCCGGTGTTCTGCGACAGTCCGATGGCAATCAAGGCGGTCGAGATATTTCTGAAGCATGATGAGGAGTACAGCGACGAGACGCGCGAAATGATCCGCAACTATGGCTCGCCACTGGCGTGGCCGGGGTTCGTGTTTGCGTCCACGCCGGAAGAGTCGAAGCGGATTAACCAGACGAACATGCCCGCGGTCATCATTTCATCGAGCGGCATGGTGACGGGCGGGCGCATTCTGCATCATTTGAGCCAGCGGCTGCCGGACCCGCGCAATCTGGTGCTGTTCATCGGTTTTCAGGCGCCGGGCACGCGCGGATTTCTGATCAAGAACAAATCCGGCGAGGTGAAGATTTTCGGAGACTATGTGCCGATCCGCGCGCAGGTGGCGGCGCTGGAACAGTTCAGCGATCATGCCGATCCTCCGGAGTTGATGGAGTGGCTGCGGACGTTTCAGGATCGGCCGGAGGCAACGTATCTGGTGCACGGCGAGCCGGACGCCTCGGGGCAGTTGCGGGAGTTGATGACGCGGGAACTGGGGTGGGATGTGCGGGTGGCGGAGTACTTGAAGAAGATAGATCTACAGTAGCGTTGTCATCCTGAGCGAAGCGAAGGACCTGTGCACTTCGCTTGCAGCATCGGCGCCGCCGGCAAATTACATGGGTCCTTCGCTTCGCTCAGGATGACAAGACTATTTAGTGAAGCGGATCAACGCTTGCAGCTTCGCAGCAGCCGCACCGCTGTCGATCGACTCGGCCGCTAGCGGCACCGCTTGCGCTATGTGATCGGTCTTGCCGGCGGCCACCAGCGCGGCGGCTGCGTTCAGCAGCACTACGTCGCGCTTCGGTGACTTCTCTCCCGCCAACACCGCGCGAATGATCTCTGCGTTCTCGGCCACGTCACCGCCGGAAATATCTTGAAGCGTGGCGCGCATTAGGCCGAACTCTTCGGGCTCAACTTCATAGGTGCGCACCGATCCCTCGCGAGCTTCGGCGATGCGGGTTGTTCCGGTGATGGTGATTTCGTCGAGACCGTCCATGCCGTGCACCACCAGCGCGCGGCGCAGACCTAGCATGCTCAGCGCTTCGGCCAACTTCTCCACCAGATCGAGCGAGTACACTCCGACGACCTGCCCCGAGGCGCGCGCGGGATTGGTCAGCGGGCCGAGCAGGTTGAACATGGTGCGCATGCGCAGTTCGCGGCGGACGCCCTGCACCTGCTTCATGGCCGGATGCAGATTCGGCGCGTAAAGAAAGCAGATGCCGATTTCGCGCAGGCATTGCGCGGCGCGCTCGGGCGAGAGCTGAATGTTGACGCCGAGGGCTTCCACCACGTCGGCTGATCCGCACTTGGAGCTGATGCTGCGATTGCCGTGCTTGGCCACACGCACGCCCGCTCCGGCGACGACGAGCGCGGTCGCGGTAGAAATATTGAAAGTACCGCTGGCGTCGCCGCCGGTGCCGCTGGTATCGACCAGGGAATCTTCTGAGAAGAGGGCGTCGCGTCCGGTACCGGTCACGGCGAGCGCATCGTTGCCAGCGATGGGCAACGGCGCGGCGGCGGCGCGGATCGCCTCGGCGAAGCCCACAATCTCCTCGACGGTTTCGCCTTTCATGCGCAGAGCGATCAGGAGCGCCGCGATCTGCGCGTCGGTGCACGGCCCGGTGAGCACCTCGGCCATGACCTCGCGCGCTTCGGCGCGGGAGAGCGACTCAGTGTGATTGGTCAGGCGATGGAGGGCGTCGAGGATCATGCTGGCGGCCATTTTACGGTATCGGAGCGAGAATCGTTCGAGAGTTAGTGGGACGATGCGCGGGCCAGGCGTTGCGAGAAATAATCCTGCCAGCTTTCGGGGAGAGCTTCGGTTGCGATGGCTTTTGCGAGCAGAGCGCGATTGTACCGGTCGCTGGCAAACAGGGTATTCATTTCTGCGATGGTGATGCCCCGAGGATTGTGGCTGAGGAATGCGAACGTGTCCCCGGCGGCGACGGTGCCTTCCTGTTCCACGGAGAAATACACACCGCTCCGCCCGCTCGCGAGAAAACGCTCCAGCATGTCGTCGCGCTGAAACTTCGCTGCCAGCTTGTAGCAAGGCATGCGTGGCTGGCGCGCCATCAGGATCGCCGAACCGAGTTGCAGCCGGTCGCCAACGTGAAGGTCATCCTCATGCATGCCCTCGGTGGTGAAATTTTCGCCAAACATGCCCCAGGGGAGATCGCTGTCGGACAGTTCTTTGCGCCAATAATCGTAGTGCTCTGACGGATATCCGTAGACCGCCTTGTAAGGACCACCGTGAACAGCGAGGTCGGCCTGACGGTCGCCGTCCAGATTCAATGTGCGCAACGCGATTGGGCCGTCGACCGGTTGTTTGAAGATTCCGGTGTTGATGGTTTGGCCTTTATAGACGATGAGGCGGGGGCGCCCGACGTTGAGAGAGAGGAGCTTCATCCGTGGTTGATTCGATGTTGCGTGTGCGCAAAAGACGCAGGCAAGGCCTTGCACCGCCGAGGTCGGCTAGGGTTCCGCGAAGGTCCCGGTAGGTGGCCCAATTCGTAAAGACGTTTGCCCTAATCCGCTGTGGTTCTATAGAATTAGAAGTTTGCTGCCCGCAGTGCGACGCCGCAAGCAGATTCCTTCCGATTCCCTTTACTGACGAGTCATTATGAAAATCCATGAGTATCAGGGCAAGGCAATTCTTAAGAAATATGGCGTGACCGTGCCGCGCGGCGCGATGGCCACTTCGCAAGATGAAGCTGAAGCCGTGGCCAAGGAGTTGTTCAACTCGGGCGCGACCGGCGTGGTGGTGAAGGCGCAGATTCACGCTGGCGGCCGCGGCAAGGGCGGCGGCGTGAAGATCGCGAAGTCGGTCAATGAGGCCGGCGATCTCGCCTCGAAGATGCTGGGCATGAAGCTGGTCACGCACCAGACGGGCCCGGAGGGCCGCAT
>Ga0209067_10001382_pt1 | contig 15008 bp, 12 predicted proteins | sample ColStrG_CSR_2013_FD_187199 | JGI IMG/M metagenome (GOLD analysis project Ga0209067, IMG submission 187199) | Freshwater sediment microbial communities in response to fracking from Pennsylvania, USA - Cold Stream Run_MetaG_CSR_2013 (SPAdes)... | ecosystem: Environmental > Aquatic > Freshwater >...
ACGCAATCCCTGCATTGGTGCGATGCCGGCAGCGAGCAACTGTTCAGCCACTTCCGGCGGCATCAATTCCGGTAATGTGCTGATTTGCATGGCCGGTTTACCGTGTTGCGCGTGGGCGCCGATATACCCGCCCACGACTTCGTCCCAGCCTTCAATTGGTACGTCATCTTTACGCGGATAATCGAGCACCAGCAGCGATATGTCAGCCGGAGTCTGCATAGCTGCAGAGAAACACGCCGTCAACGCCGGTTGATCACCCCAGATATACGTTTGGTAATCGAGCGGATTGTTCAGCGCCACCATGTCGCCCAATACCTGGTGCAACGCCTGTTGGGAGTGCGCAGTCAGCTTCGGAAATTCGAGCGCGCTGCCCTGTCCAAGGTCCGCCACCATCGAGGCATCGCCGCCCGAACACATCATTGCCATGACTTTTTTTCCGGGCAAGGAACCACAGGTATGCAACAGTTTCAGGGTTTCGATCAATTCCGAGACATCATAAACACGCGCAATACCCATGCGCGAAAACAACGCGTCGTACAATGTGTCGGATCCAGCCAGCGAACTGGTGTGACTGGCTGTGAGTTGTGCGCCGATATCAGAAGAACCCATTTTCAATGCCACCAGCGGCACACCTTTTTGCAACGCGCGCAGTGCCACTTCGGAAAACGCACTGATATCATTCAATCCTTCGATATGCAGACCGATCGCGGTGACCCGGTCGTCCAGCAACAGTGCATCAATGTATTCATGCAGATCAATCTGCGCCTTGTTGCCGACGGCAATCATGTAAGCAATCGGCAGATTGCGTTGTTGCATGGTGATGTTCAGACCAATGTTGCCGCTCTGGGTAATCAGCGCCACACCGCGTTCGACCCGTTTGCCGCCCTGCCGGTCCGGCCACAGGGCTGCACCATCCAGATAATTCAGCAGCCCGTAACAGTTCGGTCCGACCAGCGCCATGGCGCCCGCGTTCTGAATCAGTTTATTTTGCAGCGCCAGACCTTCGGCATTCACTTCGGCAAAGCCGGAGGCATAGCAGACTACCCCGGCCGCCCCACGCTGCGACAGGGCTGCAACGATGTCGAGAGTGGGATCACGCGGCACCGCCACAAACGTGGCATCCGGCGCGCTTGGCAAGGAAGCAATATCCGGATAACAGACCAGTCCTTCGATGTGACTGCGTTTGGCATTCACCGGCCAGAGTTCCCCTTCAAAACCGATTTTTCTGCATTGACGGATCACTTCTTCGGCGACGCTGCCGCCCACCACGGCAATGGTTTTGGGCGCCAGCAGGCGCTGCAGGTTTTGCACACGTGTTGCCATTGATTTCCTCAAGTCCGGATGAATTAAATGCGCTGTCCGAGGGCGATCTTAAGCCATTCCGGCAGCGGCAATACAATTTTGCTATTGAATGAACGTCTAATTAAGAGTGTGCTGGTTTTTACCCTGTTTTGCAAGCAGATGTTGTGTCATTTTCCTCATGATTTTCTGGATATCTTTGGCCAAAGCATTGTTTACATAGGAGGAACGCCCTGTTGTAAATTGCTTTAAATTGAATTGACGTTCAATAACTGACGGATTACACTGACACCCATCCGCAATGACTAGTCGATTATTGATCCGTCATGCGCCTCTTCACCTGTCCGGAGTGATTCAATGGATAACCTCAAACTGCCTGATGATTTCTGTGCCAACGCCGATCTGGCCTACACGCTGCCCAAGACGTATTACACCAACCCCGTCGCCTTTGAAGAAGAGGCGGAGAAGATCCTGTCCAAGTCCTGGATCTGTGTAGCGCACGCCAGCGAAGTGGCCGCACCCAATCAGTACATTACGCGGAAACTGGTCGGCGAAAACATCATCATCGTGCGCGGTCGCGACAGCGTTCTGCGTGCTTTTTACAACGTCTGTCCGCATCGCGGCCATGAACTGCTGGCCGGCAGTGGTACGGCCAAAAACGTCATCACCTGCCCGTACCATGCATGGACCTTCAAATTGGACGGCCAGCTCGGCCATGCGCGCAACTGTGAGAACGTGCACGCCTTCGATCCTGAAAAAGCCAACCTGTCACCCGTCAAAGTCGAAGAATATGCCGGTTTCATTTTTGTGAATTTGGATCCAAACGCCGCTGGCGTTGAGGCACAATTGCCCGATCTGGCCAGACAGATGAACGCAGCCTGCCCCATTATCGGCGAACTGAAACTGGCCGCGCGCTTTGTCACCGAAACCAAAGCCAACTGGAAGCTAATTGTCGACAACTACATGGAGTGCTACCACTGCGCACCGGCACACCCGGGGTTTTCCGATTCAGTACAGATGGAAGGCTATACTCACGCGCTGCACGGCAACTGGACGGTACAGGTTGGCTTTGCCAAATATTCGGAAAAATCGTTCAAGCTCGATGACAGTGCGCAAAATCGCAAGTTCAGCGGCTTCTGGGCCTGGCCATGCACGATGTTTAATATTCCTCCCGGTGATGGTTTCATGACGGTGATCTATGAATTACCGGTCGATGCGGAAACCACGCTGCAGCATTACGAAATTTATTTCACCAATACCGAGCTGACCGAAGAGCAGAAAAAACTGATCGACTGGTATCGCGAAGTATTCCGTCCGGAAGACCTGCGTCTGGTTGAAAGCGTGCAAAAGGGGTTAAAATCACGCGGTTATCGCGGCCAGGGACGCATCATGACCGACAGGGACAGAAGCGGTTTATCCGAACACGGCATTGCCCATTTTCATCGTCTGGTTGCGCAGGCACTCAAATAAGATCAGGAAAGTTTTAAGCATGTTGAAAGATCCGGAAACCCTGCACGTCACCGTCAAACAGATTGACCAGATCAACCCTGCCGTCAAACGCTTTACGCTGGTTGCGGTAGATGGCGGTTTTCTTCCGGCGTTTTCCGGTGGCGCACACATTCTGGTACACATGCAGCAGGGTGAACAGCGGCTTACCAACGCTTACTCGCTGATGAATTCACCGGCGCATTCTGACCAGTATCAAATTGGCGTCCTGCTGGAAGACGCGGGCAAGGGCGGATCGCGCTACATGCATACCCAAGTCAAGGTCGGCGACACGCTGCAAATATCCGCACCAAAGAATTTGTTTGGGTTGGCCTATAACGCGCACCGGCATATATTCATTGCCGGTGGAATCGGCATCACGCCTATCCTGTCCCAGTTGGAAGAACTGGCGATCCGTCAGGCTGACTATCAACTGCACTACGCGTTTCAAAACTCAAAGCGCGGACCTTTTGGCGAGGAACTGGCACAGGGCCAGCATAATGCACGCACCACGTTGTATGAAAAGGAGGCCGGACAACGTATGGACGTGGAGGCAATTCTGGCGCAGGCCGACGCCCATACCCATATCTACGTCTGTGGCCCGACCCGTCTGAACGAAGCGGTGCTGGCAGCGGCAAAAAAACGGCAGATTGCGCCGGAACAGCTTCACACTGAACTGTTTGGCGCTGCTGCGACTGAAGCTGGCGGCAAAGGTGAATTTGTCGTGACACTGGCCAAATCCGGCAAAGAAGTCGTGGTTGCGCCCGGCACCACCATCCTGGCGGCACTGGAAAAATGCGGCGTGTCGGATGTCCCGTTTTTATGCCGCTCCGGCGTGTGCGGCACCTGCGAAACCACCATCCTGTCCGGTGAAGCTGATCATTGCGACCAATACCTGACACAGGAAGAAAAGGCCGCCAACAAAACCCTGATGGTGTGTGTCTCACGCGCGCGCACTGCCAAAATCGTGCTGGATCTTTAGGCCAGACTGCCGCGTTCGCACCACTCCCCGTCCCCTGCCTCACTGCATTTTTTGCCCTCTTTGCGTTAACAAATTGCTTACGACTGGTGCGTCCGCGCACCAAACTGTTGATTTTTTCCTACCGAAGCACTTTGACGTAAATCAATGTTATTTTAAGTTGAATGCCATTTATTGAATGTTCGTATAGTATTAAATCCAGTGCGATCTGCTCTGAGGACATTTTACCAATACAAACCTCGACAGATCATAATTCAACAACCACCAGATTTCCGGGGGAGACATCCATGGATTCGGGCAATACTATTGATTTAAAAGCGTTAAACGACGAAGAGCTTATTGAACAGATGTTCGATGATATGTACGACGGCTACGCCGATGAAATTGCCGAGGGTACCGGCATTTTGCTTGACCGCGGCTGGTCGGCATCGCAGGTTCTGACGGATGCGCTGGTCGGTGGCATGAATATCGTCGGGGTGGATTTCCGCGATGGCATCCTGTTCGTTCCGGAGGTACTGCGTTCTGCCAACGCCATGAAAGCCGGCATGGAAATTCTGCGTCCGATCCTGTCTGATGCCGGAGTCGAACCGCTCGGCAAAATGGTGGTGGGTACCGTCAAGGGTGACATTCACGATATTGGCAAAAATCTGGCCGGCATGATGATGGAAGGGGCCGGTTTTGAAGTGGTCGATCTGGGTATCAACGTCGATGCCGAAACGTTCATCGCGGCACTGGAACTGCATCAACCCGATATTTTGGGTATGTCGGCACTGCTCACCACCACCATGCCGTATATGAAGGTCGTCATTGATGCGCTTTCTGCCAAAGGCCTGCGTGACAACTGCGTGGTGCTGGTCGGTGGCGCGCCGCTCAACGAAGCCTTTGCCAATTCGATCGGCGCCGATGCCTATTGCCGTGATGCCGGCAGCGCTGTCACGATTGCCAAACAATTGACCGAACAGCGTCGCAACCAGAAGCCGCCTTCCGTCTAAGGAACCATCATGCTGATGATAGCTTGCGGTGCGATTGCCAAAGAACTGGTAGCGCTCAAGGAGCTCAATGGCTGGCACAACCTGCAGATTGAGTGCCTGCCCGCCGATCTGCACAATGCACCTGCCCAGATTGTGCGCGCGGTGCGCGAACGCCTGACCCAGGTCTGGGACCGGTACGATCTGGTCTTTGTGGCATACGCCGACTGCGGTACGGCCGGTGCACTCGATCAGGTGCTCGCTGAATTTAAGGTTGAACGCCTGCCGGGCGCGCACTGCTATGAATTTTTTGCATCCAAATCCGAGTTTGACGCGCTGTGTCAGGAGGAGCTGGGTTCGTACTTCCTGACCGATTTTCTGGTCCGTCATTTTGACCGCCTGGTGTGGCGCGGTCTCGGTCTGGACCGCCACCCTGAACTGCTGACCAGCTATTTTGGCAATTACCGGCGTCTGGTCTATCTGGCCCAATCGGTCAATCCAACCCTGTTGGGCATGGCACAACAACACGCACGCCAGCTCGGGCTGGAATTTCACCTGCGCTACACCGGACTGACGCCGTTATGCAACGCCATGCCACAGCCGGTAATACTGCACGCCACCTAACTCACCCATCAAACTGACTATGCGCAAAATCCGATACTGGTCTGTTACGCACGCGGGCGCGCTGCTGCGCATTTACCGCACGCTGGAATGGGGCATGATCAAGCTCGATCCGCTGTGGCGTCGCCTTGGCTATGCTCGCATCGAAAAGCCGTTGACCTCGGTCGAAACCGTCATCAAACAAACCCTGTTTGACTGCAAGATGTGCGGCCAGTGCGTGCTGTCCCAAACCGGTATGGCCTGCCCGATGAATTGTCCCAAACAAGTGCGCAACGGTCCGTGCGGGGGCGTGCGCGGCAACGGCCATTGTGAAGTCAATCCGGAGATGCGCTGCGTGTGGATGGAAGCGATCCGCGGCGCGGAAAATATGCCGCAGCCATCCGCTTTGCACAATACCCAACAACCGCTCAATCATGCCCGGCAGGGCCAGTCTTCCTGGATTATGACCATCAAAAAACGTAGCGCCGACCGGGAATCAACATGAACGGCAAACTGGCCCACCTTTTTGCTGCCGGCGAATTCATCGTCACGACCGAACTGGCGCCGCCCGATTCGGCCAATCCCGACGACGTATTGCAACGTGCTGCAGTGTTTGACGGCGCAGTCGACGCCATCAACGCCACCGACAGTTCCGGCGCGAACTGCCATATGGCCAGTCTGGCGACCTGTGTGATTCTGAAACAGCACGGCTACCACCCTATCATGCAGATGTCGTGTCGTGACCGCAACCGGATTGCCATGCAGGGCGAAGTGTTGGGTGCAGCCGCACTCGGTCTGCGCGACATCGTTTTTATCAGCGGCGACGGCGTGCAGTCGGGCGACCATCCCGGTGCCAAACCTGTGTTTGATCTGGACAGCATTTCACTCATCGGGATCGTCAAGACAATGCGTGACAGCGGCCAATATGCCAGTGGCCGCAAACTGACCGGCCGACCCGATGTATTTATCGGCGCGGTCGACAACCCGTTTGTGCCGGACATGGATTTCCGCGTTATGCGGCTGGCCAAAAAGATCGCCGCCGGCGCGCAGTTCATTCAGACCCAGTACTGCTTCGATGTTCCGGTGCTGAAACAATACATGGCAAAGGTGCGCGCCCTGGAGTTGCACCGCCAGGCTGCCATCCTGATCGGGGTCGGCCCGCTCGCGTCCGCCAAAACCGCGCTGTGGATGCGCGAGCACGTGCCCGGCATTCACATTCCGGACCATATCATTGCACGGCTGGCGGCTGCGACCGATCCAAAACAGGAAGGCCGGCTGATCTGTCGCGAAATTATGCAGGCCCTTCGCGATACGGACGGTGTCGCCGGCATCCACATGATGGCCTACCGCCAGGAAGAATGCGTGCCTGAACTGATCCGCCAATCCCAGATACTGGCGCAGCGGCGCATGCCCTGCGTCACACGCAATTCCGTCACCGATCTGATTACCCACTGAAGGAAATTACCATGACCGACACCATCATCAGTTCTGCCAGCAAGGAAGTTGTACTCGGCTGCACCCGCCCCTTTGTCATGATCGGTGAACGCATCAATCCGACCGGGCGCAAGGTGCTGGCGGCCGAATTGATGGCCAACGATTATTCGCGGGTCGCCAGTGATGCGCTGGCTCAGGTTGCCGCTGGCGCACAGATGCTGGACGTGAATGCCGGTATCCCGATGATTGACGAACCTGCGGTGCTGGCACAGATCATCAAACTGGTTCAGGCCACCACCGATGTACCGCTGTGCATCGATTCCTCGGTAATTGACGCGCTCGAAGCCGGACTGGCCGTGTATCAGGGCAAGGCACTGGTGAATTCGGTGACCGGTGACGAAGAGAGCCTGAACCGGGTACTGCCACTGGTAAAAAAATACGGCGCGGCGGTTGTTGCGATTTCGAATGATGAATGCGGCATTTCACACGATCCCAACGTGCGCTTTGCGGTGGCCCAGAAAATCGTGCATCGCGCCGCCGATTACGGCATCCCGGCCTGCGACATTGTGGTCGATCCGCTGGTCATGCCGATCGGTGCGGTCGGCCAGGCTGGCCGGCAGGCGCTGCATCTGCTGCACCGACTGCATCACGAATTGCAGGTCAACACCACATGCGGCGCGTCAAACATCAGTTTTGGTTTGCCGCGCCGCGAGGGGATCAATGCCGCATTTCTGGCCATGGCAATTTCTGCCGGACTGACTTCGGCCATTACCAATCCGATGCATGAAGAGGTACTGCGCACCTGCATGGCCGCTGACATGCTGCTGGGACGCGACCTGGACTGTCTGAACTGGATCCGCCGCTTCCGTGAAACACCGGTTGACGCGAACGGTGTTGAGCGCGGTCGGCGCGAAAGCCGGCGCCGCAGCGCCACACCGGCCTGACAGCGGGAGCAAGCCTTGAGTGATGCAGTGATCCAGGTAATTTTCAGCCCCAGCGGACGGCGCGGTACCTTTCAGTCCGGCGTCAACGTCGTCACGGCCGCGCGCCGATTGGGCGTCGATATTGCCTGCCTGTGCGGCGGCAATGCCGTATGCGGACGCTGTCAGGTACACCTGGTCGAAGGCGAGTTTGCCAAATACGCCGTCACTTCCAGTCAGGCACATCTCTCACCGCTGACCCGGCGCGAGGCCGCGCTGCGCGAGCAGGGTTTGCTGCACCGCTCGGCACGCCTTTCCTGTCAGACCAGACTTTTGGGCGATGTGGTGCTGGATGTACCGGATTCCAGCCAGCAGTTTCAGTCAGTAATCTGCAAGCACAGCACGGTTCAGGCACTGCAGATCAACCCTGCCATTCACGTCTTGCCGCTGGAACTGGAACCGGCCGACTTTGCCGTCAGTGACGCCGAACGACTGCTGAGTCAATGCGAACGTGACTTTGATCTGCCCGAACTGCATATCCACATCGATGCACTGCGCCAACTTGGTACCGCGCTGCGCCAGAGCCGGAAGCTCAGCGTGGTGATTCTGAACCAGCGCCAGATCATCGCCATCTGGCCGGGTTCGCACGATGCCCTTTACGGGGTAGCTTTAGACATCGGCTCGACCACGCTGGCAGCCCAGCTGTGCGATTTAAAAAGCGGGACAGTACTGGCCAGTGCCGGCGCAATGAATCCACAAATCCGCTACGGGGACGACGTGATGAGCCGCCTGTCCTATCTGATGCAAAATCCGGACGGGCAGACCGAGTTGACGGATGCGGTGCGGCGCGCCGTCGGCGATCTGATTCTGGTGTTAAGCCACAATGCCGGCCTCGACGCGCAGCAGATACTTGACATCAGCGTGGTCGGCAATCCGACCATGCATCACCTGTTTTTCGGACTCGATCCGCGCGCGCTCGGAGTGACACCGTTTGCGCTGGTCACTCGCGAGGCACTGTCAATGTGTGCCGAATCATTGCGCCTGCCGGTCAACAGCGCGGCGCAAATCTACGGCCTGCCCTGCATCGCAGGCCATGTCGGCTCCGATGCTGCAGCGGTTGTGCTGGCCGAACGCCCCGACCTGCAGTCTTCGATGATGTTGATTATCGACATCGGCACCAATGCCGAGATCATCCTCGGCAATCAGCTGCGTTTGCTGGCCTGCTCCTGCCCTACCGGCCCCGCCTTTGAAGGTGCTCAGCTGTCTGCCGGACAGCGTGCCGCGACCGGCGCAATCGAGCGCGTGCGCATTGACCGGCAAACGCTGGCACCACGGGTCAAAGTCATCGGCTGCCCGTCCTGGTCGGATGACGAACGGTTTGGCGACACTGCCATCACCGGCATCTGCGGTTCGGGCATGATAGAAATCATCGCCGAACTGTTTATGTCCGGGGTGATCCGACCCGACGGCAAAATTGACGGAGCCCGGCACGGCAAACACCCGCGTCTGGTTCTGCAGGGCCGCACGTGGTCGTATCTGGTCTGGCAGACGCCAGGCCAGAATCCGCTTTACATCACACAGAACGACGTACGCGCAATCCAACTCGCCAAGGCCGCGCTGTATGCCAGTACCATGCTGCTGATGCAGCAACTGGACATACAGCGGGTCGACCAGATCCGGCTGGCTGGCGCATTTGGCAGTTATATCGATGTGTACTACGCCATGGTGCTGGGTCTGATCCCGGACTGCGCGCTGGCCAAAGTCAGCGCGGCAGGCAATGCCGCCGGCAGCGGTGCGCGCATTGCCCTGCTGGACCGCCATGCGCGCAGCACAATAGAACAGCTGGTGCAGCGCATTGAAAAAATCGAAACTGCACTCGCCACCGATTTTCAGGAGCACTTTGTTGCGGCCATGCCGTTCCCGCACGCGTCACACACCTTTCCATCCCTGTCCCCCCTTCATCCAAACGAGGAGCCGCTATGAATCAGGCAGCAACGTCAAATCGCCGTGGTCGCACCCAGTCCGCCCCTGCCGCACGCGTCGTGCGACCGGGCATGAGCAGCGGCAAATACCGACCGCTTTCAGAACAGGATATGAAACAGATTCACGACACGGCTCTGGACGTGCTGGAAAACATCGGCATGGGTGATTCGAATCATGAAAAGCTGCTGCATTATGCCCTGCCAAAAGGTTGCATTTACGAAAACGGGCGGCTCAAATTTCCACGTGCCCTGGTCGAAGACATGATCGCCGTCAACGGCACTTCCGTGATCGCCTACGGAATCGATCCGAAATATGATCTGGAGATCAAGCCGAACCGGTTGCATTTCGGCACGTCCGGTGAAGCTGTCTCGATTCTCGATTACCACACCCAGAAGCTGCGACCCTCGACACTGGTGGATCTGTACGATGCAGCACGTCTGGTGGATCAGCTGGAACACATCCATCTATTCGGCCAACCGTTCATCGCCACCGAACACAGCGACAACGTTTTTACCCACGACATGAATACTGCCTATGCCGCACTGGCCGGTACGCGCAAAAGCATTTCGCTGGGCGTATCGAATGTCGACAACATCGCTCCCCTGATCCAGTTGTTCGACACCTTTGTGAGTGAAGAGGGCGGGTTTTTGAAGCGACCCTTCTGCGTCTTTGGCGGCTGTCCGGTGATTTCACCTTTGCGCTGGGGTCACGACAATCTGGATGTGATGATCCGCATGGCCGAACTCGGTCTGCCGGCCGATGTGGCAATTGCCGCCCAGGCCGGCGCCACGGCACCGGCGGCACTGGCCGGCGCACTGGTACAAACCTTTGCCGAGACCATGGCTTGCCTGGTGCTGGTCAACATGATCAAACCAGGCAGCGTGATCCACTTCGGCATGTGGCCGTTCATTTCCGATCTGCGCACGGGCTCGTTTTCCGGCGGCAGTGGCGAGGAAGCCTTGATTACCGCCTGCACGGTCCAGATGTGCAATTACTATGGCTTGATTTCGTCGGTGCCGTCCGGCATGACCGATGCCAAAACGGTCGATGCCCAATATGGTTACGAAAAAGCGCTGACCACGCTGGCCGCATCGCTGGCCGGCGCCAGCTGGGTTTCACCCTACCCGGGTATCGTCGGCAGTCTGCTCGGCCAGTCCTTTGAAGGCATGGTGGTGGACAACGACATGCTGGGCAATGTTCTGCGCATGGTGCGCGGCGTGGAAGTCAATGATGCCACGCTGTCATATCAGGTGATCAACGACACGGTGTTTGGTGCCGGTCATTTCCTGGGCAACCCGCAAACATTAGCGTTGATGAAAACCGAATACATCTATCCGCAAGTTGCCGACCGGCGTACCGCCGGCGCTTGGGAAGAAGGCGGTCAGGAAACGGTGTACCAGCTGGCCCGGCCACGGGTGCAGCACATGCTTTCCAGTCATTATCCGTTGTACATCGATCCACAGACCGATGCACGCTTGCGCGATAGCTTTCCGATCACTTTGGCACCGGAAGATATGCGCGCCGGAAATGGACGCTGGTAAGACGCGATAGCGTTGCACGATGCCAGAACGGGCCGGGAACATCGCAAGGGATTGAGCCATATCAACAGGCTGGAAACTGCCGGGACTACCATGGCGGCTTATCGTCGTTCGGCCGCCAGTGGTCTGTCGACTGTCCATCATCATCCACTATCATCATGAATCTTGCAGAATCTCTGTTGCACGCGCTGAAGCAGCATGGCGCCCGCGAAATCTTCGGTATTCCCGGCGATTTCGCCTTAAGTTTTTTTAAACAGATCGAAGAATCCGGCATCCTGCCGCTGTTCACTCTGAGCCATGAGCCAGGGGTCGGCTTTGCTGCCGATGCGTCAGCCCGTCTGCATTCCGGTCTGGGTGTGGCGGCCGTCACGTACGGCGCCGGTGCGCTGAACATGGTCAACGCAGTGGCTTCCTCGTTTGCTGAAAAAGTACCACTCGTGGTGATCTCCGGCGCACCCAGTACCGGTGAATGGAGTACCGGTCTGCTGCTGCATCATCAAACCAAAACGGTCGATTCGCAGATGTCGATATTCAAGGAAATTACCTGCGACCAGGCGGTATTGAACAATGCCGCCACAGCACCGCAAGAAATCGCACGGGTGCTGCGCAGCTGTCTGACCCAATCACGTCCTGTCTACATCGAACTGCCACGCGACATGGTGCTGCAACCCTGTGCACAAGTCGTGCCGCAACAGCCGTCAGCCCCGGACCACGCAGCCATTGCAGCCTGCGTTGAAGAGCTGCTGGGCAAACTGCACAACGCCAGTTCGCCGGTAATGATGGTTGGGGTTGAAATCAAACGCTTTGATATCGAAGACAAGGTTGCACAGCTGGCGCAACTTCTCGACATTCCGGTGGTCACCAGTTTCATGGGGCGCGGCCTGCTGTCGCAATCGAAAGCCAATGTGCTCGGCACTTATCTGGGCATGGCCGGTACCGCAGACATCACCGGACTGGTGGAAAATTCCGATGCTTTGCTGTTGCTGGGCGTGATTATTTCCGACACCAACTTTGGCGTGTCCGAGAAAAAAATCGACATGCGCAAAAGCATACTGGCCTTCGACAGTAACGTTTCGATGGGTTACCACACGTACCGCGACATACCGCTCGAAGCATTGGTCGACGGCATGCTGGCCCGCGCCACTGCCCTGAATAAAAACCAGCTCAGCCAGGCACAACCATATGTGTATCCAGAAGGCTTGCCGACCGATGATCAGCCAATCGCCCCCATCGATATTGCGCGTGCGATTAATGATCTGATTCGCGAACATGGCAGCATGCTGATTGCCAGCGATATCGGCGACTGCCTGTTCACCGCACTCGATATCATTCACACCGACATGGCTGCTCCCGGCTACTATGCCACCATGGGTTACGGGATTCCTGCCGGTTTAGGACTGCAGGCCGGCAGCAGTCAGCGTCCGCTGATTCTGGTCGGCGACGGCGCCTTCCAGATGACTGGCTGGGAGCTGGGCAATTGCCAGCGTTATGGTTGGGATCCGATCGTGATCATGTTCAACAACTGCAGTTGGGAGATGCTGCGCACCTTTCAACCCGAGTCGCAATTCAACAATCTGAGTGACTGGCATTTTGCCGATCTGGCCGGACCGTTGGGTGGTCAGGGCTATCGGGTCCAGACGCGGGCCGAACTGGGCGCGGCCCTGAAACAGGCGTATCAGACGCGCGGCAAATTTCAGCTGATCGAAGCGATGATTCCGCGCGGCGTGTTGTCGGATACCCTGTCGCGCTATGTCAGCAGTATCAAGCGCTTGCATCAGATCAAAGCGGGTTGATTATTCGTCGCTTTCATGAAAGCAGACCTTGTTGCGTCCGGTGGTCTTGCCGCGGTACATGGCCTGATCCGCCTGGTTCAGCAGTTCATCGCGCTCAACAATGCGACCGCGCGCAATGGTGACACCGATACTGGCGCTGCACTGAAAAACCTTCAGGTCTTTCGACTGAACATTGTCCGGCAAGGGAAACGGCTCGGCCAGTTTCAGGCGAATTTTCTGCGCTATCTGCTCGGCATCTTTTCTTGCCTCGATGGGGCTGAGGTTGTTGAACAGGGCCACAAATTCGTCACCGCCAAATCGCGCGACCATATCCATGGCGCGTACGCATTCTTTGATACGCGCGGCCGCTTCCTGCAAAAACAGATCACCGGCGGCATGGCCGCATTGATCGTTCAATGTTTTAAAGTGATCCAGATCGATGTACGCGATGGCAAAATATTTGTTGCTGCGCAGGGTTTCGTCCATCGTGCGGGACAGCTGATCATAAAACAACCGGCGATTGGGCAAATTGGTCAGGGGGTCATACAGCGCCAGTTTGCGTTGTGCCTCTTCGCGGTCCTTTCGTTCGGTATTGTCTTTCACGGTTGCCGCAAAAGTGACGAACTGACCGTCCTCCTCTTTGATATGGAACATACTGACAATGACGGGTAGCGGTTGTCCGGCCTTGTCCTGCAGATTGGCTTCGAATTCATAGTGATTTTCTTTCCAGGCGCGTTCGAACACCTGTTCGATATCACCCTGACTGTAGCCGGGCATGAAGGGATAAGGTGGTGAGGTACCGACCAGTTCCCGGCTGCTCATCCCCGTCATCATGCAAAACGCCGGATTGACTTCCGCGATCAGGCCATACCGATCCAGCGTGATCAGACCATCCTGCATCGAGCTGATCATGGATTTGTTAAAGCTCAACGCGCGGGTCAATTCTTTCTGGGTTTTCTGGCGCTGACTGATTTCAAAACTGAGCTGAAACGACAGTTCGGACAGATCGCCGATCATGCGCAGCAACGCCTCACTCAACAATGACGTGGCATTGCGCAAATTATGGTCGGCGACAATCTTGGCCTGTTCCGGTGACTTGCCGGCCTGCACTTCAAGGCAGACTGCAGCCAGATATTTGTCCGACTCCAAGATATGAAATACCAGCCAGTTAATCAGAAACGCGATGATTTTTGTATGCGTCCCATGCGTCCCGTTCTTTGACGCTGCTTTTTCGTCAAAGCGGGTCTGATCCACAAAGGTCAGAAAATTTTCGTGATTGACGTGATGGCTGGTTTCCAGTTCATCATTGGGCAGGTACAAATGCCAGATCGCCTCTTCCGCTTTAAAGTGAAAACGGGCATAGTCTTTCAATTCATCCAGAATGATTTCACACTGCAGTGGCCCACTGCCGCCGGCAATACTGCCGGCGAGTTTATTGATCAACAACACCAGCTTCTGATGTTGCTCATCGATGCTTGGAATTCCAACCTGGAAATTGACATTCCAGGGGAATATATCGAATTGGGTATGCATACGTGTTCAGTCTCGGACGACCAGCCGCAGCGCCGCTGACCAATGACTGCCCCTGCTTTGCATTCTAGCCAGCCGTCTCAGGCAGGGTGGAAAATAGTCGCATTGTTTGAGTCAGATCAAATGACACAAATGCAAACTCGATTGAACCTCAGATATTTGGATTTATAGCAACAGCTGCTATGATGCTGGACAGGATTGATCCGGTCGGCTAATGATAAGAAAAGTCTATGAAAAAAAATCAACAGAAACAAGGCATATCCCGTCGTGATGTTTTGCAAAGCATGGCACTTGCCGTATCGGTTCCCGGCCTGCTGACATCCACATCCGCGATGGCAGCATCAGAGCCGTCCGCCAATGCCAAACCAGGATCACAATCTGCGTCAGGGCTTGCGGAAAGTGCCGGTGCAGAACTGCAAAACACGCCCGGCTATTACCCTCCGATTAAAACCGGGCTGCGCGGCACCCACCCAGGTGCTTTTGAAGCAGCGCATCTCTTG
>Ga0209067_10001383_pt1 | contig 15004 bp, 7 predicted proteins | sample ColStrG_CSR_2013_FD_187199 | JGI IMG/M metagenome (GOLD analysis project Ga0209067, IMG submission 187199) | Freshwater sediment microbial communities in response to fracking from Pennsylvania, USA - Cold Stream Run_MetaG_CSR_2013 (SPAdes)... | ecosystem: Environmental > Aquatic > Freshwater >...
TCTTATTAAGAGCCCTCAGCCGGTGAACTCAGACAGAGTCAGCGGCGAACATCGTGAACCAGAATACCGTTCCGACACCCACTTCGCTGTCAAAACCGATTTTACCGCCCATTTTTTCCACCAGACTTTGGGTAATGTTCAATCCCAAACCAGTGCCACCCTGACGGCGCGTATCGCCATCATCGGCCTGCGCAAATTTTTTGAAGATTCTGTCCCGGAACCCTTCCGGAATGCCACTGCCATGATCGATTACCTCAACCCGGAACGCCGCGCCCTGTTCGCGTATCCGGATTTCCACCGCTGCGCCGGGGCTGGAAAATTTCGCTGCATTCGATAACAGATTGGCAAACACCTGCAACAAGCGGTTGCTGTCACCGATTACCCAGGCCGTGTCCGGATGCTCGGCCAGCCGGAGCTGCACCTGCAGCCGCTGCGCATACGGCAGATTTGCCTCGATCGAGCTTCTGGCCAGCGCGACCAGGTCGACCCGCTCCTGAACCAGCACCATTTTCCCGGATGCCAGCTTTTCCATGTCCAGCAAATCGTTGACCAGCACGCCAAGGCGTTTGGAGTTTTTGAATGCAATCTGCACCAGCGTCGTGGCGTTGGCCGGCAGCTCGCCAATGGCACCACTGTTGAGCAACCCGAGCGAACCGTGAATCGAGGTCAGGGGCGTTCTCAGTTCGTGACTGACCATGGAAATAAAATCCGATTTAATCCGGTCGGATTCACGCTGACGGGTCAGGTCCAGAACGAAGCCGACCCATTCAGTCTGAGACCCTTCCAATTTCGCCAACCCGACCATGACCGGAATCTGCGCAGCTTCTTCGTTGATCAGCTCAACCTCAAAGGAAGAGGACTGCCCCGATTTTTCCAACTGCGCCAGCGCTTCCTGATACGGCTGGTGATATTCAGGGGCAGTCAGTTTCAGCCAGTTCAGGCCATGCAACGCCATCTGCGCGCGCTCGACGCCCAGCAGATTGAGCAGGACCTCGTTGGCTTCCAAAATCTGTCCCGAAAAATCGCCCTGCATAATGCCGATCAGGTTGGAATTGACCAGCCGGCGCAAACGCGATTCACTCACCTGCAGGGCTTCGAGCATGCGCGACTTTTCCAGACTGGCCTGTTCGGCCAGATCGCGCGCGTTCATCAGGTCGGTTTCAAAATTTTTCATGACCGTAATGTCGCGCACACTGAACACCCGTCCGATCAGCGTGTCGCGCAAAAATTCCGGCTTCGACACACAAATAAAATACCGGCCATCTTTCAGCGCCAGCAGGTCTTCCGTGTCCAGATGCGGCTCGCTTTGCCCGCGCGCAAAACTGGCACGCAGGGCGCTGGGATCGGTGACGCTGGCCAGAATATGGTCCCACATGGCATCCTCGTTGCGTTCTACCAGCAGTTGCTCCGGCAGCTTCCACATCAGGGAAAAGCGCCGGTTCAGATTCACGACGTGGCCCGACAGGTTGACTGCCAAAATGCCCTCGGCAGTTGATTCCAGAGAACTCTGCAACTGCGCCACCAGATGCATCTGTTGCTGCTCCAGTTCCTTTTGACGCGTCAGATCCTGTGCGTAAATAATCCAGTGACGAGTATCGCCTTCGACATAGCCTGAGACCCGCTTCTCAATCTGAAATGCGCTGCCGTCACTTTTCATCCATTCCGTTTCAGCGATGCGCACGCCTTCAAATTCCGGATCGGCGGCCAGCTCGTCCCAGAAGAACACATCAAGGAGCGAACATTCCACGCTCGACAGTTCCCGGCCGATCAGTTCGTTTTGCCGATAACCCAGCATCTGGCAGGCGTTCAGATTTATGTCCAGCAACAACATGGTGTCAGCCTGTACCACCAGGATGGCTTCACGGCTGTGATCGATCATGCTGCGCAGCAGTCCGGCGTTGAGGCGGGAAGAAGCTGCCGATTGCGAAAGGACGTTTTTTTCCATGTGCTATCCTCGTCCGCCCGGCGCGGCAGTGCTATCTTTCTTCGACTTCGAATCCACATAATAGTTAACGCGTTTGCGCGGATTCAGGTAATCATAAATCGGTCTGGGCAGCAGGCCGGGACGTATGCTGGCATTGATGGCCAGTTCCTTGCTCTCGGCCGACAGGTCAATAATGATGGCATCTTCCTTGGGTATTTCATCGTCATACACCATGATCCGCGGACGCAGCGGCAAGCCCACATTCACGTTCATCACCAGCCCCACTGCATCGTTGGACAGCTTGACCAGCGTACCGGGCGGATAGACACCCAGGCTTTTCACCAGCGTGGCCATGGCTTTCGGATCAAACTGGGCGCGCCGGTGCGCATACATCAGCGACAGCGCTTCGTGCGGGGTCATCGACTGATTCATGTCAATGTGATTGCACAGATTGTCGTAGACGTTGGCAATGGTCACGATACGGGTCGGCATGCGGATCGCATCCCCTTTCAGCTTTTTGGGGAAACCACTGCCATCCAGATATTCATGGTGACTGGCAATCACGTCCAGCGTAATTTTGTCCATACCGGCCTTGGTGCCGACGTCGACGCCATATTGTCCATGCAGTTCATAAAAATTTTGTTCCGCCTTGGTCAGCGGCGTGGTCTTTTTATTGATCTGGTCGGGCACGTTGACTTTGCCCAAATCATGAAACAGCGCCGCATGGCCGATTATTTTGATCTGTTCCTCGGAACATTTCATCTCAAAAGCCAGCATCATGGCCAGCACCGACACATTGAGCGAGTGGAAATACAGGTCTTCGCTGCCATCCTTTTGCTGAATCAGGTGCATGACGGCGTCGTTTCCGTTCAAAAACACGTCGGCAATACTGTCAATTAATTTTGCCGCTTCCTGCAGGGTTTCCTTAGGTTTGGAAAAGATCATTTTGTCGATATTTCTGACGACCTTGGCCGCCTCCACAAACTTGGCTTCACAGCGTTCAATTTCCTCGCGCTGCTTTTGCAGTTTTTCAAAGCGGGCTTTTTTGGCTTCAATAATATTTTCAAACAGCTGACCGTTTGGTTGCGCCGGTTCCGACTCCGGATCTTCCTTTGTATCGACCGCTGTCTCACCGGAAGGCGAGCCCTCCACCCGCAACGCTGCCAGATCGGTCTTTTCAGGCACGTAGCGGATGTGTTTCAGCTTTAACGCTTTTAATTCCCGGATCTGGCTTTCATTGGTGATTTTGAACGAACTCATCGGAAACGAATGCTGAAACCAGCTCAGATCGAGCTTGATAAACATGCCGATCCGGACCTGATCGATGGCGATAAGTTTAGTGTTGTCTGCCATGGTTCGGCGTTAAATAAATTTTAACTGTTGCATAGATGGTTTTGATCATTTGGCCATAAGTTGACATTCGAACCGGCACAGTTTCTGCAGAATGCACTACTTCACCTTATCGTTGTAGTCGATTTCTCAATCTTTTTCCAATTTAATCTGGTGGTCAGGTCTCGGCGAACCGGCTGCGCGGCCATACGAACCATGGATTCCCGCCTGCGCGGGAATGACGGTGGTGAAGGAGTCTTGGGAATGCCGGTTTGGGTCTGGAACCTGACCGGCGAGGTGCATCCATAACCTTGCCAGATGAAGGGGATTACGGCCTGTCTGCCTTTTGGGTCGGTGCCTGCAACGCAGCGGCCTTGGCATTGGCCATTTCTGCGTCCTTGGTCCGACCGAGTTCAGTGTAAGAACGCGCCAGCAGCAGCCAGCCATCGCGATTATCCGGATTTTTTTCCAGCTTGGCTTCCAGGTGCTTGACTGCCGTACCCAAATCACCGGCTGCATTTTGCGCAGGTGCAGTCGCGGACGGGGCAAACGAAGGCGCAACGGCAGTCTCTGCAACCGCGTGTGGTCCAACAGGTGTATCTGCCGGCAGATCTTTCGTTTTGCCGGTCCAGGCGGAGTAGCCCAGTACCAGCACACTGATGACGGCAAGTACCGGGAAAATCACGCGTAACCCGGTATTGCCGGCAGCAGGCTGTTGAAGAATGGCGAGATGCACGACCGCCTGCGCGCGCTCAAATTCTTCCTGACCGATTTTTCCTTCCGCCCGTGCCTGCAGCAAAGTGCGCATTTCAGTCAGTGGGTCGGTCGCAGCCGGCTTCTTGCCAAACGAAACAGCGCCGCTCAACCAGAGCATCGCGATGACAAAACAACCCAGAATGATGATGAATAATATTGGCAAAATGACCGCTCCATGTAAATTGAATCAGAAAAAGATACTAATGCGGGATACTAATGCGGGATACTAATGCGGATCAACCCGCAGGCCAAGATCCACAGCACAGCGAATTTTTAATCATTTCCAGGCCCTGCCATCCACCTTGATTGTTTTCCAGTCGGTCATCGTATGGCAGCGTTCACACCGGCTACCGTATTTTCCGTTATGTTCGTCGTCCTTTCTATGGCAGCCGACACAGGCAAAATCCACCTCAATTTTTTTGTCCACCGGTTTTTGGTGGCAGTCGTAACACTTGAGGTCCCTGTGCTTGCCTTCCAGTTTGAATTTTGTCTTGTCATGATCAAAATCCCACGCTTTCCAGTCACGCGTGTTATGACACGCTTCACAGTTCAACCCCAGGCGGCGCTTGTGGATCTGTTGATCCTGCTTCTCATGACATGAAAAACAGTCCGACTTGGCGTTTTTGAAATTCGCCGTGGCGTGGCATTGCTTGCACTCGGTCTGTACATGCTTCCCGGTCAGAGGGAAGCTGGACAAACTATGGTCAAATTTTGCCTTGTTCCATGACTGCTCGTTGTGACAGGATTCGCACTTTTTGCCCTCCTGTCCATTGTGTTTGTCGTCCTTCTCGTGACATGCGTAGCAGTTTGACTGCAACTTGTCCTTGTACAGATCCGCCTTGTGACAACTGGTGCACTTCAACGGCGGACGATGCTTGCCGAGCAAAGGGTATTTGGTCAGCCTGTCGTGATCGAACAGGATTTCCTTCCAGCTTCGTTCGGTGTGACAGGTTTCGCACTTCGGCCCGAAACTGCCTTTGTGCTGGTCGTCCCGGCTATGGCAGGCGTTACAGGTCGTTTCCAGCTTGTCCTTGTACAGATCGCCCTTGTGACAACTGGTACACTTGGCCGGAGCAAGATGTTTGCCAAGCAGCGGGAACTTGGTCAACTTGTTATGGTCGAACTGGATGTCCTTCCAGGACTTTTCAATGTGGCACGATTCGCATTTTGGTCCGAATGTTCCCTTGTGCGTGTCGTCTTTGGTATGGCATGACTCGCACGTCGTTTTCAGTTTTTCCTTGAGTGGATCGCCTTTGTGACATCCGCTGCACTTCACCTCGCGATGCTTCCAAAGCAGGCGGAATCTGGTTTTCATATCGTGATCGAACTGGGTTTCCTTCCAGCCTTTTTCGATATGGCAGGATTCGCATTTCGGCCCGAAATTGCCTTTGTGCTTGTCATCCTTTTTGTGACAGGCATTGCACTCCTTGGGCGTGCCCTTGTATTTACTGCCGACATGACAACTGTCGCATTTCGCGTCGACATGCTTGCCAATCAATTTGTAATCGGTCTTATCGTGATCGAAATTCGTGGTTTTCCAGCTTTTCTCCACGTGACATTTCGCGCAATCGGTTCCCAGATTTCCCTTATGCTTGTCATCTTTCTGGTGACAGCCATTACAGGTGAGCGGCGCCTCGCGGTATTTTTTTCCGGTAACGTGGCAACTCTTGCACTTGACCTTGTCATCCAGATGCCTGTCACGCAGCACAAAATCTGTCTGGTTATGGTCAAACTTCTTCGTATCCAGCACCGAAATGAGTGCTTCCCGACCGGCATGCTCGGTGTGGCATGCCCGACATTCCTTCTCTGACTTGATGTGTCCGTGGTAACCACGCTTTTGATTAAAATCTTTGGCGATATCCTTGTGACAATCCAGGCATAGTCCGGTTTGCGCAGCCTTGTCGAACTGCTTGTGACATTTGGTACAGTCATTATTGAGCTTGATATGACCTTGAATCAGATCGCCGGGCGACAATACGTCCCGCATCGGATCGGCATGGGCTGGCCCAACGCAAAAGAGGTATAGAAGGCAAAGGAGACACAGGAGGCACAGGCGCACCGCTACAACAAGCATCCTTGAAAACGGTGTTGTCACGACTGGAAGGTCAAGAAGGCGCATGATCAGTATTTGTGAACCGCGTAAACATGGTAAAACCCGGTGGCTATCATCATGTAGACCAACGGGATATGGAAAACATGCCAAAGGGAAAAGAGTCGTTCATAGGTTTGAAACTGCACCGTGTCGCGCAGCATCTTGATGTAGTTGCGTATATTGGCGGCGTATTCCCGATACAGCCTGCGCGTGATACTTTTGTTTTTGCCGTTTTTAATTGGCGCCTGCGCCTGCATGGCCTGACGCAGGTCTTTGATCAGCGATCTCGACAAAGCCGCGGCTTCAAATTCAATCAACACGAAATTGACAAATCCCCCTTTTCTTTCCTTATCTTCGGCACGCTTTCGAAATTGCTCAAGGCTGCGTCCTATATCGGGCGCAAAGCTCGAAATGGCATTCATGAAATTATCGGATTTTTCCATATCTGCATGCATTCCTCGCAGCGACTCTTCCCGTCCATACAGCCCTTTATGAATTTTGGTATAAAAGAAGCGCCCGAAAATTCCACTGCCCGATACCAGCATCATGCAGACCAGCGCCACACCGGCGTTAAACGAACGGATAACAAAAGTCGAATGAAATATCACCAGTGCCGGCCCCAAAATGCCCAGGACCATGTGCCATCGGAACCACGTTGGCAACACCCCCCAGGAATCAATGAACCTGAAACGTTTGCGTAACGAGTAAAGCAGCAGCACCAGCATCATTACCCCCCCGACCAGTCCGAGGTAATAGCCCACGTTATCGCCTGCCTTGAACAGGCGTACTCCCGGCATACCGAGAAATCCCGGTGGATGCGCCAGAACGAAGCCAGCGGCCAAGAGCAGGGTTACTACCCCGATAAACCATTTCCAGACTGGTCCCTCCGAACGACGGGAGTTGTTTCTTCGTTCCTTGGCAGGTTTCAGTGTTTGTGATTCCATTTGTTTCCAGACGTGTTTATGCAGGAGCGACCGGCCTGCGCGGGCAACAATTTGGCCGGGTACAGTTTCATAATTTAACGGACAACCGATTACTTCGTACCATACTTGGTTTCCACCATTATTCCGATTTCCTTAAGGAATGGCGTGGGCAATATTCCGCCGGCACAGACGATCACTGCATCGTTTGGCATGATGACCACTTCCCCATTCTGTTCCACATGAACCTGGTCCGGTTCGATCAGTGTTACGTTGGACTTAAGCATGACTCTGATACGACCGCGCGCTGTAGCCGCTTTCAATTTTTCATTGTTTTTGGGCTTACCCCGCCCCAACGCTTCGCTGCGATAGGACAGGGTAACGGTCGTGCCCGGTTCTTCAGCGATGCTGATGGCAGCCTCCAGGGCGCTGTCGCCGCCGCCCACCACCAGGACATGCATGCCCCGGTATTGTTCCGGATCGATCAGACTGTAGACCACTTTTGACAACTCTTCACCGGCCACGCCGAGTTTGCGCGGGGTGCCGCGACGACCTATCGAAAGCAATACCGAACGGGTTTCATACGTCTGCCTGCTGGTTTTGACCAGGAACCCTTTGTCGGTTTTGGTAATGCTCTCCATCCGTTCATTCAGGTTAATTTTCAGTCCGGTTTTTTCTACCACGCCATTAAAGAATTCAAGCAGCTTTTCCTTGCTGATTTCACCCATTTTGACTTCGCCGATAATCGGAAAATTCACTTTTGAGGTCATGGTGATCTTGTTGCGCGGGTAGTGAAAAATGGTGCCGCCCAGAGATACTTCCTGCTCAAGAGTGACAAAGCGCAGTTTGTTTTCTATCGCGCCCAGCGAGGCGGAAAGGCCGGCCGGGCCGGCGCCGACAATCACGACATCGAGTGCATTAGCGCTGCCCTTAAGCTTGGCAATCGATGTCACGGCCTGACTGCCCTGGGCAGCTGACTTGCCGATCAGTCCCATTCCGCCCAGTTCACCGGCGATGAATATGCCCGGCACGTTGGTTTCAAAGGTTTGGCTGACTTCAGGAATATCCATGCCGCGCTTTTCTGTCCCGAATACAAGGTCAATGGCGTGATGTGGACAGGCCGGCAGGCAGGCGCCGTGACCGATGCAATGGGTCGGATTGATCAGCACAGCTTTGCCGCGAATGAAACCAATCGCGTTTTCCGGGCAGGCCTTGATACAGGTTCCGGCCCCCATGCACAGGTTGGGGTCGATGATCGGGTGCAGTGACGGCGGTTCGGTCAGCCCACTGACCTGATTTTCCTCGTACGTCTGCAAAGAGGTTTTTTCCTTCTCTTTGCGCCGCATCAAATACGTAATCATAATTGCCAACAGGGGCAATAGATAAATTACGGCACTTTCGATATAAGAATCCGACATGAATTTTCGATCATCAATGTAAGCTGGCAAAGCTTGCGAAAAAACCCAAGTTTCCTGACCCACTGGCGAGGAGGCGCTTCAAATTATTGTCTACCCTCAATAAAATTGCAAATCTTATTGAAGCCCTTAAACTTTGCAGGCTGTGCCTCGCTCCAACCTGCAACTTTTCACTTCTGTCCTGCGCGAAACCAGCTACGCAGGAAGTCTCTTTAATCAAAAATTCCAAAATCCACCAAACGAAAAATAGTTACGGGTTGTTTTTGTGGATTGACTGTTTGTGGGGGTGTTGGTGGCCAGATCGACCCCATACTGACAAACAAGACTGACATTATTGATCAATTGGTAATTCAGTCTGAACGCTGGACTGATCGTTTTCACTTTTCCAGTCGGACTTCCGGTGGTCAAGTCGTAGGAAGATTGCAAACTCAACCGAATGGAAGAATCCAGTGCCCATTTTTCAGTCAGGTTTGCGTGATGGGACAATGTCATATTTTCACCGCTCAACATGGCACTGCCTGTGTAGCCCACGCTCAATACCGATATGTCATGATCCACTAAGATGCCGTTACCAATCAACCGCCCATTCATGCCGTAATTGGCGCCCGTTGAGGGCGTGGGTGGGACGTAACCATTCAAAGAACCGGGGACATTCGTGCCACTCTCCGGCAATGCAGCGGATTTTGAATAAAAAACATCTGAACCGGTCTGCCATTTTTCTGTCAACTGGGTATTGACGCTGAGCACAGCAGAATCGACTGTGCCGGTACGCAGCAATGCGAGCGCCTTCAAGTTGTCAATGGTATAGCCATTCTGCAGCAAGACACCGACGGTTGCCTGGCTGCCAATCATTACATTCGAAAGGCTTAACGATGGGGAGCTTCTGTGATCCAGACTAAAACTGTACGTGGTACCAGACTCGCCAAATGCAGATCCTTGCAGCGAGGCCCAATTTAACGCATGGAAAAAAATATCATAATCCAGATTGGCAAATATATTTTTATTCTCATCGAAGTAGCGCAGGTCTCCCCCGACCGATCTGCGGTCAGTAAGGCTATTGGTCACCTGATCGACAACATACATGTCGCCCCCCCAGTTCCTGTTATTTTTGAGCGCAACAGCTGCCGAATAAAACACGGGCTTCGAACCAGTGAGGTAATCGGTAAGCTGACCGGTTGCTGCCGTTACCTGCCAGTCTGAGGTAATGCCATAACCAGCCAAAATACCGTCAAATCGACCCATAATGCCGCCCCCCTCGGGAGATTGACGGCCAATGCGGGTGGACAAATTTGTCTCCCTGTCGTTCAGTTCATAGTAGGCCGCCCCCAATATATTCGGGCCGATCGGGCTGGCCATCGCCGGCAAGAAGTTCTTGTTGTAGGTATCCTGAAAAAACACGCGATTGTCATACCGTTCGTCGCGTACCCGCAAGGAAGCAGTGACGTTGGTTATCAACATATCCTGATCGGTGAGATTGCCAATTGCAAGGCCGCTGACCACGGTCTGACTCATACCCCGGTAATAGTTAGAGGAGATACTGCCGTTTGAGACCGTCTGAAAACCCTTCGCGTCGGTAGGGACGAGCTGGCTGACGTCAACAACACGCTCGGGCTGCACTACTGGTCGGACTGCAAGCAACTTGGCCAAACGGTCTTTGACGCGCTCAACGCCTTCGCCGCTGGAATACAAATTCAGGTAGTTCTCATACTCCCGTTGCGCCTTGAACCTCTGGCCAGCCGCTTCTCTGGCGACCCCAATCATTTCCTGCGCATCCTGCGAATATTTATTGGGGGGTAACAGCAATACCTTGTTGAAGTCATCAATTGCGACACCAGGCAGCCCGGCTTGCAACGCATTTCGCCCGTTCGCCATTAATGCTTCGGCCTGACTGTCAGTCTGGCTGTTTTGGTCAGACTGGGGCATCTCCGGGGTAACAGTCTCGGAGGCAACCGAAGGGACTGCCGATACCGCAGCAACAGCTGCCGGCTCTGCGACTGCAACAGGTGCGACGGTCGACACGGCCGGTGCCACCTCAACGACGGTCGACAATGCCGATGCAACCGGAACAACGGCGGACACCGCTGGTACAGCTGGAACAACGGCCGACATCACCGCTGCAGCCGGACTAACCTTGGTCGTTTCTGGAGGCGGTGTCGCCGAAATAACCGGCAAAGTTGCGGGTTTCGGCAATGTCGACAATAACGGAACGACGACTTCGATACTTCGCCCGTCAACTCCGGCTTGCACTGCAGCTTTGAGCGGCACGGAAAAACTCAACAGCATGCCATGTATTACTTCCGGAAACACAACCCTGACCTCAGGAACATTGTCAGTTTTCGGCGCGTTGACCACTTCCTGGTCCAGATCACTTTCATACAGATTGGGTTCAAGCAGTCGTAGCTTGACGCGCAGGTCACGGCCATCGTTCAGTGATATGTTGCTCAGGTAAAGAATTCTTTTTGAAAATTTGACCGTAATCCGGGCGTCATTCTGGCGCGGCACCACATCAATGCGCTCAATAATTTTTGTATGCTCTGCCGGGTCTGAACTTTCAGCCGTAGGCAAAGCCGGCACTGGCGCAACCGCAGCACCTGTGGCAACGTCACCCGGCAGTTTCGCAACTGGGTTCGCTGCGCCGTTTGGGGCGGTTACTTTATCCGATTTAATGGTGATAATTATGCTGCGCCGGTTGTCGCCGAGCCGCACGTTATAGTCAGCGGGTCGGGTAAAATCCACGACCAGCGTCGGATTGGTAGTCATGTCGCGCGCCAGCACGGTAAAGGCCGGGACTAAATCCGAGGATGGGGATTTGCGTGTTTCGTAGTCCTGCAAAGATTGATTGATTGCCGACCTGTCGACGATGACGTTCAATGAAATTTCCAGATGCTGTCCGTGATGGTCCGGGACATGTCGCAAATACTGCACCATATTGTTTAACTTGATGGTGGCAACGACATCGCCGTTGGCATCCTGATCAAACAGGATGTCATCCATCAATTGGGCCGAGGCTGCGCCGATCAGACAGCTCCACAACAGCAGCGCAAAAAAAGCCGCCTTCACAATTTGCGCATACTTATTTATAACCATTATTTTTCATAGACGAGCACGTCCCCGGTTTGCCAGATAATCATCGCGGCCAGTTTAACGCGACATCCTCGAACGCCATTGAATAAAACCAGTGTCATAGCACCTTCGCCACTAGTTGCTCCATGTCACATACGAGCTACCGGTATTACCCTTCGGTTTGTGGCAACCGGCACTTGAACAATCCTTGGCGGTAGACGCACCGTTATGGTTCTTCGCCTGGAAACCGGCCGGCTCCATATACGTCCCTGCAGTCAGGTGGCAAGTCACACAGTAAACCGGACCGCCTCCCTGGGCCCCGTTATGGATCGCCGTCGTTGATGTCATCGTCGTCCAGTTTGTGGTTCCGCTGTGGCAGGTATTGCAGGTGGAAGTCGTGGACACGGCGGCACCAATGATCAGCGTCGGGATATGGTTGGCGATGAACGTGGTGGTCTCGGCTCCCGTGGTTCCCTGTGAGGTATAGGAACCGTTGTGGCAGGTAGCACAGGCAATTCCACCAACCGCCGAGTGAATCTTGGTGCTGTCATAGGTCAGGAAGCTCAGGCTGGTGTAGGAAGTCGTGTGACATACATCACACTCGATTCCGGGTACCGGAATATGTGGAGGATTGGTGTAGATCTTTCCGGCTCCGCCGGCGACGTGACACCCTGAATTCAGACATTGGCCCGGCGCAGATGGGGCGGTATGGCCCCCTGTGGCACCCAGAAAGGTTGTGTAGGTCGAGGTATTGCTTGGCGTGTGGCAGTTTGAACAATCCGCCGTTCCAATCGCAATGTGGGAGGGGAATGAGGCCGTTCCCTTCGCAATGGTATTGTTGTGACAGGGCGCGCAACCGGTCAGAATGTTGGTGTGCATTGGCAGCCCCGAGCCAACCAGCAGCGTGAAGCCGCCTAAACTGTAGTTGCCGGTAGTCGATGCCGTATGACAGACCCCGCAATCTTCGACGGGGTAATACGAACTGGGAATATGGGCGCTGTCGATTTTCTTTACACCGGTGTAGCTCGCCGAAAGACCATGACAGGTTGCGCACAACGGCGTCGCGCCAAGTACTGCCGTGTGACCCGTCAAGCCCATTGTCCAGGCCGATGAGAAGTTGCCGACAGCGGTGGCGCTGCTCGAGTGGCAGGTTTCGCAGGCAGTGGCGCCGACCGGCACATGAATGGTGGTGGATAGCGTTACCAGCGGCGTCCCACCATTGTTGGTAAAGCTCTTGCCGGCCCCATGACAGGTGGCACAACCAGAAGTAATGCCAACGTGGCTCATTGTCCAGGTTGTAAAGCCGCCGGGCGCAGTCTGGCTGGTATGACAGGTATTGCACGCCGCCGCAGTCGGAATATGGCTGGTGGGTTTGGTCACCACCGGTGTGCCACCAAAAATCCCCACGTAGCTCAGGCCGGCATTATGGCAGGTTGCACAGGCCGTACCGGTCGTTGCAGTATGGGTTGGTGTGGCGGCCGCCGCCGCGCTGCCCAGAACAAAAGTGGTATAGCTGTGGCACGCGCTGCAATCCAGCGCCCCGATCGGGATATGGTTTGCGATCATGTTCTTGCCACCTCCGGTCCCAACGGTTCCCGGCGTACCACCGCCATGACAGACCAGACAGGTCGCCCCCAGCGACGGAACCGGGTTGCTCAGGTGGGTGCCGATGGCGTTCAGGAAGTTGGCGTAACCGCCGGTATTGGTCGCAGTATGGCAGGTATCGCACGCTGCCGAGGTGGGGATATGGCTGATGATGGAATTCTGTTTGACCACACCGGTGTAGGGTGTGCTGTCCGCATGGCAGGTGGCGCATGGCGTGGCACTGACCAGTGCGTGACCTGTCGTCCCCATCACCCAGCCGCTGTTAAAACCGCCTGTGCCGGTGCCGGTCGGTGAATGACACAGTTCGCAGGCAGTTGTTCCGACTGGCACATGAATGGTGGTGGATAACGTTACCAGCGGCGTGCCACCATTGTTGGTAAAGCTCTTGCCGGCCCCATGGCAGGTGGCACAACCAGAAGTAATGCCAACGTGGCTCATTGTCCAGGTTGTAAAGCCGCCGGGCGCCGTCAGGCTGGTGTGACAGGTATTGCACGCCGCAGTGGTCGGAATATGGCTGACGGGTTTCGTCACCACCGGCTTGCCACCCGAAATCCCTACGTAACCCAGTCCCGCATTGTGACAGGTTGAACAGGCCGTGCCTGTAACGGCAGTATGGGTCGGCGTCGCGGCTGCCGCCGCGCTGCCCAGAACAAAAGTGGTATAGCTGTGGCATGCGCTGCAATCCAGCGCCCCGATCGGGAGGTGGTTCGCGATCATGTTCTTGCCGCCTCCGGTCCCAACAGTTCCCGGTGTTCCACCGCCATGACAGACCAGACAGGTTGCTCCCAACGACGGAACCGGGTTGCTGGTATGCGCGCCCATCGCGCCCATGAACGTGGTGTAACCCTTGGTATTGGTCGAGGTATGGCAGCTGTCACAGGCAGCCGTGGTGGGAAGATGGGGAATGATGGAATTCTGTTTGACCACACCGGTATACGGCGCGCTGTCGGCATGGCAGGTTGCACAGGGCGTGCCACTGACCAGCGCGTGGCCCGCGGCACCCATGACCCATCCGCTGTTGAAACCGCCGGTATTAGTGGCGGTCGGCGAGTGGCACAGTTCGCAGGCCACATTTCCGACCGGCACATGGATGCTGGTGGATAACATCACCAACTGCGTGGGGCCATTGTTTGCGAAACTCAGGCCGGCCGCATGGCACGTAGCGCAACCTGAAGTTATACCTGCGTGGCTCATTGTCCAGAGTGTAAAGCCACCAACGCTGGTATGAGTCGGTGAGTGACAGGTTTCGCAGGCTGCGTTAGTCGGAATATGGGTTGTGGGCTTGCCCATGACGCCGGGCAGTGAACCGCTGTGACACGATACGCAGTTTGTCGTTATTCCGGCATGGTCGAACGTCGCCCCCAGAAAACTGGTCGGCATTGGCCAACCGGGGGTAACGGCCGGTGTATGGCAGGTCTCGCACGGTGCGCTGGTCACAATATGCGCTGCGGGCTTGCCGGGCGCAGTCAGGCCATTGTGGCAACTCGCGCAGTTTGTTGTTGCATTGCTATGATTAAATGCCGCGTGCGTGAACGTGTAGGTGTTTTTGTGGCAGGTATCGCACGAGGCAGTTGTGTTTTTGTGCAGAAAGTCCGCTGGCGAGCTCTTTATTGAGGCGCTGTAGCGTCCGCTGTGGCAGACCGCGCAGGGCTCGGTCATGCCCGTATGGTCCATCACATAGGTTTTGAAACTGGCCTGATCGACGTGGCAGACATCGCAGGCTCGGTTCGTCAGAATATGGGTCAGTGGTTTAGGGAGGGCTGTTACCTGCCGGCCGGCGCTGTGGCATCCGGCGCAGTCTTTGGGCGTGCCCTTGAAAGTTCCACCAATATGACAGGATTCGCAACTGACAGACAGATGCGCCCCCTTCAGCTCAAAGTCGGTCCGCGAATGATTAAAG
>Ga0209067_10001385_pt1 | contig 15000 bp, 10 predicted proteins | sample ColStrG_CSR_2013_FD_187199 | JGI IMG/M metagenome (GOLD analysis project Ga0209067, IMG submission 187199) | Freshwater sediment microbial communities in response to fracking from Pennsylvania, USA - Cold Stream Run_MetaG_CSR_2013 (SPAdes)... | ecosystem: Environmental > Aquatic > Freshwater >...
GTAGTAAACGTTTTGGATGAAATGACAAACAGGGTCGTTGCCGGATCGACCTGCTGCAAGACAGCGTCCAGATCATGACCATCCACGTTCGACACAAAATGACCGCGAATGCCAGGATGGGCAAAGCAGCGCAACGCCTGACTGACCATTTTCGGTCCCAGGTCCGAGCCACCGATGCCGATATTCACCACATCCGTCAAACCTTTCCCGCTCGCTCCACGCCATTCGCCGTTATGGACCGCTGCGACGAATTTTTCCATGCGATCAAGCACCGCGTAGATTTCGGCATTGATATCCACGCCATCCACAATTTTGGGTTGGTTGCGCGGTGCGCGCAGTGCGGTATGCAGAACAGCGCGCTTTTCAGTGCTGTTGATTTTTTCTCCGGACAGCATCGCATCGCGCTGCGCTTCGACCTGACACTGACGCGCCATGTTGCACAATAATTCAAGCGTTTTTGGGGTGATCTGATTTTTTGAGTAATCCAGAAACAGTCCGGCGGCGGACAGCGAAAAATGGGGGAAGCGATCTCTGTCCTGTTCAAACAGGCTGCTGATTTTAAGGTCCTGTTCATGCATGTTCTGGAGGTGTTGCTGAAGTTCCGGGAAGGCCGGGCAGGTAGAGAGAGAAGTGAAATTCATCGCCGCACTTTAGAGTTTTAAAATCAGGAATGGCCAGACTATAGCCGAAAAAAAGCCACCAAGTCACTCAACTTTTTGATGAATTTGTAATTACAAAAAACTACAGGTTGGTGATGATGAAATCGAGGGCGATGTCGTGAGCCTGCACTTCCAATTCACACTGACTGATTTTGTAGGCGATGCCAACCGTTTTGGGCTTGGGCTTTTCTGCCAGCGTACGGTCATAAAAACCGCCACCATAGCCGAGCCGGTAACCGTTCGCAGTAAAACCGACGCAGGGAATGAGCAGAACTTCGGGTTTGACCACAGGTGCCGTTTCCATCGGCACCAGCACACCAAAGCGATCCTTCATCAATTCATCACCGGGTGCCCAGGCTGAAAAAGTCAGGCCCTGATTGGGAATCGGCGCCGAGGGCAAAGCGAGTTTGATTCCCAATTCGGTCAGTTGCGGGAACACCTCAGACAGGGAAGGTTCGGCCTGAATCGGGCTGTAGACACCCACGGTCCGAAAGTGATTCGCATTGCACCAGTTGTAGACCTGCAGGGAAATTTCCCGGTCCCACTGTTTTCGGCATTGGGCAGAAATGGCACGCCGCGCGGCAATCAACGCAGCGCGCTGCGTCGACCGGCTGACCTTGCTTTGAGTTTCGTTGATTGTCATCGGCTCGCTTAATTCGTCATTTCGTTAAACAGTTCGTCAAATTAAATTGCAGACCCAATACTAATTTTGCATTTATATAAAAACAAGCTTTTTTTTCAACAGCGCAGCTGCGCCACCTGAAACGTTAACGGAATATTTATTATTCGATTCAATCATGCGCACAAGCTTTGATGGTGCGATGCAACCGGAAATTCCCCGGGAATCACAAACGGAGTGTAGCGAACAATCCGGAATTTGATGCATTTTTTTATCTATTGAACAGGGGTACGTTATTGCGAGATCGTATACCGGCTGCACTGCTTTCAAACTGTGGTATCCGACCAGCCGAACTTGAAAGGAAAGTTATTCAAGCCGTGCGCACTCTGTTATTCTTGGGATTACTTTTGCTTTCAATGCAGCGCATAACATGAACAAATTTTCATACTTCAGGCTCGGTTTGCGGCTCCTGCTGTCTGCCGGGCTTTTTCCTTTGTTGTTTGCCGCGTCAGTGCATGCTGTCAATCTGTTTGAGTTTTCCAATGACGATCAGCGCTTTCTGGCCCTGCGTGAAGCAGCCTCGAAGGAAGACGCCGCCCGGGCCTCCGAACTGGCCGGGCAGTTAATGTCATACCCGTTATCTTCCTACGTTGACTATTACCAGCTGAAAGCCCATCTGCGCAGCGCCAGTGACGGAGAGGTCAACGCTTTTCTGGAACGGCATGCCAACAGCGCCATCGCTGACCGGCTCAGAAACGACTGGCTGCTGGTATTGGGCCGGCAAGGCAGTTGGGCACAGTTTGACGCGCTGTATCCGAAATTTGTCCAGAATGATGATACGCAGGTCAAATGTTATGCGCTGCTTTCACGGTTGATGCAGGGCCAGAACGTTGCCGACGATGCGCGCAGATTGCTGACTTCTTCCCGTGTGTATGGCGAAGGCTGTTATCACTTGTTTGGAATTCTGGTACAAACCGGCCAGTTTTCCTCAACAGATATGTGGAATCAGATCCGCTGGGCTGCTGAAGCCAACAGCAATACCGTAGCTATCCAGCTGGCCCGGCTGGCAAATCTGGACGCGACCGAAAAAGCGCTGGACCGCCCGACTAACAAACTGGCTCAAGACCTGTCCCGACCACTGGCCAAATCAGAACAGGCACATCAGATCGCGCTGATCCAGTTGGGACGACTGGCAAAAATCGATCCGGACAAGGCGGTCGCGTTGCTGACTAAATTTCAGCGCCAGTTGACAGACAATGAGCGTGCCACGGGCTGGTCGCTGATCGCACTGGCAGCCGCCCAGAAACTACTGCCCGAGGCGGCTGATTACTGGAAAAAATCTGCCGATGCGCCGCTGTCTCTGGATGCCTACCAGTGGCGGGTACGCACTGCCCTGCGTGTCACCGACTGGCCCAATGTCCGGGCTGCAATCGAAAGCATGCCAGCCTCACTGCTGTCCGAACCGGCCTGGATCTACTGGCTGGGCAGGGCCTATGTGGCCGAACATAAACCCGATATGGCAGAATCGCTGTTTCAGAGCATCGCCAACCGCCCGCATTTTTACGGTCAGCTGGCGCTCGAGGAATGTGGACTGCGGACCGTTATTCCACCGGCGACGCCGGTCCAGACGCTTGACCTGATCACCCTGTCCGGCAATGCCGGGCTGCAGGACGCGTTACAGTTTTACGCATTGAATCTGCGCTTCGAAGGCACTCGCGAGTGGAACTGGCAGCTGCGTACCATGTCTGAACCACAGTTGCTGGCCGCTGCTGAACTGGCACGTCAGCATGACCTGCTGGATCGCATGGTCAGCACGTCGGATCGCACCCGGTCAATTTTTGATTATTCGCAACGCTTCCCGACACCGCATTCGGATATCATGGCGCAAACCACTGCACCACTTTCACTCGATATGGCCTGGGTGTATGGACTGATCCGGCAGGAGTCACGCTTTATCATGAACGCACGCTCCAGCGCCGGTGCCAACGGTCTGATGCAGGTCATGCCGGGCACGGCCCGTTATGTCGTGAAAAAACTGAAGTGGGAAAGTATTGACCTCAGTCGCATGAATGAGATTGAAACCAATATCCTGCTGGGTGCGAATTATCTGAATATTGTCCTGAACAATCTGAACGGTTCGGAAGTTCTGGCCAGCGCCGGATACAACGCCGGCCCGAACCGTCCGCGCGCCTGGCGCGCCAGTCTGACCAAAATGGTGGAAGGGGCGATTTTTGCCGAAACCATTCCCTATCCGGAGACTCGTGACTATGTTAAAAACGTTTTATCGAATGCCACGTATTACGCGGCACTGTTTACCGGCAAACCCCAATCATTGAAAGAGGGTTTGGGCATGGTTTCGCCGTTTATTGATACGCCTGCCGATCAGGAGCTGTCCAACAGTCTGTCCATCAATATGTCCGGCAATACCGGCAATACCGCCAACCCCAACCTACCATAACGTCATGCAGAATATCGACAATCCGGCCACCCCCGACATGGACACCGAAGTTGCCAGTGTCCTCGAATACGCGCGCCGCGCCGAGCTCATTTTAGTCATCGGAAATAAAAACTATTCGTCCTGGTCGATGCGCGCCTGGGTCACGCTGGTCGCCTTTGATATCCCTTTCAAAGAAATCCGCATCTGTCTGGATCAGCCTGACACCTCGACGCGCATCGCCGAGTATGCGCAGGCCGGACGGGTGCCGATTTTGATTGACGGCGATCTGACCGTTTGGGATTCACTGGCGATCTGCGACTATCTGGCCGAACAGTTTGCCGACAAAAATCTCTGGCCGCACGGAACCGCAGCGCGCGCCACGGCACGCAGCATCTGCGCAGAAATGCACAGCAGTTTTTCTGCGCTGCGTTCTTCCATGTCCATGGATATCCGCGCCAGTCATCCGGGAGCAGGCCGCACCACCCAGACCCAGGCTGACATCGGCCGCATTTCTGAAATCTGGGAAGAATGTCTGTCCAAATATGGCGCACACCATTTCCTGTTCGGCGATTTTTCGATTGCCGATGCCTACTACGCCCCGGTCGTCATGCGTTTTCGCACCTACGGCGTCTACCTCGGACCGGCATTGCAGGCCTATATGGAACGTGTCATTGCCCACCCCGCCGTGGCACGCTGGATGGAGGAAGCCATGGCGGAAACCGAAGTGTTACCTGATCACTGAGCAGCCATGAAAATATATCGGGTTGGCGGCGCGGTGCGCGATGCGCTGCTGGGATTGCCGGTGCAGGATATCGATTACGTCGTGACCGGCGCATCGCCGGAGCAAATGATCGCGGACGGATATACACCAGTCGGAAAAGACTTTCCGGTTTTTCTGCATCCGGAATCCAAGGCTGAATATGCTCTCGCACGCACCGAAAGAAAAAGTGCACCGGGCTATCGGGGCTTCGTATTTCACTGCGCGAGCGATGTCACGCTGGAACAGGATCTGCAACGTCGCGATCTGACCATCAACGCCATGGCGATTGAAGAGAGCGGCGATGATTCCGTCATTATTGATCCCTACGGCGGTCAGCGCGACCTGAGGTCCAAAGTGTTTCGGCATGTGTCCGACGCTTTTGTCGAAGACCCGGTGCGCATTTTGCGCATCGCCCGGTTTGCGGCACGTTTTCATGAATTTTCCATTGCACCGGAAACCATGCTGCTGATGCAGCAGATGGTGCGTCTGGGCGAGGTGGATGCACTGGTACCGGAACGGGTCTGGCAGGAACTTGCGCGCGGCCTCATGGAATCGCACCCGGCGCGCATGCTGCAGGCGCTGCATGAATGCGGCGCTCTGGAGCGCATCATGCCGGAACTGGCTTGGTCGCAAAGAACTGCGCCTGAAAACGCGTTGCAGGTTGTCGACTTTGCGGCTGCGCAGAATTCGAGTCTGGCGGTCCGATGGTCGGCGTTGCTGGCCGAGTCCCTCCCGCGTGAAACGGCACAAATTCTGTGTGAACGGCTCAGAGTACCCAATGAAGTGCGCGAGATTGCGCTGGTCACCTGCGCTGAACAGCAGCATATTTGCGCCGACGCCACCATGACACCCGAGATGCTGGTAATTTTGCTGGAACGATGCGACGCGTTTCGCAGGCCGGCACGCTTCAATGAGATTATTCAGGCGGCGCGCTGTGTCCGTTTGGCGCCGCTTGCGCAGTTCACCCAGAAAAATTTGCTGGAACAGGCGCTTCACGCCGCGCAGTCCATACCTGCCCGTCAGATCGCCCAAAGTGCCGCGCAAAGTAATCCAAATCAGCCGCTGTATATCGCGGAACAGATTTTTGCGGCCCGTGTCGCGGCGGTCGGAACACTCGCGCATTTTCACAATCAATAAAACAACCTTCAATCAACATCAGGGGCCTGCATTTCCCCTGACCATCCACCACTTTTTTCGGCAATAAGTATCCCTACAGCAACAACCCACCCTAGGCACGGATTGAATTGACGGATAATAGAACCCTTTAATTATTTGCAGCAACTTTTACCTCGTCAGACAAACACCTACACGTGGAAAGTTGCTGTTTTTTACCAGCGCGATTCAATTTGAACGTTTCCGTCAATAAAGCTATTTTTTCATTGCGCCAATTTCTGGCGCTGCCATTTCTTGCGCTGTTCCTGTTAATGGGTTCGGTCCTGATCTGGCTATTCTATGAAAACAGCCTGCGCATGGAACGCCAAATGGAACGACAACTGGCCATCGTGCTGAACGGCAGGATTGATCTGTATCTGGAACAGGTTTTCGCAAAACCGGTCAACGCCGCCAACGCCGCCCATCGTTTGTTCCGTCAGGGCTATCTCAATGCACCAGAGCCCCAGGAACGAGCCCGCCAACTGGCGAACGCCATCGCTACCCTCCCGGAAATCACGGCACTGAATTTTGGCTTTGAAGATGGCCGCCATATCGGCGTCAATCGCAGCCCGGACAAGGGCGATATCTATATGTCGGTCATTACGTCCGGGGCGCATCCGTTTCGAGAAGTGTTTCTGTTCAATGCCAATGGTGGCCACGACCAGTTCCTGTTCCGGGATCAAAATCCATTTGTACCAGTCACGCGCCCATGGTATCGCTCCGCGATTGAGAATGACGGTCCGACCTGGTACCCGATATTTCGCAACGCTGCCAGCGATGCCGGCGATACCAACGGATTTATCGGCATGGGTTTCTCCCTGCCCGAATATGACGGTCAGAACCGCCTGATTGGCGTCATCAACAGTGATATTGCCCTGTCCCAGATCAGCAGCTACCTGAAGCTGTTACCACTGGTGAACGGTGGCGTGGTGTTTGTCGCAAACGAGCAGAACCAGATCATCGGCATATCCAATGACATTCCTTTGTTTCACAAGCTCGATGAACGCAACGAGAAGCCCGGCACGAATCAATTAATCCGCGTCGACAACAACGAGTCGCCACTGCTGCGCGCCGCTGCGGAACGGGTACTGAAAAAAGAGCCGGGCTTTGGGTATATCAGTCTGCAGGACAACTCCTATCTGGAAAACGTTCATGAATTCAAAACTGAAACCGGTCTGTTGCTGAAAGTTGTGGTTCTGCTCCCTGAAAATCACTTTTTTCCGATCACCCGCGCAGATTTGAAATCCGTCATTTTGTATGTATTGACAGTCGTCCTGATCGTCATTGGACTGGTTCTGCTGCTGGCTTCCCGTTTGAGCAAACCGATCATGCAGATGACACATTGGGCAGAACAGCTAAGTCAGGGCGATTGGACCTTGCTGGATTCAGGCAATGAGATGGAATTGAAGAATTATCCGGTGAAGGAAATCCGCGGCCTGTCCAATTCATTTTCCACCATGGCAGCCAACCTGCACGATACCGTATCCAATCTGGAAGAACGCGTCGCGGAACGCACAGCCGAACTGGAACAGGTCAACAGTAACCTGTTTGAATTGAGCAATACCGACGGATTGACCGGCATACCGAACCGGCGCAAATTCGATGAAGTTTTGACCAGCGAATGGAACCGGGCAACCCGGACTGGCCAACCACTGGTGGCAGCCATCATCGACGTCGACTGGTTTAAAAAATATAACGATCACTATGGGCATCTGGCCGGTGACGACTGTCTGCGCAAGGTGGCGGGCATACTCAAATCCAAAATCCGGCGCAGCAGTGATCTGGTGGCACGTTATGGCGGCGAGGAATTTGCAATTATTTCACCCGGCATCAACAAGGCCAATGCGATTGAAATGGCCAACATCATCTGCTCAGCCATCGCCGACGCGAATTTGCCGCACGCCATGTCACCTTTCGGCATGATTACCGTCAGCGTCGGCGTGGCGCTGATCATCCCAAGTATTGACAGCACGCCCGCCACGCTGATCAGTGCTGCCGATCAGGCGCTGTACCATGCCAAGGACAGCGGGCGCAATCAGGTGATCTGCGCTGAAATCGAAGCGGCCGGCAAGGAAAAATATGCCGGCTCGGAATTTCATTTTGATCAGATCTGAATCGTCAATTTACAATTGCGTCAACGGCAACGCCGTCGTTTCCTTGATCCGGTTCAGCGCAAAACTCGATTTCACATCCAGCACCGCAGGATGCCGCAACAGCGTTTCCATCATGAACCGGGAAAAATGATCCATGTTTTCCACATGCACGCGCAACAGATAATCCATCTCTCCGGTCATCGCATAGCACGCCACAATTTCGGGCCACTGTTCCACCGCCGCAGCAAAATCGGAGCGCGGTGAGCGTGAACCACCCTTGGCCGGGGTGTCACTGTGTTTTTCCAGCCGCACATTCACGTAGGCCAGCAATCCCAGGCCTATTTTCGCGGGATCCAGCAACGCGACGTACTGACGAATCACACCCAACTCTTCCAGCCTTTTAATGCGGCGCAGGCAAGGCGAAGAAGACAGGTTGACCCGTTCTGCCACTTCCAGATTGCTCAATCGGCCATCCGATTGCAGGATGGCCAGAATTTTTCGGTCAATTTTATCCAAGTTCATAATTGGCACTATCGGCTAATAAAATTTAATTGTACGCATTTAAAATGCTTAAATCACCCTATTTAAACGTAAAATTGGCATTTTATAGCCAAAGCGCGGGACTATACTGGTTGGTTCTAATGGAGGAGACAACAATGGAATTTCAAGGCTGGGATAACCCGATGGGTACCGACGGTTTCGAATTTATCGAATACGCTGCGCCGGATCCAAAAGCACTGGGCGCACTGTTTGAACAGATGGGTTTCATGGCCATCGCCAGACACCGCCAGAAAAATGTCACGTTATACCGTCAGGGCGACATTAACTTCATTATCAATGCCGAACCCGATTCATTTGCCCAGCGTTTTGCGCGCAAACATGGTCCCTCCGTATGCGCCTTTGCGTTTCGCGTCAACGATGCAGCCGCTGCCTACAAGCGGGCTCTGGAATTGGGCGCCTGGGGCTTCGATAACAAAACCGGTCCGATGGAACTCAACGTCCCGGCCATCAAAGGTATCGGCGATTCACTGATCTATTTCGTCGATCGCTGGCGCGGCAAATCCGGCGAACCGGGCGCCATCGGCGACATCAGCATTTATGATGCCGACTTCGTGGCCATACCCGGCACACCGGCCAATCCGGTTGGACACGGACTGACTTACATCGATCATCTGACCCACAATGTGCACCGTGGTCGCATGAAAGAATGGGCCGAATTTTACGAAAATTATTTTAATTTCCGCGAAGTCCGCTATTTTGATATTGAAGGCAAAATGACCGGCCTGAAATCAAAGGCGATGACTTCCCCCTGTGGCAAGATCCGGATTCCGATCAACGAATCCTCCGACGACAAATCCCAGATTGCCGAATATCTGGATCTGTATCACGGCGAAGGTGTGCAACATATTGCACTCGGCACGGACGACGTTTACAAGACCGTGACGAGCATGAAAAGTGCCAATGTGGCCTTTCAGGACACAATCGAAACCTATTACGACCTGGTTGATCGCCGTCTGCCTGGCCACGGTGAGGACGTCGCAACATTGCGCGCCCTGCGCATTCTGATCGATGGCACCAGCACTGAAACGCGTCGCGAATTGCTGTTGCAGATATTTACCCAGACCGTGATCGGCCCGATCTTCTTCGAGATCATTCAGCGCAAAGGCGATCAGGGCTTCGGCGAAGGCAATTTCCGGGCACTGTTTGAATCGATCGAACTGGATCAGATCCGGCGTGGCGTCTTGAAAGAAGAACCGTCCAAGGCCTGATTCAGCCCTGTCACAGCAGGCGGCTGTTTTTCACTGCTGCCTTCGTTTTTTGAAGAATTCAATCATGCAAAATTCCAAACAGGATTTTTTTGAGACTGTCGCAAAGAAATCGGACGGAGCGCAATTGCGCGGCGACTATACCAATGTCAGCAGCGACTACGTCGTGCAGCAAAACTGGGATGCTTATACGCCCGAGGAACATGCCTTATGGCGCAGACTGTACCAACGTCAGGCTGAACTGTTGCCTGGTCGCGCCTGTGATGAATTTATCGACAGTCTGAATGCACTGAATGCTTCGGACGGCATACCGCATTTCGACACGACTTCCGAAGCCTTGTTCAAGGCCACCGGCTGGCGCATCGTCGCCGTTCCGGGTCTGATTCCTGAACAGGAATTCTTCACGCATCTGGCCAACCGGCGCTTTCCTGTCACGGTCTGGTTGCGTACTCCCGAAGAATTCGATTACATCGTTGAACCCGATGTGTTTCATGATTACTTCGGACACGTCCCTCTGCTGTTCAATCCGATTTTTGCCGACCATATACAGGAATACGGCAAGGGAGGTCTGAAAGCGATGCAACTCGGCGGACTCGAACAACTGGCCAGACTTTACTGGTACACCATTGAATTTGGACTGGTGCAAAGCCCGCAAGGCCTGCGGGTGTATGGTGCCGGCATTTTATCTTCCGGTGGCGAACTCAAATACTGTCTGGAACCGTCCAAAAGCCGGCATATCCTGCTGAATGTTGAACGCTGCATGCGCACCTTGTTCAAAATCGATTCATATCAGGAGACCTATTTTGTTATCCGCAATTTCAAGCAGTTGTTCGGTGACACAGCGCCGGACTTCACTCCGCTATATGAGCGTATCAAGCAGCAAGACCTGCTGAGCGCCGATACCTTGCTGCCAGACGAGATTGAACTGATTCAAAATTAATTTCGGCGCGTTTGATTTGGCGCTTCCTGAGCGCATCGCCATTTTGCTTCTGCGGTCATTTGCTCTAAACTGTGCGCACTTTCACTTACGGGGCTCTATTTTGAACATCTTGAACAAACTCATCGGTTTGGTGATCTGTGCGATTTTATGCAGTGCCTGCCAGAAGGCAGTCAAGGCGCCGGTCGACGCTGTCTACATCATTAAAGGCAACAAGCAAAGCCAGCTCTATCCTCTGGAAGTGAAGCAAAACAGCGAAGACGTGTTCATCACCCTGGCACCGGGCGCACCGTTGCCTGAAATTTCCTCGTATGATGCCGCCGGCAACAAAATTGCATTCAATTTTTCCGTAGTTGACAACACCATCGTCGTGCCAGGCAAATTTGAACGCCTGCGCCTTGCGCACGGCAACGATGATGTTATTGAAATCATTCATAAAAGCAATGATTGATGCGTCATTCCGACGAATTAAATTATTAAATAAACATGGTCACGCGTCCGCGTTTCTGACTATTTCAGGGTGGCGCAATCCCCCCTGCTTTGCAGCATAAAAATGCTGTTGTTTAAAACCTCAAATCTCTTAATTTTCAACAACATTCGTTTATACTGGGCCGTTATTTTGCCGGTTAATTTTATAGATCAATAGTTAACCAAACTTAATTGCCAAACTCGAAACCATGACGGTACACTCTTTGGACATGTTTGCGCTGGATGAAGAAGTTGCAGCAATGGACTTTCATCTGGCAAAAGTCAGCAATGCGGAACGCGTTTTCGCATTGGTGGCACTGGCATGGCAATTGCGACAGCGCGATTACAACCGGGCACTGCGCCTGGCAACAGAAGCGCTGATACTTCTTGATCAAAATCCAGTCAGTGAAACCGAAACGGTGCGTTGCAAAGCGCGTATCCGATTGATACGTGCTGAGGTCAATACACTGTGTGCCGAACTGGAAGAAGGTGAATGTGAAATCCAATTGGCACAGGCCAAATTCGAGTCCATTCAGGATTACATCGGTCAGGGAGATTGCCAGTGGTTGATGGCCACGGTTTGGCAAGATCGCGGCGTATCGCAACAGGAAAACGTCCATCTGGATAATGCCCTGCAACTGTATCAGGCCGCCAATGATCCATTGCGGATCGCTGCAACGCAGGCGCGCTGCATGGCACGCGACGCATTTACCGATGCGCCTGCAACGTCGCTCAAACTGACCGAGCTTTTTCCCGATCCGGTACTGCTGCACGATTCGATCCTTGCGTGGATTTTGACTGCGCGAGCAACGGTCGCCGCACTCACCGATGATCCGGGTGCGGCAATCAAACTGGATCTGCAGGCTTACCACGCCAGTCTGAATTCCGGACAGATCCGGCATGCACTGGTCTGTGCGGCCAATGTGGCGGAGGATTTCGCCACCCTGTCCGATCTGGATTCAGCACTTGAGTGGGCTGAAAATGCCTTGTCACTGGCACGCAATACCAACTGGCCGTACAGCAACGGATTTTGCCTGATGCAGGTTGGCGACGTACTGCGCCGGCTGGAACGATATGACGAAGCCGAAGTATTTCTGCTCGATGCCATTAACCGCATGCAGACCATGCCAAGTTCGCGCGGTCATATCAATGCACTGAACCACCTTGGATTGCTCGCACTGGATCTCGGCAAATTCGAACAGGCGTTGAACTGGTTCCTGAAGATCGAGCAAAATATCTCGGCACAACGCGATCGCGACCAGCTGATTATCATGGCACGTGGTCAGGCTACTGCCTTGTTGCGACTCGGTCGCAACGATGAAGCCGCTGCCAAAGCAGCCGAATCGCTGGAGTTGGCCAATGAACAGGGCAGCGCTGACGAGCAAATCAAATCGCTGCGGGTATTGGCAGAACTGCATAGCGGGAGCAATACCAACACGATCAAACACCTGTCGATTCCAAGTGCCGCGCTGCACTACCTTGATCAGGCGGTCAAAATCGCCAAGACAGTCAATGGATACAAGGTCTCGCCCGATCTGTTAAATCAAATCGCCAGTGAACATGCCTCAAACGGCGATTTCAGGGCAGCCTATGAGGCAGGCGTTGCTGCGACTGAGGCGCGCAACAATTCCCGCATTTCCGAAGCGCAGAATCGCGCCATCGCGCTGCAGGTACGCCGCGAAATGGATCGTACCCGCGCCGATACCGAGCAGCACATCAAGCTGGCAGCGGCACTGCAAAATACCAACTCAACGTTGGAAACCTTGGGATTGATCGGCCGGAAAATCACAGCCAGTTTAAATTCACAGGAAGTTCTGGAAACGCTGCATCACCACGCTGACGATCTGCTTGATACCTGGTCGTTCATTGTTTATTTGTTCAATGAAGATCAAACCAGACTGCAGGTTGTGTATGCGGTCGAAAAAGGACTCAGCCGTCCTTTCCCTTATTTTGAAATTTCGATCGACAACCCTTCGTCGCTGTCGGCCCGCTGTGTGCGGGAAAAGCGTGAGTTTGTGATTAACACGACCAGCGATCAGCATTGCCACAGCATTATCCCCGGCACACAAAAAGTGGTCAGTATGCTGTTTGCGCCGCTCATGATCGGTCAACGCGTGCTGGGCGTCATGTCGATACAGTCGCCAAATGAAAATGCCTACGGCGAACGCGAGCGCTCGATCTTTCATACCTTGTGTGCCTACGGAGCGATTGCGCTGGACAATGCTGCTGCCTACAGCGCGGTTGAGAAGGCGAGAGAACGCTCTCTGATTCATGAGCAGGAATTGCATATCGCCGCGATCGCGTTTGAATCGCAGGAAGGCATGTTCATTACCGATGCCAAACAGACTATTCTGAAGATTAACAGCGCCTTTACCAAAATCAGCGGTTTCAGTGCCGAAGACGTTGTGGGTCAAAACCCGCGGATGTTCAAATCAGCCAAACATGACAAGAATTTTTACCGGATGGTGCTGCAGTCAGTCGCAGCCACAGAATCCTGGCAGGGCGAGGTTTGGACCAAGCGCAAAAATGGTGAAGAATTCCCGCTGTGGCTCACCGTCACTGCGGTACGTTCCACCGGAAAAATCATCACCAATTATATTTATTCACTGGTAGATATTACTGACCGCAAGGTAGCTGAAGACGAAATTCGCAATCTGGCGTTTTATGATCCGCTAACCAAACTGCCCAATCGGCGGCTGTTGACTGAACGGTTGCAGCACGCACTAGCAACCAGTGCCCGGACCTACTGTCATGGAGCCTTGCTGTTCATTGATCTGGATAACTTCAAAAAACTCAATGACACACGCGGTCACGATGTCGGCGATCTGTTGCTTGAAATGGTGGGACAACGTTTGTCAATGTGCCTGCGTCAGGGCGACACCGCTGCACGCCTGGGTGGTGATGAATTTGTGGTATTGCTGGAAGACCTGAACGAAGAAATAACTCACGCGGCAGATCTGTCCGAGTTGGTTGCGCAAAAAATTCAGTGTGAACTGAACCTGCCATATATGCTAAAGGGCAAAACCCACCATATATCACCCAGTATCGGCGTAACACTGTTCAAATCAAATAATGTCACGGTCGACGACCTGCTCAAACATGCAGATCTTGCCATGTATCAGGCAAAAGATGCAGGACGCAATACCATACGGTTTTTTGATCCTGAAATGCAAAAGGCGGTCGATGATCATGCCGCACTCGAATCCGACCTGCGTCAAGCCATAGCGGGTCAGCAATTTGTGCTGCACTATCAGGTCCAAACCAACAGTAATGATCAGATCGTTGGTGCAGAGGCATTAATTCGCTGGAATCATCCGGAACGGGGCATGGTTTCGCCGGCTGAATTTATTCCGGTCGCCGAAGAAAATGGCTTGATTCTGCAGATTGGTGAATGGATACTGGACAGCGCAGCCAAGCAACTGCATCAATGGTCGCTGCAGCCGGAAACGGCAGACTGGTCACTGGCCATTAATATCAGCGCCCGACAATTTCATGACGCGCATTTTGTCGACAATGTGCTGACTTCGTTAAAGCGCAATTCAGCCAGTCCGAACAAGCTGAAAATTGAATTGACTGAAAGTCTGTTGCTTAAAGATATCGACGGGGTGATTACCAAAATGCGCGCGCTGATGTTGAACGGCGTGCGATTCTCGCTGGATGACTTTGGAACCGGCTACTCTTCGCTGGCTTATCTGAAACGTCTGCCACTCGAACAGCTGAAAATCGATCAGTCGTTTATTCGTGACATCTTCATCGACAGTAACGACATGGCCATTGTGCGCGCCATCGTGACACTGGGATTGAGCATGGGATTGGGAATCATTGCGGAAGGTGTCGAAACCGCGGAGCAGAAAGAATTCTTGCGCTCGTGTGGCTGCCGCATGTTCCAGGGTTACCTGTTTGGCCGCCCTATTCCTGCCGAGCTGCTGACTTTCCACAATAAAGACGAAGTCAGCACCTGACTTTAACTTTGTCCCGATCAGCCAGGCAAATCATTCATACCAAATTTTTCGCAGCATAAAAGCAAAAACCCCACCAGATCACTGGTGGGGTTTTTGGGTATAACAGCCTGACGATAACCTACTTTCACACTGGTTGCAGCACTATCA
>Ga0209067_10001387_pt1 | contig 14994 bp, 12 predicted proteins | sample ColStrG_CSR_2013_FD_187199 | JGI IMG/M metagenome (GOLD analysis project Ga0209067, IMG submission 187199) | Freshwater sediment microbial communities in response to fracking from Pennsylvania, USA - Cold Stream Run_MetaG_CSR_2013 (SPAdes)... | ecosystem: Environmental > Aquatic > Freshwater >...
GGGATAAGCCCTGGTTGATCTCTTCCTGAGTCAATGTTCTTTCCTGATGTTTGCCCAGAACCGTCTGACCGGTTACTATTTTGCCCTTGCAGGCGCCACAGGCGCCGTTCTTGCAGCCGTGTGGCAGGCCAACGTTGGCGCGCAGGGCCGCGGCCAGAATGGTTTCATCTGCTTCGCAACCAAACTGGTGTCCGCTGGGATTTACTGAAATCTGAAAAGTCATTGCATCCAACCATGAAAAAAAATCAATTAAATAAAAAATTGTCGCGGCCCCGGGTGCTCATAGCAGGGTGCGGCGACGTGGGGTTGCGTATTCTACCGCTTTTGTGCGGCCAATTGTACGAAGCGACGCAATCCGCCAGCAGTGCAAACTGTCGTGTGTTTGCCCTGACCAGTCAGGCAGGGCGTTGTGACGAATTGCGTGCTGCCGGAGCGATTCCGGTTGTTGGCGATCTGGATCAGCCGGCGACTTTGGCCAGATTGGCTGGTCTGGCATCGATGATTATTTATCTGGCACCGCCACCTGCCGCTGGCTTGCTGGATAGGCGCAGCCGGCATCTGGCTGCCGTGCTGAACCATCCCTGCCGCATGGTGTATGTCAGCACCTCTGGTGTCTACGGTGATTGCGGTGGCGCGCTGATTTCCGAGGAGCGCAAAGTTGACCCGCACAATTTGCGTGCAGTGCGACGCGTCGATGCCGAACAGGTGTGGCGCAGATGGGCGGTGCGATCCGGTTCCAGTCTGTCGATCCTCCGCGTTCCAGGCATTTATGCCGCTTCGCGCCTGCCATTGGAGCGGCTTAAAAATGGCACACCGGCGCTGTTGCCTGACCAGGATGTGCATACCAATCATATTCATGCCGACGATCTGGCACGTCTGATCGTGCGGACCCTGACGCATGGCAGTCCAAACCGGGTATACCACGCGGTGGATGACAGCCAATTGTTGATGGGGGACTATTTTGATCTGGTTGCGCAGCGCCATGGACTGCCCAAGCCTCCCCGTATAGAGCGCACCCTGCTCAAACAGGAAGTCAGTCCGATGCTGTGGTCATTCATGTCCGAATCACGGCGCCTGACCAATCATCGCATCAAGCAAGAACTGGGTTTCCGCCTGCTCTATCCTGAGGTGGCCGATGGTATGCAACATGGGTGAACCAGTGGCTGTTAGATGAAAATTGACATTGAGTCTGGTGTGACTAGAGACTATATTGATTTTAAATAACTGAACAATACCTTCAGAAAGAAATACATGATTTTTATTTGGTTTAAATCTGTTGCCTGTTTATTAAATCCATTTCTGAACACGGTTCGTTCTGTTGTTTCAAACAGACATATGCTGGCGGCTGTCTGGCTGTTTTTTATTGGCGCCCTGTCGGGCACGTTGGCTTTTGCACAGGCCGGCAACGGTGATCCGCGCTGGGACGGCTACGCCAATTCGGTATTTCAGCATTACACGCAGGACCAGGGGCTGCCGCAGCCGACCGTGACTGCGCTGGCTGAAGACCATGACGGTTTTTTGTGGATAGGTACGCAGGGTGGACTGGCCAGATGGGACGGTTATCGATTCCGCAACTATCTGCCCAATCTGAAAGTTGCCGGTTCTATTCCCGACAATTTCATCACTGCGCTGCATGCGGATGCCGCAGGGCAGTTATGGATCGGTACCGGTACGGCCGGTCTGGTCCGCTATGACAGTCTGAAGGATCAGTTTGTTAAAGTCGATGGTTTAAGCAGCGCGGAAGTCACATCCATGGTGGACGATGGAAGGGGCGGACTCTGGATTGCGACCGCCGCCGGCCTGCACCATCTGGACACATCCAGCGGGAAGGTCAAAGGCTGGCATCACAATTCAGTTGATCCGGACAGTCTCCCGGACGAGCAGATTTTAACGGTGATGCAGGACCGCTACGGCGCAGTCTGGGTCGGCACGAAGGGTGCTCTGGCCAAGTTCGATCCCACGACGGAAAAATTTGTGGTCGTGCCGGTCACCGGACGGGCCGGTCCTGCGTCAAATTTCCGCAGCCTGCATGAAGACAGAAAAGGACGGATCTGGGTCGGCACCTTTTCTGACGGCGCCTTTGTGTTTAAGGATGCGGGCAGCAAGCCGGTTGCAGTACAGGAAGGCGGCACGGAAAAATCGCCTCTGTCGACCGCGTATGTCATCAGTATCGGTGAATCCGGCAATGGCGATATTTGGCTTGGTACCTACGGGGACGGCATTGTGGTCGTCAATCCGGATACTGCACAGACCAGACAGATACGTCATGACGCAAAGATTTTTTCCAGCCTCCTGCATGATCAGATCTGGACGTTGTATTCAGATCGTACCGGCTCGATGCTGATTGGCGGTACCGCCGGCCTGGACCGGCTGGTCAATGCAGACAGCGCGTTTCTTTCGCTGCTTGGCGACACCAATCGGGCCGGCGGGCTGACCGGTAATGAAATTTACAGTGTTTTTGAAGCGGGCAACGGTTCGGTCTGGTTGGGCTACTCCGGGTTTGGTGTGGATGTCGTCTCGGTAACCGGCGCAAGAATTGCTTCCTTGCGACCGGACCAGAACAATCCTGACAAGTCCCTGTCGAAGGGACCCATATCTGCATTTGCCAGTGATGACAAATCGGTGTTTATCGGCACCGACCGGGGCATTTACCAGGCGGATATGAATGGGAAAGGCTTGCAACGACTCAAGTTGAAGATCGATAAAAAGTTTGATGCGGTGAATATCAATGCGCTTTTATATGACGATGGTGTCCTGTATTTTGGGGGCGGTCGGGAAGGGCTGTTTGCTGCCGCAATGAACAATGCAGTCAAACCGGTATTTACCCATCTCGATGAAAAACAACTGACTGATCAGCGCGTCAACGTCATTATTCGCGGCGTGAACGAGGAACTTTGGGTAGGCACGGCCAACGGACTGACCCACATTGATTTGGTGAGTGGTGCGGTCGAGAAGATTCCATTTGATCCTGCTGACCCGGACGGCCTTTCTGCCGGTTATGTCTCATCATTAAGGCTGGATCAGCAGGGACGGTTGTGGGTGGGACTGTTTGGCGGCGGAGTCAACCTTGCCACCGGACGAAACAGCAAAGGCAGGCTGATCTTCAAAAAAGTTGGCACGGAGGAGGGGCTGCCGAACAATAATGTCGATGGCTTGCTGACCGACAGCAGGGGGCAGATTTGGGTCAGTACCGACGATGGTATCGGGGTGATTAATCCGGAAACGTTTGTTGCGCATGCCTTTCACCGTTCAGCAGGGGTCGCCATTGCGACTTATTGGGTGAATTCCGCGGCCAAAACAGCGACCGGCGAATTGATTTTTGGCGGTAACGGCGGCATGACCGTCATTCGTCCCGATCTGGTCAAAGACTGGAATTTTATGCCGTCGGTTGTTGTTACCGACGCGCACATTGGCGGCAAGCCGGTACCGGTGTACGGCACCGTGACCGGACAAAAACCGCTGATCATCAATCCGGATGCAAACAGTATTGCTGTTGAATTTTCTTCGCTCGATTTCACGGCGCCCGAGCAAAACCGCTATTCTTACCGGATGGAAGGATTTGACAGGAACTGGATCGAAACGGATTACACGCGCCGCCTTGCCAGTTACACCAATCTGCCACCCGGAAAATATATCCTGCAGATTCGCGGTACAAACCGCAACGGGGTCTGGGCGGAAAAGTCACTGAGTCTTCCTTTGAAAGTGCTGCCGGCCTGGTATCAGACCTGGCTGTTTCGCATTACGATGATGTTGGCGATTGTATTGCTGATCGTGCTGCTGGTGCAGGTTCGCACCGCCTATCTGAGCAAAGCCAAGCTGGCTCTGGAAGAGTTGGTCGCCTTGCGTACCCAGGAGCTGTACAAGAGTTCAGAACAACTGCGACAAAGCAAAATTCAGCTTGAAGAGATAGCCTTCCTCGATGCTCTGACCGGTTTGCCAAATCGACGTCTGTTCACGGAGCGGTTTGAAAATTTCAAGGCGACGTCAACCCGTAACAACAAAAACTTTGCGTTGCTGCTGATTGATCTCGATAAATTCAAATACATCAACGACACTTATGGTCATGATGCCGGTGACGCGGTGCTGGTTGTCACTGCGGAGCGTTTGATCAAAGCGACACGGGCAGTCGATGTCGTGGCGCGCCTCGGTGGTGATGAATTTGCCGTACTGCTGGACGGTTCGGAACCGGCGATGTCGATCAAGGTGGTCTGCGAACGTATTATGGCGGCCTGCCAGGATCCGATTGTGTTTGCGAACCAGCAGTTGATTGTATCGATGAGCATCGGTGCGGCAATCTATGTCGAGCACGGCAGTTTTCAGGCCGAGTTATACAAATCCGCCGACATGGCCCTGTATGAGGCGAAAGGCAGCGGACGTAATACCTGGCGCTGTTTTGGGCAACCGACAACCTAGCCTGGGTGCCTGACCAGGAGCACTTGGCCGGGGGCGCCTGGCCGCTATCACAGATAACTGAGCCACCAGTCGGACCGTCTCGCCTTCACTGCCGCCACCCAGCGGCAGAATGGATACAGAATCACGACCACCGCTATCCAGGCCAGATAGACTCCTCCCAAATGAAGTCCTGCATGTTCCGGGGTATGCCCAAAACTGGTCATCTCGGAAAAGCTGTAACCCTGCGTCATGCCTATCGCGACTGCCACGGTGTGGGCCAGATAAAAGTGCACGACATAGAAGGCAAACGGGACACGCCCGTACATGACCAGCGTATCTTTGAGCCAGCCTTTGAAATGGTCGGCATAGCTGCACAGCAGTGCTGCAGGTCCGAGCGTCATCAGCAGGTACAGCAGGCTGGGCGGATATTTGGTGGTGTTCAGAAAATTCATCAGTGTCTTCAACAGACCGTCCGGTTGAATTGACCATTTATGGGCGTCGCCGTACACGTCGAATGCGCGCAAGATGATGAACGCGGCGATCAGACCCAGTCCGATTTTGAACAGCTGTTCATTGCGGTAATCAGGCAATTTGCGAAACAGCCCGGCTGAACCGAAGCCCAGCAGCATGACCCCTGACCATGGCAGCACCGGGTAGATAAAGAAAAACTGAACGTGTTCAAAAGTCAGACTCATCTGGGTGTGCAGTGCGACCCAGAGCGGTGCGTCGACCCGGCCTATCGTCGATTCAGGCCATATTCCGTCCAGCAAATTGTGTCCCAGCACAATCAGTGCGCCGATCATCAGGCAGGCACGCATACCCAGGAATTGGGCACCGGAAAGAACAATCATGCCGACACCGATCGCAGTCAGCGTCTGCATGAAAAACTCGGTATGCGCACCGGGTCGAAGAAATTCAAAAGGGGAAAATGAGATTGCGGTCGAGAGAATGAAGATCTCGACAAACAGCAACCACACGCCACGTTTAAAGAGAAATTCGGCCAGTTGCGCCGGTGTTTTACGGTTTGCCATCAGCCCGGCACTGGTGCCGGCCAGGAAAATGAAAACCGGCGCGCAAAAATGGGAAATCCAGCGGGTGAAAAACAGCAATGGTGAGACATTGGGATCGGTCATGGGATCGATTACGGCTCCCGTCATGGTGAAGTCGCGAACATGATCCAAAGCCATGATCACAATAATCAAGCCGCGCAACATGTCGATGGAACTTAATCGGTAGGCGCGCTGATCCGGTCCGGCAGATACGTTATTAGGCATGGCATCTCCCCTGATTGTTTATTTTTATTCAGCGTAAGACATTATGTGAATTGCGGGAAAAGTGCAAATCAATTGCAGGGAGGCCGCAGGAAGTTGCGTTAAGTTGTTAATTAGATTACATAAAACAGCACCGCGACAAAATGACAGGCACTGCCGCCAATGACAAACAGATGCCAGATCCCGTGCGCATGCCGCATGCGCTCGTCGATCACGTAAAAAATCACGCCGAGCGTATAAATGATGCCTCCGGCTGCAAGCCAGTAAAATCCGTGCCTTCCCAATGCACTGATTAATGTGTTGACGAAAAAAAGTACCGACCAACCCATCAGAATATAAATGATGAGCGAAGAGATGCGCGCGTCTCCGGCAAAATAGAATTCCTGAACAATACCGATTAACGCCAGGCCCCAGACGATGCCAAACAATGTCCAGCCGGTTGGACCGTGCAGTGTCACCAGCGTGAAAGGGGTGTAGCTCCCTGCGATCAGCAGATAAATCATGCAGTGATCAAATTTTTGCAACACGTTTTTTGCCGCCGCGTGGCGTATGCTGTGATACAGCGTGGAAAACAGATACAGCAGCAGCAGGGTCAGACTGTAGATGCAGCTGCTGATTATTTTCCAGAAATCGCCGGTCAGCGATGCCAGGGTAATCAGTACAGTTGCGCCGATAATCACCAGAAATGCCGCAACCAGATGGCTGATGCTGTTTAATTTTTCACCCTTGTACATGACGCCCCTTTTTTTATTCCCGTAACCATAACAGGGAATGCAGATTCTGGCGTGATGATACAGGCTGACTGGCAAGAAAAAAAACTGCACCCTGTTTTCAAAGTGCAGTTTTAATGCAGGTGTCCAACCGACAGATAGGTTCGCTGCCGGTTTGGGGGCGCTTTAGTTGCAGCCTAAGGTGCCGCTACCGTCACATTCATCGTGGCGCTCTGACTGCTGCGCAGATCGATCATGCCATTCGCCGGGAAAATCGATGAACCATCTGTAGCGCCGGTACCGAGATCAACATAGGCGTAATAAAAGGCACCCAATACACCCGACGGAAGATTGCCGACGCTGTAGTTGGTTCCGTTGCTGATTGGCACCGTGGTGATGATGGTGCCAAGGCTTGCAATAACCAGGGTTGCGTTCGGATAGGCCGTATTGGACTGGCTGGTAAGTGCCACAGTACCTGTCACCGTGCCTGCTGCCAGTCCGGTCACCGAGCTGTCCAATGTGGGCAATGCAGGAGTAAATACGGATAAATTGGCGATGGTGGTGGTTGCGCCAGCCGGTGCCGTAATCGGGGCAATTGGGGACAGGCTGTAATATTTCGCTTCGTTGACCGCCACACTGTAGCCGCCAACGCCTTCATTTGGCGTAACGGTGGTAAATGCGAGTGTGCCGCCGTTGTTGTATGGCGCTACGTGAACTTGGGCATTTTCCAATGGGAATGGCAGGTCAAATTGACCGGTATAGGGATCGGTATTGGACCAGCGTACTTCATATGGCAAGGTGCTGTTTGGTGCCGACAGAGTTTGCTCAAATATGGCATAACCGCCGGTTAAGGGGCTCAATGGGGTTGCAAGGTTGGCGCCATATTCGTTGGTATTGATCACCGGAGTCAGTGCCGCGGTTTGAACCACTGCGGAACCAGACTGGTTGGAACCTGTTGGCGTCATACCGGTAACGATCATTGTCTCCATCTGGCGGCCACGAATGACCAGGTCATAGGACAGCGCATTGCCGGCACTGTCTTTTAAAGGTACCGGAAACAGCATGAAGTTGCCGGTTACCGGGTCGACGCGGGTAGTGCGAAGGGCCGTATGGCGGCTTGGGTCCGCAGTGGTTACCGCTTCTGCATGCACAAACAGGTTGTAAGCGCAGTTCGAGGCCACCGAGCCTGCAGGGCAGAGCGAATTGACCGAACCGGAAATCGCGCCGGCATTGCTCAGATCAAAATACTTCAGATTCGGACGCATCGTAAAGGCCCGTTTTGCGCCGTGCTGATACGGAACGATGATTTTATCCAGATCGAAATCGGTCACCAGATTCAGTGTGCTGCCGGCCGTCACATTAAATGTTCCGTGCAGTTGCATGCCCTGCGTCGGATAGGCGATCACGAGCGGTGCTTCTTTGGTGGTACCGGTTGCATCGGCGTACTCGACCTGATCATTCCATTGCAGTGGGGTTGGTGTGGTCTCGTTGTCATTGATTGCCTGGGCTGAAGTCGTCAGGGAATCATTGGCGCCGGCGAAGAAAAAACGGATTTGTTTATAGGTGCCTGCCGGCAGAGTCAGGCCGATGAACAGATTGTTAATCGCACCGTTGTTTAACGCTGCCAGATCGATCGTCACTGGCGTTGGCAGTTGAAAGCTTTGCCAGGTCGCGTCGCTGGATGACCAGACCTGGTCGGCATTGGTGTGGAAAGAAATGCCTTTGATCGTCACCCAGACATGATTGACCGTATCGGAAGGACCATCGGTCAAGGCCATATTGATCGTACCGGTTGTTGCGACCGGGGCGACTGGTGTGCCGCTGCCACTTGCTCCACCACCTCCACCGCAGGCTGCCAGCAGTCCCACCATTCCGATACTCATCAATGCCTGTGCGATTTTTGTTTGTTGCATGTTGATCTCCCTGAGTTTTAAAAAATTCTTGTTAAGTTGTTCGCCATGTTGTCGCCCTCAATTTGCCGCCGACCACTTAGCTGGTTCCTGATCCCGCAGCGTCTGTCCCTAACGAGGCTCCGGGTGAAATGTATGACAGGAAATTTGTTGAACTTGTAATTGATTGTTTCAAACAGGAAAAATTATTTTCTGTTTAAGCGGAAAATTGGCAGCAATATTCCCATGTGGAAATTATGCGACAGGGGACACTTCAGGCATAACCAGAAGAGGAATCAGGCATGGAAACCTGTGCAGTGAAGGGTGTTGGATCGTTTCACACAAATTGAAACATATTCCCGGAACTGAAAATGAACTTTTGTTGGTTATACGCCGAACTGCGACTCAAGCAATTGATGCAGTTCCTTGAATTCTGGCGCACCGACATACTTTTTGATGATGTTGCCCTGCTTGTCGATAACGAAAGTGGTTGGCGTCATCTTGACGTCGCCGAAGGATTGCGCCAGTTTGCCATCCACATCCAGCGCCACATTAAAGGGCAATTTTCTGGTCTCGGTAAAATTCAGCACGTAATTCGGTGGGTCATACGACATCGCTACGGCGACGTATTCGAGTCCTCTGGCGTGAAACTTGTCATAGGTCTTGATCATCTCAGGCATTTCACCGACACAGGTCGTGCAGGAAGTGGCCCAGAAATTGACCATGACTACTTTGCCTTTCATTTGCTCCATGCTGATCTTGTTGCCGTTCAGATTGGTAAACGTGACCTGTGGTGCATTCTGCTTTGCACACGACATCAATGCCAAGACCATCGCAGATACCAGAAATGGACGCAAAAAAACGACGATGACTCTGAGTTGGCTGGATGTCGGCATGGTGAAGTTAAGCGGTTTTGAAGAGGCTAATTATAGTCCGGCGCATCCGGTTCTGCTCAAAATTGGTAGGACCCAAAGTTTTGTTGCTAGATTGCCCAATAAATTCGGTACTCAGTCCAATGTTGATATAACTCAAACGTATAACTTAGCCGAACTGCTATAAAGACGCTAAGCAAGAAAAAAGCAATAATTGGGTAATTAAGTGGTTCAACTAATAAATTGGAATAATCCAATCAGAAGGGGAATGTGAAATGAACTCGACAATGTACGACAGATTGAGAGTGAATTTTTGGGGTTTATTGATTTTATGTATGAGTTTATTCGCGTCTTATAGCGCACAGGCACTGCCGGCATTTGCGCGGCAAACCGGGCAGAACTGTGTTGCCTGTCATGCCGGCGGACAATTTCCGGAATTGACCCCGTATGGGCGTTTGTTCAAATTAACCGGTTATACCATGGGCAGTAGATCCATTCCTGTTTCAGTGATGGCAGTTGCCAGTGTCACCAAGAACACCAATTCGAACCTTGCCGGACCGAAAGACGGACTTCCGGTGCTGGGAACGGGCAGTGTATTTTTTGCAGGAAAAATCACCGATAATATCGGTCTTTTTTCGCAGGCTACTGTAAATAATTACGGCGGCGACAGTGGATATCAGGCAGTGTGGGGCTCCGATAATTTTGATCTGCGTTATGCGGATCGGTTTATCGACGCCTACAGCGATTTGATTTTTGGCGTATCGCTTAATAATAATCCGACCGTTTCCGACGTGTGGAATTCTGCCCCTGCCTGGATAATTTATGCTCCAACTATGTTTGGCACATCAGGGCCTGACAGCGGCCCGATTGTTGGTGGTCTGGGTGCACAGGTGGCGGGAGTCAGTGCGTATGCAATGTGGAATAATTTCCTTTATGCTGAATTGGGTGCCTATAAAACTGCAAACGGTGTGTTTTCATTTATGAGTCAGGGTACTAATAATGCAGGCCAACCCAAGCTTGCTGGCTCGAATCCGTATGTCCGGTTGGCTGTTACCCATGAATGGGGGCCGCACAACATTATGCTAGGTGTATTTGGACTGAATGTCGGTCTCCATGCTGATCCGCTTGATTTGAGTAGTCCTGTAACGAAATATCGTGATCGCGGTATCGATGCGCAATATCAGTATTTGCTTGATCCACACACCGTATCAGCGCAGTTCAGTTATGTTCGGGAGACGACAGGTAACGGCATTGCAACTTTAGGGGCATCGAACGATTCGAATACGCTCAACTCATTGCGAATTAAAGGAACTTATATATATCAGGCAAAATATGGCGCCAGTCTGAGCTACTTCAGTACCACTGGAACAACTGACTCGGGTCTGTATTCCGGAATCAGTGCAAATTCTTCACCTGATACCCAAGGCTGGACACCTGAAATATTCTATACCCCAATCCAAAATATAAGGATCGGGTTGCAATATTATGCCTACCAAAAATTTGATGGCGCCAGTGCTAACTATAATGGTACCAATAATGCCAAAGACAACAACAATGCATTCTTATATGTGTGGGGAGCTTACTGATGAAAACCACAAACCAAATAATTGAAAGTACAAGCAATCCATCAAGATTATTGGAGACCAAAATGAGAGGGATTCAGATTGCATTAATCGTAGCGCTGGGTGCATTAGCCTCAAGCTGTTCGAACGTTGAGCGCTCGCGGGATCTGAATAATGCCAGCGTGTCGCCTGCTGTTACAGCAATGCAGGTCTGTTCGAATTGCCATGGTGTTGATGGTAATCCGAAATCACCGAATTTCCCGCGCCTGGCCGGACAGCAGGAGGACTATGTCATCGCGCAATTGCAAAATTTTCGCAATCATCACCGTTCCGATCCGGAAGGCTTCGAATATATGTGGGGTTTGAGCCGGAATTTGACAGATGAACAGATTGCCGGGCTTGCAAAATATTATGCGAAGCAGCTGCCAAAGAAAAATGATGAAACGTTTGATCCGAAGCTATTAGCGGACGGCAAAGAAATTTATGAAAAAGGCGTGCCGGCGCAAAACGTAATTGCCTGCGTCTCATGCCACGGGGAAAAGGCACAGGGTATAGGCGCATTTCCAAGACTGGCTAATCAACATGCTGATTATCTCGAAAAACAGTTGAATGTTTTTCAAAATACGCAGGGGCGACCTGGAACTGCAATGGAGTTCGTTGTACATCCGTTGACCGGTGCCAACAAACAGGCTGTTGCAGCGTATCTGCAGTCTTTTCCTGAGTAAGCAACTTTAATCAAAAATTTGATTAACCCAATAATTGGAGATTTCAATGAAAAAATACCTGATACTTTGTGCGCTCAGCGTGCTTTGTAGTGCGCCGGCATTTTCTGCAGATACCTATGTGATGGATCCTGAATATACAATCCCGTCGTTTGAAGTGGGCCATTTAGGTTTTACTACTCAGCGTGGCCGGTTCGACAAGGCTGAAGGAAAAGTTATGTTGGATATTCCGGCCAAAAAGGGCAGTGTCGAATTTATTGTTTATACCAAATCACTCGACATGGGATCAAAAGCGTGGACGGTTCATGTCAAATCAGAAGGTCTGTTTGACGTGGAAAAATTCCCAACCATGACATTTAAATCAGACAGTCTGATTTTTGAAAACGATAAGGTAGTTGCAGCTGATGGGCAATTTACATTACTCGGCATTACCAAACCGCTCAAGGTTACTGTAAATCGCTTTAATTGCGCAACTAATGTCATCGTCAATAAATTCATGTGCACTGGCGATATTACCGGAACCATAAAACGTTCAGATTACGGTATGGTCAAATATATTCCAACAGTAAGTGATGAAATTCAAATAAACGTTCCCGTTGAATCTTATCGTCAGTAATGAAATTTAAAGTATCCAAATTTAAATTTGGGAAGGTTGCGAGGAGGCTGATCAGCTTTCTCGTTTCCTTTTTTCTTTTTTTTGTTCCGGTGTTTGCTGCAGAGAAATATGTCTTTGATGAAGCTCACAGTATTCCCCAATTTGAATTCAGTCACCTTGGTGTAACCACTCAAACAGGGCGCTTCGATGTGGCAAAAGGCGTGATCAATATTGATTTTAGCAAACGCAGAGGCAGTGTTTACTACGAAATCGACGCTTCTTCTCTGAACATGGGATATGGAACTGAAACGTCCGAATCTGCTGGATATCGCTTATTCAATGTATCGACTTTCCCGACCATCACTTTTAAATCAGGAAAACTGATTTTCGATTCAAAAAATGAAATTACGGGTGCAGTGGGGAAGCTGACTTTGCTTGGTGTCAGCAAGCCCTTGACTGTATCCGTCAATAATTTCAAATGCGCCACCAATCCCATCAATCGACGCAAAACCTGTGCATGCGACGTCAGAGCGACATTGATGCGATCTGACTTCGGCATGATTCAATATATTCCTGGTATCAGCGACTTAATTGTTATCAATGTTCCGGTGGAAGCGTACAAAAACTAGTCGGCCCACTAGGCCGTCGGCGGACTTATAGCTTTACCGGCGACGTGAATTGACAGCACGATAGCGGTAGAAGTCGAGCCAAATTTATTGAGCCTGTCGATAATTCTCTGCAAATGTTTCACATCGGTGGCCAGGACTTTCAAAATGGCGCCGTCTTCTCCCGTTACCGTGTAGCAGTCCACCACCTCCGGCTGTTGGGTGACGAAATCAACGTAAGGCCGCCCCTGTTGGGTCGATATACGGATCAGTGCAACGATATGGTAGCCAAAGGCTTCCGGATTGACTTTTGCATGGTAACCCTCAATGACACCACTGCTTTCCATGCGCTTGATTCGCTCAGATACGCTGGGCTGACTCAGGTGGATCTGGCGCGCGATTTCAGCGATGCTGGTTCGGGCATCTTTTTGAAGGGTGGCCAGGATTTTTATGTCATAACTGTCTAACTTTGAATTCATAGGTAAACATCCATTTCTTTATGCTAAAACAAAGTTTAAAGGCTGGAACGGTTGGTAATACATCTGTTTTTGACCAATATTATTGGGTATAGTGTACTTTGGTTTTCGATTAATTCTGCACGATTTGACATGATAAATCAACAACACATTCAAGAAATTACCAACAAATTTCAAACGCCATGCTGGATTTATGACGCTGCGACGATTCGACAGCAAATCAGTCGTCTGCGCCAGTTTGACGTGATCCGGTTTGCACAAAAGGCCAGCTCGAACATCCACATCCTGCAATTGATGCGCGAGCAGGGCGTGCTGGTAGATTCGGTCTCACTGGGTGAAATTGAGCGTGCTCTGGCCGCAGGCTACCAACCGGATCAGAACGTCCATGCTGCGCCGATTGTCTTTACCGCCGATGTATTGGATCGTCAGACTCTGGCCCGTGTAACTGAACTGAATATTCCGGTCAATTGTGGATCACCGCAGATGTTGCAACAATTGGGTGACGCCAAACAAGGTCATCCGGTCTGGTTGCGCATCAATCCTGGATTTGGACACGGGCACAGTCGCAAGACCAATACGGGTGGCGAACAAAGCAAGCATGGAATCTGGCACGAACAACTAGACGCTTCACTGCGTATTATTCAGGCGACCGGATTGAACCTGATTGGCTTGCACATGCATATCGGATCCGGCGTCGATTATGCGCATCTGCAGAGTGTTTGTCAGGCCATGCAGCAACAGGTTCGGTTCGTGCATGCGTTCGGCATGGATATTGGCGCAATTTCAGTCGGCGGTGGTTTGTCGATACCGTATCGCGAAGGTGAAGAGGAAGTCGACACCGCACATTATTTTGATATCTGGCATGCAGCCCGCCTTGAAATTGAACAACTGCTCGGCCATAAGGTCACGATGGAAATTGAACCGGGTCGTTTTCTGGTTGCGCAATCCGGCGTGCTGGTGACTGAACTGCATGCACAGAAACAGGTGGGCAATAATTTTTTTGCTTTGGTCGACGCCGGTTTTAATGATCTGGCGCGCCCGGCCATGTATGGCAGTTATCATCGAATCTCTGCGCATGCGCCGGACGGGTCGCTGCGTACCGGTCCGTGCAGACCAACCGTCGTTGCAGGCCCGTTGTGTGAATCTGGTGACGTGTTCACCCAGATCGAAGGAGGCGAGGTCGTCTCCCAGGATTTGCCGGTATGTGATATTGGCGACCTGCTGGTCTTGCACGACACGGGAGCCTATGGCGCATCGATGTCGTCCAATTATAATTCCCGGCCTTTGATCCCCGAAGTGCTGGTCGACGGTGATCAGGTCAAATTGATTCGCCGCCGCCAGACAGTGCAGGAATTGATTGCACTGGAGTCTATATAACCAACTCGGGCAGGCTGGCAGAACGGGAACCCGTCACCGGCAGATTATCAGCGGCGCGGTAGGTAAATACCATCGAGTATTTGGTTTGCCCGGTTTGATTGCGGCCTGCAGCGTGGAACAAATTACTGGAAAACAGCAGCACATCTCCGGCCTGCAGTGGCACCGGGATCGCCTTTTGCAGCAGTGACTGGTTGGCGGGAAAGTCCTGAATCAAAAACTGTGCAGAATCCAAACTTTGTGGATCGACCTGCACTTGATGCGATCCGGGAATGACCAGCAAACAACCGTTTTCTACCGTTTCGTCGCGCAAAGCCAGCCAGGCGGAAATCAGTTCGGCGCGCTGAAAATGCCAGTAACGGCTGTCTCGATGCCAGCCGGTGACGCTGGAAAACTGTGGCTGTTTGGTCATGATGCAATTGTGATGGGCCTGAGACAGCAACACGCCATCACCCAGCAACTGTTTCAGCGGTTGGGCCAAGGTATCACCGGTGGCCCAGTCGGAAATCAATTTGTCACGCAGTGA
>Ga0209067_10001388_pt1 | contig 14989 bp, 13 predicted proteins | sample ColStrG_CSR_2013_FD_187199 | JGI IMG/M metagenome (GOLD analysis project Ga0209067, IMG submission 187199) | Freshwater sediment microbial communities in response to fracking from Pennsylvania, USA - Cold Stream Run_MetaG_CSR_2013 (SPAdes)... | ecosystem: Environmental > Aquatic > Freshwater >...
CCCTACCCCTGCGTGCCATTATGGACGTTAAGGAGGCCTGCGCCCCCCATAGATCTTTCTCAAAAGAAACCGGGGAACGGGACAAAAATGTCCCGTGCAAACAGCACAAGGCCTTTGTTTTCAATAAATGTAACCCCGAAAACGGGACATTGATGTCCCGTTTGTCGCCGGCCGGGAGGCCCGCGTATTGGAACTCCAGCCCAGCGTCTGGCGTAGCCGGTCCGAAGCCGCTACCAGGGTCGGGGGGCGCCTTCGCGGCGCGCGCCCACCAGGCGCTTCCGGTCCCCCCTTTTCGCGGAACTGCTCGTAAACGATGCCTGTCAGAGCCAGCGCAATGTGTCTCGTCGACTCCGTGCGCACCCGATGTGCGGCCGGTCAGAGACCGAAGCAGAGGATATTCGGACCGGCGGCCACCGCAACGTACTGGTTGCCGCCAAATGTGAAAGTCATTGGCGAAGCTTTCATTCGAACGTTGGTGGGGAACTGCCAGAGCGTTTTGCCGGTCCGCTGATCCACTGCGCTGAATCCGCCGTTCGGGCGGCCGTAGAAGATCAGACCTCCGGCGGTGGCAAGAACGCCGGTCCAGGTTTTAGCGCGCGCGGCTCCGGGTTGCGGCACCTCCCACACAATCTCGCCGGTTTCGATGTTGAGGGCCCGCAGGAATCGCTGGCCGGTTTGATCGGGGTAGCCGGTGGGCTGGCCGGTGCATTCCTCCAGCGCCATGAGGTAGTAGAAATGCGTTTCCGGCGAGAATGCGGTGGAATCCCAATTGGCGGCATCGCTGGGGCAGCCGCGCGGGTCGATCACTGCGGGTTTGCCGTCGGGAGCAATGCTCGAAGCCCAATCGACGCGGCGAAGGAAGGGTTTGGCTAGAAGCAGTTTGCCATCGGTCCGGTCGAACACGTAGAAGAATCCGTTTCGGTCGGCGTGGAGCAGGAGATGGGACGGCTTACCGTGGTAGTCGGTGTCCACCAGAACGTTGGGTTCGGTGGCATCGCGATCCTTCACGTCGTGAGGCGTAAACTGATAGTGCCATTTGAGGTCCCCGGTCTTGGGGTTGAGTGCGAGGACGCAGTCGGTATAGAGGTTGTCCCCAGGGCGGTCGCGGTCATCACCGTCGGGCCAGGGATTGCCGGTGGCCCAGTAGAGGGTGTCTGTGGACGGATCGTACGAACCGGTCAGCCAGGTGGAACCGCCGCCGGTGATCGGTTCCTTGCCTTGCCAGGTTTCGATTCCGGGCTCGCCCCGCCGCGGCACGGTCCAGCGCCGCCAGACGAGAGCGCCGGTATCGGACCTGAAGGCGGCGACGAAACCTCGAATGCCTTCATCGGCACCGGCGACGCCGGCAATGACCGTTTCACCGACGATGAGCGGCGCCACGGTACCGCCGTAAGTATGGTGCTCGTTCGACGCGGGCGCCATCGCCGTCTCCCAGATCGGTTTCCCGGTGTCGCGGTCGAGCGCCAGCAGATAGGCGTTGTCGGTCACAAAGAAGACCTTATCGCGCAGAATGGCGACTCCCCGGTTGGTGCCAAGCTTGGCATCGCCAACCATCCCGATGCTCGGGGGGCGCGAATAATGCCAAAGCGGGTCGCCAGTAAGCGCATTGAGTGCGAAGACCTGATTCGGACCGGTGACGTATAGCACTCCATCCGCTGCGATCGGAGTTACTTCCAGCCCGAAATACGAAATGGGGAAAACCCATTTCAACCTCAGCGAGGACACATTCGCGGTGGTGATCTGCTTCAAGGGACTGTAGCGATTGGCCGAGTCGCTTCCGTTATAAGTGCGCCAGTCGCCGGGCTGAGGCGCGCCCCAGGCGGTTTTGCGAGTGGGCTCCACTGCATTCACGGGCGCCAGAATCGTGTCCGCATTGATGCGGCGCAAGTATCTGGCGAGCGACGCCAGATCGCCGGCGGGCAGATCGGCGAAGGAAGGCATACCGGCGCTGGGATTGCCGCGCTGCAGATAGGCGCGAAGTTGCTCGGCGGACTGTTCCGCCACCCTGGGATTCATGGCGAGGCCAGGCCCCTTGGACGTGCCGCGCGCATCCTCGCCGTGGCAAGCCGCACATCGGCTCGCGAACGGCTGCTGCGCGAGCAATGGCTGAGCTGACATGAGAAGGAAAAGAGCCAGTGCGAATGGTTTGGTGCCCGGCGGAGTCATCGTATCAAGTATGGCAATCGTATCACTTCCGGCCCCTCGTCGCAGAGAGAACGCCGCACGCCCGCCGGAAGGGACACCAGGGCCGCAAGGGATCAACCCTGAGCGGCAAAATGGCGCGGCAGGGTTCGGTTTGCGCGGACGCAAAGGTCATGAGGCCGGACCGCCAACCGCGGACGAGGCGCGCCCTACGGCGCCAGCGGCAAGGCGCGCAGCCGTTGGCCTGTGGCATCGAAAATCGCGTTGCCGACCGCGGGCGCAATCCCCACTATCGGCGTTTCGCCCGCGCCCGCCGGCGTAATGTCCTTGCGGTCCAGCAGCACGCTCTCGATTACCGGCATGTCGGCAAACCGCGGCAGACGGTACTTGGACAGCCGGTTGGTGAGGATCTTGTTGTCGGCGAAATCGATATGCTCGAACAGCGCCCCGCCGATTCCCATCGCCACTGCGCCTTCCACCTGATTGCGCAGATGCTCCGGGTTGACAATGCCCCCGCACTCGAACGACACTACGGCCCGCAGCACTTTCACAGCGCGAGTGGCGTTGTCGACACTGACCTCGGCGCAGGTGGCCACGTAACTTCCTTTCTCGAATCCGCCGGCGATACCGAAGCCCCGGCCCGCCGTCTTCTTCCGCTCCTTCCAGCCGAACCTCGCGGCGGCGGCCTCGATCACCGCGCGCAACCGTTCGTCCCTGGCGTTCCTCAGACGGAACTCGAGCGGGTCCAGGTTCACCGAGTGCGCCAGTTCGTCCATGTACGATTCGCGCACGAAATGGTTGGCGGTGGCCGCAAGGCCGCGGTACGATCCCTGCCGCAGCGGCGACTTCGTCTGGTGGTACTGCTCCTTCTTCGAAGGCACATGGTACGGCGTCTGCAGTCCCGACGGCCCGGAATTGTAGTTGTGCATCTCCCACTCGGCAATCGTGCCGTCGGGGTTGAGCTTGCCGCCCACGTCGATCACACCGCCCGGGCGGAAATAGGCCCACGTCAGTTCCTCTTCGCGCGTCCAGTTGCGTTTCACGGGTTTGCCAACTGCCTTGGCGATCCGCGCGGCTTCGTACGCGGCGTCGCCCTGGTGCTTGCCGCCGTAGCCGGAGCCCGTATCGGGAACGATCACGCGCACGCGGTCTTCGGGAATCTCGAAGCTGCTGGCCAGTTCGCTGCGCACGCCGAACGGGCGCTGGGAACCGGTCCAGACGGTGAGTTTGCCATCCTCCCATTCCGCCACTGCGGCCCGCGGCTCCAGCGGCACGTGCGCGATGTAGGCAATGTTGTAAGTGGTGAGGGGCGCCGCGGGCGCGGCGCCATCGCGCGCGTTCTTGCGGAAATAGGCAGCCACGTCCTTGGCGGAGGTTTCGGCGGTCAGCGGCTTCCATTGGGCCTTGAGCGCCATTACGGCCGCCGCGGCGGCTGCCTGGTCGGGCGCGGCCACTCCTACGAAATTGCCGTCGCACACCACCTTCACGCCCGGCATGGCTTCAGCGGCCTTGGCATCCAGCGACAGCAGCGTCGCGCCGAATTGCGGCGGGTAGAGCACTTTGGCCCACAGCATGCCGGGCCGCTTCATGTCGTAAGCGTATTGGTGAGCGCCGGTGACAATGTCGCGGCCATCCACCTTTGGGGCCGATGTTCCAGCCACCTTCCACTCGGTTGCGGGCGTGAGCGCCAGGGTACCCGGGATCGTCCTGGTCAATTTCTCGCCGTGCGTCAACTCCCCGAAGGTCGCGGTGTGGCTGGCGGAAGTCACCTTGCCGTCGGCGATGGACACCGACGCCCGGTCCACGCTCCACTTTTGCGTGGCCAAGTCGATCAGCATTTCGCGCGCGGCGGCCGCGGCCTTGCGCATCTGCGGCCACATGCGAGGCGTGGTCATGCTTCCGACCGTGCCCATGTCGAAGGGCGTGAGCGCGGTGTCCCCCATCACCATCTTGATGCCGGCGAGTGGCGCGTGCAGTTCTTCGGCGACCGCCTGGGTGAGCGAAGTACGGGCGTTCTGCCCCACTTCCACCTTGCCGGTGAAAACCGAGACCAACCCGTTCTCGCCGATATGCAACCAAGCGCCGATGGTTTCGGGCGTCGCTTCGCGGGTCCCACGCCGCGCTCCACCGCCCGATTCCTGGGCGTCGCAATCGTCCGCGATCAACACCACTACGATGCCGCCGCCCAGCACTCCAAAGAAATCGCGCCGGCTAATCATGAGCGGCCTCCTTTCTTGGCCGCCGCTTGAATTGCGCTGACGATTCTCGGATAGGTGCCGCAGCGGCAGATGTGGCCGTTCATGCCGCGGACGATTTCGACGTCGGTCGGGTTGGGCGTTCGCCGCAGCAGCGATACCGCACCCATGATCATGCCGGGCGTGCAATAACCGCACTGCAGCGCGTCGGCTTCCAGAAAGGCTTCCTGCACTGGATGGAGTTTGCCGTTCTGGGCCAGCCCTTCGATGGTGACGATGCGTTTGCCGGCCACCGACCCGACTTTAGTCAGGCACGACTTGGTGGCCTGGCCATCCACCAGAACGGTGCAGGCGGCGCATTGGCCTTCGCCGCACCCATACTTGGCGCCGGTAAGATCGAGGTCGTCCCGCAGGACGCTCAGCAAGGTCCGGTCCGCGTCGGCATCCATCCGCCGCCGCGCACCGTTGACATCCAGTTCGGTGATCCTACTCATAGGGGTATTATGCCACCCGCCGAGTATTTCAGCCCGCCAATGCCCGCGCGGGTCCGACACGTTGGCGGGCCGGGAGCATTAATTTGGAATAACGTTAACAAAGCTTTAGACTCGCAACGCGGCAATCAGTCCGCGCGTTTCACCCATCGGGAGGTTACGGAAATGAAGAAACTGCTACCGGCTGCGACCTTGCTGATGGCTACGTTGTTTACCAGTTGCGCCGCCAACGGCGCGTACGTGGCGCGTTACGGACCGCCGCCGCCTCCACGCTACGGAATGGTCGGTAGGGCTCCCGGGCCCGGATACGTCTGGACCGACGGCTACTGGGACTGGCGCGGCGGCAATTGGTTTTGGGTGAACGGCGTATGGCTGCGTCCGCCCCATCCGCGGGCTGTCTGGGTTCCGGGCTACTGGCACGGTGAGCGTGGCCATTACCGCTTCTACCGCGGCCACTGGCGATAAACGTCCGGGTTGGCGCGCGCGCGGCTCACGGACGTGGATAATGGATGTCATGTCCCTACCGCACGGCGAAATCACCCACGTCAGCGACACAGCCCTCATGGTAGCCGCCTGCCGGGCGCTTGAATTCGAGTCCCCAGACGGCTTCGTGCAAGATCCATTCGCGGCGCGGCTGGCGGGCGAGCGCGGTATGGCCATACTCCGGAAGCTGCCGAATCCCGAAATGATGCGCTTCGGGATCGGGGTGCGCTGCCGCTTTATGGAAGAGCTGTTGTTAGACGCCCTGGCCTCGGAACCGATCGCGACGGTTCTCAGCATGGGCTGTGGTCTGGACACGCGGCCGTGGCGGCTCGAACTCCCGCCCGGCCTGCGGTGGATCGAGGTCGATTTCGCCGACATGCTGGATTACAAGGACGCGTTGATGTCCGCGGAGAAACCCCGATGCCGCCGCGAGCGTCTCACGGCGGACGTGAACGACGCCGGGCAGCGGCGCGCCTTCTATGCAGCCGCCGGCCCGGCGCCGGCGCTCATGATCACGGAGGGCTTGCTCATGTATCTGCCTGCTGCGACAGTGGAAGCGTTGGCTGCCGAAACCTGGCAGGAGAGCGGCATCGCGCACTGGCTGAGCGATATCTCAACGAGTGCGTTCTCGAAAGCCATCGGTATGGACAGTTATCGGTCGGTGTGCAATGTGCAAGCGTCCGATTTTCTGCACGGAGAGCAGATCCTCGAGGGCGTGGGCCGGCACGGCTGGGTGACCGCAGCGCGGCGCAGCTACATCACCGATACGGCGTTTGCGCGGGAGCGGATTCAACGCATGATGGGCGATCGCCCTCAGCCAACCGGTCCACCGCCGTTCCCGCCAGACGATCCGACCGGAGTGCACCGGTTTGCGCGGAGATAAAGCGTTCGCCGGCGATGTTCTGCGCTCGGCGGTATAGTGGCGTTTTACGAGGAGGTTCCCAAGATGACGTCCTTGTCCCGCCGCGATCTGATTCGCCTGGCCGTCGCGCTGCCCTCAGCCGGGCTGTTCAGCCGTTACCGCGCGTTGGCCGCGCCGGCGTTGAACCGCGTCAAGATCACCGATATCCGCGCTATGGCCATCCAGAACATCGCCGGAAACTGCCTGATCCGCATCGACACCGATAGCGGCTTGACAGGCTATGGCGAGGCCGGCGCCACCGGCCCTATGGCGCGCGCCCGCATCGCGACCATGCGGGGCCTGCTGATCGGCAAAGACCCTCTGACCATCGAGGTGCACTTCCACAACATGACGTCGCTGATGCATACCTACATGGCCCACATCCCCACCATCAGTGGCATCGACATGGCGCTCTGGGACCTCGCGGGCAAGATTCTCGGCGCGCCCGTCAGTACGCTGCTCGGCGGGCCATTCCGCGAGTCGATCCCCATGTACTCGCACGGCATCGGCCTCAATATGCTCGACAAGGCATCCTGCCGCGATTGGGCGCAGCGCATCAAAGAGATGCCCGAGGGTTTCACCGCGTTCAAGAACGGCATCGACCCCGTGCTAGGCGTGCCGTCGGCCCGCTTCGCGCCCACGGTCACCACGCAGCAACTCCGCAACGTGGCGCATGCCTACGCCAACTGCCGCGAGGCGGTCGGCGACGACATCGATATCGCCGTCCACTGCCACAACGAACTGGATACGCCGAGCGCTATCGCGGTGGCCAAGGCCGTGGAGCCGATGAATCCTCTGTTCATGGAAGACGCGCTGAACCCGCCGTTTTCGGAGGCCTGGATGGCGCTGCGGCGTTCGACCCGCGTTCCGCTGCTGACGGGCGAGAAGCTGGAGATGGTGCGCGGATTCAAACCATTCGTCGACAACCAGGCGGTCGACATTATCCACCCGGACCTGGCCTTCGCCGGAGGATTCACGGGCACGCGAAAGATCGCAGACTACGCGTATCAGTTCCGCACGCCGGTGGCGCTGCACAACGTCGGTTCGCTCGTGCTGACTTATGCCAACGCCCACTTCGGTTCTTCCATAGAGAATTTCTACCGTTCGGAAAGCCAACTCGGGCGGCCGAACCACTACATCGAAGCCATGGCTGCCGGCAGCCCGCCTGAGGTGCGCAAAGGGATGCTGAAAGTGCCGGTGGCCCCGGGGCTGGGGTTGGAAATCAACCCCGAATTCCTCAAAAAGAATCTGGCCCCGGGTGAGGAGTTCTGGGCGTGAGGTGGGGTACGCCTCCGGCCTGCCCATAGGCGTTAGACTAAGACGCTATCGAAGGTGATCTCGGCTCGCGCGATCCCGCCTCGGGCCAAGTTCGGTCAAACTTCCTGGAACGCGGCCTTCTGGCCCGAGTGCGGGAAATTCGGCGAGTCGCGCGTGGTACGTCAACTACCCTCGATTCCGCCATTAGGGGCCGCAAACGGCGGGTCCGTCAGCGGGTACAGGATGGCAGGCTCTAGCGGATTTCCAGCTCCAGCCGGTTGATCATCTGCTGTACCTTCTTGATCGTGCCGATGAGCCACTGGCGTTCGATGCAATCGGTGACCTTGGGTCTTATGAAAGCTGGCGCACAACTGCATGGCGCGCTTTTCCAACTCGCGGATCTGCTCTTCGGCTGACGCGGCCGCCCCGGCGCTCTGAGCCGTGGCCGCCTCTGCCTGGAGGCGCGCCACGGCATCGATGGCGCGGGCGGCGTTTTCGGGGATCAGCGCGATCACGTTGCTCCCCACGTGAATGCCGTCCCGGTGAATGGCGTGCTCGATGCGCTCAAACTCCGCCGGTGTGATGCCGGTGAGCGCAGCCGTCTCGAAGTACAACGTGCCGTGTTTCTTTGACAGCGCGATGGCGCGGTCGGCAGTGCGCTTGCTGATCTTGAGCTGGCGCTCGCAAAACTCGGCCCAATTGGCCGCGAACTTCAGGTGGGTTTTCTCGTCGCGAACCCGGCGGAGGCACTCGGCCTGCGCCGCGCTGCAACGGCCCGCGACCATCCCAAACGCCCGGCGTTGTCCAAGCAGGATGCCGAGTTCCAGGACCTGCTGCTGGTCCGGCATGCCATCTTTGATTTCTTCCATTTCGTTTCCTTCCACGACCGCGGTTGGGACAGGCTGTCCCAACGGACTCCAACTCTCACTGCAAACAAGGAGGTTGCGGGCGCGGTGGTGTGAGAGGCTGGGACAGATGTCCCAACCCCTTGCTTTCACCATCGCACACGCCCTTCGTGAAACCGGCTGGAAGAACATCCAAGCTGACGCCTAAATGCCTGCCACACAGCCGGATGAGCCGGTTCAAAAAAAAGAAAATGTTGCTGTGACCGCCAGGAGGCGGGGGATCACAATCCCGGACGGATCGAGAGAATGGACTCGTTTTCAGGTGGATCTGAAGACCGATTCGTGGTGTGGATTGCTTGAGTCCGCTGACGAGGACCGCATGTTGGGTTAATACCTGCGCCCGGGACCGCCACCTTTGCGGATAGGGTTAGACGGCCAAGTGACGCCTGTAGGACGATGTTCGGGCGCCCATTCTCATGGCGGTAGAATGAAGCATGCGCAATGAGTTCACAGCGATCGTTGAACAAGATGGCCCGTGGTACATCGCATACTGCGCCGAGGTGCCCGGCGCCAATGGCCAAGGCAAATCCCGTGAAGAGTGCCTCACCAATCTTCGAGAAGCCATCGCACTGATTCTGGAACACAGGCGCGAGGAGTCGCTGCGCTCGCTACCGCCGGACGCCGGGCAGGAACTCGTAGTTGTCGGATGAAGCGCGAGGGATTGCTACGACACCTTCGCCGTCACGGCTGCGTCTTGCGGGGAGAGGGCAAAGAACACACCCTGTGGGAGAACCCGCAGACAGGCCACGCCGAGGCGGTTCCTCGTCACGCGGAGATTGCGAACCTCCTTGCAAAGAGGATTTGCCGCAAGCTGTCGATCCCAGATCCGCCAGGTTAGGCCAAACCGAGATTCCGCAACGGGCGTTCCCCGTCCACTTGACGTGAGCGGGACTTCATGGGAGTGATGGTCCAACCAAGCCTAAGGCGCCCTATGTCCGAGTGGCCAACGATCCGGCCGCATTTGGCACCGCGTGTCGAACTGCGTCTTTCGGGGCTTATGGAAGGGGCTTTTTCATATCCGCGATTATCGCCTCGACTACATGCGGAAGATTCATCTTTCCAAGCATTCGGCAGAAGAGCACGGTGTCCCTCGCGGGGCCATCAAGGATGAAGTTGCAATCTGCCATTTCGCAGTCGATGAAGTTCGGCAGCAAGCCGCCACTGAAGACGAGTGTGCAGAACTTGAAGGTACATCGCTCAAAGTGCGTCGCATCAATATTTATCCTCCGGTCTTGAAAGCTCATCTCAATCTGCTTTTGCATGGATATGTGCGCCCCACCTAGTTCACTTTGGGGCGCTTTCATCGCCGACTTCTTGCGCACGGCATTGCCTCCGAATAGTGGATCGTCAGGGTGGACGTTCATCGGCACGATACCCGACGCCAAGCCATCAGCCGAAACCGCGACTCTAGAACCCCGCAGTGATCCACTCTGAATGACCATGCCCTTGGTATTCGGAGTATCCATGACGATGCGTGATGGCTTGCAGTCGATTCTCGTCCCGTGATACCAAAGCTGCGCGCGAACGCGGAGTGGGGATTCTTTAGCATTGATCTCCAGGAGCACATCGTAGGGCTTCGACCGCAATTTCAAGAATTGATGATCAGCTTCGAGGTCCCAAAACGTAGGGTCGCCAGTTTTCCACTCGTTGCGGTCGACATCAATCAAAAGCTTGTCCGTTTTGTCATATAGCGCTAAGTACAATTCCAGATTGCCTTCGTCTCCGACCTCAATCCGCACAAGGCAGGTGGGTCCGACGCTCACAAAGCAGCCCTGCCCTACCAGATTGGTACTGCTAAGGAGAATCGTTCCCCCAGGTGCATCAACCCAAAGCTTGCCCTTGGCATAGCCGTGTTTTCGATTAAAAGGTTGTTCTTTGAACTGCCGCTGCTTAGGCTCCTTCAGCGAACCCTTCGTGGCCATGTCATGACAATTGGGACACAGAAGCATCATATCCTCTGGCCGAAAGTGATGCTCGGTTTCGTACGGGACGATGTGGTGGTATTCGTAGATCGGAAAGCCGCACCGGCAGCATCCGAAGAATGCCTCGGCCCGCAAGATCTGTTGGACCTCGGCGGGAACGGGCGGTCGCGACGCCATCGCTCGTAGTATACGGCCCGAATTGAATCGGCGCGAGGGTTTCGTAAGGAGCGAGGCGGGTTCTGGGAGCGAGGGCGTTGAGATTCAAGTACTTGTACCGTGTGGGAGGAAGTTGAATACGCACGATTCCCGAGTTACGCGCCACTCGTACGGGGATCAAGCGGCGCCGAGGCTTCGTCGACCGAGGCGACGATCCAGGAGCTTTCGTTGGCATCGCTCATCAGTTTCGGAGCTAAAATGAAGGAGTGTCCGAAGTTGATATCCAAATCGTGTCCAACGAAGCCGGCGAGCCAACCGCCGTCATTGTGCCCATCGCACTTTGGAAGGAAATTGCTTCTGAGCGCGAAACCGCCTATCTGCTGAAGTCGGAGACCATGCGGCAACGCCTGCGGATCGCGCGGGAACGTGAGAACGGCGTATCCCTGGATGACGCAGTGGCGAAATTGGACTTGTGAGAGCAGTCGAATTCGACCCCTGCGCGTTCGACGATCTGGCATGGTGGGCAGAACAGGACCGGGCTCAAGCGATTCGTATCATCCGTCTTGTACGAGACACGCAGCGCGATCCCTTTGCAGGTATTGGTAAGCCGGAACCGCTGCGGCACGAGTTGGCTGGCTGTTGGTCGCGGCGTATCGACCAGGAGCATCGACTGGTGTACCAAGTGCTGCCGGACAAGATTCGGATTCTCGCCTGCCGCTATCACTACTAGATTGCACGGCGCGTTCGGGCCTGACACACGACCTGCTCCGTCCGTATCACGCGCGACTCGTACAATGATCGAACCGGGAACCACTCCACCTGATGGCTCCCTGCGGATTCGTCCCGTGAAACGCCATTCCCATCACATCCGGCCTGCCGGCGCCCTATGTATTCCGGAATCGTATTCGATCAGGTTCAACGATCCAAAGCTCACCGGCCGGTTCTCGGTTAGTCAGCACCAACGCGATCCTGTTCACGAGAGCGAGGACGGAGTGTTTATCCTGCCTCATCGTCCGAAGGACAACGATCCCTGCGTGCTCTTCCGGCGGGTATGCCCGGATGTTGGCGAAATCCAGGTCCAATGTGATTAGAACTCGGCCTTCCGCTTGGCACCTCACCGCTATCGCAGAATCCTCTGCTCCCGTCAGGTATTCCTCGGCAACCGTATCTGCTTCGAACCCTCCAGCGCGTAGGACCTCGGCACACTCCCGCGGCTGGTTCTCATCAATTTTTAGCTTCAAACCGTGTGTTCCAAAGGAAGGTCCGCCGTGCCCTCGCGTGCGAGCTCGGCTGCATAGGCCAGAGCGGCCTGAATGTCCGGCTCCTGAATCGAAGGGTAGCTGCCAATGATTTCGTCGCGGGGTACGCCTGCGGCTAAGTTGTCGAGGATTACGGAGACCATCACGCGCGTGCCACGGATAACCGCCTTTCCGTGACAGACAGCCGGATTAATCGTGATGCGCTCCTGCCAGTCGGCCATGCCTAATTCTACCGCGCGAGGCGCCCCTATTCCTATTGGAGCAACACGATTCCTCCCGTTAAACGCCGGTCACGTCCCAACCCATAGTGCATGTGCGCCCCCGTTGATTGCCCGTGGATCCGGACTCTGCACGGAACGCTTGATGTTCGCGTGTGGAAGTCGCTGGTCGCCAGCGAAGGTATAATTGGAGCATGTCCTCCGACCGCAACCGCCTTCAATCGCTCGTGGATGCTCTTCCGGACAGTGAGGTGCAGGTGGCCATTTCCTTTCTTGCGGAACTGGGTGAGCAGGAAATCATTGATGCCGAAACCGCGGCCAAGCTGGATTTGGCTCGTACCGAACCGGGCGAAGATGTCCCCCTGGAAGAAGTCCGACGTCGGCTGGGTCTGTGATTCGCCGCGTAGTCTTCCGCCCAGCCGCGGTGCGCGATTTGGCCCGCCTCGATCGTGTCGTCCAGGCACGGGTCGATGCGGCGTTGGTGCGTTTCGCCGCGACGGGCCACGGCGATGTGAAGGCCCTTAGGGACCGCCCCGGCGAACTGCGCTTGCGGGTCGGCAAGTGGCGTGTCTTTTTCTGCCTCGAACCTGATCTCATCCGCGTCCTCGGCATTGACAACCGGGGCGAAGCGTACTGATCCCCCAACCCTATCAGCCTGGACACCATCACTCCCGTGAAACGCCGTGCACGGAAGTCACATGAGCGAGTTGTCGCCATCTCGTTCGTTGGAGCATCCGGGCCGCCTGCTTCGGCTGGATAAACGCGCCATCCGGAGGTTATGTACCACTGGCTTCGGGATCGATCCGGCTCGGCACGGCGGAGACAGAAGCGATTCTGCGCCGGTTCACCCGCAGCAACGTCCAACACCCGGCCTACCGGGCGTTCGCCGGTGCTTGGCGTATCACGCGCCAGCCGGAAGTTATGTACTACGGGCTTCGGGATCGATCCGGCTCGGCACAGCGGAGACAGAAGCGATTCTGCGCCCGCAGCGGCGAGCTGGCAAGCAATCGAAGTGAGGATCACGAGATCAGCACGCCGGCGCAGCCGAAGTGGGCTGACAAACTCACACCCCGAGATCTGGCAGCCCTGACGCCGCTGATCTGGGATGATGTTAACCCAACGGCCGCTTCGAGCTCGATACCAGGGCAGGCCTGAGGCCTACCCCACAAAACGATTCGGCCCCGGCGATAGTTCCCGTCGAGTGCCCTTCCAGAGGAACTCGCCCGTGACTGTGGCCGGCAGGTCCACCGAAATCTCCCAACCCGCGCCAGATCGTTCCAATTTAACCACCACGTCGCCGCGCGGATGAGGCACGGACCCGGTCACCTTGGATAACTTGCCCGGATGCGGCTTCACGGTGACCCGCCGGAATCCCGGCGCGGCCGAATCCACGCCCAGCACCGTCCGCAGGATCTCCACGTTCGGACTCGCGCTCCAGGCATGGCAGTCCGAGCGCGACGAATTCCCCGGCCGGTCCCCTACTTCCGCGAAGGTGGTCAGGCCCCGTGCCAGCATACCGCGCCAATCGCCCAGCCGGTCCAGGTAGCCATCGCCCTCGCCAACCTTAGCCAGAGCCTGGTGCACATAAAACCGGAAGTACACCGAAGCCGGCGCCAGTCCCGGTTCCTTCAGCGTCCGCAGCATCAGATCGCGGGCCGCCTCGCCCGCGATCGCGTCCGCCAGCACCGCCATGGTATTGGTGTGCTGCGAATACTTCTGCCGTGAGGGCGTGTCGGCGTACATCCGCTTTCCCGGCTCCCAGTAAAGTTTCTGCGCCGTCTCGCGGAGTTGCTTCTCACGCCCGCGGTATACCTCCGCCATCGGCGGCAAACCAAGTCCCGCTTCCAATTCCGCGGCCCAACGGTATCCCATCACCAGCAGCCAGTCGAACGGCGCCGACGACCCCTCCGCGTCCTGCGGCGGGTCGCCTCTCGGCCATTCCGGCACCCAATCGAAATACCTCCACCAGGGCAGGGGACCGAGCGAGCCATCCTTCTTCTGATACCCTTCAAAGAAACTCAGCACCGCCCGCACGCCCGGCAGCATCCGGCGGACGAAAGCCGGGTCTTCGACATACCACCAGTAATCGTGAACCATCCCGATCCACCACAGGGCGAAGCCCGGGATGTATTGCTCCAGCCGTGTCGGGTAGCGGCTCATGGTGCAGCCGTCGCTCTGCCGCGAATCGTTGAGCTGGTCGATGGCGTTGCGCATCAGCCGCCCGTCGCCCGCGCTGAAGAGCGACACCAGGCACTGAATCCGCGTGTCGCCGGCGTACTGCAACTGCTCGTAGTACGGACAGTCCATGTAGGTCTCGTGGGCGCACAGTTGGGCCGTGCGCCACCCCACGTCCAGGATTCGGTTGATCCCGGCATCGTCCGCATCGAACCGCGCGCGCCGTTGGAACGGGAAACTGACGAACGTTGCCGCCAGCTCGTCCACCATCAACGGCTCCTCCCTGGTCTGAATGTCCAGTTCCAGATAACGGTACGTGCGCCACCAGAGCGGGCGAAACTTGCGCCCGGTTCCGCCATCGGCCACGAACTCGTCATGGTAGCCGATGGATTGTTTGCCCTCGATCTCGTCGCGGTTGCCCTTGTCGAAGCGGCCCTGCGCCGTGGTTTGGAACAACGATTCGGCGTAGCGCATTCGCACCACGGCGTCCTTGCCGCCGCTCACGGTCAACTCCGGATAAGCCGTAGTGAGATAGGTCTGGTCCAATAGCAACGTGGCGTGAGTCCGCGCCGGGATCGGTACGGGCGCAGTCTGAGCGGGCAAAGCCGCGGGAGCCGGAATGCCCGCCACACGCCGCAGTTTTTGCAGCCGCTCGAGCCGTTCCGCCTCCGCCGGGATGGTCCGCGGCGTGAGCATCCACCGTGTGTGTGGATCGCTGGCTTCCCGTCCTGCCGCCGTGGTCAGCACCTGGGCCGCCGGCCACTGCGAATCGTCGAACTCCCGGCTTTCCCAGCCCCAGGGATATGCCGCCGCCGCCACCCGATCGCCCGGACCCGCTACGAAATACCCGTGCATGTCGCCGCTCGAAAATACCAGGGGCGCGTA
>Ga0209067_10001389_pt1 | contig 14986 bp, 13 predicted proteins | sample ColStrG_CSR_2013_FD_187199 | JGI IMG/M metagenome (GOLD analysis project Ga0209067, IMG submission 187199) | Freshwater sediment microbial communities in response to fracking from Pennsylvania, USA - Cold Stream Run_MetaG_CSR_2013 (SPAdes)... | ecosystem: Environmental > Aquatic > Freshwater >...
AGACTCCGGACGAGATTAGTCTACCCCACGCCAGTTAAACTTCGTACCCAAAGCAGCCGATAGGAGTGATGAGGTTTATGCGCCTGATAGCCGATTCGTTCCGTTGTGGATGGGTGCTGCTGTTGATGACACTCGCTGCTCGCAGCCAAACAGGCCTGGGCGACGCCAGCCTGGAGCAGCTTCTCAATGTAGAAGTAACCTCCGTATCCAAGAAGGAACAAAAGCTTTCGCGGACCGCCGCCGCAGTCTTTGTGATCAATCAGGAAGACATCCGGCGCTCGGGAGCGGCGAACCTGCCGGACCTGCTGCGCCTGGTGCCCGGCGTCCAAGTGGCCCAAATCGACGCCAACGCCTGGGCCATCACCATCCGCGGCTTCAACAGCCGCTATTCGAACAAGGTTCTTGTCCTGGTAGACGGGAGGTCCGTTTACACCCCTGGTTTTTCGGGAGTCTACTGGGACCAATTGGACATGCCGTTAGAGGATATCGAACGCATTGAGGTGATCCGCGGTCCTGGTGCAACCATGTGGGGAGCTAACGCCGTCAATGGGGTGATCAACATCATCACCAAGAGCTCCCAATCGACTCAGGGTGGGCTTGCCTCGGCGACGGTTGACGCCGATTCTGGCTCCCGAGGCCTGTTACGTTACGGAGGCCGGCTGCGGTCGGGTTCGGGGGACGACGCCGCCTATCGGGTTTTCGGCACGTACACCAGGCTGGACTCGGGCGCTCTGCAGAATGGCTCGGGTGGAGCCGACGGGTGGTCCCGCGTTCACGGCGGCTTCAGAACGGACTGGGAGTTGTCCCCGCGCGACTCGTTCCACATCGAGGGCGATCTATTTTCCAACCGCGAAAGCCAGACCAGGCAAACGTCGTTTCTCTTGGGACCGTCTGGCCCGTACTACAAACAAGGCATCCGCGCGGCTGGCGGAAGCCTTTCTTCGGCCTGGAGCCACACATCCGCGGGCGGGGCCCAAACCTCGGTAAACGCCTACTTCGATACCCATCGGCGCGACGATCTGGGAGTGCCACAGTACCAGCGGACGTTCGATCTAAGTGCCCAAGAGCACCTGACCGCGGGTGATCGGCATGACATTGTGTTCGGCTTAGGGTACCGGGCGGCACTATCCGGTCTTTCGCCCGGCTACGCGATCTCGCTGGTACCGCCCAAGCGGACCGACAGCCTATACTCGGCATTCCTGCAAGACGAGATCCGTCTTGCCGATACTCTCTGGTTTACTCTGGGCTCAAAACTGGAGCACAATGCCTTCACCGGTTTCGAGTACGAACCCAGCGCACGGCTGGCTTGGGCGCCCAGCGGCCGGCACACCATCTGGGCGTCGGCGTCCCGGGCAATTCGCCAGCCCTCGCGGCTGGAGTCGGGCGTAAGTCTGGACTTAGCCGACACTCCGTTGGATGCCGCCACCACGGTGGCGGTCCGATTATACGGCAGCCCCCGTTTTCGTTCCGAGGAACTGCGGGACTTTGAAACCGGCTACCGCAGCCAGTTGACCAGGCACGTCTCGCTCGATCTGACGGCGTTTCTCAGTCTATACCGCCACCTGTCAACCATCGAACCGCAAAGCCCAGTGTTCCATCCCGGCCCGTCGGGGATCGTCATCGAAATGCCTGAGGTTTACTCCAACCTGGGCCACTCGACCAATTATGGGGGCGAATTGGCACTCAACTGGAACGTGACTTCGCGCTGGCGGATTAGCCCCGCCTGGTCCGCCATCCACATCAACATGGGGCTGGACCCGGGCTCCCTGGATCAGACGTCGGTGCCGCAAGCCGAGAACACGCCGCGCAACAGCTTTCAGATTCGTTCGTTGCTCAACCTCACGCGAAAGGTGGCGTGGGACCATACTCTTTGGTGGAGCCAGAGAGTGCCGAATGGACGCGTAAATAGCCATGTCCGGCTGGATACCCGCCTGTCCTGGAAGGTTAGCGAACACACCGAGTTCAGTCTGGTGGGCCAGAACCTGGTGAGTCCCGGGTTCGTCGAATTCGGCAACTCCTTTTGGATCGTGGGAACCAAACAGGGCCGCACCCTGTTTGGAAAGGTGACGTGGACTTTTTGATCCCATGCGCTTCAGTATCGGCCCGGTTGCTGCGCCTCGTAGTTCTCTCCCTGGCCCTGGTGGTCTGTCCGAACCCTCTGGGTGCCGCGGACACTGCGAGTGAGTACCCCTTGAAAGCGGCGTTTCTATACAAGTTCGCCAGCTTCGTGGTCTGGCCGATTTCCAACGTATCCGGGCCGCTGTGCATCGGCGTGGTGGGCGAAGACCCGTTCGGCTCCGCTTTGGAGGAAGTGGTGAAAGGCAAATCCATCAACGGCCGGGCCTTCGAGATCCGCCGCTTCCGGCCAGGACCGGAGGCAGGCCGGTGCGACATCCTCTTTATCAGCGCGTCGGAGAAAAATAAGCTGCGCGCCGTTCTCGACCAAATGCCAGGGAGTTCCGCACTGACGGTGGGAGATATGCCAGGGTTCTGTGAAAACGGCGGGATGATCCGTCTCGGCCTGGAGGACAACCGCATACGCATGGAAATCAACCCGGACGCGGCCGGGAGGTCTGGCCTTCAGTTAAGTTCCAAGCTGCTCAGTCTGGCCAGGATCGTCCGCCCGGCGTCCAACGGTAAATGAGCGTCCTTATGCCCTTGCCGCGCAACCTCTCGATCAAGCGGAAACTCCAGGGGATCATCATGTCTACCGTGGTTGCGGCCCTGCTGCTGGCTTCTGCAGCACACCTGGTGTCGGAAACCATCGGGCTGCGCACTTCCATGAAGGCCAGGCTGCAGATGCTGGCCGGCATGATCGGGGAAAACAGCACGGCAGCGCTTAGCTTCGGCGATACAATCTCGGCGCACGAACTCCTACAGGGTCTCAAGGCGCAACCGTCGGTGATGGCCGCCGCCATCTATTCCGCCGATGGCAGTGTCTTTGCCAGTTACGTCCGCGCCAGCGGTTCCGAGAACGTTCCGGCCAGAGCCGGCAGAGAGCGCATCTCGTTCGAAAACGGCCGCCTGATCGTGGTGCAGCCGGTGGTTCTGGAAAGGCAAGCGCTAGGCCGGGTCTATATCTCTTCGGACTTGGCGGAAATGCACGACCGGCTGATTCGGTCCATTGCCACCATACTCCTGATCATGGCCGGTTCCGCCCTGTTTGCGTTCCTGCTGGGTTCCCGCCTTCAGAAACTCGTTTCGAGTCCTGTGACTCACCTGGCTCAGACTGCCAAAGCCGTGACCATGTTGAAGAACTTCGACATTCGCGCTTGCAAGACCGCCCAAGACGAACTCGGGCTTCTGATCGACAGCTTCAACGAAATGCTCTCCGAGATTCAGCGCCGCGACCGTGAACTCGAGCGCCACCGGGACAGCCTGGAGGAAGAGGTGGCCGCCCGCACCGCAGACCTGCAAAGGGTCAACGGAGAACTGGCCTCCGCCCGCGACCGAGCGGAGGAAGGCAGCCGCGCGAAGAGCGAATTCCTGGCTAACATGAGCCACGAAATCCGCACTCCCATGAACGGGATCATGGGTATGGCCGAACTCGCGCTGGGCACCGATTTGAGCTCCGAACAACGCGAATATCTCGAGACGGTTCTGGCATCGGCCAACAACCTGCTAAGCATCATCAACGATATCCTGGATTTCTCCAAGATCGAAGCCGGCAAGCTGGAACTCGAGGAGCGCCCTTTCAACCTCCACGAGTTCATGGAAGACACCGTGAAGCCGGTGCGTGTAAACGCTGGCAAGAAAGGTCTGGAACTTCGTTGCGAGATCCAGCCGGATGTCCCGGAGTACATCGCGGGAGATTCGATTCGCCTGGGCCAGGTCCTGCTGAACCTCGTCGGAAACGCAATCAAGTTCACCGAACGCGGGGCCGTCACCGTGCAAATCTGCGTCCTGTCCAGGCAGCGGGACATTGTGGTGGTGGAATTCGCGGTGCGCGATACCGGAATCGGGATTCCTCCGGATAAGCAGCGCTACATCTTTGAGGCTTTCTCCCAGGCCGACGGCTCCATGACCCGCCGGTTTGGCGGTACGGGCCTCGGTCTGACGATCTCCGCGCGGCTGGTCGCGTTGATGGGTGGCTCCATTTGGGTGGAGAGCAGGCCAGGCAAGGGAAGCTGCTTTCGCTTCACCGCACACCTCAAGATCGCCGGTCCCGGAACGACGGTGCCGGAACCCACCGGGCGGCCCGCGCCGCAGCATTGCGCACAAGCGCTACGAATCCTCCTGGCCGAGGACAATCCTGTGAACCGCCGCGTGGTGACCCGGGTCCTGGAGAAGAGCGGCCATCGGGTTTCGGTTGCGGTCAACGGACGGGAAGCCGTCGAAGCCATGTCCCGGGAGGAGTTCGACGCCGTCTTGATGGACGTGCAAATGCCCGAAATGAATGGCCTGGAAGCTACTGCCGCGATTCGCCGGGAGGAACTCGCCAGCGGCCGCCGCACCCCCATCATCGCCATGACCGCGCACGCCATGAAGGGCGATCGCGAAGCCTGCCTGGAGTCGGGCATGGATGGGTATGTTTCCAAACCGGTCCGCGCCGATGAACTTCTCGACGTGCTGGACCGCCTCCCCGGCGCGCAGCCGGGGACGCCTACGCTACTAAACACACTACAATAGAGTTTCTATGCAATTCCAGGAAGTGGTCGAAGCCGAAGGCCACCTGATCGACTCCCATATTATGGAGAACATCTTCGACAAGGTCGTGGAGCATAGCGGCCGTTTCGAAGTGCAGCAGTTCCGGATTGGCCGCACCAATAGCGAGCCGTCGTACCTCCGGCTGAAAGTGGAGACGCCGGACGATCCGTCGCTCCACCGGTTGCTGCATGAACTGTTGACGCTGGGATGCGCTCCGGTGGACACGGGCGACGCCGCACTGGCCGAAGTCGGCCGCGACAAGTGCGCGCCCGAGGACTTCTACTCCACCACCAATCACAAGACCTACGTGCGCCACGGCCAGAAGTGGCTGGAAGTGGAGAACCAGCGCATGGACGCGATGATCGTGGTCGAGGGCGGCCGTGCCATTTGCCGTCGTCTGCGCGACCTCCGCCAGGCCGACCAGATCGTCGTTGGGCTGCGCGGTATCCGCGTCATCCCGGAATCCAAAGAGCGCGACCGCCTGTCCTTCGCCTTCATGTCCAACGGCATTTCGTCGGAGCGTCAGGTGGAAACCGCGGTGCGGCAGACGGCCGCGCTGGTGCGTCACGCCATGGAGCAGAAGCTGAAGGTGCTGGCAGTGGCCGGCCCGGTGGTGGTACACACCGGCGGCGTCGCTGGGCTGGCTTCGCTCATCCGCAACGGCTTCATCCACGGCCTGCTCAGTGGTAACGCCCTGGGCGTCCACGACGCGGAGGCTGCGCTGTTCGGCACCTCGCTCGGCATCCGCCTCTCCGATGGCCGCCAGGAGGAGCACGGTCACCGCAATCACATGCGCGCCATCAACGCCATCTACCACGCCGGCTCGGTGCGGCAGGCCGTCGAATCCGGTTGCTTGCGGTCGGGCATCCTCTACGAGTGCGTCCGTGCCGGCGTGCCCTTCGTGCTGGCTGGAAGCCTGCGCGACGATGGGCCGCTGCCCGATACCATCACCGATATGAATGCCGCCCAGGACGCCTACGCAGCCGAGCTCAAAGGCGCCGGCCTGGTCCTCTGCCTCGGTTCCATGCTCCACTCCATCGCCACCGGAAACATGCTGCCAAGCTGGGTCAGAATCGTTTGCGTGGACATCAACCCGGCGGTCGCTACCAAGGTTAGCGACCGCGGCACTGGCCAGGCCGTCGGCGTGGTGGCCGATGTCGGCCTCTTCCTGGATCTTCTTTCGAAAGCCTTAGCATGAAACGCGCCTATACCGACGAGCACGCGCGCAGCGGGGTGGACGCCCCGCTGCCCGAAATCGAAACCTGGCCCAATCAGTACGCCGATTACGAGATCGAAATCGTCATGCCGGAGTTCACTTCCGTGTGCCCCAAGACCGCTCTGCCCGATTTCGGCAAGATCGTGCTGCGCTATGTCCCCGACAAACGCTGCCTCGAACTCAAGTCCTATAAGATGTACCTGCTGGCCTACCGGGACCTGGGGATTTTTCAGGAAAACATCGTGAACCGCGTCTTGCGCGACGTGGTCGAGGCCGCTAATCCCGTGAGCGCCACCGTGGTCGGCGACTTCACGCCGCGCGGCGGTCTCAGCACGCTGGTCACCGCCTCCTGGAGACGGACCCCGAGGGCACCCCGTGGAAAGCGCTGAACTGATCGCCGTTTTGCGCGAGGTCCGCGACCGCGTGCGCGCCCGCAACCCGCAGACTGCGATAGCGGCAGACATTCCCCTGCCCGACCTCCTCGAGCTGGTGCATGCGCGCGATTCAGCCCTCGGCAAGGTGGCTGCCATCGGAACCGTAAATCCGCGGCCCGGCGGCCTGGTCAACTCGCTGGTGCAAACCTGGAAGCGCCTGGTGGCCCGCGTTTTGGACTGGCACGTGCGCGAGCAGGTGGAGTTCAACCGCAAGGTCGTGGTCTGTGTGGACGCTTCCATCGAGGCCCTCAACGAAACCAATCGAGCCCTCTCCGAGATGGGCAGCCGCATCGCCGCTCAGGAAGCCATCGGCAACGAGATGAAGGACATTCGTGACCACTGGGCCGAGTGGCGGCTGGATTGGGAGCGCAAGCTCGAACAGAACGAAGTCCAGTTTCTCCGCAGCGTAGCCGACTTGCAGGCCGGTTTCCAGCATCGCGCCACCCTGATGGACGCCAACTATCGCGATGCCCTGCGCGGCCAGCACGCCGAGTACCTGGCGGCGCTGGATCGCAGTGGGATGGAGATTCAAAAGCGCCTCTGGGCCGATCTGGAACGGATCCGTCTGGAGTATGAGCGGCTGATTTTCTCCGAACTCCGCACCATCCGCCAACGAGCGCAGATCACGCCAGCCTCAGCCGCGCCTCGCGCGGGGTCCGCCCCAGAATCAGCCGGGCAGGCCGGGAGGCCTACCCCACCAGGCTTCGACTATGGCCACTTCGCCGAGCGGTTCCGCGGCTCCGAGGAGTACGTCAAGCGCGGCCAGCAGTTCTACCTGCCCTATTTCACGGCCTGCCGCAACGTGCTCGACATCGGTTGCGGACGCGGCGAATTCCTGGAGATGATGCGCGCCGCTGCTATCCCCGCCAGGGGCATCGACATCAGCGAAGAATCCGTTGCTACCTGCCGCCACAAAGGTCTCGAAGCTGAAGCGGCGGATCTATTCGCCTGGCTGGAAGGCTGCCCCGAAGCATCGCTTGACGGCATCTTCTGCTCGCAGGTTGTGGAGCATCTTGCGCCGGAACGGCTCCCGGAAATGATCAAGCTCTGCGCCAGCCGTCTGGCGCGCAACGGCGTCATCGCCATCGAGACCCCGAACCCTGAATGCCTGGCCATCTTCGCCACTCACTTCTACGTGGATCCGACCCACCACCGGCCCGTGCCGCACCCGCTGCTGGCCTTCTATCTGGAAGAGTTCGGCATGGGAAACATCGAGGTGCGCAAGCTGGCGCCGGCGGTAGAATCTATGCCAGCCCTGGCTTCGCTACCCGAGGATTTCCGGGAGGCGTTTTTTGGTGGACTGGACTACGCGATTCTGGGCAGGAAACTGTAAACACCCAAAACCTTTATCTCGCAAAGACCGCCAAGAATGCAAAGAAGGAGCTTCCGGTTTTCTTGGCGTTTGCGCACTTTGCGAGAGCGCTTCTCTTAGCACTGCACCGTGGCCACGCCCGCGCGGATAATGCTTCCGCGGTCTTCCATCGTCACGGTCAGCGGCATCTCTTTCTTGTTCCGCACCACCGTTACCGTAAACGTCTTCTTCGACCGCAGCCCGCGCAGCGTCCGCGTAATCTCGGAGGAACTGCCGACCTTGGAATCGTCCACCTTGACGATCACGTCGCCGGCTTTGATCCCGGCCTTCTCGGCCGCGGAATTGTGCTTCACCGCTTTTACCAGCACGCCTTCCTTGACTCCGAAGAAATCGGCCAATTGCTCCTGCGATTCCAGCGATTCGCCTTCGATCCCCAGCATCGGGCTCTGATACGCCATGCTGAATCGCGGAATCTCGATGTTCGGCATAGGCGGCATCGGAGGGATCGGCGGCACCGTGAAATTCCACCCGCCATCGTCGCTTGTGATCACTGTTCCCTTACGCTCGCCCACTGTCGCCGTCAGTGTCTGGGCGGCGCCGTTGCGCCATATCCCAACCTTCACTTGCCGGCCCGGCGGCGTCTCGCGCACCAGCCGCTGGAACTGTTCGGTGCCCTGCACCGCCTGCCCGTTGTAATCCAACACCACGTCGCCTTCCTTGACGCCCGCCTTGGCGGCCGGGCCGTCTTCCACTACGCTGGTGACTTCCACGCCGCGCTCTTCTTTCAGGTTGAGGGCCTTGGCGCGATCGGCGGTGATATCCACAACGCCGATCCCTATGTAGCTGCCGCCGCGCTGCACCACGTATGTGCCCGCTGCCCCGTGCGCGCGCGGTGCCGGAGTCGCTTGTCCGAATGCGGCGGTAGAGACGACGCTCGCCGCCATGCATGCCAAAACAACTGCCAGATTCACTTTCATCGCTCACCCCTACTACTTCTGCTTCTTGATAAAAATTGTCCCGGCCGTCGCCGAAATCTGCAGCAGCGGGCCGCCGCCGTTCACCGGGCCTTCGGCAAACAACTGCCGGCCCTGGCGCCGCGGCTGAACTCCGGGATACTCGGATATGATTCGCCGCATCGTGTCGGCCATTTCGTTCTGCGCCCGCACCGTCACACCCACGTTGGACGGGATCCATACGGTGATGTCACCGTTGCCCGTCGCCAGAAAAGAATCGGCCAACCCGCCCGCCAACAGGCTCGCCATAATATTGCCCAGTGAGGTGGAAACGCGCATGGCCCCGGTAATATTGCTCACACGGATGCCGCCACTGCCCGATTCGCACTGCACGCCCGCTGCGGCGCCCACCTGCACGGGCCCTGCCATATTGCGCGCCATCACGATGCCGTTCGCCTTGTCCACAACGATCTGCCCGCCGCCGGTACCCGCGGTGACCGGCCCGCCGGCTTTCAGAATATGGACCCCGCCGGCGCCCGTTTCCGCGCGCACCGAACCCCCGACGTCGTCGGCCACAATGTCGCCGCCTACTGTTTCCATTACGGCTTCGCCGCGCACTGTGGCCACCGAGATCTTGCCGGCCCCGGACGAACAATGGAGGCTGCCATTCACTTGCCCGACCCGAATATCGCCGCCGCCGGTCACCAGCTTGCAGTCGCCGCGGATGCGGTCGATCGAAAGCTCGCCAGCACCCGTGTCCACGCTCAGCGGCCCGTTGACTCCGGCCGCCTCCACAGGACCATCGGACGTCGAAATCTCGAGAGCGCGCAACCACGGAGCCTTCACCGTTACCGTGGAAACCACCGGACCGCCGGGCGCCGTCAGCACAGTCCAATCGCCCACCGGCGTCACCCGGATCGAGTAGCGTTCCAGCACCCTTTGAGCCTGCGCCTCCGTCCGCGCCATCACACTTACTCGAACGGTGTACTGAAGGTTGTTCGCCGCGCCGCCCTGGAATGTCACTGGACCGTGAGCGTTCACCCGCAGACGCTGTCCCGCCGGCGCCGAGCCGGAAAAGACCCGCGCCCAACGGCCGCCTTCGCGGGCCAACTTGGGCTGCCCCTGCGCCGCCAGCGGGAGAAGCGCCAGCGCGGCCAGGCGCAAGCTAAAGCGTGCGCTACCCCTAAAATGTGCCGACAGACGCATTCATATCCTTCAGCGCCTTGGCCACCTTCAGGCGCACAGAGTTATTGTCTTCCTTCTGAACCAGGTCCTGTAACATGCCCACCGTGGAATCGTCGCGGCGCGACACCAGCAGATCCACCACTTGCATGCGGATGGCAGCGTTGTCGTCGGTCAGCAGCACGCGCGCCAGGGTTTTGCGCACCTCCGCATCTCCCACCAGCGGCTTCAGTCCATCCAGCGCTTTCAACCGCACCCCCGCGTTACTGTCTTGCGCCACCGCGTTGAGCAGCGCGTCGCGCACTTCCATGGAACCGGCCCGCGCCCGCAACAAATCCATCGATTCCACGCGCACAGCCGTGTTGTCGCCGTGGGCCGCCGCCAGCAGCAGCTTCTGGATGTTGGAGTCGTCCATGCGGCCCGAAACGACGCGCCGCCGGGTCTCGTCGAAGGCGACTTCCACATGGCCCGACGGATCTGAGCGTACCGACCGCACCGTTGACAAGGCGTCGTCCGGAGTGAAGCCGGCGGCGGTTGTCGGAGTCGCCGAACCCGCCCCGGCCCCCGTGGGCAACCCGGTAGTCATCCGCGCGGCGAAGAAGCCCAGCGCGATCAGCGCCAGCGCGCCAACCGGTTGGCGCAGGCGGTGCAACCCGCTCCACGAAGCGACCATAGCCTCCAAGAACAGCTTCCAGGCGCTCTTGGTGGATTTCTCCAGTCGCGGCGCGCCGCCCTGAATCGCCGCCATCAAGTCCGACCGGCAATCTTCCAGAAGGAAGGGTGGGGGCGCCATGCTTCGCCGGTCGAGCGCGGCCGCCAGGGTCCGCTGACGCTCCATCTCGCGCGCGCATCCGGCGCACCCGTGGGTGTGCTCTTCGACGCGGTCTTCCTCTTCCGGCGAAAGTTCGCCGTAATAATAAAGCGGAATCAGCTTCGAAATCGAATCGCAACTCATGTGAAATCTCCTAACACCGCGCGCATCTTCTGGGTTGCCCGAAAGAGACAATTCTTAGCGGCTTCCTCGGTGGTCCCCAGCATCTCTCCGATGTTTCGCAGTCGCAATCCCTGGTAATGCCGTAATTCGAAAACCATGCGCTCCCTCGGGGTCAACCCGTCCAGCGCGCCTTCAATCCGTTGCTTCAACTGCCGGTTCCACATGCTCCGTTCCGGATCGGCGTGGGCCGATTCCTCTTCGAAGACGTCCATCCGGTCGATTGGTCCCTCGGAGGTTTCCACCACCGCCGGCTCCTCCTTGCGGACCTTTCGTTTGCGCAACTGGTCAAGACAGATATTTGTCACAATCCGGTACAACCAGGTATGGAAGCTGCAGTCGAAACGGAAGGCGTGGAGGTTCCGGTACACTCTCAGAAACGCTTCCTGGTAAACGTCGCGCGCATCTTCCGGCGAACGCAACAGGTTCATGGCGAGTCTGAGCACACTTTGGTCGTATGTGCGCACCAGTTGCTCAAAGGCATCCTGGTCGCCGCCCTGCGCCGCCCGAATTAGCGAATCAACCTGTGGACTCAATCGGGCGCCTGCTGCTCCGGCTGCATCCTGCGCCATATTTCACGTTTCGAACTGCGCTCTTCCAGCTCCCATTCCACCTACCTGTGAACTTTGACGTTCCTGTAGTAATAATGTCACGGTTTCAGTGTGCGATTTTGAGACTAAACCGGCTTTCACTGCCAAAGAAGTTTACAGCCTGAGTTTAGCCTTCCAAATGTCTTGCTATAAAGGTGATGATGAAAAGACTGCCGCCACGGTCCGCTCGGCCCCTCCAGCGGCAAAATCGAAGCACATGCTTTGCTTGCACCTGGGCGCACACCTGATTCTCCTGGTGGCTGCTCTGGACTCTTTGGTCCTCGCTACCCACTTCTCCTTCCGGTTCGAGCAGCTCGCCTACATGGATCACTACCGGTACCAGGCCAACGGATTCTGGGTCGGGCAGTTCGACCTTCACGACGATTACGGAATCTCCATGGGTCCAGTCGTGGATTCGGAAAACTATCGTGGGAAAGCCTATCTTGCCTACGGCCCCCTGCCCGCCGTGTTTCAACTGGCGCTGAATCACTGGCTGTACCTCAACGTCCCCAGTTCGTCGATCGTGTGGGCCCTCACCGTCGCCACCCTTTATTGCACCTACTGGCTGGCTTTCACCTTCGCCACCTTCGTCCACGGCGTCACGGACGGCCTTGCCGTAATCTTGGCCGCCGGGTTGTGCCTCGGAATCGCCACCTACCAGTTTGTCCACATGTCGGTGGTGCCCTTCGCCTGGGCGCAGGCCGATGTCACGGGACAACTCTGCGTGGTGCTGGCCGTCTGGTCGCTCCTGAACTATTACCGCCGGCGCCAGGGCCGGTTCGTGGCGCTTGCCGGCCTTGGCGCCGGCTGCGGGTTCCTCTGCAAGCAAAACTATATTCTGGTGATGCTGCCAATGGCCGCATTTCTGCTCTTGGAACGGCCGGCCGGCTCGCGACTGGTCAGGCGCCTGAAGCGCCAGGTCGCCTGGTTTGCGGTCCCCGTCCTCTGCTGCGTGGTCGTCCTGATGTTGTGGAACAGCCTCCGGTTTGACAGCCCTTTCGAAACCGGAAACCGTTTCGCCAATACCACGGAGGTGTCGCCTCCTTATTGGGCATCACCCCGGCTGCATCGCGTCCCGTACAACTTTTACAACCACTTCCTGGCGGGCGCGCGGATCCGGTTCGACGACTTTCCCCTACTCGTTGGCCTCTCGAAGACCTTTGGCACCATGAATCAACAAGACGGTTCCGGCGGACTGTTGCACGACTATAAGATGTTCTCGGCCTTTCTCGCTATTCCTCTCCTGGCAGTTCTGCCGTTGTATTCAATGCGCGTCGCCTGGAACTTTTTCCGTCACCGCCAGTTGGCGCTCGAAGATCGCTGGTGGTGCTTTCTGATCGCCGTAGCGGCCTCTGCCTTCATGCTGTATTTTGGGCTCGACTCTTCGTGGATCCGTTACCAATACGACTTCCTGTTTTGCGCCGCTCTGGCCGTTCTCTCCGCCCTACTTAGCGCTGGCGCCATTCTCCGCGACCGTTGGAGGCCCCGTCAGAGAGCATTTGCCATGGCTGCCTGCGGAGTTTTCGTTGGCTTGGCCTTCCTTTGGCAAACCGCTGTCGGCATCGATCAATCGTTGGGCGTTCTATTCGCCACCGCTCATCCCTACATTTTCCGCCTGGCCATCGCTTGGCCCTCCGACGATGCGTTCAGGGAGAAGGCTCACAAGCTCCGCTCGGAATTGGCGAATTCTCACGGCCGCCGGCCAGGCGCCCGTCCGTGACGGGCGAGATACCCGAACCACCACTGGAACTGGCCGGGCGCATCGAACACCTCCGTCCATTCCTTGCGAAACTCCAGCGCCATCGCCTCTGCGCGGGCGTCCAGGAACTTCGCTACCAGTTGATTCTGCGGCGTCGCCGCGGTCAAGGCCTTCCCCAGCAGCCGCCGCGTCGCGGCCGCGTCGTTCACTTCGCCCAGCACCTGCTGGAGCCGGCGCAGCGCATCCAGTCTCAACTCCAAGCCCGGACCATAGCAGGGGCGAAACAACTCCAGGGTGTAGCGCACGCGCTTGGAGGCCAATCGGGCTTGGTGCAGCTCCAGCGGGGACGGATTGCCCTGCAACAACCCCCGCAACATCACGAAATAATCGGCCACCAGCCGCGACAACTGGCGGCGGGCGTTGGCGCCTGGGTCCAGCCGCTCGTTCCAATCGATGTGGCGCAGCTTGCTCATGGCTTCAGTTCCAGTTGGTCGCGCCATTTGCGGGATAGATTGCCCGTCCGGAAAGTACGCAATTCCCGTAGCAGGTCTTTGCCAGCCTGGCGGCGTTCGTTTTCCAGGCGGACCACCAGGGCAGCCCCCGGTGGCACGCCGGCCTGGGCCAGCAATTGCAACGAGATGTCCCGGTCGCGCACACGTCCGGCCGCGTCCATCAAATCCGAAAGCTGGCGTCGGATCTTCTTCCATGATCCAGCGGGGTAGAACTGCGCGAACACCCGCAGGCTGCGGCTGAAGCGGCGGATGGCCACCCGCAAGTCATGTACGGTCGCGTGGTCGCCATTCTTGGCTGCCCGGTTCACTTCGAAGGCTAGCCGCCGCAATAACACGGCGGTCTGGAGCTGCGCGAATTCCCGCATGGTGGGTTGGCTCATCTCATTCGCGCGCTTTGATGACCGAGACCGGCCGGTTATAGACTTGGCGGAATGCTTCGCCGGCGCGCTCCGCACCCCACTGCTCCAGGTCGATATCGCCTTTGGAGCGAACCTGCAGCACGACTTCCCCGTTTCGCAGGATGCATTCCACCCCACGAATTCGCTGCTCGCGGCTGCGGTCCAGATTGTCGGCCAAGCGCAGGATCGGGATCAGCATTAGCAGCGTGCGCCGCTCTTCGGCGGTCAATGTCTGGTAGGCGCTGTGTACGGGATCTGGCAGCGATTTCCGGTGGTAGCGGCACAGCCCGGCAATCAGCAGCCGCTCGCGTTCGGTGAAGCCCGCCATGTCCGAGTTGGCGACCACGTAGTAGGAATGCTTATGATGGCTGGCGTCGCTCACGAAATGGCCTACGTCATGCAAGCAAGCCGCAGCCTCCAGCAATTTGCCGCATTCCGGCGGCAACTTGTGCAGAGGCTGCAGGGCGCCGAACAGCAGGTTCGCCACCTGGGCCACCTTGCGGGCATGCTCCAGCGAGACGCCGTAGCGGCGGCCCATCCCTTCCACCTCGCGCCGCTGTTCGCGGCTCAGTTGCGAGCGCTCGGCACCCACGTTGCGCGCCGCCAGGTCGGCGATAATGCCGTCGCGGACCCCGGCACGCGAGTAGTAGACGGCGGGCAAATGGAATTCCACCAGAAACTCCAGCAAAACTGCCACACCGGGAACGATGATCTCGGCGCGCCGCGGACCGATGCCGGTAATCTTGCGCCGGCTGGGCAGCCCCAGGATCGCCAGCCTGCGGTACAATTGCCGGACCTGCGCCGTGGAGACACGCAGCCGGTCGATCCCGTCGCGTTGGGAGCGCGGGGCGCGCGCCACCACGCTGGCCACCGCCGCAGCCGTTGCCGAAGTGGCGATCGCCCGGTCCCAACCCGCATGGCCCCAGCGCCGAACCGCTGCGTCGAGCTTGGCGCGGATGTATTCCTGCATCTGGTGCAATTGGCGCGGCGTGGGCGGGTCGGTCTTCAGAAAGTTCTCGCGCAGCCTCACCGCTCCCAGCGGCTTGGAGAAG
>Ga0209067_10001390_pt1 | contig 14985 bp, 12 predicted proteins | sample ColStrG_CSR_2013_FD_187199 | JGI IMG/M metagenome (GOLD analysis project Ga0209067, IMG submission 187199) | Freshwater sediment microbial communities in response to fracking from Pennsylvania, USA - Cold Stream Run_MetaG_CSR_2013 (SPAdes)... | ecosystem: Environmental > Aquatic > Freshwater >...
ATATATTGTTTGCTTTCTTTTAATATACTTAACTATTTTACTAGTATACTATAATGTTTTTTTGTTTTATTTATTTTTATCTATAAATCTTTTAAACAAGTATTTTTACTAGTAAGTTTACTATCTATTTTAAAAACTAGTTTTCTATTTTAAAAACAATATAGTATTTTTGATTACTTTTAAACTTGTATACTAGTTAACTATTAAACCTATGGCCGTTACCGTAGCATTCTCCTCCGGGAAAGGAGGGACAGGAAAAACTACCACCATTGAGACGGTGTGCACCTATTTGCATTATGCCACGGATTACCGGGTGGTACTCCTGGATGCCGACTTACGGCAGCTCAGCGCCTGCGAGGATCGGGAGAATGAGCTTTATCAGCTCGAGCAGATGGGGGAGAAGGTGAAAATAAAGCAATTCTACAAAGTCTTTGAAAAGGAGAGCCGCCCCATTTATCCGATTCTCCGCTTAGTCCCCAATCAGATAAAAGAAACCTTACAGGCGCTGGAAGAAACTACCGACATCATTTTCATAGACACCCCAGGAAGTATCGATTCGGAAGTCTTATCCTTATTCCTCCCCTATACGGACTTCGTTTTCATTCCCGTCCATCCTGATGGAAAAACCATTCCCCAAACCGTCACCTTTGCCCGCGTGCTGGAAAATATCATGAAAACCCCCGGCATTCAGATTCAGGACGTCCGCTTCTTTTACTCCAAATACACCAAAACCAAGCTGCGGGATGCTTTTGATATCGGGCGGCAATATGTGGAAGAAAATACCGCCTTCAAGTTTATGAAAAACGAATTCTACGACAATACCGATTTGGTTCGAGGGAACTTATCAACACTCGTACCTTTAAAAGGATCGGAAAGCCCAGATCATTTTATCACCAAATTCATCGAGGAACTTATTGAAATCATCACCCAATAACATGGCAGACATAAATAAATTTAGGAACAAGCGTATTCAGCCCGAAGGCACGCCCACTATAGACCCCACCATAATTGATAAAATCTTAAGCGAAGAGAAAAATATCCCCGTGGAAGATCTAGGGACCGTAGCTACCCCCCTCTATCCGGTAAGGGAAAACCAGAGGGAGGTAAGAATAAAAGAGGAGGAAGCAAAAGGGGAGGAGCCCTACGAGGAAAATCAGGACTATGAGGTTGCACCCCTAAAGACAGCGGCCCCACCAGAAAAAATGAAAGTCCTGGATTATTTCCAACTGCCGGAAAATTTAAAAGAGGTAAAAGGCTTTACCATGATCAAGGTCCTGGATCCCATTCATTTTGAATTAAAATCCCTGGCGTCCGACAATGGCGCCAATTTAGGAGACCTGACCAACGCCATCCTCTACCAATGGTTCCAGGATCATAAGGGAGAAATTAAAAACCTACGCAAGGCACTGGAAAAAAGGATGCGGATCATCTGATAATTCTGATAGGAATGGAGGAAAAGAATATAGACCCCTTGAACCAAAAAGCCTCTGAGGATTGGGCACCTGATTCTAACCAGGAATCAGACAGTAGGGCAGGCGAGGGGTTCCTTCGACGGACCCCCTCGCTGGAAAAAAAGCCCGTGCACGCTTTCGGCCATCAGCTCTTATCAATTTTTCTGAACGAGGAAATTTCTGAACCAGAAAGAACGGGGAAAAAACTGGAGAAGAAGGGGATTCATCCGGACCGGTTGAAAAAATGAAATTATGCCCATATTGATCCTTAATAGGACCCTTTAGCATAGTTTTTTGCTCAAGCCGTTTTTACCTTATACATGCCCAACTAAAATAGACTAAACCAAACTGTTCAATTTTTATTAAAATAGGTGTTTTTACCATTCTTTAGAAACAGTGTTTCTCTTATTTCTACCTAAAAAAGGAAAGGTAACTTATAAAGCTAGAATCTCCTTTGTCAACCATTTACAAGAAAAGGAAACCTAAAAAAAATAACCACTATGGCAACCTTATTCCTATCCTGTGTCAGCAACGAATTTGGAAATTATCGGGAAGCGATTCGCAAGGATTTGACTAGCCCGAATCTGGAAACGAAAATTCAGGAAGATTTTAAGGCTGGGGGCCTGTCTACATTAGAAAAACTCGATAATTATATCAAGAATTGTGAAGCCGTAATCCAACTGTGTGGGAACATGGCAGGTTCTCCGGCAAATGAGTTCTCCCTAGATTATCTTCGAAAAGAGTATCCCTACATGTCAAGTTTATCGCCCCTTTTAGATAGAACCCTGATAGGAGATTTTCCCATGACCTATACCCAGTGGGAAGCATGGCTAGGACTTTACCATAAAAAACCCATATTCTTAGCCATCCCCAAAGAGAATGCCGTTCGAGATAATCGTTTTCAGGAGGATGCCCGCCAAAGAGATTTGCAATTAGAGCATTTGAAAGCCTTAAGAAAAAAAGGTGTTTACCCGGAAATTGAATTTGCAACTGAAGATGAACTAGTAAAAAAATTGGCCCTCTCGCATTTAGGAGAACTTCTCCGAAAAATACCACCAATGAAAACCATAATCCTACCCTACCATCCCTTAACTTATTTCAAAGGGAGAGATGAAGACATAAGGGACATAGAAAGCTTATTGGGAGGTAAAACCCAAGAAGCGACATCTGTCGCACTTATAGGATTAGGAGGGATTGGCAAAACCAGATTGGCTATTGAGTATGGCTGGGCCAACAAAGATCATTACCACGCCATATTTTATGTAAATTCAGGGGGGGCCCCAGAAATCCTTAAAAGCAATATCGGAAATCTGTCGGCGCCCCAAAATCTAAATTTGGTGCCATTTCAAGAAAAAGAAGAAGAATTCAAATTTTCAACAGTAATTAGATGGCTGAATAAATACACTCGATGGCTTCTTATTATCGATCAGGTCGACACGGATATAGAGGCTGCAGCCGTAGAAGATTTTTTTTCTGGACTTCAAAATGGGCATTTACTAATAACCACCCGGATAGATCAATGGAGTCTACAGATCAAAAAGAAGAAATTAAAGGTACTGAGCAAGGTCTCTTCAGCAGAATTTCTACTAGAATCTACAGAAAGAGAGCGAATAAAAAAAGAAAAAGATCAAGACCTAGCCAGTCAAATAGGAGAGGAACTAGGTCATTTGGCCTTAGCCCTAGAGCAGGCCCGTGCATATATAGTAACCAAGGAAATTAGTTTAACCAATTATTATGGCCAAATACAAAAAAATAAACCAAAAGTACTACAATGGTTTAAAAAGGAACTTAGTCTGTATCCACAAAGCGTCGCATTAACCTGGCAAACGTCTTTAGAACAATTGTCCGATAGTGGACATTCCCTTTTGTATCGCCTTTGCTGGTTTGCCACTGATCCTATCCCAAAAGAGCTTGTTTCCATGTCTTTAGAAGACGAGGATCCCGATTTCATCGAGGAGGGTTGGGAAGAACTGAAAAAGTATTCTTTGGTATTTAGCTCATTCGACAAGGAAACTTTTTCAGTACATCAATTAGTACAGGAAATAACTCGGTATACTATACCAGATTTATTTAAGGAAGATTCCCTATTAAGGGCGTTAAAGTGGTTAGATAAAGCCTTCAAAGGAGATCCTAGAAATGTAGAGGATTGGCCAAGATTAGAGCCCCTTTTAAATCATTTACTAATTCTATTCAAGCATGCCAAGGATAAAACTTTCGAAAAAGAGTTTACTCATTTAATGAATGACTTAGGAGTACTTATTGGAGAAAAAGCAGATTTCAAAAAAGCCGAACATCTATTACGAAATGCCCTGGAAATTGATGAAAACAACCATGGTCCAAATCATCCGGAGGTAGCTAATCGATTAGAAAACCTAGCCCTCTTGCTTAAGGACACCAACCGATTCGAGGAAGCCGAACTACTAATGCGAAGGGCTTTAGAAATAAATGAAATCAACTACGGAACAAATCACCCTAGCGTAGCTAAGGGATTGAACAATCTTGCCTTACTGCTCATGGCTACAAACCAGCTGGAGGAAGCCGAAACTCGCTTACGAAGCGCCCTGAAAATTGGAGAAAATAACAATGGACCAAATCACTCTGTTATAGGTGCTGGGCTAGGTAACCTTGCCCTCTTACTCATGGACACTAACCGGTTCGAGGAAGCCGAACCGCTAATACTAAGAGCACTGGATATCGTTCAAAATAACGACGGACAAAATCATCCCAAGTTTGCTATTGCACTGAATAACCTAGCCATCTTGTTACAGCATACAAACCGCCAGGAGGAAGCCAAACCTCATCTACGAAAAGCCCTGGAAATCAATGAAAAATACTATGGACCAAATCACCCCAAAGTAGCTACCGCATTAATTAACGTTTCACACTTATTTCATCAAACAGACCCATTGGAGGAGGTCGAACCCCTAATACAAAGGGCATTAGAAATCTATGAAAATTGTTTTGGATCGATCCACCCTAATATAGCTATTACTTTGGGCCACCTTGCCCAATTGCGTAAAGAGACGAAGCGGTGGGAGGAAGCCGAACATCTCCTGAGAAAAGGTTTAGGAATCAGTGAAAATTGCTTTGGGTCAAATCACCCTAAAGTGGCAAAGGCTTTAGACCAACTTGCCCAGTTACTGAAAGAAACTGACCGACTGGAAGAAGCCGAACCACTTATCAGGAGAGCCTTAGAAATCGCTGAAAATAGTTACGGACCAAATCACCCAACAGTAGCAGAAAGATTAAACAACCTTGCCCTATTGCTGATGGAAACCAACCGATCCGAGGAGGCTGAATCTAAATTAAAAAGATCATGCCTAATTATAAATAACTTAGAGTATAATCATTTCCAAAAGGCAATAACTAACCAAAATTATAGAATTCTATTAATTAATCTGGGGAAAACTCAAACTGAATCCGATGCCATTCTATCAGATTTATTAGCCACTTCAAAAAACCCAAAAAGAAATACTGAATAAAAATGCCTGCTTTAATTAAATAAATTAGGTCGCCTTTTCCATCCTACAGCGATGGGACCGAAGGCGTTTTCGATCAGGTGATTGTCAATTTGGAGAAATCCTTCCTCCGTATAGGTCATGAGTTTCTTCCATCGTACCAAGGAATAGTATAAGGCCTTATGTGTAGACAACACGAAATTCCAACACCACAGCGGATCAGTTGTAAAGATATGCGAGTAAAAATCGACGAATAGAGAAAAATAAAAAGCATTACCTAAGGATCGCTAAGGAAAAGCTGAATAATGAATAATATTTTCCAACCCTTTTATAATTCTATACCCAGTAGATTTAAACCAAAAAAAGCGCAAATATTTTGGATGAAACCAAAACACGGAAAATAATGGTTCTTCCGTATTTTGTTAAAAACCATTTTATAGGTTAAAAATAGAAGGGCTTTTCTATATTTATGACAAAGAAAATTTTCATGAAAATTGATACCCTACAAAATCACAAAACCGAAAATCATCCATTTAGGCAAATTGCCGTCACTTCCTTTATTCGGGGAGGAATTTCCGTCCTATTTGGTATTATCATTCTACTCACGGTAAAAGCGGATTTTAAAGAAGGTTTTAAAATATTGGCCATAGAAAAAATATCGGTGGCATTAGGACTTCTTTTTTTTGGCCTGCGTTCTCTCTGGGTAGGCTTCCAAAATGAATATGATTTTAATTTATCGGAAGTTTACGATCCCAACAATGGAAATAATGTAAATTCTTTACTTGGACAAAGGAATAAGAACCAAAGAGAAATTGCGAAACATTATGCCCAAATAATCCACGGAAAAGCATTTAGTTTAGAGCCGAAGGAAAAAGGACAGGTAAAAAGTTGGCAAACCCTATTTTATAAGCTTGCATCCCAAAAAGATATAGGCAACCTTTTTGATTTTGTACCTTACCCTATCACGAATTTTATTACAATTCAATCCGGGCCAGTAGCTTTAATAGCCCTGTTTTTGGTTTTCATGCTAACTTTTTTATTCGTTTCCTATTTAGAAATTATATCCATCAACATGATATGGATCAATTTATTCATTCTCATTGGTCTCTTATGTTGGTGGCGTCCAACACGAGTAGATAAAATTCTTTCCAAAGACGAAAATAACGTTCTACCTATGAATATTATGCTGTTTGTCTTTTTTTATGCCATAGCAATTCTTTTTTTTAAGCCGTATGCGATGGAAGTGAATATAAGCTTGATAATAGCGATTGTTATAATTTCAGCGACCATAATTTACTCCGCAATATTATCTTTTAATCTTATTGAATCTTTTTTTGGAAACAGGGAACGAGTAAAGGTTGATGTATCCGAAATGGAACTGAAAAGTATCGAGGTAGGCACTCAGCCCAATAAAATTATAGAAGTATTTGAAAATTACCTGAAATCCAAGATTGGGTTTTCATTTAATGCCGCCACGGGGGATGAAAGAGGATTATTGGCTGGAGATACAAACAGGAAAGGAAAATTTTCCTTGGAATATCTTTATGAAACCCAACCTAAAATCGTTTCCAATAATTATAATGCTGAACGTGAAAACCAACTTGCAAACATTTGGAAAATTGGAACCATTTTTTTAACTGTGGGCTTGATTTTATTTTTTATTGGCATTCTTCGACTGCCCGGCATCGATCAAAACCTATTTATAAGTAATCCCCAGGTGGTACTTTATACCGTTGCGCCTAAGATTTTATTCAGCTTATATTTTATTTTGATGGGCCTTTCGGTTTATTATTTTGGCAACAAATTAGTCTATGAAATTTATATGTTTTTTTATACGGAAATATACTTCGAATCCAATCTTATTCTATTTGGAGCGAATGGGAATTATGATGAGTACGAAAAAATAATTGAGAACGTAAAGAAAAAAAATACAGCTACGGAATTTACCCCCGATATTAAAGTTTGTAAAGTGATCAGCAGCATTTTTGTTCATCCCTATATGAACAAAGGAGCTATCGCAAAAAATCATCGGTATCTCTTCAGTATGAAGAAAGACGAAGGTTTGTTCGAAAGTATTAAAAATGACTTTATTGGAAATATGAATAATTATACCGCGGTGATTGCTTCGCCCTCCATTGCCTCGGGGAATATCACCTTCACACCAATAAAGGAAATAGAATAATTTTTAGACATTATATTCAATGGGCCTTAACCCGGTAATCCCATATTCGCCAATCTTTTGTTTAAAACCAATTTTTACCTAGTTGGTCGGACTAATTGATGGATGCTTTAATTAATGTAAGAAAGAATTTCCCATTATCCTCCCGAAATAAATACCTAATAGGGGAGGGGGGGGTCAAAATAATTCTTGGTCCGCCTGTCTCCCTACATAGATAATCCCCAAAAAATAAATACCGGAAGGGAAAGAGAAGAATTGGGTATTCTATACTAAATCGGTAATAGGGGGGGTGAATTTGATCCAATGAAGATGTATCCTCCCAAAATAAATACCTACGGAGGGGAATTGGACGGTAAAAAACCTATTCAGCGTATAATTAACGGCATTCCTCCCCAAATAAATACCAAGAGCGGTACTACTGTGTTCAATATTGGAGTATAGAATAATGGCGGAGCCAGGTTAAGGACTTTAAAAAAGCCCTTCCTGTCTGCTCAACGCATCATCCTCCCAAAATAAATACCAGAAGGGAAAAGGGAGACTTGGCTATTGTATATTAAAAGGGTAGTAGGGGGTAGGTGAATTTTGAATCAATGAAGATTTATCCTCCTAGAATAAATACCCAGGGACGGGAATTGGAAGGTAAAAAACCTATTCAGCGTATCCTAAACGTCATTCCTCCCAAAATAAATACCATAAGAGGTACTCTTTTGTTCAATATTGGAGCATAGAATAATGGCGGGGCCAGGTTAAGGAGTTTAAAAAAGCCCTTCCTGTCTGCTCAACGCATCATCCTCCCAAAATAAATACCAGAAGGGAGACTAAAAAACCAAAATCACCCACCCGAAATAACTACTGGACACCTTAATGAAAAAGGGAAAAACGGTCTTAATAGGCACCAAGCAGCCATCCTCCCAAAATAAATACCGCAGCATGAACAACCCTTTCGATAGGGCATCCTCCCGAAATAAATACTGGACTGTCTAAAGAAAAAGGGGAAAACAGTCTTTATAGCCTCCAAACAGCGATCCTCCCAAAATAAATACCGCAGCCTGAACAACCCTTTCGATAGGGTATCCACCCGAAATAAATACTGGACGCTCTAATGAAAAAGGGAAAAACGGTCTTTATAGCCACCAAACAGCAATCCTCCTGAAATAAATACCGCAGCATGAATAAACCTTTCGATAGGGTATCCTCCCGAAATAAATACCAAAAAGACCGAATAAAGCGTCTAAAGTCCCTTTTTAAAATAATGGGCCTATAATAAATTCGGACAATATTAGGCCGGGTATTTATTAATGGAGGATTTTGACCCGTTCAACCAGTCCTTGAATTTCAGCCGGGTAGGAGGGATTATCCCGTTTTAAAGCCCCGTTTTTTGGCGCTTTTCTTTGGTTAGGAGGTCGGTACGGGAAACTTTCAAGCAAATATCTGCCAGATGGAGCTAGGTCCTGCTCAGGTGCTTCTTTATATGGAAGCCTTCATATTCTTCGAAAGCAATCATCCCCAGGCTTTTCATGGATTGGATCACCATGTCCAATCGGGTCAATAAAAAAAAGGTAGTGCTAAAATATTTACCCCTGGAAAGGGAGAGAGCAAAATTATTCGAGGATTGGAGGATAGAATAATAGATAAAAAGGCGGAAAAAAGTCCAAAAACCGGATTTTATCCCGCAAAAAGCCCATCCTCCCAAAATAAATACTTCCCAAAATGGAAATGACTTGCCATCCTCCCGAAATAAATACTGCGGCTCCGAAATCCCTCGAAAAAGCCTTCAATTAGCCTCTTTTCACCCCGAAATCCTTCCCGTTTTCACCTTTTTTCTTCCCTTTTGTAATGAAGCCTAGAAGTTGATATAAACTTGTTAAATAAACTTGTTATAATTGAACCGAAAAAAAACCTTTATAAGCTTCTATATTTCAACTGGTTACAAAAATGTACCCACCCAAAATAAATACCACTTGCGCCTAAAATAAATACTGCTTGCGCCTGAAATAAATACCGCTTGCGCCTGGAATAAATACCGGAAACGGCGATCCTCCCAAAATAAATACTAAAAAAGGCCCGTTTTTAACGAGCCTTTGGGGAGAGGGGGCTTACGCCCTTTTAAAATGATTTTTAACGGCTGCGAGGGTATAATGTACCCGATTGGTAATGGGGTTATCCGTCCGGTCGAACTCCTCATGAAGTTTGACAATAAAGTGAAAGAGTTCATGAACCAGGGTAGCATCCATGAAGAGGTACTCAATTTCCAGGAAATGCTCCTCATTGAAATCAAAATGCGTCTTCAGAAGGCTTTTGACATGTTCCGCCTGCGCCACATCCTTTTCCTTCTGGTGAATATAAATCGTAAATCCCTCTACCTTCTTTTTCTCCCGCCCGTTTTCGCTTTTTTCCTTTTCTTCCTTATAGGTAAAATAGATATCCGCCTTCTCTTTGAGCTCCTCCTGGGCGTTATTCAGCACCCGCTTAAATTTCGCGATATCGCCCTTTAAATCCTGGAGTCCAAGCCATTCCTTGAGATCCACCACACTGCGACGAATAAAGGAAACATCCCGCCAGTGACAGATGAGCTGATATAGCTTAATCGAGTATACAGAATCCAGGTGAAAGGCTACATCCAGGGAATACTGGGTAAAACCGGCCTTTAACTCGAGATATAGGGGCAGCACTTCCTTGTCAATCGTCAGGCGCACCTTATGATTATTGTCGTAGATATTATAGGCCGTAATAAAGCCCGTATAGCGCGTATACGCCCCGTCCTGCTTATCTTTCTTGCGGACGGAGATAGACTTCATCCGAAGGCCTTCCAGGGCCTCCTTGACGTAAATATAGTTCTTGGACCCATAGGGGAGGAGGTTCACCATTTTCAAATCAATCTCCAGGTTTTCGTTAAAGAGATTAATCTGCGGTTCAGTAACCATATTCGGCTGCAGCTTTTCAATCATTCGGAGAAAGATCCGAAACTGGTGCTTATTCAAATCATGCTTGGCCGTGGTAAGCTGGTAGGACTGCCGGATCTTTTTTAAAGATCTACGGGCAGAAATCGGCAACGGCTTCTGAGGATCCTTCCCTTCGTTTTTTAAATGATCTAATTTCATTCCCTATGCAGATAATTCGTTCCTTTCTGGTAATAAAATCCCTCCGGTATTTATTTCGGGAGGATGGATGGCGTGCCCTTCCTTCCCGGCGCATCGGCTTTTCAAAAAATAAAAACAGGCACACCAACTTACCGGCCTTTTCGAAAAGGACAAGGCCTGAATCCCAATACACCTCGAATGGGCTAACATCGTTAATTTAACCAGTAAAATAGTATAAAATTTATTAACATTCGGGTAATGGGGAACAAAAACAGCAAATTTTACCCCTATGCCGAAATTCTTTTCTTTGCATCAAAAAAATGGGTTTATTCGCATCGTAAAGCCTATATACCATGGAAAAATTTCACAGCTTAAAAGGACTCCTGGAAGGAGCCGAGAAAGATGCCCTCGCATTTTATGAAAAAGAGAACAAAGCGGCCGGTACCCGCCTGCGCAACGCCCTGCAGCAAATGAAAGTACTGGCCGGCGAGATCCGGAAAGAAGTGACCGAGAAAAAGAACCCCGGGAAGTAACGGGCATTCCAAGGAAATAACAGAATAAAAGAGTTCATCGAAGCGGAATCGATTTCTTATTTTAGGGTTAAATATACTCTCCTAAATCTATGAGGTCTTTTTTGATTAAGTGGTTTAAAAAGCCTGCTAAGCGTCAAAAACGCTCCATTAATTTTCAGGAAAGGGAGGTGTTTACTCATCTCCCCGGCATGGAGGGTATTTTGGTTTATAGCCCCTCCCCAAGGATGATCCGGGAGGGGTCTACGAAAGTAGAAGAGCTTGCGCTACGGAAGGATCGAAACGGATTTGCCTTGGGGTAACATTAAAATAATCGTTTATCCCTCTTTTATCTACTTTAAGTAGGCTCAGGGGGTGGGCACAGTCTCTACACTAAGAAAAAAGCAAATAGGGTCTATGACCTATATTCAATTTCCCAATGAGGGTAAAATTAACAGAGGTAAAGGGGTAAAGAAAAACCTCCTAATAGAATTAAGGACATTTCCGATGAATTCTATAAAGATTTCTTAGACCATTATCCAGAAGCCCGGAGGGGTCGTTTATCTCGGAATGCGGTGAACAGGCTTCTAAGGGAATTTCAAAACCAGATTCATCGTAAACCCTAAAAGGATTTCGATGGCTTGATCTTCTTCTATATGGGGCCTCTACTCCGTACCCATTTCATGGAAAATTACCTAATCCAGTTTAAAACCATTAAGGAAGGGATGTCTGGTAAAGTTCCTTTATTCAGGTTATTAGAAATACTAATCGTAGAAACCGAAAAGGCTGTAGAAGTAATGCTTACCCAATCGACCAGCAATCCTCCTATAAAACTTGACGAAGGCTTCTTTAAATTAAACATCATGGAATGGGAATATAGCCATCTCGTGACCCGGTATAGAGAAGAAGACATTCCCTACCTATGAGTCCTAAAATTTTCCTTGCTAGAGGAAAAATGGATCAAGAAAAGAAACAACGCCCTTTCCTTAACCCAAAACGGGAAAAATCGTCAAAAGGAACCCCTTTCGATTCGGTTTATTCAATATCTCCTTCATTTTGGAATGCAGTTTCATTGGAGTAATTTTTTTGACCAGCAGCTCCCTAGTGAGATTGGTCAAATGGGATGGGCCTATTCCCTGTACTTATTAAAAAAATATGGAAATGAACCCAGAGATACCCTATTTTATAGTGAAAAGCTTTATCAAGCCTTTGGAGATAATTTTTATTATCATTTGAAAGGTAATAATAAAGAGGAATTTTTTCCGAGTTTTTATTGGGCATATTCCAATAGTTATTTTGAATCCTTCGCTTTATGGTTTGTTTTTGTTACTCTAGAAAGGATTCGAAATCCCGAATCTCCGTACCCTAAGGGTTACCAAGACAGCCCTTTTGGATAAACTTTTTGAGATCAATAACAAATAAGAGAAGAGAATTTATTCGTTTAAACTAAATGGTAGGGAGGTACTACTTATCTAATAAGGCGGAGAAGGACTTTAAAAAAAAAGTTGAAAGAAATTACGGTAACCGATTTCAATTTTAATTTAAACGGGTTTACAACCGTTTCCCTTATCATTTATCCATAACTTCCTAGATTTATGAACCCATTTCAGGATCTAAAAATATTGCATATTTTCATAATAAGCGATTAAATCCTAGATTTATAAGAATATGTTAAATAGAAATCTAATTGAAGAAGAGCTTAGTTTAGCCTATTTGCATGTGATCTCCGCAGAAAAAGGATTTTCGGTGGATGTTCCTAAAGTAGACATGATCAGTGTCGATGCCCAAATCCGAGCCGCAGGAAATTTAGGGGTAGAGGCCTTTCTAAGTTGTCCCCAACTGGACGTTCAATTAAAGGCCACACAGAATTGGCAGGAGCAAGATGGTCGTATTTCTTTTGCTCTCCCCATCAAAAACTATAACGACCTCCGTCGTGAGGTTTTAACACCCAGGATCATCGTTTTATTATGTTTGCCTTGGGATCGAGCCCTATGGGTTTCGCATTCGGTTAATGAATTGGCTTTAAAAAAATGCGCATATTGGTTAAGTTTGTCAGGAGAGCCGGAAAGTGATAACCAGACGAGTAAAACGGTTTATTTTCCTGTCGAAAATTTATTATCCCCCGATACTTTGCATTCGATTATGGTAAAAGTAGCCAATAGGGAAAAACTATGATAGAGCCCTTATTAGAGGAATCCAAAAACATAAACTTCCTCGCCGTACAAAATTATTTGAAATCAAAAGGCTGGGAAAAAAAGATCACAGGATGGGAGGATGCTGCCGTTTTCAAAAAGCAATCTGAATATGGTCTCTCTGAAATTCTACTTCCTCTAAAGCGGGAATTCGAGGATTATGCCTATTCCATCTTGCAGGCGATCCAATCCATTTCGAAAATAGAAAACCTCTCGGTTCAGCAGGTTGTCAACGAAATTAGTTTACCTCCCAGCGATATCATCCGATTTCGAGTAGATAGCCCAAGAAACCATTCTGGTACCATTTCTTTGGAAGACGGAACAAGATTGATGGAAAGCGCCAAAAGGTCATTGTATGCTTCCGCCTCGGATATAACCAAGCCAGAAGGCTACCATAAAAGGATGTCCTTTAAAGATTCGGATCAATTTTTAGAAGAATGCCGTTTAGGCCAAACCGAAAAAGGGAGCTTTATTCTCGCTATAATCTGCCCTTTTCTGGACCCCTCGAGTCCAGAGGAACCCAAGCAGCTAAGTTTGTTTAAAAATCAATCTGACTTAACGGAGGATATACAAAAATCTTTTACAAGAAAGGTTACTTCCCATTTCATGCGCTCCCTAAAAAGAATTCAAAACGCAGCTCGAAATAACGACCCTAATCTAATTTTAGAGCCCGATCAGGAATCGAGGATCAGTGGTAACTTTTTAGAGGCTCTATTGGAACTCAATTCGTTGACCCAAGATGCGGAATTAGAAATAAAAGGAAGTTTCTATAATTTGAGCTTGGAGGACGACTCCATCCCCCAAAACGTCCAATTTTCAAAAGATTATAACCCTTTTTTAGAAGAGGCCATTTCGCAATTAAAACCAAAAGATGAAGGGGTAACACATGTCTTTTTTGGAAGGATTTCCTCTGTAAAAGCCAATCCTGATTTAAACTTAAGAAATGAGGGGGAAGTAATTATCAATACCTTGGTAGATGAAGACAAGGTGATCAATGCCAAAGTAATTTTGGGTCCAGAAGATTATGCTGCAGCCTGTGAAGCCCATGCCAGAGGAAAACAGGTAAAGATTGAGGGCATTCTTGTAAACAAGGTTATTAACAATCCGAAATTTCAACTGGCTTAGTAAAGGCAGTGGATAATCTTACAGAAGGGGGAAAAGTAATCTAATTGGTACGGTTCTTTGAATCATGCACCAGAAATTCAGTTAGAGGGGGACAACTATTTTGTAACTCGGAATTGGATTCAATGCACAGATTTAAAATTTTTGGCTAAAATCAATGTGTATATCCCAGAATTATCTTAAATGAATACTAAGGTATTGAAAATGTGGAAACCACTAATAATTTAATTAATCCCCAAAGAAAAAATAAAACATAGTTTTAATTTTCATTTATGAAAAAAATTACCTATTTGTTAGGTGCGGGAGCAAGTGCGGAAGCGATTCCTGTGGTAAACGGTATGCATAATCGCCTTTTAGAGATCACAAATCTACTTGAAAACATTAAGCGGCAGATGGTCCGCCAAGAGGGAGATTGGCCAAGATTTGAAGACATTGGTGGCAATTTGACTTCTATAATAAAAGATTTTAAATGGGCTATTAACGAAATCTCAGGACATCCAACCTTTGATACCCTAGCTAAAAAATACTTTTTAACAAATAATACCCCTGAATTGAATAAATTGAAAGTGGTCTTGATTTTATATTTTTCATTTGTTCAATTGGTAGACTTTACCCTAATTGCCAACGAGAACGAAAGAGGAAAAGACGAGCCTCCTTTTATCCCTAGAAATAAATATTTTGATAAGAGGTATGACGGCTTTATTGCTTCTATAGCCCGAAACGAGGAGGACGGTTTTAATCTTTCTAAAAATATTCTCATTCTGAGCTGGAACTACGATATGCAATTTGAATTTGCCCTAAGAAACTATAAAAAAAAGCAGGTTCAAAAAAACCAAAGGGAATTTAATATTATTCCCAATATGCATTCTATTCAAAGTAAACATACCATCCTTGAAAAGAATGATGAATCTTTTTTACTTATTAAATTAAATGGAAATGCTTTCTGGGCCATGGTAGATCCGAAGCAACCTGGGAAATTGCTAGACTATAATCC
>Ga0209067_10001391_pt1 | contig 14984 bp, 11 predicted proteins | sample ColStrG_CSR_2013_FD_187199 | JGI IMG/M metagenome (GOLD analysis project Ga0209067, IMG submission 187199) | Freshwater sediment microbial communities in response to fracking from Pennsylvania, USA - Cold Stream Run_MetaG_CSR_2013 (SPAdes)... | ecosystem: Environmental > Aquatic > Freshwater >...
GGTTGGTACCACTCCGCGCTCCTCCTCACACCGACGTAAAGGATGACAGCAGCACAAGTTTCGACGCTTCTACAAGCGTTAACCTCTGAGCGTTATTGGAGAATTTCAGAGCGCCAGCATGCTGCAGTAATGTTCGATATGCAACTCGAGACGCGAGGCGTACCGATGACGGTGCTGAAACAAATTGGATCTTACGCTTCTTACAAGTCTCTATTCCTGAACGCGTACCTAGCGGCCCGCTTGATAACAGAAGAGACGCCCAGCATTGGTCACGCCGACGACGACGACGACGACGGCGAAAGACGCGGCATTAACATCACCGTGTTTACACCAAACAGACGAGGTGCTGCGCTGGTAATTTTGTGTGTTTACAGGGCACTGCGCGCGTGCGCTGATCTGGGATGGGTGCGGAGTATGAACAAAACCGAGAGCATTTCGTTCGTCACGTCCGCTGGCACGCGCAACGAGTTGTTTGTCTATCCAGCGAGGCCGGAAAATCTGCGCGCCTGCGGTGGTGGAGGTGCAGCGAAGAGCACACTGCTGCTGCTCGAGCCGATGTGGTTCGATAAACGTGTTCTCCAGTCACTGCTGGTCGACGTTGTAACCGCGTTCTCGCGCACAATTATTGTCACGTCACCGGCGGACGCGGAAACGAATCTGCTCATCGACTCGCTGCAGGCCGATGTTGGGTACGAGCACGTTGGCGTGTTCAACGTCGACGAGACGCCCGACGAGCAGGCACTGCAGGAACTCGCGCAGGCAATGCGCGAGGTTTCGATGGATGTCTCCGACGACGACGGCGACGAATAAACACACACAATGAGCGACTTGTCCGAGCGCGAGATGCAACGCGACATTACGCACAGCGAACTGGAACTGCTGAAGGGAACAACCGACGACGAGCGTGCGTTCACTGGCACATTTCTACTGCAGGCCGACGTCGGTCCGTTCGCGCGCGGCACCACCGTTACGGCGGAGATCGAGCGTGGCGCGTTCGCCGACACGTCAATGAAAATGTCCGATGGCAAGCACTTTGTCTACCTGTTCCCTGTCTGGCAGTGCAGCGGTGGTGTATACGATCAGTGGACGAACGAGAAGATCAAATAAACCATGCGGTTTATCAACAGTGGTAGATGATGTCTACTCTTCATCGAGAGACGACGCGACTAATGGCGTCTTCACCGTCGAGTCGCTTTGAGTCGACGACAACGGTGCCGGCGCTACCTCCACTACGACGCCTGGCAGCGGGTAGGATACAACCGGCGAGACGGAGATGTTCGTGAGGTTATCGGCGCCGTCGCTCGTCGCCTGAATGATCTGTGAACATGCAAGTTTGCCAGCGAGCCACTTGAACTTGAAATGATAGGCGCGCCCAACAAACGCGCCGGTCACCACCGAGAACTCGACGTCGGCGGGCTTTAAATTATCCACTTGGTGCACGGAAAGCAATGCGTCGGCCACCGCCTGTAGTTTCGACATAACACGTATTTCCAGCACAACGCAAGTCTGTGCTGCTGATGAAGAAGGCACAGGAATGTCAGCATGCGTGGTGGTGGTGGTGGTGGTGGTCATTGTGTGTTCACTTCTGCCCGTCGTGCATGGCGCGCACGTATTTCTTCACAACACGCTCGACCTTCTCGCTGTCGGCGTCCAACTCGGCGGCGGTCATCTTGAGCGACACGAAGCGCACGAACTCGATCGTCTCGGCGAACGTCGGCGACCACGAGCGTTGCGCGTCAACGCGGTCGGTGTCGGCGTGCGGTATGCCGAACAGCGCCGGCAGCGTGAACAGTTGAACGAAGTCGTCGGCGCGCACGAGCAGCGTGCGTCGGCGGAAGTCGAGCAGCCACGCGCGACGTCGCGCCAAGTCGTGCTTGGCGTCGCTCGGCGTGCACGCCTCGCACGCCTCGTCGGGCACCGTCATGAGGTCGGCGCGCACGCCGGCCGGAATGTACTCCTCGAAGTACAGCAGCAGCGCCAACTCGAGCGCGTGCAGTTTCTTCAGCGCGTAGACGCGCGCGTGTCGCGCCACCTCACGCATCGCCGCACGACTCGCCTCCTCCAACGACTCGCCCAGTTGGCGCTTACGCGCAGCAGAGTCGTCGGCGGTGTTGTTCTCAAGCACAGCCGTCGCGGCCGCAGCCGCCTCAACGGCGACTGCCTGCAGTTCGCCGTTGACGGCGGCCAGTGCGTGCTGGAGGCGCGTTAGCGTTGCACTGAGCGCGTCGAAGAACTCGGTGCGCGCCTCCTGCGCGACGTCGGTCTGCTTGGCGAGAATGTCCTCCTTCGAGTGCACCTGGCGCACCTCGTCGGCGAGCGTGTCGGCGTGAATGACCGCCGTCAGTCCGTGCGCCTCCATGCTCGCTTTGAGCGTCGTGCGCTCGGACTGCTCGAGGAGGCGCAACTGCGCGGCGCTCGGGCGCATGTCGGTGCCGCGCAGTTTGGCGAGGAAGCCGGTGTAGAGCAGACGCACGTCGCTCAGCAGCAGCATCTTCGGGTGCGCGACGCCGGTGAGCAGGAGGTAGAGTTTCGACGGGTAGACCAACTCGTCCATCGAGCAGTCGTAGAGGTCGCGCTGTAGCGACGCGTGCAGCGCCAACGCCAGCGCCTGCTCGCCGACAATGGGCTGAATGGGCATGACCAGGTCGAGTCGATTGATGGGCACCTTGGCGTCGGCCAACTCGTTGGCGAACGCTCGCGCCGACATGTCGAACATCTGATCGGGCTGCTTCGTGCAGCGCGTCACCGGGTTCACGCTGGCGTCGCGCTGCTTGACGAGTATGGCGGCGCGTCGCACCTTCTCGGCCAACGCGTGCGGGTCGCCTGTTGTCGTCGACGTCGTGGCATTACTGTCATCACCAAGCAGACCCGACTCGATCTCGGCCTGTGCCGCGTTGGCGGCGTCGGAGAGCGCCTTGAACTCGGCCTCGGTGTCGACGAGGCCGAGCGCGGCGCGCAGTTCGCGCGACGGGTTCTTCAGCACGACGTCGACGCCCGAGTCGTAGAGTTTGCGGAGCAGCGCGGCGCGCGCCTCGACGGTGTTGGCCGACAGCGTGAGGTCGGGCGCGTCGTCGAGCATGCGCGACGCGTCGAGCGCCTTGACGAGGCTCTCGATCTCGCCGCGCACCTCCTTCGACATGAACGGCGACTCCTGCCGCGCCGGCGCGCCGAGCACCTTGGCGCGCTCCGCGTCGAAGTCCATCATCGAGTGAATGCCGCCCGCCGCGTTGCGCTCGATGAAGTACTGACGCAACTCGGCGCTCGTCTTGATGCGCCCCAGCCGCTGCGCCACCTCCGCGTTGCCGGACGGTCCGCGCGCGTACGAGAGCGCCGAGAAGAGACGGCGGTCGTCGTCGACGCTGTCGACGATCTGCATGCCGTGCGTCTGCACGTGCAACTGGTACAGGTCGCTCAGCACGACCTGCTTCGCCTTGAACGTCTCAACCGTGCCCGCCGGCGTCATGGCGCTCACCGTCGTGTAGTCGGCGCCGGCGCTCGTCGTCGAGATGCTCGTGTCGCGCATCGTGGCGAGCGCCGTCTCGACGGGCAGCACCGTAGCCGGCACGCCTTGCCGTGAGAACTCCACCAAGGCGCGCGCCGTCGCGTTGTCGAGCGTCGCATGGTCGAGACGCATCTCGTTGGCGATCGCCGTCACGTCGGCCTCGTTCACGATGTCGGCTCGCGTGGTCGTCGACAGCTGCTGCTGCTGCTGCTGCTCGTTGTTGTTGCCGCTGCTTGGCTCTATCGACGTCGTTGTCGTTGTCGCCGCCACCACCTCAGAAGTTGAAACGTCGTCCAAAGACATGCCATTTTCACTCATATTATTACCTGCTCGTTAAACCGCGCGCACGTAACAACTTGACTGCTAAACAGGAGCAGAGCAGAGGGGAAATACGATATTACGTCGGTAACGCGCGCGCGCTTATGCCATTAGGAGCCAAACGAGAAGCGCCACAACGCCAGTGAGCACCAGCGCGCCAATCACTCGTTGTCGCAACGCGGCGCCCTGCACTGTGCGTTGCGCGTCGAGGCGCAACGCGGACGTGTCGGCGACGAGCGACTCGACGTCGCTGTGCAGTGCGTCGAGGTGCACACCGCGCACGAGCAGCGAAGGCACGACACGCTCGCTCATGATTTGCTTCGACTCGGCCAGATCGCGCAACATGCGTTGCTCGCGTAGCGGCGGCGTCGCCATAGTGCTCATTCTTTGCCGCGCGAGACAAACGCGAAGAGAATGAGCGCCATCGGTCTTCTTGGAGTTGTATTCAGTAGCGTCCTGCTGGTCGTCGTCGGCGGCTACCTGTTCGTCGCGATGCTCCTCGCGCTGTGCATATTCGCGCACTGGTTCCTGCACCTGCCGTTGATCTACGTGCCACGCATGTTGGCAACACTATCGGGCTGGCGCAACGCGCTCTACGGCGGCACACCTCAATCGATGCAAAGATCTGCAGGCGAAGCACTCGCCGCTGGCGCTGCTGCTGCTGACGACGACGACGACGACGCGAGCAGCAGTGAATTGAGGAAAAACGAATAAATCTATTGACGCTTGCTTTACCTTCAAATGCACACACGCACACATCTGTTGTGTCTCATGACTCGTGCGTTGATTTTGATTGCTCTTGCGGCGCTTGTTGGTGCCTCGTGTCCGGTCGACGACGCCGGCGTGCTTGGCGTCGGCTGCACGTCGAACGACAACTGCTCGTCGTGCGCCATTGCGCCGCTCATGCAGACGTCGATATGGTTCGACTACGGCGTAGAGTTTGTGTGCAAAGCCGGTCGGTGCTATCCCGACCTCAGCAGCGGCAACGCGTCGTCGGCGAACATCGCAAAGGCGTGCGCGGCCAGTCTCGACCTCTGCTGCGTGCCGGGCGTCAACGCGTCGGCCGCGCTGGCGATGTGCAACAAGAAGACGTGCGGCGTGCTCGACTCGTCGAGCGGCAGCGTGTGCAGCGCCGTCGGACAGTGCACGCTGGCGCGTCCGTTCGCGTATCGCAACGACTCACTCTCGTGCTGCCGCGTCGACTCGGACTGCGAGCCGCGCGCACCCGACGACTGCTTTACGTCGGTGTGCCGCGCCGGGCAGTGCACGACGCGCGTCAAGTTCGACGGCTGCTGCCAGACGACGAGTCAGTGCGCACTCAGCACGAGCCTCGCGGCGGCGCGCTGCGCGCGCTCACTCTGTGTGCCGCAGCGCGCATCGTTCGCCGACCCGATGCCACTGTCGGCGTGCGTGTTCGGCATCGACGCCAACTGCACGTGCGCCGTCGACGGCGACTGTAACGACATGAACGACTGCACCATCGATCGATGCGACTTCAACACGCACCGCTGCACCAACGCGTTCAACCCGGTTGCCGGTGGCTCGCAGTGCTGCTCCGGCGGTACCGCCGCGTACACGCAGTGCATCAACGGTGACCCGTGCACCGAGATTATCGGCTGCAACGACGCACCGCTCGTCGATGCCGTCGGCAACGTGCTCCTCCCGCCGCTCACCTGTCGCACGTTGGACCAACGCCCCACCGGCTGCTGCACAGCGCCGCGCGACTGCTCGGCGCTGCGCAGCGCTACGCAGTCTCCGTGCATCTCGTCGACGTGCGACGCCAGCGCCGGCAACATGTGCGACCTCAACACGCAGTTCACCGACGCGTCGCTCGGCTTGAGCCTGCCGTGCTGCCGCGACTCGACCGACTGCGAGTCGGGGCAGCAGGCCGACGTGTGCGAGTACTACCACTGCCTGTCGCCGTTGATGGTCGGCGTTGCGCCAGTCGACTACTTCAAGTGCTCACTGAGTCGCGTGCCGGGCTGCGTCACCGGCGAGGTGACACCACCGCCAAGCAACGCATTCATCGACGCGCCCACTATTCCGTCAAACCTTGGCTGCTCGTGGGTGTGCGGTATCCCGGGACAGAACGAGTTCTCGGTGCGCGCGAGCATCAGCAATCCGTCGCTTGGCGCGCATCCGCCAGCGCCACTCTACAACTACTTCATTCAGATCGTTCTGAACAATTACGAGCCGCAACTGCCCGGTAAGCTTGTCGACAGCATCGTATTGCAACCGCTCTACCCGTTCTACCCGCCGACACGCTACTTTCCGAGCGACGCGTTCGAGAATACCGGTGGCCCGATCGACCAGTCGAACTTCTCGGCAACGCTGGTGTACGGCGTGCGCAACGTGCCACTCTATCCCGACGATGTGCTGAAGATGCAGGCAACGGTGGTGCTTAACGCGGTGGCGGCTGCGGCGCTTACGCGACTCGACTTCTCGTTCGTGCTCGTGCCCGCCGACGTCTGCTCGCAGGCGCTGTTTGGCACGGCGCCGGGCATCGACGGCACGAAGTGCGCCGGGCCGAGCGACGTCGGCAAACTGATTGTGCGCGCACTCCTACCGTCGGCGCCGCTCGTCATCACGTTCGACGACGACGTGTGCCCGCCGGTGTGCGCGACGCCGCTCGCAGCACCAACACCGCCCACCACGCCGCCCACAGGCGCGCCCATTGCAACGCTGACGGCGCCCGTCACGCCGCCGTCTGCGCACGCCACCGTTGCGCCAGTCGCCGGCGCCGTTTCGGGCATGGCGTTCTTCGACGCCGTGGGCGACGGCGTGTTCATTAGCACCGACGCCGGTGTGCCCAATCTTCTGCTAACGCTGAGCGGCTTCATCGATACGTCGGTGGTTCTGACGACACGCACCGACGCCAACGGCTACTTCCAATTCGCCGGCGTCAACCAGTCGCTCCTCTTCCAGGTGAGCGTGAGCAACTCGACGCTGCCGTACCGGCACATACCCGGCCCGGTGTTGCCAAACTGTCCGAGCGGTCAGGTGTGCAACGCGTTCAACGCCGACACGCTCGCGACGGACCAGCGCAGTTTGGCAGCGCATCAGTACACCGTCTACCTCGGCCTGGTCATTGCGCCGGCGTGCCAGCCCGTTACACCGCCTACGACGGGCGGCACGGGCGGCCTTCTGGTTGCCGTCGAAACTCATACGCACTGGGACTGTACTACGTGCGCCACCAACCAGTACGCGCCCGGCTCGCGCTGCTCGCCACAACGCTGCGCCGACTCACGCATCCGGCAGTCGCTCACCGTGACAGTCAACGTCGACAACCCGTCTGGGCGCACACTCAAGTTTAACATGCTCACCGTATCGCTTGCTGCAGTTGGCTTCGATGCGCACACGCTCGTGCCCCTCGACTGCGCCGAGGCGTTCGACGCCGGCATACAGGGCGACGCGTTCGTTGTCGACACGCAGCGGCAGCGACGCAACGTGCACGCCGCGTTCTCCTACGGGTGGAACGAACTGCCCGCCGGCGTGGCCACACTATTCTTCAGCGTCCAGTTTGTCTTCTGCGCCAACGCCGACGCCGACGCGCTGACGTTCGCTAACGTGACCGCCGAGATTGAGGACTTTGCCTGCGCCGCCATTATCGCCAACTGGACACGCTGCGATCCAACTATCGATGTGCGCAAGTGCTACTCGTCTAGCGCGGGCTTTCTTCGTCCGTGCTACGGCTGTCCGGCCACGCCGGCGCCAATGCCACCCGCCACCGACGCCGACGACGCCGCGCCCGTGCCGACGCAGTTGCACCTCGCGGTTACGGCGCTGTGCGCCAACCCGCTGTGCGTCAACAACAACACGTTCGCGGCGCTGCATTGCGACGGCGGCGGCGGCGGCGGCGACGACGACGCAACGACAACGACGACGGCAGCAGCGATGGCGCAGTGCAGCGCTGCGGTGAACCGTGGCGAGGCGCTGTATCGCGTCGAGGTGGCCAACCCGTCGACGGCGCCGAGCGCCGAGCCGGTGGCGCTGCGCGTCACGTACACGCGGCACGCCGCGACGCCCGGCGACGCGTTGCTGTGCACCAACGCGTTTGGCAAGCAGCACATGCCGGTGTACCTGGCCATCGATCCGTCGGTCAACGGCACGAGTGTCGTCGAGCGGCACGAGGACGCGGCGCGGCAGACGCTGCAGTTCACCGTGGTGGCGCCGGCGCTCGAGCCGGGGCAGGCGCTCATCGTCACGCTCGTCACGTTCGAGTGCTCGCTCTACCCGCTCAACGTGACGTTCGACGTGCGTCTCGAGTCGCTGCGCTGCACGCCCGACGCGCTGTGCAACGTGACGCTGCACGCGCCCATGCCGACGCTCGACGCGACGGCGCGCCACGGCGCGTGTACGCGCTTCCGTGAAACGGGCTGCTTCGCGAGCAACGTCGACGACCTGGTGGCCGGCTTCGGTGTGGCGCCGCCGCGCGACCCGCCCAACGACGGCGAGCATCGCTACCTGCCGTACGTCATCTTCGGCCTACTGCTGGCGCTCATTCTCGCGGCAACCATCACGTACGGCGTCGTGCGCAGGCGGCGCCAGTCGGCGCAGAACGCGCTCGCGGCGAAGTTCAGTCTCGCAGTCGCCGCAACGGCCAGCGCCTCGAGTGCGCTACGCGCGAGCGGCAATGCATACCATCAACAGCAGCAGCAGCACCTCATTCCACCAACAATAACAGCGCGAAGAATTGTAATGCCATAAACTCAACTCAACGACAACAGAAAAGACTCAAAAAAGAAACTTGCATGCGCCGCCATAATCGATGAGTGTTATATTTACTTTGCTCTCTGTCGGCGTTGCTTTGTGTGCGAGTGAGCGCAGTAGAGTGTCACCGTACGTGGGCGTTGCGAAATGCGAGATTGCACCCACCGACAAGCTGCTGCACTTTCGGAGTCCGTTTCGTACCTACGTGTACACGTTGAAGGAGAGCGCACGTAACGTCGCCGTCGGCGTGCACCACGTGACGTTCCACGCCTACTGCTTCTACCCGCCGCCGTCGGCGGTGGCTGTTGAGAACCGCACGGCGACGTTTGAGACGTTCTGCTGGGCGTGCACGTCGCAGGAGTACATGGACTACATTGAGAGCGAGAATAGGTACCTCATGAAGGTGCTCACGCTGACTGTTGGCGGTGTTTTGGTTCTGTGCGCGCTATTCATTGGCGTCGAGCATCTTGTGCGCTGCTGTTGCCGTCGCGAAAAGACCGAAAGCGAAGTCGCTTGAATTGAAGGCCAGTTTTCCATGCGAGAGCGCGCGCGCTCACGCACACGTAATTATTCATTCAAACACCTCCGCCGCCTGCGTGGGAAGGGTTATGACCCCATACTCGCTCGGTTGCCCGGGTGGCGGACGAAATTCTTCGTCCTTTAGCGTGTCATTTTTGGTCGACGCCGGTCGCGACGCCTGTTTCGGGTTCGCAGGCGCCGGTCTCTGCGCCGGTCTCGGTGCGCTCGTAACGACTTTCGGTGCTGGTTCCGGCACGTCGGTGCGCTGTGGCGAGTCGAATACAGCCTGCAGTTCGGCGCCGAGTTCGCCCATTTTGTTCGCAAGTTGCTGCTGCGCGTAGTCGACGTCGGCCTGCACGACGCCGATTATCGTCAGTTGGTCGGTGGCAAAAGCGATGAGGTACTGCAGAATGAGCGCGAGCGAGTTGCGCAAACGCTCGGGGAACTTCTCCTTGGCTGTCAGTATGAAGAGAGAGCGTGAATAGAAGTCGTAGTAGTCGTTCTGCACTGCCTCGGCCTCGACCGACACGAGGTTGTGCTTCAGACTGCCGACGTCCGAGCGCACGAAATCGGCGGTGCTGGTGTTGGCGCGAGCGCTCTTCACGAACTTGCTCAGTAGTTCGGTGGCAATGGGCCGGCCCAACTCGGCCTGCAGCGCGCCAAAGTCGCTCATGTAGTTTACCACGCACGTGTGGAGGTAGTTGATAGGACCACGTGGCGCCGGCAGCACGGCACCGAACTTGTCTTTGCGTGACGGCATTTTCAGCGTGGCGCGCGCAAGTGAGGCGCGCGCATCGCGGAAGTAGGCGGCCAGTTTGGCGTCGGTTGGCGTGAGCAGCGTCTTCGTCACGTTGTCGGTCGGCGTGCTGACGTTGGCAATTGGCCGCACTTTGCCCGACATCAGCACCTTACCGTAGAACTTGATGAACTCGATCAAGTCGCGTGTGTACTTGCGATACACCGACTCGGCTTGCTGCACACGCGTCGCGAAGAGGCCGCCAATGTCCAGGCGCAATGCCAGCGCGGCGCGAGCCGCCTCAACCAACGGCTTCGTTGCGCTGTTGGGCGCGGCGCTGGCTGGCGTTGCGGCGAGCAGCGCCTGCAGGTCCTTGAACGCCTGCGCTTCGGCGTCGACGGTGGCGCGCATCGCCTCGTTCGCCTTGCGCTCTTCGGTCAGTTCGAGCGTGGCGCTCTCGAGTTGCGTCGTCGCGAGCGCCTCGTACGTGCGCTCGCGCGCCAACTCCTCTTTGGTGGCGTCCAACTGCGCACGCAGCGTGGCGTTCTCGGCGCGCACCGCGCGCAGTTGCGCCTGCGACTCGGTGCCCAGTTCGCGCCACGACGCGCAGTCGGCGAGCGTGTCGGCCAACTCGGCGTCGAGCGTCGCCACCTCACGCTTCGCGTCGGCCGCCTGCTTGGCGAGCGAAGTTGCCATGGCGCCAACCTCCTTGAGTCGCACGGTGACCTCGTCGAGCGTGCGCGCGAACGACTCGTTGGCGGCGCGCACCTCGTCTTCGCGCCGCTTCATCTCGGCGCGCAGCGCGTCGAGCGCCGCGCTCTTCTCATCGGCCTGTGCGCGCCTAAATGCCGCCATCGCGTCGTCGCCAAGCGCCGCGCGACGCTCGAACTCGGCGAACGTGGCGCGCACAGTGGCCGTCTCGCGGTTCGCATCGGCGAGCGCCGTTGTGAGGTCGGCAATTGTCTTCTTTTGCTGCGCGATCAACTTGAGCAGTTTCGCGATACAGCCCTTGTGATCGGGTGCGGTTCCGCTCTTGCACGCGGTGTTGAGCAATGGTGGTGAGGACATGCGCGTGCGTGTGCGTGCGTGTGCGTGAAAATGCCGCTCTAGTGAGCGAGCAGTAAACAAAAGTAGGAGGGCTTCAATTTTTAACCGACGTATAGAGCACGTCGGCGAACCGCCAGGCGGCGTCGAACATGTGCGCACCGCCGTAAGTCTCCTGCTTGCGCCACACCTTCTTGTCTTCGACGCCAATAATTTCGTGCATGTTTACAGTGCGCTCGGGTGACGGATCAGTCTTCGCCGGGTAGATGGCGCGTTTACCGAGCGACACCTGAATGTCCATGTTCTCGAAGCCGGCCTCTCCGAGGTGACAGAGCAATGCCGTACCCACGTCGACAGTATTCTGCCAGTTCTGATGCACGCGCTCGGCTCTATAGTCAATGTCGTTCGCTTGCTCAAACACAGCGCGCAGTCGCGTCACAGACGGGTGATCCAGCGGCGCGTGCCAGAAGAACGGCCAGTCTTCACTGTCCAATACAATCAAAAACCTATCCTCTGTTTTACGTCGTTTTTTTTCTTGTTGTTGTTGTTGTTGTTGTTGTTGTTGTTGTTCTTTAACAGCGGCGCTCATTTTTATTAGTTGTGCAGCCTACTGTCACTGCGGTGTGTAATTAAAAACCCGCGTGCAAAATCAACAAAGAAAAGTAAATACTATTTCCAAAATATAGCGTCTTCTAATTTAGAAACTCCACAAAAACTCCACGCATTTTTTTTTGCCTCCGGGATCGGCCACCTGAATCTTCACGCCCGCCTTCAGGGTACCTATTGCGTGGGAATTTCACGCGCGTGTCAAGCAAAGAGGTTCTAGGTTGGTTATGTAGTGTTGCAAAACCGAGTTGGTTAAGCACCAACTCGAACCGTGAATTCGTCCCAAGATTCGGAGACGTCACCCGGAGCGCCCCCATGCGCCGTGAGGTTCTGCGTGGCAAGCCAAAAAGAAAACAACTCTGTTTGAAAAACGGCTGATGCAGTTCGATAGAACAGGGTCGGTCATCGAGGGTAGGCGAAAGAATTGGCTCGCTAGCACAACGCAACAGACCGCCAGCGTAGGAGTAAGTTTGAAATCGGACCGATCCGATCGCGTCCGGATCCCAACTCTGGGCGGCCGACATGAATCGTAAATCGGCTGATGCAGATATGTAGAACTTTACAAATTACCAACGTGAAGTTCAAGTCGTATCGCGATCGGACTTCTCCACAGTGAGTTACAGCACGAGTCAGAGCAAATCGGCTCAAGATTCGAGAGAGCCAAAATCCTGAGCCGATTCGCTCTGGTTCGTGCAATAACTCGCCGCATAATGCTCTGATCGCAATGCCGTCGACACATTACATTAACAACTTACAAAGTTACACACATCTGCATCAGCCGATTTACGATTCATGGTGTCGGCCCAGAGTCGAGATCGGACGTGTCGATCGGACCGATCGGACCAAACCGCAGATCTGAGCGGCCTGCCTGTTTCATAAATCGGCTGATGTAGATGTGTAGAACTTTCCAAGTTGCCACCTAAACATGTCAAGCGTATCACGATTAGAGCATTATGCGAAGAGTTATTGCACGAGCCAGAGCGAGTCGGCTCAAGATTCGAGAGAGCCAAAATCCTGAGCCGATTCGCTCTGGATCGTGCAATAACTCACTCTATACTTGTCCGATCGCAATGCGACTTGCACGTTACGTTGGTAACTCGTAAAGTTACACACATCTGCATCAGCCGATTTACGATTCATGTCGGCCGCCCAGAGTTGGGATCCGGACGCGATCGGATCGGTCCGATTTCAAACTTACTCCTGCACTGGCGGTCTGTTGCGTTGTGCTAGAGAGCCAATTCTTTCACCTACCCTCGATGATCGACCCTGTTCTATCGAACTGCATCAGCTATTTTGCGTTAATCACGTTTCGCTTTTTGGCTCGCCACGCAGAACCTCACGGCGCATGGGGGTGCTCCGGGTGACGTCTCCGAATCGCGGGACGAATTCACGGTTCGAGTTGGTGCCCTACCAACCCGGTTTTGGAACACTACGTAACGAACCTAGAACCTCTTCGCTTGGCACGCGCGTGCGCTTTCAACGGAACAGGTAGGCTGCAGGCGGACACGAAATTTTGGCCTGAGATTGGAGATCGGGTGAATTGCCGAGTCGTGTAACTCGAAGCGAACATAACTTTTAATATGAATTGTTGAAGTTTTTTGGTGAAAGTTGACATCGGTCTGCATGATTTAGGTCACCGTTTTGCGATCTGCGATTACACCTGGATCACCCGGAGACGATCCCGGAAAAAAATTTCGAAATTTAGAAATTTAATGTTTTTTCTTTTTTCGGGTTTTTCGACTAGTTGTTGATGGCGCAGCGTGCGTCGCATGTTTTTCGTGTGCGACAGCAGCGTGTTGTGCGTGTTGCTCGATGTGTTGTCGCGGTGGCGCCGCCGGTGGTGACGCCTGACCACTGTGCAGCGAAAGCGGTGGCGACGCGTGCAGTTCGTGTGGAAAGTGCTCGCGATGATGCTGCCCGATGGCGGCGCCGAGAATGACGAGCGATACGACAACAAGCAGAACGAGCAGGCCGCAGTAGATACACGGACGACTGGCCAGCGCTGTGTGTCGTCTCTGGTGCACCGCGTCCGTTTGCATTTTTGACGTCTCGCAAGCGACCTCGCACGCACACCGACACAAGATACACGACCATCGCACAGAAAACGTACAGAAAGTCACATTTGTGTATGTGTGTATATTGTGAACCACCGAACGAAAAAAAAACCCGCGCTAAGAACTATCAAAACTATTTCTTGTTGTTGTTGTTGTTGTCGTATCTGATGGCGACGTTGGTGTGAGCAGCACTTGCTTTGTCGCGAGTGGCGACTTTTTTGTGCATCGCTGCTTTTTTCTGCTCGCCGACACACGCCTCGCCTCACTCTCGGCCGCCGCGTTGGCTTGCCGACGCCGCGTGTTCTGCTGCTCGGCGCGCGTCGCCAGTGCGGAGCAGAAGCCGTCAAGTGAGAGGCGATGCGAGACAAAGTACTCGACAAAACACTCGACGCCGCACGTCGTCAGTCGTTGCACCTCGGCGCCGCTCACGTGCATTGCCATCAACTCCTCGACGATAAGACCGACGTCGAATGTCTCGAAGATGTTCAGCGCCATTCGTCTGTGTGCCATGCGTGCGGGTGTGCGTAGAAATAAGCAGTGCGCCGGTTCGTGGGTGCGTATGTGTGAAACATATTTTCTTTCAATTCGCCGCCTGTGCGCTGTCGTCGAGCACGGCCTGCACGCCGCACCAGCGCTGAAAGTGCTGCGTCGCGTCGTTCACTGCCCAGTGGTCGTGTGGCGCCGTAATGAACGACTCGACGCGCGCGCGCTGCGCCGGCGTCAGACCGCGCTCGACCTCCGTTGGGTCGTCGCAGGGCACGTAGCCGGTGAACATCTCCGACAGCGGCTTGCCGCCGTGCGCCTCGATCACGGCACGCGCCGTGTCGCTCGTCTTCAACTCTGTCGGCACCTGTCCCTCGAGCAGAGTGGCGAGGTTGTCCAAATCACGTGCCAGCGAGTTGGAGTTTATGTAGGTTTCGGTTGGCTTTGCTGTTTTCGTGTAGGCGCGGAACGCCTTGAGCGCCTGTGTGAAGAGGACAATGTTGACGTTGATCTCGCTGATGTCGAACGCCGGATTGTCGCTCACCCAGCGCAAGCGCTGCGCTTCCTTGACACCCTTACCAAACGGTCCGTAGCGCTGCTCGATGCGTTTGAGCCACGCGAGGAACGACGTGAACGGCGTCGGCTCACTCTTCGACTCGCGGTCGATGCGCTCGAGAATCGCCGGATGCTTGCTCCAGAACTCCTCGTACGTGCGCGCGTCGAACTTCTCCGACGCCGGCACGGGCCAGCACCACGAGCCGGTCTCAATCACGCTGCCGTCGGCCGAGCCAAAGCACGCACCGATCTGCAACAGTCGCGTGTTGAGCGTGCCATCGTCGTCAATCATTGCGCGCCCGGTGCTCTCAATGTCGATCGCAAGCCCATAACTGAGACACGCAGCAGCAGCAGTATTTTCGTCGGTCATTGTGCGAGCGCGTTTGGCGGCTGGAACGGGTAAATTATCTGTCATTTAATTCGTGTGTGTTTATAGTCGTCACATGGGGGGGGGGGG
>Ga0209067_10001392_pt1 | contig 14978 bp, 11 predicted proteins | sample ColStrG_CSR_2013_FD_187199 | JGI IMG/M metagenome (GOLD analysis project Ga0209067, IMG submission 187199) | Freshwater sediment microbial communities in response to fracking from Pennsylvania, USA - Cold Stream Run_MetaG_CSR_2013 (SPAdes)... | ecosystem: Environmental > Aquatic > Freshwater >...
GGTAGATGTTGGTGTAGCCCAAGTCCGTCCCGTAAATTCCCAAATTGAGTGCCTTTTTGTAGTTGCTGTTGTATTTCGAAAGGTTGTCGGGGGTGTTCAGGAGGCCAAAATTGTATTTCGTGCCTGACTCTTTCAGCAACACCGAAATTTCCAATGGGCTGGGAATTTGCTGCAAGATGCTGTTGATTACTTCCTCATCGATGGAGGGGCCTTTTTTGGCCGAATCCAGGCTGTTGAGAAAGGCTTGTTCGTCGGGCTTTTTGCTCTTGCCGCAGGCAGCCAGGATCAGGACCGCCACCAAGCCAATTAATGCTAATCTCATCGGTTTCATTGTTGGTTGCAAATTTAAAAATTCGTGAACGGTTACAAAAAGAATTTATTTCCTTCTGAAAGGGATTGTTATTTTGTCAGGGATGCTCACCCGCCCGAAAAAATCGACAATCCGACGGAGCCATTCCGCATACAATGCCCAATAAAAGAACAGCGCCATGGCCCAAATCACCAAAATATTAAAGACATACGTCGACACTCGAAGGCCGAGGAGGTTCTTCTCCGGCACGAAGAAAGCCGCCCGGTAATCGAACAAATTCGCCGGTTTGATTTCTTGAAAAATCGGGTTGATCTGTTGAATCAGCTTGCCGTTGTATTCGATGAGCCGTTCCTTCACCGACACATTTTTGACCAGGTCGCTGAGGCTTTCATTGTGATAGATGTTTTTTTCATCGTTCACCTTTACGCCATTTTTTTCAAAAAACGCCATCTTTTTCTCAAGCGTGTCTACATTCAAATTGTAAATTTTCTGATAATGCTTGCGATACGACTCAAAGTAGGCCTCCAGCTGTGTCCCGATTGCCTTGGTATAGTGGGCGGGTGTGAGATCAACGGCCAAATTCACTTTCTCCAAACCTTGCCGGAAAGGCTCTTCCTGAATGTTGTCTGAAATAAGGTTCAGGTTTTTGGCTACGAGTTTCTTTATGGAATCGTTTTTGGCGTCCAGGTTGTCCAATACAAAGCGATTGCGGTTGCGTAGTTCGTCAGCCATGTAGGCAGATTTGAAGTCAGCCTTGGCCTCCGCCCGCTCGTTCTGGAAGAAGGGCGCCTCGTAGTCGTTGTTTTGGAATTGGTAAACTGCCATCGCCTCATAGGCCCACCTTGAAGCCATCAAGTCGGCCACTACCGGCACTTTGCCCTTTGTGCTGATCACATTATTCAGCTTATCGAAACTAAATAGCAAACCACTCAAAATCATTTGGGGAATAAGCAGCAACGGAATCATGACGTAAACAGTGACAGCCGAATTGAAGGCAGACGAAATGTTGAGGCCAAGAACGTTGGCAAAGCACGACGTCGAGAAGAGCACAAACCACATGGCGAGCGTCATGCCGTGAATTTCCAGAATCAGATTTCCGACCAAGACAAAAGTAAAGGATTGTATCGCCGAGAGCAAAAAGAGTATGTTCAATTTCGACAGCAGGTAGCTGTTCCAACTGAGATTTAAAAACGACTCGCGTTTGAGAATTTTCCGGTCGCGGATGATTTCTTCGGCGCTCACTGTCAGGCCCATGAAGAGGGCCACAATGATGGCCATGAGGAGGAAGGCGGGAAAGTTGTCGTTGAAGCGAAAGATGTAGGCCTTTCCACCTGGAGCGCTTTTGTACTTGATGATGAATGCGAGGATGGTGGCGAGCAGCGGTGCCTCCAGCAGGTTAATGAGCAGATATTGTTTGTTACTCAGTTTCGCGAGGAAGTCGCGCGACGTAAAGATGATGGTTTGCTTGATTTTGCTCGGGATGCGCAGCGTGCTGGGCGGCGTTTCGCGCACGTCTTCCACGCGGTTGATGTTAAACCGTTGCCGGTACATCTCGTGCCATTGCGGCGGTGTTACCTTTCGCTTACTGGTCGGCTGGCCGTATTCGTCCACGACCTTCGACTCGATGATGTTGAAAATCTGCTCCGGGTTGACATTTCCGCACGTTTCGCATTGGCCTCGGTTGCTGTCTACCTGGTGCGTTGCTTTTTTGAAATAGGTCACAGCCTCCACCGGCGATCCATAATAAGCCGGGAAGCCTCCCGTGTCCATGATGATCATTTTGTCAAACATCTTGTAGATGTCGGACGAAGGTTGGTGAATGACGACAAAGATCAACTTGCCTTTCAACGAAAGTTCTTTCAGCAAGTCGATGACATTTTCAGAGTCGCGCGACGACAAGCCGGAGGTTGGCTCATCCAAAAACAGGATGGCCGGTTCGCGGATGAGTTCCAACGCAATATTGAGACGCTTGCGTTGGCCGCCGCTGATTTTTTTGTCGAGTACACTGCCTACCGTCAGGTCCTTGCGCTGGTCCAGCCCGAGGTTCTCCAGTGTGCTCATGACGCGCTCATGCAGTTGCTGCTCGGTGAAATTCGAGAAGCACAGCTTGGCGTTGTAATAAAGGTTTTGATAGACTGTGAGTTCTTCGATCAGCAGGTCGTCTTGCGACACAAAGCCGATCACACCCTCGATCTTGTCTTTTTCGGTCAGGATGTTGAACCCGTTGATTTTAATTTCGCCCTTCGACGGATTCTCAAGTCCCGCCAATGTGAGCAGCAGCGTGGTCTTGCCCGCTCCGCTGGCGCCCATGATGCCGATCAGTTTGCCGGGGCCTTCGGAAATGACCACGTCGCGCAGTCCGATGGCGCCGTTGGGGAATTTAAATTCTTCGATATTGGCGTTGAACGACAGCTTGGTGGTCTTGATCTCTTCGTTGAAATTGGCCACCAAGTCACTGTAGTAAAGGGCGTCACCCGCCTGGGTCTTGATGGTGCTGCCGTGCGAAAACAGGTAGACTTTGTTGGGTTGCATGATGAACCCATTCAGCACGTTGGACTGCTCGCCCAGGTATTTGGTGAAATACATGTCCACACTCTTCACCCGCATGAAGATCAGCTGCCCTTCGATGTGCGCGTGTGCATGTTTTTGATTTTCGGCTGATTTGGCGTCGGTCGCGTCCACCAGCAGGATGTCTTTAAAGTCGAGCTGATCAACTTTTTGAGCAATGATGAATGTCTCGACTAGTTTGTATTCTTCCTGGCCAATGTTGAAAACGGTAGAAACGGTATTGATGATCTCGATGCGCTGCGGCGTGAAATTCTTATCCGAGCCGATCAGCTCCAATAGCTTGGTGAGAACAACTACCTTTTGCTTTTGCGTGAGGGTTTTGTTGATCTTCTTGCAGATCCCAAGCGTCTTGACGGAATCACGAACGGAGGTGAGCTTGTTTCGCTCGTCATCGCCGCTGCCTTGCTTGTTGTACCCCGAAAAATCGTCGTACAAGGCCACGTATTCTTTGATCGTATCCTGATCGAGTTCCTGCTGAAAAAAATTGATAACAAATTGACGCTCGTTTTCAGTCACCCCACCATCTTGCTTGGTGATAATGGCGAATAATTGCGTCAGCGCTTTTAGGATTTCCTCACTCATTCTACATGAATATTCAAATGGTCAATGACGAGACAAGCACGGCGCTCGGTGGCGCTGGCCCGAATCAGTAGGTTTTGAATTCAAATGGAATTTCCACCAGTTCGGAAAATTCCTGACCGGCTTCTTCCATGTCTTCGTCATCATCGTGAAAATACCAATGGATTTTAATCCCTTTGATGTCTTCGAGGGCGGAAAGTACGTCCAAGATCAGCTTGGAAGATGCCGTATTGAAATACTCCAGTTTGAAGACAAATTCGGTGGCGGGATTCGGTTCGGCTGAATAGCCGCCGATCCAGTCGAGTACGGGTTTGTAAAATTCGGCTGAGTCTTCCGGCAGCGAGCGACCGCTGATTTCAAAAATGCCGTTCTTTTTATCGAGCAGGATGGTAGGTGTATCTTCGGTCCCTTTGAGATTGAGAATTTCCATGATTAATTCAGTTTATAAGTTTTTTTTATTCTTTTTCACGTGAGATTTTGACTTTCAAGCAGAAGAAATCATATTTCTCGTCCATCGTATCAAAATAGAATTCCAACTTTTCGCCTGACTTGCGGGCCATGTCCACGAAGCCCAAGCCGGCGCCACCTTTTTCTGAGATCTGGGTGTTCTTGATGATCTCCTTGTACATTTCCTTCAACCCGTCCTTGTCTTTGCCGTTCAACTCGTTCAGATTTGCCGAGAGGCCAGCCACATTTTCTCGCAGGATGGGATTTCCCGTCATGACGCAGTAGCGGCTGTCATCTTTGCTGATCATGAAGATGGCACTTTTGCTCACCAGCGAGCCGGCCGTCAAACCCTGTTCGCTGCTGTGCTTCACAATATTTTGGAGCGCCTCCACCATGACGTTGAAAACTTTGCGCTTGGTGCCGGAGTCTTCGCCGGAAGAGTCCAAGTTTCGCTCAGCCATCGAGAGGATCGATTTGGTAGTCTCCTGGGTGAAGTCTCCTTCGTACACCAGAATCAATTTCTGCGCCATCATGGTGCGGTGCAGGTCGTAGATGAAGTTCATTGCGGTTGGGGTTTGAAGTTCCGAATTTATGGTTTAAAATTTAATTCCTATCAAAAGTACGTCATCAGTTTGTTTGTGGTCGCCTTTCCAGGCATCCCACTCGGTCTCGATGATGCCTGCAGCCTCTTGCATGGGTTGATCTTTCGTGCGTTCGATTATTTCACGGGTCTTCTTAGGACCGAATTTCCGAACCTCCGGGCCACCGAATTGGTCAGGGAACCCGTCTGACGAGAAATAGAACGAATCGCCCTTGCTCAATTCAAGCCGCGTCGTGGTGAAGTTGGTTTGGTTTTTGTAAATCCCGCCTCCGATGGGGAATTTGTTTCCCTTCACTTCATCCAGCACACCGCCCCGCACAAAGTAAAGCGGGCGATGGGCGCCGGCGTATTCCACTGTGTGATTTTCCATGTTGATCCGGCAAAGGGCGATGTCCATACCGTCTTTCGTAGCGGAGTCGTCCTGATCTTGCCGCAGGGTTTGGGTCACGCCTTCGTCCAGCAGGTCAAGGATCTTGCCCGGGTCGGTGATCTTCCGGCTGCGGACAATGTCATTTAACAGGAAATAGCCAATAAGCGACAATAGCGCGCCCGGCACTCCGTGCCCAGTGCAATCTACCGCAGCAATGTAGATGTCTTGCTTGATTTGCACAAACCAAGGGAAGTCGCCGCTGACCACATCGCGTGGCTTGTAGAGAATGAACGAGTCGGGCAATACCTTGTTAATCAAACGGGTATTGGGCAAGATGGCGTTTTGAATCCGCTTCGCGTAGTTGATGGAATCGTTGATCTTCTTGTTCTTGTTTTGAATTTCCAGCTCAATCTCCTTGCGTTCGGTGATGTCGTGCGACACAACCAATACCGATTCGATGTTTTCGTGTTCGTCGTACTCTGGAATGGCGTTGACCTGCATGATGCGCTTGCCCATCTCGGCGGGGAAGTCCATTTCGGCCGACACCGTGGTCTGCGACGCGTTCACCTGCTCCACGATTGCCAGCCATTGGTCGAGGATCACCGTATCCAACTCGGATTCCTTGATTTTCCGGTTCAGAAAATGCTGGGGCGATTTGCCCGTGTAGGTCTCGATGGTCGGGTTGATGTAAGAGATGGCGTCGTGCTCCAACCGGGTGATCAGGTCGGGCGAATTTTCAGAAAGGGCCTGCATCTTACTGCGCATGCGCTGTTCTTGTTCGGCGCGGCGGCGCTCGGTAATGTCGCGGGCGTTGAGGATGTAGCCACGGATGGCCCGGTTGCCCATGAAGTTCGTACCGGTGGCTTCGAGCCAGATGTAATGGCCGGATTTGGTTTGGTATTCAAATTGGGCGGTGACTTTCTCATCCGGCTTTTCGCGCAGGCTTTTGAAGATGCCTTGCGCCGCATCCAGACTGCCGGGATGAATTTTATCAAGGTCGCTTTTGCCCTGCAATTCTTTTTGGCCGTAGCCGAGGATGGATTCGACGGAAGGCGAAACATACCGGATGGTGCCGTCTTCTTCGTAGATGGTGATTACCTCCGACGCATTTTCGAGCAACAACTGCATCCGCCGTTGTGTTTGATTGACCTCTTCCACCTGCTCTTCGAGCAAGGCGTTGCTTCGCTTCAGCTCTTCCTGCGTGGCCTGCATCTCCTCCGCATTTTGGCGCAGTACTTCCTGCTTTTCCTGGAGTTCGTTGCTCAACTGCTGAGCTTCCGACAGCAATTTTCGCGTGCGTTCGTTTACTTTAATATTGAAGATGGTTCGCGCCAGAATCACGCTGAGTTCCTGGACAAACTTCACCTGCGAAGGGTCGAATTTGCGCATGCCGGCAAATTCCAGCAGGCCGTAAACCTCGTCATTGGTGATGAGCGGCACGATCAAAATGCACTTGGGTTTTTGTTCGCCCAAAATGCCGGACGTGATCGACAGGTAGTCGTCGGGTATTTCGGTGCGCAAGATCACGTCTTTCTCGGCCGCTGCCTGCCCCACGAGTCCTTCGGCGAAACGGAAAGTCTTTTTTAAGTATTTCTTGCGGTTATAGGCAAAACTTGCGCGGATTTCGATCCGCATTTGTGCGGGCTCCTCGCCAGCGACGTCATAGAAGACACCCTGTATCGCACCGATTTTTCCAGCGATGAATCGGATGACGTCGTCGCCCAGGTCGTCGACGCTGTCGTGGGCGCGCAAAATTTCAGCCGCCTCCGCCACGCCGCGTACAATCCAGTTGCGCTCGGTATCCATTTTTTCGCGCTCAATGAGGTCGTCGCGCATGTGGATAAGGGCCTGCCCAAGCGTGTCGTTTTCACTGACGGGCTGGAAGGGGGCGTCAAGTTGACCCTCGCCCACGCTCTTGGCGAATTCGGCGCTGCTCTTCAGCGTTTTTACGAGCGAGTCTACTTTTTCGGTCATCAGGCCAAATTCGTCTTTCGATCCGGTGGCAATGTTTTCGGGCAACACGCCCTGCGACACAAGCTCCAGGGTGTGACTCATGTCACTGAGCGGCTGCGTGAGCGACCGTGCTAGGAGCAGCGAGGCCGCCCAGGCCACTACCAGAAGTGCCAGGCCGGCGCCCATATAGATCATCCATACATCAGCAGCCTGTTGCTGAATCTCGGCGGTGTCAATTTTTACAACCAGCGCCCAGCCGGGTTGATTTAGCTTCCTGAAAACTTTGAGCGTCTCCTTGCCCCGGTAGTCTGGACCAATCATAGATCCGTTGGTGCCTTCTAATGCCTGCCGGATTTCTATGCTATTCTTAGCATTGGCATCCAACGGCTTGAGAAATGCGCCCGGGTCGTTTCGCAACGGCGTGACGATAATAATCTTTTGTGATACAGGATCAACCTGTCCCAGATAGCTTTCGCCGGTTTTGCCCACGTTTCCGTCGGACAGTTTTTTGTAGATCGGCTCCAGCGCGACCTTGAAGACAATGATCTTGTCGCCGAGGGATGCGCCCGCAAACAGAAAATAGTTTTCGTTCACCTTCCTCACCGCGCTGAGTTGCAGCGAAGCAGATGCGCGGTCAAAAAATCCTTTTTCCAGATCGGCCAGGTTTTGGCCTTTCTTGTTTTCCGCGTCTGTGGAGACCACCACCGTGCCATTTTTGTCAGTCAGGTAGACGGCACTGAACGAATAAATTTCGCGTGTTTTCTCCAGCGTACTCACGAGTGTGTCGGGGTTTTGAGCGAGTTGGCTGGTAAGTTGGCTGGCGTTTTGAATGAATTTTACCGTGCTGCTGAGGTGGTCAAAGAAATAATTCAACATCACCGCCTGCTGGTCGGCGACGGCTGTGATGCTTTCATTTAGCTTGTCCTGTTCGGCTTTCACATTCACCTGACGAGTGAAGAGCGAAAACGTGACCACGACGATGGCGACGAGCAAAACGATGAGCCCGGTGATCTTTGCGCTTAACTTGACATTCTTGAACATATTATTTTGCTTCAACGTCTGCTAAAATGCTGCCGAGGGTTTCTGCTTGTTTGCGATCTGCTTCTGAGAGGCCCTCAAAGGTGGCCACCTCGACTACGCCAACAACCTGATCGGCATGTTTGAGGGGAAAGATGAAAAGGTATTTCGGAAGTGCCTCGCCCAACCCGCTGGCAATGCGTGCCGCGTATCCCTCAGGCAGTTCGTCGAGGTAGAGGCTTTTGCCGGAGGCGGCCACCTGCCCGATGAGACCTTCTCCCAAATGATAGGCGGGTGATGCCTCGCCCTCGTCCAGCACCAGCGCAAAGCCGGCTGCCAATTCCAGTTTGGTCGTATCCTCTGCGCCCTTCAGGTAGAGGGCTCCCTGGCCGGCATGCAACTGATTACAAAATGCATTCAGGCCGGTTTGTCGCTTTTCTGCCTGGGTGGAAGCTTTTGTTATTTTTTCTTTTAAGGTATTGACATCCAATAGATTGTCAGCCGATCGCTGATGGGCCTCAGTGTTTTGGCTTGTGCCGGCGCCGTTCACCTTTTTATCGAGGTACACGACGATTTCCTTTTTTGACTTGCGGGTAAAGTGAATAGCGGCATAGCAGGCAACAAACGCCAGCCCGACAATTGAAAACAACCGTGCATAAACCGGCGTGGCCCGATCGGAGTCAATCATGCCACCCTGGTAAACCAAATCGTGTGGGAGGGTAAAAAGAAAATACGTGGTCAGGATGGCGCAGCCAAAAAAGCAGGCCACCGCCAGCCGCATGATCTTGGCGGGGTCTTTAAAGAAGAGCTGAATTTGTTCGATCATTTGTATTGCTTGTCTAATTCGTTCATGAAACTTACAATTTCATCGACCTTTAATACATAGTCGATTTTGGTGAGGGCCAGCGCAGCCTTGGGCATGGTATCGATCATGCATTCGGTTGGTTCCTGCACGATGGTGAGGCCGCCTTTGTCCTTGATGTGCTTCATTCCCAGCCCGCCGTCGCGGTTGGCGCCGGAGAGGAGGATGCCGATGAGTTTTTCGCGGTACACGTAGGCGGCTGATCCCAGCGTAATGTCGATGGCAGGCCGGGAGTTGTTAATCATTTCTTCCGTGCTCATGGCAAAATAATTGCCCAACTCAACCGCCATGTGATAATTGGATGGTGCAAGATACACACCGCCTTTTTTAATTTGCTCTTTGTCGTAAGGTTCAACCACCGGAAACACACTTTTAATCGAAAGCGCCTCTACAAACCCGTTGCGCACATGCTTGAGGCGGTGAAGACACATGATAATGGGCAGCGGGAATGTTTTGGGCAGCTGGGATAAAATCCGGGTGATGCCTTGAAAACTCCCAGCCGATCCGCCGATGACCACGGCCCTGTAACTATTATTTAGGTTGAACCTGCTCATCGGTTCCGTCCTAATCCTTAATTTTTTTGTACACCTTCTCTTCGTTGTTCACGACCAAAAAGCGGTTCGCGACGTCGCACCAGATCAAAGATTCCTTCGAGCCGATGGCCAGGTAGCCATATTTAAACAAGCTCTCATGAAATTTCTTCAACACTTCATTTTGCAATGTCTGGTTGAAGTAGATCATCACGTTGCGACACAGAACTAGATCAAATTTGTTGAAGATGTCGCCGGTCACCAGGTCATGCTTGCGAAAGGTCACGTTGGCCAGCAACCCCTTGTCAAAGGTGACCCTTCCATTTTCTTCCTTACAATAATCTTTCAGCGTCCACTTGCCTTCAAAGCGGATATAGTTTTTTTCGTTGAGTTCCATGTTCTTGGCTGGGTACGAAGCCATTTTGGCTTTTTCCAGCACGGTCGTGTCGAGGTCGGTGGCATACAGCGACACGTTGTTGTGGATGCCCATCTCCCTGAGCAGGATGGCCATCGAGATAACCTCTTCTCCCGACGAGCAGCCCGCATGCCAGATGTTGAAGGTTTTGTGATTGAGCAAAATGCCCGGTATGATCTCATCGCGCATGACCCGCCAAAAACCAGGGTCGCGAAACATTTCAGTGACATTCACGGTGAGTTCATCTAGAAACTCGTTCATGAATACTGGCGATTCGTTGAGTTTTCGCAAGAGTGCCTCGACTGAAAGGTTTTTTAATTCCAGTATCCGCAGCATCCTCCTTTTGAAGGAGGACATCGCATAGTTCCTGAAGTCGTACCCATACTTGGTATGGATCAGTTCAGTAATTCGCTTGAGGTCTGCAATGTCAATATCCTGTATCACAAATTGGGTTTTACTGAACTTCAAAGAACGACAAAAATAGCCTTCGACAGGCAGCTTGGTGGGTAGATTATGACAGAAATATTACATAGGTTAACTCTAACGGCAAAACCCCCCAAATTCCGGATTCGCGATGCTCCGGACACCCCACGCGAAGGCACGTGCAAATCAATGATAATCAATGGATTTCATTTACGAATTCAGCGACCCTTCGGAAAATCCAATCGGCAGCAAAGCCGCGGCCGACGGCGCTTTGATCCACCGCTTGTCCTCGCCCATCATAATCACCTCAAAGGGCATTTTTTGACGGTGCTCGTACTCGAGCATCACCTGACGGCAGGCGCCGCAACTGGTGGCACCCGAAAGGTCCTTGTGATTTTTTTTGTGAGCAGTGATGGCGAGTTTGACAATTTTCTTTTCGGGGTGCAACGCCGAAGCGACATACAGCGCCACCCGGCGCACATGCAAAGGGGGTAGGCAGCATTTTCCTGATTCGCGCCCGTGACGATCGTGCCGTCGTCGAGCATGAGGGCGGCACCCACGCAAAACTTTGAGTAAGGGGCATAGGCATGCGCGGCGGCCTCTTTGGATTTGTGAACCAGATACTTGGACTCGGCATCCAGTTCCTCCAGGTGGTTGAAGTATTCCATAGTGTATTCCCAAGGTAGCGAAAATTAGAATTTTACCCTATCGCATCGGCCAAAAGGAACTGGCAAAATCACTGATATTTTTGAAGTATTTTGCGCCCATGAAAAAGGTACTCGTTTTAGGCGCGGGCAGGTCTTCATCGGCGCTGATCGCCTATTTATTGGAGCATGCCGCCGCCCACGACTGGCAAATTACGGTGGGCGACGTGGATCAACCTGCCGCCCAAGCCCGAATCGGGTCGGCATCGAGAGCCCGCGCCATTCATTTTGATGTGGCAAATGAGGCCCGAAGTTATGAGGTAATCCGCCAGGCCGACGTTGTGATTTCCATGATTCCTGCGAGTCTGCACCCGCTGGTCGCGAAATGGTGCCTCGCTGAAAATAAGCACCTGCTCACCGCCAGTTATGTTTCCGACGAGATGAAAGCCCTCGACCAGGCGGCCCGCGGGCAAGGGCTGTTGTTTCTCAACGAGTGTGGACTTGACCCGGGCATTGACCACATGAGCGCCATGCAATTGATCAACAAAATTCGAATTGCTGGGGGGCAGATCACCTCATTTGAGTCGTTTACCGGCGGATTGATTGCGCCCGAAACCGCGCGCGAAAATCCCTGGCGATACAAGTTCACCTGGAATCCCCGCAACGTTGTACTGGCTGGTCAGGGGACGGCAAAATATTTGCAAGACGGAAAATTCAAATATATTCCGTACCAACAGCTATTTAGTAGACTCACGCCCGTGTCTGTTCCTGGCTTGGGAGACTATGAAGGTTATGCCAACCGGGATTCGTTGAAATATGTGGATGCGTATGGCTTGCAGGACTGCCGGAGTGTGGTGCGCGGTACACTGCGAAACAAGGGCTACTGTGGGGCATGGAATATTTTGGCGCAGTTGGGCTGCTGCGACGATACGTACCAAATGGCCAACGTGGGTGAGATGACGCACCGTTCGTTTTTGACTTCGTTTATGGAGACCGACAACGTGGAGGCGGCCATTTGTCAGCGCTTTGGCTTGTCAGTCGAGGGCTCAGAAATGCTGCGCCTTCGTTGGAGCGGCTTTTTCGAAGCGGAAAATATCGGTATAGAAAAGGGAACGCCCGCGCAAATTCTGGAGCACATTCTCAATAAAAAATGGAAACTCCACCCCGGCGACAAAGACTTTGTAGTCATGTGGCACCGGTTCAAATATGAATTGGCGGGCCATCAGCAAGAAATTCAAGCATGGCTCACTGCAACTGGCGAAGATGAAACACAAACGGCCATGGCCAAGACGGTGGGGCTTCCGTTGGCAATTGCCTGCAAACTTTTGCTAACCAACAAGCTCACGTGTCGGGGCGTTGCACTTCCTTTGCAGCCAGAGGTATATGAGCCGGTTTTGCAAGAGTTGAGCGGCCTGGGCATCCACCTGCACGAGCAGGAAACGCAGTTTTGAGCGCCGACGCAGCCAATTCGCTCGACCGGAGGATTAAAAAAAAATTGGCTTTAGCTTAGAATCGGGCAACGGATTGCAATCTTTGCCGCACCAGTAAGTATGCGCGACCATCAGATTTTCACTCTAAAAAACGGCATTCGTGTAGTGCACAACCACATCACGACTACCAAAATAGTTCATTGCGGCATCATGCTGGATATCGGAAGCCGCGACGAGAGTGCGGCCAGCCAGGGTATTGCCCATTTCTGGGAGCACATGGCGTTTAAAGGCACGAGCAAGCGCAACTCCTTTCACATCCTCAATCGGCTGGAGTCGTTGGGCGGCGAGCTCAACGCATTTACCGACAAGGAAAAGATTTTATTCTATGCTTCCCTGCGTGACGAATATTTTGAACGTGCGCTGGAACTGCTTGCTGACATCACGTTTGACTCAGTCTTCCCGGCCGCTCAGATTGCAAAGGAACGCAAGGTGATTCTGGAAGAAATGGCCATGTATCACGACGATCCAGAGGACTCCCTTCAGGATGAATTTGACGCGCTGATCTTTTCAGGTCATTCGCTGGGGATGAATATTCTGGGAACTGCCGACACTGTAAAAAAATTTAAGCGCCGGGATTTTCTTGCTTTCGTGAAGGCGCACCTCGATACCAGTAAGATTGTGTTCTCGTGTGTAGGAAATTTGCCAATGGAGAAGGTGATCATGCTCGCTGAAAAACATTTAGGGGCTATCCCCAAAGTGCGGTCGCGGGTGAAGCGGTCGGCCTTCGGCGGCTACCGCACGCGTGAGAAGTCACTGCAACGCCCGGTAAAACAGGCGCGGGTGGCGATCGGACGAACGGCATACCACCAGGCGCACGAAAAGCGCAGCTCCTTCTTCATGCTCACCAACATTTTGGGCGGCGGCGGTATGAACTCGCGTTTGAACATGGCATTGCGCGAAAAGCACGGATTCGTGTACAACATTGGCGCGCAGTTTGTTCCCTTCACGGACACCGGACTTTTTGTAATCTCGTTTGGAACTGAGCCGGCCCAACTGGTTAAAAGCATTGGACTTGTAAGAGAGGAAATGAAAAAATTGCGCGACGAAAAATTGGGTGTCAAACAATTGGCGGCGTCTAAAGCGCAAATACTCGGGCACCTGGCGATGGCCGAAGAAAACAACCTCGGTTTTATGATCATGATGGCCAGAACACTGCTGGATGTGGGACGGCTCACCTCGCTGGAAGCCATATTTGAACGCGTGAATCAAACTACCGCCGCCGACTTGCAGGCGTTGGCCAACGATATGTTTGACGAAGCGAAAATGAGTCAATTGATAATGCATCCTTAAAAAGCAGCTCGAACCAACGGTTATATTCCATGGATTTCCTGTCCGCCGATTTGCAGCACTACATTGAGACGCACACAAGCGACGCCAGTGCATTGCTTAAAAAAATTGAACGCGACACCCATGCCAAGGTCCTAAAGTCGCGCATGCTGTCTGGCCATGTGCAAGGCAGGTTCTTGTCGCTTATCAGTCAAATGATTCAACCCGCGCGGATCTTGGAAATCGGCACTTACACCGGGTATTCAGCCATTTGTTTGGCCGAAGGATTGCGGCCGGGCGGTGAGTTGATTACCCTCGACATCAACGAAGAGTTGGAAAGTCGGGTGCGCAGATACTTTGACGAATCGGGCAAGGGCGATCAAATTGATTACCGCATCGGCGATGCGCGTCAAATCATCCCCGCGCTGACAGGAAAATTCGACCTCGTCTTTATTGACGCCGACAAGGCAAGCTATTCGCATTATTTTGATCTGGTGATCGACAAAATGGTGGTCGGTGGATACATCTTGGCCGACAACGTGCTATGGAGTGGCAAGGTGGTGGATGCCAAGCCGGACAAGGACACCGAGGTAATTCGGGCGTTCAATGAAAAAGTGCAGCGCGACGACCGGGTCCAAAACCTGCTCTTGCCCTTGCGCGATGGCGTAATGATGATGCGGGTGAACGAACATCGGCGAGCGGGCCTGTAGAAATTATCCGCGCCGGCGGTCTGGTGTCGCAGTCTTTTTTTATCTTTGCTGCAATGAGATTTTTTGCAGCCGTGCTCGTTTTTTTCGGAGTTGCTGCCTCATCCGCACAAACTCCCGAAGTGCCCCACAAGATTCATTTTGCGGGCATGTCACTTTCCATTCGCGATGATGCCCGCCGTGAAATTCAAAAGGACGTGGACGCGCTCACGCAGCGTGGCCGGTATTTTGATATGAAAGTGGAACGGGCGAAAACCTATTTCCCCATTATCGAAAATATCTTTCGCCAAGAGGGCCTGCCCGACGACTTTAAATATCTGTGCTTGCAGGAAAGCGCGTTGGTGCCCGACGCGGTATCGGTGTCCAACGCCGTAGGCTTCTGGCAGTTCAAGGATTTCACGGCGCAGGAAATGGGGCTCCGTGTGGACGCTGAGGTGGATGAACGGATGAATATTGTCTCCGCTTCCCGCGGCGCGGCGCGGTATCTCAAGCAAAACAATGCCTACTTCAATAATTGGATTCTGGCGTTGCAGTCGTATCAGATGGGCGCCGGCGGCGTGAAGCGATCGGTGGGCGACAAGTTTAACGGTGCCAGCCACATGGAGATATCGGCCGACACCTATTGGTATGTGAAAAAGTATCTGGCCCATAAGATTGCCTTTGAAAATATGATCCAGGGTACGCCGCAAGTGCGCGTGGCATTGGTGGAGGCCTCCGAAAGGAAATTAAGTGATATCGCAGGCGAAGTCTCGGTGGCTGAGGACGTGCTGCGCGAATACAATAAGTGGTCGAAGCG
>Ga0209067_10001393_pt1 | contig 14968 bp, 12 predicted proteins | sample ColStrG_CSR_2013_FD_187199 | JGI IMG/M metagenome (GOLD analysis project Ga0209067, IMG submission 187199) | Freshwater sediment microbial communities in response to fracking from Pennsylvania, USA - Cold Stream Run_MetaG_CSR_2013 (SPAdes)... | ecosystem: Environmental > Aquatic > Freshwater >...
ATCCGAATCTGCTTTAAAAAAAGTGAATCGGCCTGAACCCCTTTCCAAAGAAATTCAACCGGCAAGCCTGGGAATTTCGAAAAAAAACTAAATAATAATTGAGGTAATAAATCGGCCCCCTTTCTCCAGTCGAGGGATCCCATCATGCCGATTCGAAAATGACCTTGTTGATTAACCCTTATATTGGATCCTTCCTTTAATCCGAAAGGGATATAATAGGGAAGTAAATGTATTTGGTCTGGGGAGATTGAATGGTCCTCGATATAATAATCACCTACCGCTTTACAAGGGACCAGGATTTTGTTGGACCTCTTAATCTGGGTTTCCCGATTTAAGGAAGATGTAAATTGGGATGAGGCAAATTCTAATTCATGGATATAGGATATAATTTTTTGATGGCCTTGAAAACGGAAGATTTTAAAAATATCACCCAGGGTAATCGTATTCAAAAAAACTATAGAACTATGATTTAGCCAATTCTGAATTTTTAGGATCCGTATTTTTTTTAAAAGAATTCGGATGGGTAAAAATTGAAGAATTCGGTTCAGAATATTTTTTGGTTTAGAAAAATCATTTACGAAAAGGGTTTTACCTCTTTTCTTAAATTCCCCAATGAGTTTCCCTCGTAAGTTTTTTATAACGATTCGATAGGAGATATCCGGGCTATCCTCCAAACAATCCAAAAGATTCAATAAAAGAATTGGGGCTCCTGTTAGTGAATCCTCATGAACAATAAAAAGAATAGAGAACTTCGAAGAGGAAGTCATTTTTTAATGATCTTTTTTACCAACTATACCCCAATGGGAACGATTTTCCATTTTGATATCAGGACTTTTTAAACCTGGTTGAATTCAATATCCATAATAACATTACCATAATCCATACCCTCATAATGAGCCATTTTTGAGCCGGTATCGATAATTCGGATAGGACAAACCGGATCTACCAGGTCGTATAAAATAACATGGGGCTTAAATAAGGCGATTCGGAATGAATAGGTATTTGGAGCCAAAATTCCCTTGGGTATTTTTATATCATATACCTTGAATGTATCGGAATTATCCTCATTAGCAATGACCAAATGGGCTGTACTAACCCAATAACCATATTTATCCAAAACGGTAACCCCTAATAGTACATTTTTCTCCAGTTTCCCAATTTCAAATTCGCAGTGAATGATAATGTCTTCATCAAAACCAAAATCTTCCGTAATGATTTGATCCTCATTTTGGGTAATGATTTTTTTGAAATAGGTTTGCTTACCCGAATTTTTGGTATTCACATAGCCTACCGTCTCATCGGTTTTGTCCTTTTTTAGGTATTCGTTAATGGCATCCTTAATAGGCCCCATCATGGCAATGCTGCCATTTTTTAGAACAATACCATTATTACATAATTGCGAAATGGCCCCCATTTGATGGCTAACAAAAAGGACGGTTCGGCCATCATTCACACTAACCTCCTTCATTTTTCCCAGGCATTTTTTTTGAAATTCAGCGTCCCCTACAGCCAACACTTCATCGACTATTAAAATATCGGGCTCAAGATGGGCGGCGACCCCAAAGGCAAGCCGAACGTACATTCCACTGCTGTAACGCTTTACGGGAGTATCAATATATTTCTCAACCCCAGAAAATTGAACGATTTCGTCAAATTTGGAGGTGATTTCTCTTTTATTCATCCCCAAAATAGCCCCGTTTAAATAAATATTATCCCTTCCTGTTAAGTCAGGATGAAATCCGGTTCCAACCTCTAATAAACTGGCAATTTTACCTTTGATTTTGATTTCACCAAGGGTTGGAGAGGTGGTACTGCTTAAAATCTTCAGAAGGGTACTTTTTCCCGCCCCATTTCGACCAATAATCCCTAATACTTCCCCTTGTTTAACCTCAAAATTTATATCTCTTAAAGCCCAGACAAAGTCGGAACTTCCTTTTTGGGTACGGTCGTTTACCTCGCCAATTTTTAGGTAAGGATCTTCTTTCCCACGGATTTTATGCCACCATCGGTCAATATCTCTCGATATGGTACCGGTGCCAATTTCCCCTAGTCTATATTGCTTGGAAAGATTTTCTACTTTAATTGCAATGTCGCTCATTCGTTTTTTATTATTGATTCAATCTTTAAACTGTATCCATAAAGTCTCTTTCTACTTTATTGAATAGAAGGACTCCGCCCAAAAGCGAGAAGATCATGAATAGAAAAGGATATAAAAGGGTATCAAAATTTATTTTGCCAAGTAATAAGCAGTTTCTAAAACCATCGATTACTCCCGACAAAGGGTTCCATTTAAGAATTGAATAAAGCCCACTGTTTTTTAGTTTTAAGGAGGTTAAGGGATAGTTAACCGCAGAGGCATACATCAATAATTGGATTCCGAAATTTAACAATACGGTCAGGTCACGGTATTTCGTGGTTAAAGAGGAAATCAAAATACCCAGGCCTAATCCAATACCCGCCATTAAAAATAAATATACCGGGATCATAAACCAGGCAAGACCAAAATATCCGGTATGATCTTTAATAAAGAAATAAACTATCGAGGCCAGGATCAGGGTAAACTGAATGCCAAATTGAATAATATTCGAAAAGATAATGGACAAAGGCATGATAAGCCTTGGGAAATAAACTTTCCCGAAAATATTGGCGTTTTTGATAAAAACGGTAGAACAGGATAGGAGGCTGGATGCAAAATAGTTCCAAATAATTATACCCGACATTTGAAATAAAACCGGGTTTATACCATTTGTGGATATTCCGGCTATGACATTGAAAAGTAAAAAGGAGACCAAGGTTCCCAGAGCCGATTGGATAAAATACCAAGCCGGACCTAAAACCGTTTGCTTATACAGGGCTACATAATCCCTCTTCACAAACAAAAACAGGAGATCTCGATAGCTCCAAATCTCGGCCAATTTAAAATCCAAAGCATTTACCTTGGGTTTTATCGTTTTGGTCCAATTATTATTTATAGTTTGGGTATTCATTTTTTATTTAAGGGTTTTTCGGACGGGTTTATATGCTAAGCTTTTGGTTAGGCAAGGAAATGAGATCAGGACTTTCGGAAATCGAACCTTGTATATGGGTACTTTCTGGAAATAGTTTATCCTTAGGACTATGTTTAATAAACTTTGATTTTAAACTCAAAAAGGGTTTTTCAATTAAATAATAGGAAGCCAGGGCAAAGGCTAGTATGAATACCAGATTATAGGGAACCTTGTTGATCAATAAACCGGTATTATTCAGGAAAAATTGTTGCCATAGGTATATACTATAGGAATATAAGCCAATCTGTTCCATCAATGGATTATTCAAAAAATGGAATCCAAAGCCCTTGGTCTGGCTTATCGAAATCATTAAAATAATGGCAATGGCAAAATTGGAAATCGTTCCCCAGGTATTACCCCAAAGGGTGATCGGAAATTCGGGAAGATTGGGAAACTTATGGAATATATTGGGAAGGTAACGAACCGAAATAATGAGCAATAGACTGATTAATAATAAAATGGTTTTTTTAGGTTTAATCCAGGTTAGAATCTCTTCCCTATAAAGAGCAAATAAGCAGCCGGTTCCAATCGAATCAATTCTTCCAAAAAAGCTTAAATGGTTAATTAGGGCATCTGGACTTGCCAGATAAATTCTAAAAAAAGGTACCAGGATGATAACCCATAGAATGACTTTTTTCCGTACCCTATTTCCTAATAAAAATACAAAAGGCCAAATAAGATAGAATTGTTCCTCAACACTTAAGGACCAGGCATGAGCGGTATACCAGTCTAATTTATAATTAAAGTATTTGGTATAGGTTAAGGAGCTTATCCAGGAAGCCGGGCTGATTTGTATCCATCCGAATATTTGGAGGATTAAATAAAAGAATAAAAGGAAGAAATAGGCCGGAAAGATTCTTAAGGTTCTTCGAATGAAGAAATTCTTTATGGAAATGGTTTTATACGTGGATTCCTCTATTAAAAGTAAATAGGTTATCAAAAAGCCAGAAATAACAAAAAACACATTTACACCAAATTGTCCATCGGTTAAAATCTGGGCGAAGGGCTGTTTCCAGGAAAATCCAGAAAAATTTTTATAAAAGAGGCTATATTTTTCGTTTAAATGGCAGGCAATTACAATTAAAATACTAATAGCTCTCAATCCGTTTATACCGGATAATTTATTTAAATCCCCTGAAGATGTGTTATTGGATATCATTTCGTCGGGTTTAGATCAAATTAGTATCGAAAGTATTCAGCCGATTTGCCAAGAGGAAGGTTGTAGCGAATGCCAAACTCAAAGGTTAGAAACCTTAATCCCTTATACGGATTATTGAACTTGGCCAGATCAGTAAGTCCATAAATTCCTCGCATATCCAATCCAAAATCTTGGTTTAAATCATAGTTTATACCGCCAATTAAACCAGCATTGAGCAGGGTATAAGTAGGAATTAAATTAGTCGTGGAGTCTAGAAAGGGTAAAGGCGCATTTTCAATTCGTCGGATTTTGGCTTTTACCATCTTCCCGATCTGCATACCACCATACAGGTATAAATCTGGAATTAGTTCAAATTTCAATAGTATAGGAACCTCGATATTATAATGAGTCCAGGTATAGGATCCGTCAATGAAGGTGATTTTTCCAGGTCGGGTGGCGAAATTGAATTCCAAAAGAGTGCTTAAGCGATCTGCCGTTTTCTTTTGATAGAAAAATCCCAAATCAAAATTAGGCGAAAGTAAATTCACCGCATTAGTTCCAGGTAGAGGGGCAATATCGGTAAATTTCATACCGGAGGCGCCCGCTGCAAAATGAAAACCTATTTGAACATCCTCGTCGCCTGGTGGGCGAAACCGATTTCCATATTGGGAAAAGGCTAAATGGGTACTTAAGAAAAATAGGATCGCGGTTATGACCCATCCGGTTTTTAAAATATTGGAAGAACCAAGGTAAATATGCCTCTGATCATTCATTATTTCCTTTGGGAAATTTGGTATAATGCTTCTCATTAATTTTAGGATTCTATTCCGGTTCAGTCTTTGATACGCATAGAACCTAAAAAGGATACGTTTAAGACCGGTTGAAAGGGGGTTTTTGTAAAATTTTCTTATGAAAAAAGAAAATGATTGCTAGCGTTATCAAATCTTACTTGAATCTATTTTTAAGGTTTAAAAAGAATTTTTCATAAAAATTGTAGGAAAGAAAACTAACTAATATTAACAAGGCTAGATTAACGGGAAGGATATTCGGTAATCCCATAAAGGTTTTCCAAGGTAAATGGAAGGTGAAAATTTGCTGCCATATATATAAGCTATAGGAAAGAATACCTATATAATTCATGATTCTACTGTTTAAAAATTTATAGAACCAGGTTTCGGAGGTTTGCATATAATTTAATAAAACATACATCACCAAAATGGAGCAAAGGGTAGGTTTTAATACGGATGGGATAAAATGATAGGTATCACTTAAAATAAATGCGGCCAGAATCAGAAGGGCAATATTAAGAATACTGGATGGGTTGAAAATTATCTTCGAATGGGAATGTTTTTGAAACAAAAGAATCGAGCTGAGGGATCCTATCAAAATGGGGGATGTTTGTCCGATTAATGAAAATCCAATATGGACGGCGGATTCTTTAAAAGGCCCCAAATGATAGAAATCTGCATACGAACCTATGGGAAGAAGGACGATTAATATCGCTATCAAGTAGGTATATACTTTAAGATTTAAGCTCAATATCCAGGGAAATAATATATAAAACTGTTCCTCAATGGATAAGGTCCAGAAATGGGCCGTTAAGGGATCCTCGGAATGTAGAAAGGGCGTGTTTTTTAGGTATAATAAATCACTCAGATAGGTATATAAGGGATTATGTAATTGAAAAACATAATTCAATAGTATAACCACAAAAATAAATAGATAGGAAACCGGTATTATTCGTAGGGCTCTGCGTATATAAAACCTGCGAAGGGAAATTTCTCCGGTTTTATATTTTTCTCTCAATAATAGAGTGGTGATTAAGTATCCGGAAATGACAAAGAAAATGGTTACTCCAAAATAACCTGAAAATACTCTTAACCCAATGGACGAGGAATGAAAGAAAAAATGACTGACGATGACAAATAGAATGGAAATTCCCCTAAACCCGTTTAAGGAGGGTAAAAAAAGGGAATCCGCTATGGGCTTGGATTCAACTTGTGTTTTTTCGCTAAGGCTAAGACTTATATCCATATTATGCTACCTGAGTATCCAATAATTCAAACTGGGAGTTTTTGCTGACAAATTCGGAGGCTATCGATTTCATTTTATGAACGAGTTCAATATTGTCGATGGCACCGAAATGGGCAAAAGAAATAAGGGCATTTATTTTTTCAACGGCATCTTCATTGACTACCAAGCCCCTGTTGGCGATTTTTATTAATGGATGATAGGTAGGAAGTGTAAGCTCTGAATCACTCAATAATTCTTCATAAAGTTTTTCACCCGGGCGTAATCCGGTAAATACAATATCAATATCCTTAAAGGGTCTAAATCCGGATAGTTCAATCATTTTAATGGCCAGATCCCTGATTTTAACGGGTTTTCCCATATCGAATACAAAAATTTCCTTACCCTTTCCCATAGTGGCGGCTTCCAATACCAGGGTAACGGCCTCGGGTATAGTCATAAAGAATCGGGTGATTTCGGGATGGGTAACCGTAATGGGTCCGCCCATTTTAATTTGTTGATTGAATCGAGGGATTACGGATCCGTTGGAGCCTAAAACATTACCAAATCGGGTAATAATAAATTCTGTATCGGAGAATCGACTTTCCGGAACTTCTTTATTCTGTATTGCCTGTACATAAATCTCAGCAATTCGTTTGGAGGCGCCCATAACATTAGCGGGGTTTACGGCCTTATCGGTTGAGATCATGATAAATTTTTCGGCCTTATATTGTATGGCCAAATCGCAAACATTCTTGGTTCCAAAAATATTGGTTAAAACGGCCTCCGATGGATTGTCTTCCATTAAGGGAACATGTTTATAAGCGGCCGCATGAAAAATAATTTCAGGCTGATGGGTACTGAAGGCTTCCAATAATCTTTTGAAGTTCCGAACATCTCCAATAAACGGTATGATCTTTTGGTTCGGGAACTTTTCAAACACCTCTAAACTGATCTCATGAAGAGGGGATTCAGATTGGTCAAATAAAATAACCGAAGCTGGGTTTAATTTCAATACCTGGCGAACAATCTCCGATCCGATCGATCCGGCCGCTCCGGTTATCATAACCCGTTTATTGTAAATTAATTCGGAAACTTTTTCGTTTTCCAGGATAATGGGTTTACGATGCAGTAAATCTTCAATTTTTAATTCCTGAATCTGGTGTTTTTTAAGAGTGCCTGAAATCCATTCGGAAGGGGCGGGTACCGTAACCACCGATATTTCTAATCGGATGGCTTCTTCAATCAAATCCGAAACCCGTTTAAGAGGAATTAAATCACTGGTAACAATTAGTTTTTTGACATTCAAGGTACGTTTGGCTTCTTCCAATTCATCATATTGAAATACCTTTTTTTGTTCTATGAAATTATTTATCCGATTCGGACTATTACTTAGGAATCCAACAACGGAGTAATTATTAGGGTTATCATTGTCCAGAGCATGCTTTAATAAAACCGATGAATGGCTGGTTCCGCAAATCAATACATGAATTTCCTGGTTATCATTAGCCGTGGCTCTGGCATAATTGAATATTTCCTTTAGGCCTAAACGAGCCATCATTAGGGCCGCACTCGAAATAAAAAAATTGAAGAATAGAATGGCCGGTACATTATGGGAAAACATATTGGAATGAAAGATCCAATAAGCTTCTACTACGAATCCATAAATTAAGCTACTAATCATCAGCGCCTTCATGATTTTTACTAAATCCTGAAGATTGGAATATCGAATGAGTCCAGTATGAACTTTTAGTTTGTAAAAAACGATAATGGAAATAAAGGAATATAATACGGTATAATTGAATACATTACCTAGGAAAATTTTCTGAAAGTCAAATTCACGAACGGAAAAATAGGAAACAATAAACAAGGAAATGACGATTGCTTGGTCCAAAAGGAGTATGGTCCATCTCGGTACTTCTAAGGATGCTTTTTTCATTATCATTAGCTGATTAAAAATTAACCTTTAGTTTATAATTTTAATTACAGCTATTTTAACGATACTTAAGAAATAATTGTTGCAAAAACGGGAAAATGCTATCAAATTACTAGCAAATTGATAGTAATATTTGCAATATGAACTCCAGAGGGCATTTTTTAAAATGCGAATAAGGGTAGTATTTTACCCGGAATGTGGAAATGCAGGGGGCTTATTGGGGGTAAAATGGAAAAAATTGAAGTTTTAAGGAGAGCCAGTACCGCGTTTTCAGGAAAAAAATAGGCCTATTTCAAGCCAAACAGACCGCGTAAAAATCCAAGAATGCCTTTGTTTTTCGGATGCTCATCCTCGTATGAATATTCGTAGGTATATCCATATTCATTGAACTTGGTTTTCTTAATATCATTCAAAATCAGCCCCATATTGGTTAGGATATTTCCTGATTCCAATTTTTCAATAATCTTCAGGAACATTTTAGGGGTTGTGCCTTGTCGTATGGTATACAGGCAGATATCCGCATATTGTGCCAAAAGTTTGGCATCGGTAACGATTCCCACCGGAGGGGAGTCAATCATAACAAATTCGTATTGTTCTCTGACTTCGTCCATGAGATCAGCCATTTTTTTCCCTAAAATAATCTCACTGGGATTAGGAGGAATGGTTCCTGAAGGAATTACATAGAGATTGGGGAAATCGGGTATTTGATAGGTAATATCTCCTATGGTTTTTGAAGTGCCTACTAAATAGTCGGTAATTCCGGGGGAATAATCGGGAATAAACTGATGGGATATTTTTGGTTTTCTAAGGTCAAAATCCATTAATACAATTCGCTTTCCGGAAAGAGCTATTGAAATGGCAATATTCAAGGTTACAAAACTTTTCCCCTCTCCCATTATGGAAGAGGTCATTAACATCACCTTATGCTCACCGTCAAGTCCCAGATAATTTAGGTTGGTTCGCAAGCTTCGGAATTGCTCGGCTGGAACGGATTTTATATCCTTCCCGATAATTATGGGACGGTCTGGATCAAATTTACTAATCCGGCTAATTTCACCCACAATGGGAATGGATAATACCCTTTCTATATCCGCTCGGGACTTAATCGTATTATCAAGGGTCTCAATGAGGGATATTAATAAAATGCATAAAACGATCGAGATAAGGATATCTAAAACAAATACCGAGGTAGGAATAGGAGCCACCATTTTGGTGATTTCAGCCTTCTCTAAAATTTGGGTTTTAGGAATAATGGCCGCCGAATTAATCGCGATTTCCTCCCTTTTTTGAAGCAAATAGGTATAAATCGCATTTTTTGCCTCGGCTTTTCGGGTAATATCCAATAATTTTCTTTCCTGATCGGGTAAAACCTTAAGCATGGAGGTATAATGTGCTAAATCATCCTCCAGGTTTTTTTGGGATATATCGTAATTCCTTTTCAGGTTTCGAATACTTTCTAAAATAGCTGGTTTTAATTCGGCAATTCGCTCCTCTATATAAACCGTTTCAGGATTTTTTTTCCCGGATATTTTATCCAGTTTTTCAAGTTGGGCTTCCTGGGAAAATAAATCAAAAAACTGGGTGGTAATGGTAGGATTACCCAATTCTACCAAACTAGGAAGACTTTTTGGCCCCTTATAGGTTTTATATAAGTATTCCTGAATCTGAACCAGAATTTTTTGTTGATTATGGATGGTTGATAATTCCCGCTCAATTTCCTGGGTTTTGGTAAAATAGGTTGAACCTTCAAATTGGAGGTTATCGGTTTTAAAAGTGGATTTAAAATTGGTTAAATCGGTTTCAATACCATTTAATTCTACCGCAATAACCCCTAATCGTTGGTCAATAAACTTTATAATATTGGTATTCGCCTCTCTTTGTTTTACCGCACTGAGTGAATCATATACATTAATCATGGTAGGAATAACATCCAGCGATCTCTCCGGAATTTCATCCTGAATAAATATTTCCAAAATAGTGCTGGGACTATTTTTGGATAGAAAACGCATCTTTCCCAGAATCTGTCCAGCCAGGGCAGTCGGTGGAATAAGATGAAGGATAAAAGTGTTTTCCTTTGGATTTTCTTTATAAACCGTGGAATAGTCGAATTTAAGCCAGCCCCAGGGGGTATGGACCAGTTTCCCTGCGGGATAATGTACCCCTTTTATCCAAACCTGTTTTAACTTGGGTCTTAATTTTAAATCAATAAAGGATTCGCTGGTAATACTATCCGGATTGGGGGTGGAAACATGTAAGGGACAAGTGACGCCATAGCTCGGTTTTTTAATAAATCGACCCTTGGAAATAATTTCGGCATATAAGTCCAATTGCTTAACCACAATAGTCATGGTCGTTTTGGACTGGAAAAGCTCCATGGCTCGATCTTCCGGACTCGTGCTGGAGCTGGCAATTTTGAGTTGGACTATTCCGGGTTTTTCATCCTTGGAACTGGTTTCATCTATGGCTAATATAACCTTACCCTTGGTCTCAAAAATAAAATGAGCATAGCGTAAGGAAATAAAAGCCGTAAAATAACCGGCCACAATGAAAAGGGCAATAAGTGGGATATATGGGAAATAACGATTGAGAAATCCCCGAATTTTCGCCGTCTTTTCCCCAGGAAAATGGACCTCCTGACTCATTATTTTTTACTTAATAAATAGATAAGGGATAATACCACCGAAATCAAGCTGGCTCCTACACCAAGGTAACGGGTAATGAACTGGTTTCGATCGACATAACCCGCCTTGATAGGCTCTACATAAATTACATCATTAGGTTTTAAATAGAAATAAGGAGATTTTAAGGCATTTTGTGAGGAGATATCGATACGGCCAATCACCCGTTTTCCATTCTGCTCTCTTAAAATCAAAATATTGGTTCTTTTGGCGGTTACCTTTAAATCATCTGCCTGACCGATGGCATCAAAAATGGTAAATCGCTCGGTTTCTGGAGTCACCTCACCGGGCTTATTCACTTCTCCCAGAACCGTCATTTTAACATTTCCCCGCTTAATGGAAACCACGGGATCCTTAGTATATTCTCTTAATTTTTCGGTAATCAGGTTTTCTAAATCATAGCGGGTGAGTCCTACTACTTTGACTGGACCTATCATAGGCACCCGAATTTCTCCGTTTTTATCGACTAAATAACCATAAACAGCATTTGGTCCGGTTCCCCCACCGGAAGTGGGATTCAGTAATAAAACATCTGCCGGGCTAAGGGTAGTAATTCGAATATTTAAAATATCGTTGATCTGTATTTTAGAATCATAATCGGTATTTACCTTGGATAAATTAGATGGCAAACTATCCTGTACATCACTTAGATATACCACTCTTCGATACGAAGTACAATTAGCGAAAAATAATACGAGAAGAAATAAACCAGAGAGCGTTTTAAAATTCATTCGTTTTGAGTTAAACCCAATAAGTTGATTAAAGAAAATCTTTGTCAAATTATTAGGAGCGTTAGGATAATTTGATCTTTAAGTAACCTCTTTGGGTATTTCTAAGTAGAACTCCCAAATGGTTTATCGATCTGCGTGTTTTTTACGACCAATGGGAAATATTGTTTCAACCTAAAAAGCTATGTATAAACGAATCCTAAAGCCTCTTTTTGATTTTTCAATTAGTTTAATATTGCTGAGTCTTCTCTCTCCGGTTTTAATATTTATTGCAGTAATCCTGTTTTTTCAAAATAAAAGGAAACCCTTTTTTTTCCAGAAACGTATTGGGGAAGGGAACAAACCATTTACTATAATCAAATTTAAAACCATGAAGGATACCCGGGATTCAGATGGCAATCTTCTTCCGGATATGGAAAGAATAACCCCGTTTGGAAAAGGTTTAAGGGATTTTTCATTGGATGAGTTACCCCAATTGTTTAATGTTTTAAAGGGGGATATGAGTTTTATAGGCCCAAGGCCTTTATTGCCGGAATATTTGCCATTGTACAATTCGAGACAAATTAAACGACACGAGGTAAAGCCGGGAATAACTGGTTGGGCACAGATTAATGGTCGAAATACCATTTCCTGGCAGGATAAATTTGAATTGGATGTTTTCTATGTCGAAAATATGGGATGGAAAATGGATTGGAGAATTGTAACCTCCACCTTCAAAAAGGTTTTTTACCGGGAAGGCATCAATGCTTCCGAAGAAATTCCCATGGAAAGATTTACCGGAAATTAAGATGGTGTATTTATATGGTGCAAGTGGTCATGGAAAGGTAATTCTCGATATTTTATTGGGAATGGGGGAGGAAATTGGTGGATTTTTCGATGATGATCCTCAGAAAGTTTCGATTATGGGTTATCCATCCATGCCTTATCCAGGTAGGTTCGTAAAGGATGAGGATAAAATTATTTTATCCATCGGAAATAATTCCATTCGTAGGAAATTGTCCGGTTCACTAAAGGTGAATTTTGCCAAGGCAATTCATACTCAGTCGATTCTCTCTAAATCCATTACCATAGGTACAGGAACAGTAATCATGGGAGGAGCCTTAATAAATTCCGATAGCCAAATTGGCTCTCATGTAATTATCAATAGCATGGCCTCGGTGGATCATGATTGTAAAATTGAGGATTTCGTTCATATAGCCCCCGGTTCGGTTTTATGTGGAGGCGTCCAAATTGGTGAAGGTACCTTGGTTGGTGCAGGAACCGTTATCATACCCAATATTCAAGTAGGTAAAAATGTAACCATTGGGGCAGGATCCGTGGTTATAAATCATGTTCCGGATGGAGTCACCATCATGGGAAATCCTGCAAAAATTAAATCCAAAAAAGAATGAATACTGAAACAAAAAGCAAGATCTGGTTATCCTCTCCCCATATGGGAACCAAAGAAAAAGAATATGTTTTAGAAGCCTTTGATACCAACTGGATAGCCCCCATAGGGCCTCATATTCAGGGTTTCGAATCGGATATTGCCCATTTCTTAAAATCCGGATCGGCGGCCGCCGTAAGTTCCGGAACCGCCGCTACGCATTTGGCCTTAATCTTAGCTGGAGTAGGGCCTGGGGATGAGGTACTATGCCAAAGCTTCACCTTCGTGGCTACGGTTAACCCCGTAAAATATGTGGGTGCTCAACCTGTATTTGTCGATAGTGAGAGGGAAACCGGTAATATGGATCCGGTACTCCTGGAAAAAGCTATCCTTGACCGAATTCAAAAAGGCAAAAAACCAAAAGCGATTATGCCAGTCCATTTATATGGGATGCCGGCCAAGATAGAGGAGATATGTCGTATTGCCGATAAATATGATATTATCGTTATTGAGGATGCGGCCGAAAGTTTAGGAGCTCATATCCATGGAAAAATGACCGGTACCTTTGGCAAAATGGCTATTCTTTCCTTTAATGGTAATAAAATTATAACTACCAGTGGAGGAGGGGCATTTTTGTCTCAATCGGAGGAGCTGGTGGAAAAAGCCAAGTTTCTAGCTACCCAGGCCCGTGATAATGCCCCGCATTATCAACATTCAGAAATGGGGTTTAATTATCGTTTGAGCAATGTTTCCGCTGGTATTGGTAGGGGACAAATGCAGGTGCTTCCCGACCGGATTCACCAAAGACGAGAGAACTTTAATTATTATGTTAGAGAATTAGGAGATCTTTCCGGTATTGAATTCATGATGGAGCCGGAAGGGTATTTTAGTAACCGATGGTTGACCATTATTTTGGTGGATCCGGCACAAAGCGGGGGTATTACCCGTGAAGATATCCGCTTAGCCTTATTGGATGAGAATATTGAATCCAGACCTCTTTGGAAGCCCATGCATTTGCAACCCCTTTATGAAAACCATCCATTTTATTCGAACGGAGTTTCGGAGCATCTGTTTGATATTGGACTTTGCCTCCCATCCGGTTCCAATTTAGAAAGGGAAGACTTGGAAAGAGTGATCAGCAAGATAAAACACCTTTGGAAAGAAGCCAAGGTACCAGCCTAAAGCAAACTGTTTTTAATAGGATTTTGCGCTAAAAGAGCCAGGAATTTTTTATCGGAGGGAAAACTCCTTAGAGATTCCAGGCTCTTTTCCCGGTGCAAATCCGTTCCTAAAAAGTCGACCATTCCCTTCTCCAAAAGGGCCCAGGCCATATTTTTCGCCGTATTCCCATAGGACCCTATTAGGGAAAGAATATTGATCTGAAGCAAACAACCATTTTCCTTCATTTTAGCCAATACATTTATGTCCCGAATATATCGATACCGTTCAGGATGAGCCAAAATGGGTTGAAAGCCTTTTAATTTAATTTTAAATACAAACCGGGAAAAGTCCATCAGGGGGGAAAGCATGGAGGTTTCAATTAATACCCATTTATTAACCAGGTTTAATAATTCTTCCTTCTCCAAATTTTCCTCAAAAACACTATCCAGATAATATTCGGCAGCAAGTTCTAATTCGATCGCCAATCCTTTTTTTTGAACCTGGTCGACGAGAGAATTGAAAGCTATTCTAAGATCTTCCGGTTTATTGGGATAGAACTCAGGATATATATGGGGGGTTGTAATTAATTTTTTATATCCCAATTCAATCAAATTCTCTATTAGAAAAATAGATTCCTCCAGGCTCTTGGCTCCATCATCGACCCCAGGAACGAGATGGGAATGCATATCGGTATGCAATAGATTTCCCAATAAGGGATTAGCACTCTTTTCTTTTCCAAATAAGAACATTCCAAAAATTTTATTTTGTAAGGCACATCCTAGTCCTCAAACTTATAAGGAAAGTTTGCGTAAAAGGTTCTAAAAAATAATTCGTTCGGCTTAGTTTATATTATAAAAACCTTTCCAATGTCTTTAATGAAGGAGGTCAATGTTTATACCAATGG